>Ga0247822_10002914_pt1 | contig 11055 bp, 11 predicted proteins | sample 13C_Cellulose_Da_FD_192423 | JGI IMG/M metagenome (GOLD analysis project Ga0247822, IMG submission 192423) | Soil microbial communities from agricultural site in Penn Yan, New York, United States - 13C_Cellulose_Day30 | ecosystem: Environmental > Terrestrial > Soil > Agricultural land | place... | reverse complement strand
TCCCGGAACGGTACGGGGATCCGCTCTCGTCCGGGCTGACCGGCGAGGTCAAGCCCGGACGAGAGAGCGAGCTGATCATCGAGCTGAAGTGACCGGAGCGGGTTACAGACCCTTCTGAGCGGGGGGCGTAAGCCCCCTGAGCGCTCGAGAGCACTCAGGGGGCTTACGCCCCCCGCTCAGAAGGGTCTGTGACCGGTCAGCGGACCGCCCCGCCGTTGACGCGGATCGTCTGGCCGGTGATGAACGCCGCCGCAGGCGACGCCAGCCAGCACGCCGCAGCGGCCACGTCTTCCGGCAGCCCCCACACGCCCAGCGGCGTCTCCCGGCGGACGCGGTCCTGCCAGTCCGCGGACGCCGTCTCGCCCCAGGCGGTGCGGACCCAGCCCGGCGCGAGGCAATTCACCCGCACCTCCGGTGCCAGGCTCAGCGCCAGGCTGCGGGTGAAGCACATTACGGCGCCCTTCACGGCGGCAAAGAGTTGGCCGCTGTCGCCTTCCATGCCCGTCTCGGCCTGATCCCAGCCGACCGTCAGGATGACACCGCGGCCGCGGGCCTTCATCTTCGCCCCAATGGCGCGGGAGAGTTGCATCGTGGACTTCAGGTCCACGGCGATGAGTTCGTCGAGCTTCCGCTCGAAAGACCACTTCCCGGCCGCGCCGGTGAGGGTGTCCGCGCCCGCGTTCAGCACCAGCACGTCCAGCCCGTCGCCCCAGGCTTCTGCCGTGAGGCGGTCGCACGCGGCCGGGTCGCTCAGGTCGGCGGCGACGTGACGCCCCGGCGCCGGCCGCCGGCCGTGGGTGACGACCTCGGCCCCCCGGGCGCGGAATGCGTCGGCGATAGCTAGCCCGATGCCGCTGGTCGAGCCGGTGACGAGGGCCGTCAGGCCCGACAACTCGCCCGGGGCGGTGGGCGGAGCCTGCCACGAGCGAACCGCCGACCGTTCCTCCAGCGACACACCCGCCAGCAGTTCCCGCACGGTCTTTCCGCTCGTCGAGTGTCTGGCATCCCCCGCGATCTCGGCCAGCGGCACCAGCACGAACGCCCGATGGTGCATCCGCGGGTGCGGCACGCTCAGCGTGGGCGTGTCGATGACTCGATCGCCGTACAGCAGCAGGTCCAGGTCGAGCGTCCGCGGGCCGTCCTTCACGGTGCGGACGCGGCCGAACTGGTTCTCGATGCGCTGGAGCAGGGCGAGGAGGGATTCGGGAGACAGGTCCGTTTCGACAGTAGCGGCAGCGTTGAGGAACTTGCCCTGGCCGGCGGGACCGCCGACCGGGTCCGTCTCGTGCCACCCGGAGACGGCCAGCACCCGCAGCCCTGGCTCGGCCCGCAGCCGGCGGACGGCGGCCTCCAGGGTCGCGGCGCGGTCTCCGAGGTTGCTTCCCAGCGCGATGTAAGCGACGACCATGACCCGGCGGGGAAAAGGAAGAGGAAGGCCGGCCACGGGCCGGCCTTCCTCCTTTGTAGGCTCACCGCCACGCGGCGGGCTACTTCTTGGCGGCGCTCTTGGTCTCGGCGGCCGGGGCCGCGGCGGCGCCGGCTTCGCCGGCCGCCTCTTCCTTCTTGGCTTTCTTCTTGAGAACGACCTTCTGGACGCGGGTCTTCGGCAGCCCGAACGGGCTCTGCCCGTCGGCGAACTTGCCGTCCTCCAGCATCTTCAGGATCCGCTCGGACCGCTTCAGCACGCACCGTGCCTTGGTCAGCCCGCCCTTGCGCCTCAGGCTCTTGTCGATGGACATGATCGCTATCGGGTATGGGGTGTCGGGTATCGGGTGTCGGCAACACCGGCGGGAATCCCGCGGGCGTGAAAGGTGATATTATTAGCATCATCCCGAGCCGGCAACGCCACTACCAACCATACCCGAACCCCGATACCCCATACCTGATCCATGAAAGTCACCCTCGACTACGGCAAGACCGGGCTGGACGTGACCCTCCCCGCCGACCGGTTGCTCGCCCCGCCACTGACCATCAGCGACGCCGTGCCGCTGGCTGACCCGCAGGCCGCGCTCGACGCAGCGCTGGCCAGCCCGACCGGCACGAGGCCGCTCGCGGAGCTGGCACAGGGCAAGAAGACCGCGTGCGTGGTGGTCTGCGACATCACCCGGCCGGTGCCGAACAAGCTCATCCTGCCGCCGGTGCTGCGTACCATCGAGGCCGCCGGTGTGCCGCGGGACGGCATCACGGTCCTGGTCGCCACCGGCCTGCACCGGCCCAACGAGGGGGACGAGTTGGTCGAACTGGTCGGCGAACACGTCGCGACGAACTACCGCTGCGTGAACCACCACGGCAAGGCGAAGGAGGAGCACGACTACCTCGGCACCACCGACAACGGCGTACCGATCTGGATCGACAACCGCTACACGCGGGCCGAACTCAAGATCACGACCGGCCTGATCGAGCCGCACCTGATGGCCGGGTACAGCGGCGGGCGGAAGCTGATCTGCCCCGGCATCGCCGGGCTGGAGACGGTGAAGGTGTGGCACGGCCCGCGGTTCCTGGAGCACCCGCGGGCGGACGCCGGCATCGTCGAGGGCAACCCGGTTCACGCGGAGAACACGAAGATCGCGCTTCAGGTCGGGTGCGACTTCATCGTGAACGTGTGCATCGACGGCAAGCGCCGGGTGACGTGGCTCGGGGCCGGGGACATGATCCGGGCCTGGGAAAAGGGCGTGGCCTTCTGCCGCGAGGTCGTGAAGGCGGGCGTGCCGCGGCCGGCGGACGTGGTGGTGACGAGCTGCGCCGGCTACCCGCTGGACACGACCTGGTATCAGGCGGTGAAGGGGCTGACCGGCGCCTTACCCATCGTCCGGCGAGGCGGCACGATCGTCCTGGCCGCGAGCCTGACCGAGGGGCTGGGCAGCCCCGAGTTCCAGGCACACCTGGCCGACTACGAGGCGCGCGGGCGCTATGACAAGACGTCCGAATCCGCAACGTGCGAGATGGACGAGTGGCAATTGGTGATGGCGAAGAAGGTGCTGGCACACTGCCGGGTGAAGGTGGTGAGTCACGGCCTACCGGCGGCGGAGTTGCGGCGGTGCCGCGTCGAGCCGGCCGAGTCGGTCGAGCGCGCGGTGGCCGACTCCCTGGCCGAGTACGGCCCCGAGGCGAAGCTGGCGGTCATCCCGAAGGGACCATACGTGCTGCCGTACATCGTCGGGGCGTGAGCGGCCCGGCTCTCAGCCCCGGAGTGCGACCGGGGCGTGTCTAGTTTTGTCTACAGGCGATCAGTCGGGCGGGGTCAGGCGCTCACCTTTTCTGGACAGGCGATCAACGGGGGTGTGCTGATCGCCTGATCGCCTGATCGCCTGACCCGGCTACCAATCCTGTGATGCCACCTCGCCGCCGTTGCGGCTGCCCAGCGCCGCCCAGGTGGTCGGGTTGATGCTGCTGTTGAACATCCGCACCGAGCCGTCGCACAGCAGCATGTTCGCCCCCTGCGCGTGCCGGCTGGAGAAGTCGTCCACGTGGCCGCCGGGGTGGTTCGGCCCGTGCGACTCCGGCGGGAACCCGGTGTGGCCGAGGATCAACGCCGGCCCCATCGACTCGTGCTCGTGTTCGTGCCCCGCCGCCGCGCTCCGCTCGTGGACGTGGGCGCCCGTGACCGACCCGGTCCAGGTGCCCCACACCCGCGACCCGCTCCGCTCCCCGGCCGCCAGGGTCTGGCTCGTCCCGTCGGAGATCGACTCCACCCGGATACGGCTATTACGGTAATACACCCCGTCGCCGCGGGCCGGCGTCTCGGACGCCTCGCCGCGGCCGAACATCGCGGCGTAGTTGGAGAACGCCACCCGGGCGACGACCGCCTCGTTGTCCCCCTCCACATCGAACACGTCGCCCGGCGGCACCGGGCTGTCGGACGGGCAGCGGAAGACGGCCAGCACCTGCACGCGAGCGGCCGCGTTGACCGGCGACTCGATCGGCTGCGTCAGGTCGATGGTCCGGTACAGGTTGTCCTGCTCCAGGTACGGCAGCAGGTACGTTGCCCACCCCCAGCCGGGGCCGGTGTCGGCCTCGGCCCCCGCCCCGGCCGGCAGCGACACCGGCCCGGTGGTGTACCCCGGCGGGAAGTGCCCGTACGCCGAGTGGTAGTTGTGCATCGCCAGGCCGATCTGCTTGAGGTTGTTCTGGCACTTGGTGCGGGCGGCCGCCTCGCGGATCTTCTGCACAGCCGGCAGCAACAGCCCGACCAGGACCGCAATGATCGCGATCACCACCAGCAGCTCGATCAGCGTGAACCCGAGACGGTCGCGGCGGGTCGCTGTTGAACGCTTCATGACGACACCGTACCTGGCTGACATTTGGTATATCACTGTATTACCGAATTCGATTCTAGACCGGTTTGCCGGAATTGCCAGCGCATTTTCTCAAGAATCATTCGGGCTGTCGGAGCCAGCCGCCTTGACCGCACCGGCGCGGGCGGGTATATCCGCGACCCGCCCCGGCCGCCCGTGCCGGGGCCGGCTCCGAGGGCGCCGGATGGCCGCGAACCGCTGGGCAATCCACGTACTGCTCCTGGCCGGGCTGCCGACCCTGCCGGCGTGCCTGGTCAGCACCGGGTCGGGGACGCCGGTCGAGACGACCCCGCCGCCACAGACCGCCGGGGTCACCACGCTGCACCGGTCGATCTTCGCCGATCTGCGGCCCGGCGAATCCCGCCCGCTGAACGAGCCGGCAACGGGGGTACTCGCCTCCGACCCCCCGCCGCCTACCATCCCGCCGCCGGACGTTCCGACCACCGCTGAGATGACCACGCCGGTGGCTCCACTTCCGCCAACGCCTCTGCCAGAGAAGGTGACCAGGTCTTCTCCACCAGCCGACCCGATGCTGGTCGCGGTGGTCCGGGCGTTCCTGGACAACGACCCGGGCAAGGCCAAGAAACTCCTGGAGGGGCTCGACGCGCCGAACCAGGAGCTGTTGCTACGGATGATCCCGGCGCTGGTCGGGGCGTCGCAGACGAGCCTGGGCCAGCCGACCACCGAGGTCGGCGACCTGGCCAAGCAGGTCGAGGCGGCGCTGGCGGTGCTGAGTGCCCGGGCGCCGCTGGCCGTCGAGAAGGCATGCTTCTGCCGGGCGGTGCGGAACTTCGCCCGGTACGAACCGCTGCCGGAGCGGCACGCCTTCGCGCCCGGAACGTGGGCCGAGGTGTACGTCGAGGTGCGAAACGTCCCGTCGATCCCGGCCAGCAGCCCGACCGAGGGCGAAGGGTTCCTGACCCGGCTGGTCTGCACCCTCCAGGTCCGCGACGCCGCCGGGGCCGTCGTGCCGCTGCCGGATCAGACCAACAAGCCGGTCCCCACCCTGCACGACGACAAGCGGGACTTCACCCGCGGCCCGATCCGCGATTACTTCCTGCTCTTCCGGTTCCGTACGCCGTCGAAGCCGGGCGCGTACACGATCACCTTCGAGGTCCAGGACCCGGCGTCCGGCCGGGCCGTCAGTCGGACCATGCCATTCCGGGTTCAGTAGGTGGTGAGGTGGTGAGGTCGCGAGGTGGTGGGCAGGCAGGGGCATTCATACACTAGCCCGGTCAATCTTCCACCACCCCACAACCTCACCACCCCACAACCCCACTGATGTCAGAGATCAAGCCGACGCAGGTCTTCTACCACGCCGGGACCGTTACCCGCGAGGAGCGCGCGAAGCTCCTCAAGCAGACCGGGGCGACCCTGTGGTTCACCGGTCTGTCCGGGTCCGGCAAGTCCACCCTGGCGGTCGCCCTGGAACAGGTGCTCATTCAGCGCGGCCACGCCGCCTACGTCCTGGATGGGGACAATATCCGCTTCGGGCTCAACGCCGGGCCGAAGATCCTGATGGAGACGCGCGGCAGCGCCGAGGAGCAGGCGAAGCGGTTCGGGCTGGGGTTCTCGGCCGCCGATCGCGAGGAGAACATCCGCCGGATCGGCGAGGTGGCGAAGTTGTTCGCCGATGCCGGGTTGCTGGCGCTGACCAGCTTCATCAGCCCGTACCGCAAGGACCGGGACGCGGCCCGGAAGATCCACGAGCAGAACAAGTCCGGGGCGATCCCATTCATCGAGGTGTTCGTGGACACCCCGATCGAGACGTGTGAGCAGCGCGACCCGAAGGGGCTTTACAAGCAGGCCCGGGAGGCGGTTGCGGCCGGCAAGGGGATGGGGTTCACCGGGGTGGACGACCCCTACGAGCCGCCGGCGAACCCCGAGTTGACCTTCGACGCGAGCAAGCAGAGCGTCGAGGAGGGGGTGGCGCTGGTGCTGAACTACCTGGTCAAGCGTGGGCTGATCGCGGAGTAAGGGCGCGGCTCGCCCGGCCGCTCTGGCTTCACCGGTCACGGTGCTCGGATGTCGTCGGAGCCCCCTGACTCGTGGAGCCAGAGCGGCCGGGACGGCCGCGGTCCCGGGGACCGGCGCACATCCGTGCGCTCAGGTTGCGCGGTTCTGCGCTAAAGTACCGATCGGGCCGGATGCGCCGTGCGCTCGATGGCCTTGTCTCCTCCGAACCGCTTTTCCCGGCATGTCAACCGTTCCTGTGCATCTTAACCAGTCTAGTGCAGGCCACTTATCCGGTGCGACCGTGCCGGGAACCGCGAAAAACCGCGGGTTTGGCTTCAGTCTCGCACCAGGCCGTGTTGACCGGTTCGGCGACCCGACATAGAGTTGTCGCGACCGACCCGAATCCGGGTCGCCCCGCTGTCCCCCGACCGCGGCCCGACCCCGAAGAACGCCGCCGAACCCCGGGGCCCCGATACCAAGGTTGCCAATGCCGGACATTCATTCCTACTGGCGAACCGACCGCCCGACCGAGGGGTTCTACACCTCCGAACTCCCGGCCGAGCCGGCCGCCCAGACCGTGCGTACGTTCCTGCCCGACGGGTACGAGCCGCGATACGCGTACCCGCTGCTGGTGCTGTTCCACCCGCACGGGGGGAATGAGGAGACGGTGCTGCGGCTGGCCCCGCGGGTGAGCCGGCGGAACTTCGTGGCGATCAGCCTGCGGGGGCCGGCTTCGCTCGGGGCGCGGACCGACGGCCGGCCGGCCTGCGGCTGGGGGGACGACCCGGACCTGTACACCGACTACCTGGTCCGGGCGGTCGAGCAGACCCGGCGGACGTACCACGTCCATTCGGAGCGGGTGTACCTGGTCGGCGTCTACGAGGGGGCGGCGGCGGCGTACCGGGCGGCGTTCGAGCTGGGGGACAAGGTGGCGGGCGTGGCGTCGCTCAACGGTGGGCTGCCGCGGCCGGCCCCGGGGTGTCCGCTGTTCCGGCTGGACCAGGCCCGGAACCTGCGGGTGATGATCGGCCACGGCATCGCCAACGCGGTCGTCCCGCACGCGACGGCTGAGCGGGACAGGCAAGTCTTCTACGCCGCCGGCTCCGACGTCCGGCTGGAGACCTACCCGACCAACCACAAGCTCCACCCGGACATGCTCAAGGACCTCAACAAGTGGGTGATCGGCCACGTCAACGCGTTCCACGACATGCACGTGCGGTAATGTAGTCCGCTCGCTCCGCGAGCAGTCTTCGGAATCCGCTCGCGGAGCGAGCGGACCACATTACAGGATGTACTTGCCGAAGTCGTCCTTGGACGTGATCGCCCCGATCTTCTCGCGGACCAGCTTGCCGTCGATCACTACCCGCTTCTCGGTCAGGTCCGGCCCCTCGAAGCTGACGTCCTCCACCACCCGCTCCAGGATCGTGTGCAGCCGTCGCGCCCCGATGTTCTGGGCCGTGCGGTTCAGCTCGAACCCCAGGTCGGCCAGTGCCTCCACCCCGTCCGGGGTGAACTCCAGGTCCACCCCCTCGGTCTTCAACAGCTCGGCGTACTGCTTGGTCAGGGCGTGCTTCGGCTCGGTCAGGATGCGCAGGAAGTCGTCGCGGGACAGGTCGGTCAACTCGACCCGGATCGGGAACCGGCCCTGAAGCTCCGGCATCAGGTCGGCGGGCTTCGAGGCGTGGAACGCCCCGGCGGCGATGAACAGGATATGATCGGTCCGCACCGGCCCGTGCCGGGTGTTCACGGTGGTCCCCTCGACGACCGGCAGCAGGTCGCGCTGCACCCCTTGGCGGGAGACGTCCGGCCCCTGGGTCGCCTGCGGGCCGCACACCTTGTCGATCTCGTCCAGGAAGACGATCCCCTGGTTCTCCACCAGGTCCACCGCCTGCTCGGACACCGCCGCCCGGTCGATCAGCGCCTCGGACTCCTGCTCCAGTAAGACTTTCCGCGCCTCCTTGATCGGCAGCGACCGGGGTTGGGCGGCCCGCGGCATGATCTTCTCGAACATGTTCTGCAGGTCCACGTCCATGTTCTCCATCCCCATGTTGGAGAAGATCTGCACGGGCGTGGTCTTCTGCTCGACGCTCAGCTCGACGACGCGGTCTTCCAGTTCGCCGGCTTCCAGCTTGGCGCGGAACTTCTCGCGCGTCCGCTGCCGTTTCTCCTGGTCCTCCTTCTCCTGCTCCGGCTCCCACGGCGAGGTCTTCGGCGGCGGCACCAGCAGGTCGAGCAGCTTATCCGTGACCTTCTCGGCGGCCTTCTCCTTCACCTCCTCCTTGAGCCGCTGCTTGACCATCCCGACCGCGGCGTCGGTCAGGTCGCGGACCATGCTCTCGACGTCACGGCCGACGTAGCCGACCTCGGTGAACTTGGTCGCCTCGACCTTGACGAACGGCGCGCCGACGAGCTGCGCCAGTCGGCGGGCGATCTCGGTCTTGCCGACGCCGGTGGGGCCGATGAGGATGATGTTCTTCGGGGTGACGTCCTTGCGCAGGTCGGGCGGGAGTTGCTGGCGGCGCCAGCGGTTGCGGATGGCGACGGCGACCGCCTTCTTGGCGGCGTGCTGGCCGACGATGTACCGGTCCAGCTCGGCGACGATCTGGCGGGGGGTCATGGAGTCGGCCATCAGGGGGCCTCCGGCGGCTGCGGGGGTTGCTCGGACAACAACTGCTGATGCGCCTCTCGCAACGCCGGCATCATGGCCGGGATGTGAATGGTCACGGTATCCCACACGATTTGCCAGGCGACCCGATCGTACCGGTGGATCAACACGTTTCTCATGCCCTTCATTTCCCGCCACGGCAGTAGCGGAAACCGCTGACTCGTCTGCTGGCTCACCCGTCCGCCGGCCTCGCCCAGTACACCCAACACGCGAAGGATTGCGTCGGATCGCATCCGGTCGAACGGGAGGGTGTCCAGGGTGGTGCCGGCGGCGTACTCCATGGCGCGCTCGGCCGCGTCGATCATATCGGCGAGGGTAGTCAGTTCGTCCGACGGCGTCATACGCGCACTTCCTCGCGCAAGATGTGCGGACGAAGGCGTGGCTTGAGGTTTTCTTTCAGGGCCAACTCCACGGACACCCCTAATCGCTCCTCAAGCGTCAGCACGAGGTCGCTCAGCGTAAACAGTGACGGACGGGCGTCGGGTCGGAAGGTGACCAGCACGTCCAGGTCGCTATCCGGCCGGTGGTCGCCGCGGACCCGGGAGCCGAACAGCCCTAGCTCGCTCACGCCGAACCGCTCGGCCAACTTCGGCAGCATCGCCCGCAGTTGCTCTCGGTATCGCTCCGCCTCGGGGGTCATGGCAGCTCCACCAGCTCGATGTTCCGGTTGGTGTACACGCAGATGTCACCGGCGATCTCCAGCCCGGCCTGGACGACCTCGCCGGGCTTGAGCTGGGTGTGCGTCAGCAGTGCCCGCGCCGCCGCCAGTGCGTACGGGCCGCCGGAACCAATCGCCAGCACATTGTCCGAAGGCTGGATCACGTCGCCGGTGCCGCTGATCAGCAGCAGGTGGTCGCGGTCCAGCACGATCAGCATTGCCTCCAGCCGCCGCAGCACCCGGTCGGTCCGCCACTCCTTCGCCAACTCCGTGGCGGCGCGGGGGACGGAGCCCTGGTGGTCGCGGAGCTTGGCCTCGAACCGCTCCAGGAGCGCAAAGGCATCGGCCGCCGCGCCGGCGAACCCGGCCAGCACCTTGCCGTCGTAGAGTCGGCGAATCTTGCGGGCGTCGGTCTTCATCACCACCTGGCCGAGGGTGACTTGGCCGTCGCCGCCGATGGCCGCCCCGGCCGGGGTGCGGACCGCCAGAATCGTCGTCGCACGCATCCGGGTCACCGGAAATCTCCCCCCAGGCCAGGCGAAGTACCACTGCCGCCCGTGTTCAACCGGACACCGGTTGTCGGAATCCTCATCCGCCGCCGGCGATCCAACTGGTCGCGGGTATGATAACCCAGCCGGCGGGTCCGTCCCACTCCGGCCGGATGGTCTACAATGTACTGCGGTGTTCGGGCGTGAGAGGTAAGGCTTTTCCCGAGCCTGCTGCGACTTGGAGGAGAGCTTCCATGAATAAAGTGCTGTCGGTCCTGGCGGCGGCTGTGCTGGCCGGGGGCTGGTTGACCCCGTCGGCGCTGGCGTCCGAAACGTCTGCTGGCCGGATGCGGGTCGAGGACAAGGCCGGTGCGTTCACCCCGGAGGGGGTCAAGAAGGCCGAGGAGGCGTTTGCCAACACGTCGTTCAAGTCACCAACCCACCTCACCGTGGTGACCGTCGGCGAGGTTCCGGCGTCGCGGAAGGCGGACTACGAGGCAGCCGCCAAGGTGCCCGAGCGGCGGGCGCAGTTCTTCGAGTCGTGGACCCGGGAGTTGGCCCAGACCGAACGCGAGAAGGGCGTCTTCGTCCTGATGTTCGTGGACGACAAGCGGTACATCGTCCGCGCGGTGACCGATAAAGCCTCCGACGTCCACCGGTCGTTTACCGACGCCGATGCCCGGGCGCTAGCGGACAAGCTCAGCGACGGGTGCAAGCGGGCCCTGGGCCAGCCGGCCGATCAGGCGAAGGCCACACGCGACGCCGCCCTGCTGGACGCGACCAGTTACGTCGCCTCCCAGTTGAAGGATACGTCCGTCCCGGCCGCCAGCGAGACGGGCCGGGCCGCTTCCGCTAACACCAACGGGAAGAGGGGTGGAGGCACGAACATCATGGGCTATGTCTGCATCGGGCTGGCCGTGTTGCTGGGGATCTGGCTGGTCGTCGGCCTGATCCGCGCCTTCACCGGCGGCGGCGGTGGTTACGGCGGTGGCG
>Ga0247822_10002912_pt1 | contig 11057 bp, 9 predicted proteins | sample 13C_Cellulose_Da_FD_192423 | JGI IMG/M metagenome (GOLD analysis project Ga0247822, IMG submission 192423) | Soil microbial communities from agricultural site in Penn Yan, New York, United States - 13C_Cellulose_Day30 | ecosystem: Environmental > Terrestrial > Soil > Agricultural land | place... | reverse complement strand
GTACTAAGATCTCCCGCGGATTCGCTCCGAACACGTGATCGGAAACGACAAAGGCCCGACAGCTCATGGCTGCCGGGCCTTCTGTTTTTGACGAATCGCGTCGCCGCAGGTTTCGCGGCGACGGACAAGAGGCTCAGTCGTTCGAGACGCCGGTCAGTTCCAGGGCCGCCGCTTCGAGCTCGATCGGCGTGACGCTCGAGAGGTTGTCGGCAAAGCCGACCAGGAGCGCCAGGTCGGAGATCTGGTTCAGCCGCCGGGGATTCCCCTGGGACAGCTCCCACAGGGTGTGGATCGCCTCCTCGTCGAAGATCGCTCCTCCGCCGTCGCCGGCTCGCTCAAGCCGTTCCTGGACGTACCGGGCGACATCCTCTTCGGTGAGCGGATGAAGCGCCATCCGGACGCTGACTCGCTGGTCGAGGCCGGCCATCCGCTGGAGCCGGGCCAGGAGGTCGGGACGTCCCGCCAGGATCACGGTGCAGACGTCGCCGCAGTGCTGCTGCAGGTTGAGGAACAGTTGCAGAGTCTGAAGGTGTTCCGGCTGGAGCAGGTGGGCGTCGTCGATCACGATCACCGGCCGGGCCCCCTCGTCGGCGAACTGCCGCAGCCGGCCCTCCATGAGTCGCAGGATCTGGTCGACGCCGCACTGCCGCGACGCCAGGGCCGGGTCCGAGCAGCCGATCCGGATCGCGGTGTAGCCGAGCATCTCGGCCGGGGACATCTGGGGAAAGAGGATCCGGACCATCGGCCCGAAGCCCGCCCCGAGTTCCTTTTCCAGGACGTGGGTCAGGAACGTCTTCCCCATCCCGTGTCCGCTGGTCAGGACGGCGAGCCCCTTGTGGTGCTCGACGGCGTACTGGAGCTTGAGCAGCGCGCCCTGATGGGTCGACGTCGGGACGAAGTCTCCCGGATCGAGCGAGTTCTCGAACGGCGAGCGGGCCAGATGCCAATAGCGTTGATACATGCTTCCACTGCCTGTCCGGAAGGGGCTTCGGCGACGTTCGTGAGGTCCCGGTCCGGAGTCGTCCCGCGCGGATCCGACTCCGGTCGCCGCCGTCGTTCGATGTCTTCGGTCAGTCGATCTCTTCGATGGTCCCGGTCAACCGCACCGGGGACGTCGCCGGTCGCGGGGCGGGATCGCGGTCGGCCTCGGCCGTGGCGGCGACCCGCTGGATGGACTGGTCGACTCCGGTTTCCGCGGTGTCGGTGAAGGCCACGGCCGGAACGATCTCCGGAGTCGGTCGCGGCATCAGCCGCGGCGCTCCGGCGAGCGGTTTCGGGTTCCGGCGGGCTTCGCGGTCGAGGTCTGCGTCGAGTTCGCAGACGATCTGCCGCATGGCCTGTCCGGAGGAGTTTGTTGTGTCGCTCTTCTGGACCGTGATCGGTGGATCGGACGTGAGTCCATAGACCAGCAGGCCGCTGATCCCGATGGCCAGGCCGGCGGCCATCATGCGGATCGAATCCCTGCGGATCGTCTGGAGACAATGCTCCCATTTGGGAATCGCCATGCTCCCCCCCGGAGAGACGATTCTTGTGGCGGAAACGTGACTGCTCATCGCCCCCGGCGGGACGACCTGTCCGTCCCGTGCCGTGGATATCGACTGGAAGTTGTGCGGGTCGTGAGGTTTTTGCCGAAGAATCGGTTTGCAGCGATTTTTTCGTGCTTGCTGGCACGGCTGTGCTGGCTCAAACCCGACGTGCTACGGCAGCCGGGATCAAGGGGCACCCCTTGCCGCCGGAGGCGCTTCCATGAGGAACCGTGGTCAGCAACGGGCGTCCCCTTTGTGGAACCGGCGCTGAGGACTCACCGCGGGTTGGTGAGGAGGCATCCGGCGCGGTGTCCGCGTTTGGACAAGTGCTCCTTCAGTAAGAGCCCTACGAGACGGGCCTCCGGCGGGCAAGGGGGGCCAAAGAAACAACACCGGCCCCCTTGCATCCCCCACCAGGGTGCCCCTGGACCCGGTGGATGAGGCGGCCCGACATATCGAAGGGCACTTGACCGTTGCCCACCTGTTTTCCCCGAAGTCTCGACCTTCCCGCTCCGCGGCCTATCATCTGTCCCCCCACCCCCGTTCAGGAATTCATGCAAGATGGCCTTTCGCGACGCCCTCGAAGTCTTCGACAACCCGTTCCCCGATCGGGACTACGTCATCGACACCGTCTGCCCCGAATTCACCTCGGTCTGCCCCATGACCGGCCAGCCCGACTTCGGCACGCTGACCATCTCCTACGTCGCCGACCGGCACTGCTTCGAGCTCAAGTCGCTCAAGATGTACCTCCAGCAGTACCGCAACCACGGGGCCTTCTACGAGAACGTCACGAACTCCATCCTCACCGACCTCGTCGAAGTCGTGCAGCCGCGACGGATGAAGATCGTCGCCGACTTCACCCCCCGCGGAGGAATCCGCACGTCGGTCACGGTGGAGTACCCGTACACGCGAAGCTGATCCCCGAGAGGACGGAGCCCGTCCCGCAATGTTCGGCCACTACCTGATGGCCCACGGCTGACAGCTTAGCGCGCTCCTTGATATGCTTCGTCTCTCGATCACTCGCGGTGAAGCCCGCTCGGCGCCGCGGCGGGACTTCGTGGCTGTGGCATCAGACGGCGTTCATGTCTCCGGCAATCCGTAGGCGAGCTCAGGCGATTGCCGTGACCGTGCTGCTGGGGCTCGTCGGCGGCCTCGTTTTCTATTTCCGCGACCGGACTCCATCATCCCAGGAGGCCCGGCAGATCGTCGAAGACGCCCGGACCCTCCTGGAGAAGGGCCGCCCGGACGACGCCCTCACCTGCCTTGCCCCGCTGCTCGACTCCCCCACCCAGTCGGCCGACGCCCTCGAGCTGGGAGGAATGGCCAGCCTCCAGCAGCAGGCACCCGAGCGGGCCCGCCAGCTCTGGTCCCGCCTGCCGCCCCAGTCCCCCGCCTGGGGACGGATCGGACTGGCCTACGCCAAGGCATCCCTGGCCGCCGCGGACTGGGACACCGCCCTTCGCGCTCTTCGCCGGTTCCTCAATGAGTCCCCAAAAGACCTGGCTGCCCTCGAGGAGCTCCGCTGGCTGGACTTCAACCTGCTGCGGTCATCGGAAGCGCTGGCGGTCCTCGAACGGAAACTGGAGGCGGGAGACCTCCAGGCCCTGATCGACCTGCTCGAAACCGAGCACCGGCGCCAGATTCCGCAGGAGGGACTCAAGACGCTCCAGGCGGTCGACGGGCAGCTTCCCGGACAGCAGAGCGTCGGCCTGGCCCTCGGGGTCTGCTACTGGCAACTGGGCGAGATCGGAAAGGCCGAGAAACACCTCCTGGCCGCTTCCCGCAAAGGGGACGACGCCGCCTACGCCACGCTGACCGTCTCGGCCTTCCTCCTGGAGCGGGGACAGATCGACGCCGCCGAGACACTCCTGCAAACCCTGCAGACCGAAGGGGACAAGGGAACGGTCGTCCCTCCCGCACTGCGGGAGTCGTACTGGCTGCTCAAGAGCGACATCGACGAGCGCCGCGCGCGGTACGACCAGGCGCTTCCGAGCCTCGACCGCGCCATCGCCCTCGGGCCGGTCCGCAAGGAGCTGCTGGTCCGCCGATCCGGCCTGCTGCGGTTGCTCCGGCGCCCAGAAGAGGCGGCGGCCGCGGCACGGCGGGCCGAGCGGCTGGAGTCCCAGGAACGTCGGCTGTGGGAGATGGTCGACGCCGGGACGCACCGAAACCCGACGCCCGAAGACTGCCAGACCTTCTCGGACCTCTGCGACGAACTGGGAAGGCCATTGCAGGCCCGCGGCTGGCTCGAAATCCGCCGCCGGCTCGCCTCCTCCGGCGGGGGCCAGCCGTGAGCCGTTCCCCTGCTCCGCCGCATCGCCAGCTCCGTCTGTTCCTGTCACTCTCGCTTCTGTTCTCGCTCCCGGGCGGATGCGGCCCCTCCCCCGGCGATCCCCGGAAGGTCGAGTCCGCGGCCAGCGCCCCGGATGCTCCTTCCGCCGAGGCCGAAGCGGAGGAACCGATCGTTCTTCCGGCGGCGGCCTCCGCGCTTCCTCACCCGTCGCCGATCCGGTTCACTCACGTCACGGACGAGTCCGGCGTCGACTTCCGCTACTACGGCGGGCCTTCGGCCGACTGCGAAATGACCGAGCAGAACGGCGGCGGGATCGGGATCCTGGACTTCGATCAGGACGGCGTCGCGGACCTCTTCTTTTCGAACGGTTCCACCACGCGGCAGCCGGCGGCGTTCCCCCACACCCAGCGGCTCTACCGCGGCCTGGGAGCGATGCGGTACCGCGACGCGACTTCCGTCAGCGGTGTCGAAGGGTACGGCTTTGGCCAGGGGGTCGCGGCCGGGGATCTCAACGGCGACGGCTTCCCTGACCTCTACATCGCCCGCTACGGCGCGAGCCAGCTCCTGCTCAACCGCGGCGATGGAACGTTCGAGGACGCGACGTCGACGGCGGGCGTGGCGAACGACCGCTGGGGAACGAGCCCCGCCTTCGCCGACCTCGATGACGACGGCCTCCTCGACCTGTACGTCGTCAACTACGTCGACTGGTCGCCCGGGAGTCCTCCCTGCTCTCTCCCCTATGACCCGCCGGTCCGGATCTCGTGCCCGCCGACGATGCTGCCGGGCCAGCCCGACCGCCTCTATCGGAATCGCGGAGACGGGACGTTTGAAGACATCGGGCCGTCCGCCGGCGTCGCCGTCGAGGAGTCCGGCAAGGGGCTGGCGGTCGGGATCGCGGACCTGAACGGAGACGACCGGCTGGATGTCTACGTCGCCAACGACACGACCCCGAACTTCCTGTTCGTCAACCAGGGGAATGGGACGTTCGTCGACGAGGCGGTCGTGCAGGGGGTGGCGCTGAGCCACGACGGGACCGCCGGTTCCAGCATGGGGGTCGCGATCGGGGACTTCGACGGCGAAGACGGGCAGGGCTTCGACATCGCCGTGACGAACTTTCTCCACCAGCCGAATGACCTGTTCCAGAACCTCGGTCCGGCGGGAGACAGAGCGGGCGGCGGCTTCCTCGCCGTGAATTCCCGGACGGGGCTGGACATCGTCTCCCGCCCGTTCCTCAAGTTCGGGATCGCCTTCTCCGACCTGGACCTCGACACGCGGCCCGACCTCCTGATCGCCAACGGACACATCTGGGACCTGAGTCATTTACCGCTCAACTACGCCTACCGGATGCCCTCACAGGTCCTGAGGAACCGGGACGGCACCCGCTTTGACGATGCTTCGTCCGCGGCGGGCGAGTTCTTCCGGAAGTCGTGGCTGGCCCGCTCACTGGCGGTCGGCGACCTCGACAACGATGGCGACCCCGATGTCGTGATGGGACTGCTCTTTGATGCCCCGGCCCTGCTGAGGAACGACACCGAGCGCGTCGGGCGGTCCGCCCGCGTGAAGCTGATCGGAACCGGCACCGCCCGGCAGCCGCTCGGACGGCGCGTCGAGTGGACCTCCGGCGGCACCCGCCTCGCCATGCCGGTCCCGGCGGGCGGAAGCTTTCAGGCGACGCACGATGACCGGCTCCTGCTGACGACCTCAGGGGCCGGCGCGGCATCGATCGACGAAGTCGTGGTCCGCTGGGGCCCCGGCCACAGTGAGCGATGGACAAATCTCGCGACCGATCGGCTCCACGCTCTCCGGGAGGGAACTGGCGAACCGGCTCCCCCCGCCTCCTCACCCGCTTCTGCCCTGCGGCCAAAACGCGAACTGCGCTGATTCTCGGCCGCCATCTCGGTCCCCCTTTCGGAAGACCCAAACAATAGCTCGCAAAAAGTTGACATGGACATTATGTACCATGTCAGTAAAATCGCCTTCATTCCCCGTTCATGTTCGTGTGGAGAGTCGTCATGAGAGGCGTGATCACTGGGGCGCTGGTGTTGGGGCTGGGTGTCAGTGGGGCCACGGCGGGGGATCCCGCGCTGGACTGGCCGCAGTTCCGGGGTCCGGCCGGTACCGGCGTGGCCGAGACGCAGAAGCCTCCGGTCGAGTTCGGGCCGGAAAAGAACGTCCTGTGGAAAGTCGCCGCCCCCAGCGGCTACTCCTCTCCGATCCTGGTCGGAGACCTCCTCGTCATGACCGCCTTCGACGAAGGAAAGCTCTACACGGTCGCTTACCGCCGCGCCGACGGTCAGGAAGTCTGGCGGACCGAAGCTCCGGCCAAGGAGATCGAGCCGTATCACAAGACGGAGGGGAGCCCTGCCGCCTCGACCCCCGTGACCGACGGGAAGCGGATCGTCAGCTACTTCGGATCGTGCGGGCTCTTCTGCTACGACCTTGCCGGGAAACAGCTCTGGCACTTCGCCACCCCGCTGGCCGCCACGCCGGGCGACTTCGGCACCGGCACCTCCCCGATCCTGGCCGACGGCGTCGTCATCCTGGTCCGCGACGAAACGAAGGACGCCCGGATCTACGCGATCTCGCTGGAGTCGGGCAACGTCCTGTGGGAACGCCCCCGGCAGTCCCCTTCCGCCTTTACGACCCCGGTGCTGTGGGACACGCCGCAGGGGAAACAGATCGTGGCGGCGGGCTTCGGGCGGATGATCGGCTATGACCTCAAGACCGGAGAAGAGGTCTGGTCCGTCGCCGGTATGCCTTCGGCCTGCTGCACCACGCCCGTCATTTCTGGCGGCATGCTGTACTTCGCCGGGTGGTCGCCGGGGGACGCGGAGGACAAGGAGTTCCAGATGCCGTCGTTCGACACGTTCCTCAAGGAAGGGGACGCCAACCAGGACGGGCAGCTCTCCCGCGAGGAGTCGGAGAAGACCTCGATCAAGGGCTTCTTCGATTCCAACGACGCGAACAAAGACCAAATCCTGACTCGAGACGAGTGGGACACCGTCATCAAGTTCATGTCCGCCTCGAAGAACAGCGCCTTCGCCCTGAAGCCCGGCGGCAAAGGGGACGTGACGACGTCGCATGTCGTCTGGAAGGCGAGCAAGGGGTTGCCGTATGTCCCCTCGGCGATCGTCTACAAGGACCAGTACATCCTGGTGAAAGACGGCGGCCTCGTGACGATCTACGACACGAAGTCAGGGGACGTCCGCTACCAGGGGCGGGCGGTCCGCGGAGGACGGTACTACTCCTCGCCGGTCGCGGCGAACGGCCTCGTCTACATGGCGACGCTGGACGAAGGGGGCTTCACGGTGATCCGGCCGACGGACGGCAAGCCCGAGCAGGTCGCCCAGAATCCTCCGCTGGAGGAGCGCGTCGCCGCGACGCCGGTCGTCGCGGACAACACGCTCTACGTCCGCACCGCCGGGCACCTCTATGCGTTCCGGGACCAGGCCTCTCGGAACTGATCCTCAATGACGCGAAGCGCCGCGGGACACCCCTTAACGAGGGGAGTCCCGGGCGCTTCGTCGCTACTTCCTCTCATCCGGCCTGGGTGCGGATCGGTCCCGCAAGGGCGTCCTGAGCGCAGAGGCGGAATGACTCGCTCACCAGCATCCGCCGCCGTTGCCGTAGTACCCGGTGCTGTAGGACGGAGCCCAGAAGCCCCCGCCGCCGTAGTAGTTGCTCCGGCCGTAGTAGCCGCCATAGCCTCCGCCGTACCGCGTGTAGCCGGCCCCGTAGGGATAGCCGTAGCTGCGGTATCCGATGCTGTAGGGATACCCGTAGCCGTATCCGCCGTTGTAGCCGTACGGCCGGTATCCGTATCCACCGTAGCGGGCGCCGTAGTACCCGCCGTACCCGGAACCGACGCCAACATAGAACTGCGCCTGGGCCGTCGTTGCCCAGAGCCCCACCATCACCACAGCTGCCACCAGAACTCCCGCCAGTCGCTTGCCCCCGCCCGTCATGTTGGCGTCCCCACACGGCCCGCGGGAAGACTTCGGTCAGGTCGACGTGACCCCGTGAGTCCCGTTCGCATCGCCGCTGACGTTATCATTCGTCCAGCGGAATCCTCTGTGAAGTGAACGCGCGTTCCGGCGGCCCTCCCGGGTGCGGACTCTCGGAAACGTAACGTCGGGCCCTCCCCGCCCCTTCCGCTGGCTGCATTCGCTGGATGGTGGTCGGTCAACGAGGGACGGGATGGCTTGTCCCGCTGGCCCGCACCGCGTCCCTGCCGGCACAGCGACGCTGGCTCAAACCCAACGTGCGACGGCAGTCGGGGTCAAGGGGGCAACCCCTTGCCGCCGGAGGCGCTTCCGTGAGGAACCGTGGTACACAACGGATGTCCGCTTTGTGGAACCCGCGTTGAGGACTCCCTCACATCACACAGCTGGCTTTGCGATCCCCGCGGGTTGGTGAGGGGACATACGGCACGCCGTCCGCGCTTGGACACGTGCTCCTTCAGACATCTCTCGACGGCCAGGCCTCCGGCGGGCAAGAGGGCTTCGCCCCCTTGCATCCCCCACCAGGGTGCCCCTGGACCCAGTGGACCAGAATTGGGCGCCCCCCAATCGGCGAATGCCCCCCTCAGCTGGCTCCGCACCAGATCGGTTGAAGTCCCCCGACGGGCGCCGTACTCTCGGTGCCGACGAATCGTCGCTCACGCTCCGGCCGATCGTCAGTATGGGTTTTCGTTGGCTGCTCCCCGCTCTCGCCGGGGAAGCTCGCCGGAGCCGCTATGGATGCCACCGTCGCCGCCGATGGGGACGCCCGGGATATGGGGACCGCCGGACTCCTGGGCCGGAACGCTCTCGACATCGCCGTGATCCGCTCGCTCAGCCTCCGTTCCGATCTCCGCGGCCTGCTGCGGTTCGGGGCTCATCTGGGCGTGATGGCCCTCACGGGACTGCTCGTCTGTTGGACCCGGCCGAACTGGTGGCTGACCGTCCCGGCGATGGTCCTGCACGGCTTCACGCTCGTGACCATGTTCGCCCCGATGCACGAGTGCGTCCACCGGACCGCCTTCGCCTCGCGGTGGCTCAACGAGGTCTTCGGGTGGCTGGCCGGACTTCTGAGCTTCTACAACTTCACCTACTACCGCTACTACCACACCTGGCACCACCGCTACACGCAGGACCCCGACCGCGACCCGGAGCTCATGACCCCCAAGCCGCGGAACCGGTGGGAATACCTCCTGGAACTCAGCGGCCTCGGCTTCTGGTTGTATCGCCCGCTCCTCTTCTTCCGCCTCGCCACGGGACAGATCGGACGGTACCCTTTTCTGCCGGCGGACTCCCGGTCGCGCGTCGCCCTCTCGGCAGCGCTGCAGTTTTCGATCTATGTCGCCGGAGTCGTCTCGATCGCGCTGGGCTACGACTTCGCCCTGATCTACTTCTTCCTCCCGGCGATCCTGGCCCAGCCGCTGCTGCGGGCGATCCTGATCGCCGAGCACACCGGTTGCAGCGACGACGAGAACGGGCTCACGAACACCCGCACGACGCTGACGAACGGGTTCATCCGGCTCCTGATGTGGAACATGCCGTACCACACCGAGCACCACCTGTACCCGTCGATCCCGTTCCACCAGCTTCCCCGTGCTCACCGGGAGCTCAAGGAAAAACTGACCCACCTCGCCCCCAGCTACGTCGCGGCCAACCGGACGATCATCGACACGCTGGCGCCATCGTCCCCCGCCTCCATCTCCTGAGACGATTTCCGAGACCTGGCCCCCGGCACCTGACACCTTCTCGCCTCATGCCCGTCCACACGCTGACGTTGCCGAACTTTCGCCTGCAGTCCGGATGGACGCTGCCGGAAGCGACGCTCGTCTACGCGTCCTACGGGGAGCTGAACCGCGACCGCTCGAACGCGATCCTCTATCCGACGTCCTACGCGGCCCAGCATCCCGATGTCGACTGGCTCGTCGGGCCGGGCAAGATCCTCGATTCCTCGCGGTACTTCGTCGTCATTCCGAACATGTTCGGGAACGGCCTCTCGTCGTCGCCGAGCAACCTGCCGGAACCGTTCGGCGGACCGCGAAGCCCGATCTTCACGCACGTCGACAACGTCGCCGCGCAGTTCCGCCTCGTCACGGAAGAGCTCGGCATCGAGCGGCTCGCTCTGGCGTACGGCTGGTCGATGGGGGGACAGCAGACGCTCCACTGGGGAGCGCTCCATCCGGAACGGGTCGAGCGGATCGCGGCCCTCTGCACGTCGGCGAGGACGTCGGTCCACAACCTGGTCTTCCTGGAAGGTCTCCGGACTGCGCTGACGTGCGATCCGGCGTGGAATGGCGAGCGGTTCACGGCCCGGCCCGAGCGGGGACTGCGGGCGTTCGGCCGGGTCTATGCCGGGTGGGCCCTGTCGCAGGCCTTCTACCGGGAGCGGGTCTACGAAGAGTACGGCTACGGCTCGCTCGAAGACTTCCTCATCCGCGACTGGGAGGCGAGCTTCCTCCGCCGGGACGCGGCGAACCTCCTGTCGATGATCGAGACCTGGAAGCGGTCCGACGTGAGCGACAATCCCGCGTTCGCCGGTGACCTCGACCGGGCGCTTGGTGCGATCCGGGCGAAGACGCTCATCATGCCGGGAACGCACGACCTCTATTTCACGCCGGACGACGCCCGGGCGGACGCGGAGCGGATTCCCCGCGCCGAGTTCCGGCCGATCCCGTCGATCTGGGGACACCGCGCGGGAAACCCCTCCAGGAACCCCGCGGATCAGGACTTCATCAAGGCGGCGATTGCCGAACTGCTGTCGCGCTAAAGCGGCTCGGCCGACGGACTCGAATCGATGACTCTCACGCAAAAGGCGAGCGACCTCGGCCTCCGCTACTTCCTCGTCTCCTACTCCGACCTCCTCGGCACGCCGCGAGCCAAGCTCGTCCCGACGGCGGCGATCCGCGAGATCGGTGAGGCGGGGGCGGCCTTCGCCGGCTTCGCTTCGTGGCTCGACCTGACGCCGGCCGATCCCGACGTCTTCGCCATCCCCGATCCCGACAGCCTCATCCCGCTGCCGTGGAAGAAGGAGGTGGGCTGGGTCGCCTCCGACCTGTGGATGAACGGCCGGCCGCTCGAACAGGCCCCCCGGAACGTCCTGAAGCGATCGCTCGCGCGGGCCGCGGACCTTGGCTACGAACTCAAGACCGGCGTCGAGTGCGAGTTCTTCCTCCTGACTCCTGATGGCGAGCAGATCGGCGACCCGCGGGACTCGCAGCCGAAGCCCTGCTACGACCAGCTCGC
>Ga0247822_10002909_pt1 | contig 11061 bp, 10 predicted proteins | sample 13C_Cellulose_Da_FD_192423 | JGI IMG/M metagenome (GOLD analysis project Ga0247822, IMG submission 192423) | Soil microbial communities from agricultural site in Penn Yan, New York, United States - 13C_Cellulose_Day30 | ecosystem: Environmental > Terrestrial > Soil > Agricultural land | place... | reverse complement strand
CCTTTTCCTGAATTTCCCGTCGAAGAAGAAGTCAAGGAAGCAACGCCCGCCGTCGAAAAAGAGGGTGACAAGTCCCCTGCTCCGGAGTCCGGCGAGGAGAAAGCGAAACCAGAAGAAGAAAAGGAAGATGACGACGAGCCTGAAATAGCACTCGCCGACATCGACCCGTCGAAGCCGCCGAAGCTGTCACGACGACAGCGTGAAAAGGCGGTCGCCGACATCATCGACCCGTTTCGCGATCCCAGCGTTCCCACCGAGGACGTATTCAACCGCCTTTACGCCCTAGACCCCGACAGAGCGACCAGTCTGGTCAATACCGCTGTCGAGAAAAGTGTCTCTTCATTCCCCGATGAGTGGTTATCCCAAATTCTCGGCGAAACGGTCACGGTCGCGGACGTAAAAGCGAAGCTAAGCACACCCACCCAGGCCCAGGCAGAAAGCGACACATTCAGCGAGATCGAAAAAAGTCTCACCGAGACTTATGGCGATGCGTGGAAAGACGCTTCCAGGGATGACGAACTTCTGAGCGAGGATAAAGCCTTCGTTCAAGCGATCCGGGCGTACCGATCAGATGAAGCAGCGAAGAACCAGCAGCTTTCCGACAGCGAGAAAAAGATCGCTGAACTCGAGCAAAAGCTGAATACCGAGCTTGGTTCGATCAAAGACGCTCAAACCCAACAGATCCAGCAGGACACGGAAAGTCTGTACGAACAGTCGGTCGGAGAGTACCGCGGCGACCTCGAAAAGAAGTCACTCGCGAAAGTATTCGAAGATGCCGGACTCAACCCGAGCGAAAACGACACCCCGGACGTGAAGGCCATCAAGGAATTCGTGACCGCCCGGTTCGATTTCAACAAGAGCGGCGATTTCGACCGCTTTGTCGGGACCGAGTTCAGCGACCGCGAGAAAGCACAGACGATCATTGCCCGTGTAGATCAGAACTTCAAAGATGCCGCAAAAGCAGAAGCGGAAGCCAAGCGAGCGACCGGCGACCAAGCCGCTCAGCTTCGCACTCAGGCCAAAGCCCTGCGAAACAAGGCTCAGATGGAGAAGGCTACTTTGACCGTTCTCCACCGAACCGCGGCCCAAGAGTTCTTAGGCAAAGCCCTCGCACCCGTGATGAACGTGCTGAAACAGAACGCCGACCTACGGCGCCAACTGTCGCAGACACGTCCGGAACTTGTGAATGGTGCGGCCGCCGCCGCCGGTGATGGTTGGAAGGAGAGATTGCAGAAGTCAGATGACCCCTGGGAGTCGAAAGAAGGATGGGGCGAGCTTGCCGCAGGCCGCTGACCAAGACTCTAGGAGTTCACAATGGTTTACTCAACAACCCAACAGAATGAGCATGTAAAAGAGCTACTTGATGCTCGCATTCAGGCTTCATTCCCGAACAATTATCAAACGCTCAAGCGCTTCAAGCGTGAGACGACGACCGAGGACATCACCGGACGCGGACGCGAGTTCGTGATCCTGCTTCAGGACAACGAATCTTACGGTTCGATCGCGGAAGGCGGAAACTTCCCGGCGGCCGGAGCCCTCGTTGAAGATCGTGCGGTTATCACGTTCCGCAACCAGTTCGCATCGTTCGACTTCACCGGCTCGGTTGAAGATCTTGCGACGAACAAGACGCTGCAGAACACGCTCACCCGCATCGTGAAGAACACGACGGAAGCGTTCGACGAGAAGCAGGAATTCTTCTTGTACGGCTCGGGCGACGGCGTGGTCGGACAGATCGACATCGCCAACACGAACGACATCACCGTTCTCAACAGCGTTACCTATCCGTATGGCTCGAACTTCATACGCAAGGGACAGGTGTTGAATGCGTATGACGTTTCCGGTGCGGCCTATCGCTCAGGCGATATGGTCGTTTCGAGCGTCAACCGCTCGACAGACGTAGTTTCGGTCGATGCCGCCGCCGGTTCGATCGCGAACGACGACGACGACGTGTTCGTGTTTAAGTCATCGTATGGTGCTGCCCCCCTCGGGCTCAAGTACCACGTCGGCGACTCCGGTTCGTGGCTCGGGTTCACCCGTTCCTCGACTCCGGGTGTTAACTCGCTCGTCTATGACGCCGCGAGCGCGTCGATCGACTTCGACATCCTCGAAGCAGCGGAACAGCGTTCGGGCAACCTGCGTGGCGACGACGCTCCGGCTTGGGAGTTCGAATGGTTCATGCACCCGGCTCAGAAGCGTTATCTGAAGGCTCTCGCACGTTCGAGCGGCAACGTTCAGTTCAACGCGAATGTCGCGGGTAACGGCAAGATGGACCTCATTATGAAGGACGTTACGCCCGGCGGTAGCCGGATCAACACGTCGTTCTGGTGCGCTCCGTCCGATGCTTACGGCCTGCGTATGGCTGACTGGTCGATCCAGGAAGTCGCACCGCGTCAGACCTACAAACATAACGACGGCAACATCTTCATTCAGTCCCTCGGATCGTCCACGGTCTACAAGGACGCGAAAGAAGGCCGCGTGTACTGGCGCTACAACCCGCTCTGCAAGGCTCCGTATGCTCAGGTTCGAATCAAGAATCTGAACTTCGCAGCGGCAGATTGCCGGCCGAAGCGTGCATAGTCCCTAGCGGATAAGTGAAGGGCGGTCTAAAACGCCGCCCTTTTTTCTAAAGAATGTCAGAAACCTACGAATATTTGGCGAACGACCGCAGCACTTGGAGAGTCCATCGGGCTCCCGAGTTTCCGCATTGGTTTCAGGAAGCATTGAACCGTATCGGTGGGATGAACCGCCACGGTAAACCGAACCTACGTCTGGTTTGGGGCGGAACCTGCGAGTCAGAAAAGGCGGCTGAAAAAGGTCGTCTGAAGTATCTATGCGGGATGTCACCGCAGAATCTTGTCGGGTACGAATACGTTCTCGACGGCGAGCGTCATCAGGTCAAAACCATCGAAGAAGCACCGGCGAACGCGATGATCGCACCGGTCACACAGCGCGACCAACTTGGATTGCTCCGATGGATCATTGAGGTTTGGACCTCACCTGAAGCCCTCGAAGCCTCGCAGCGGTTCACGCAATCTTATCTTCCCGGCGAGATCAAGCCGATCCTGAGAGAGTTCCCGCGAGAAGGCGTCTATGACGTGCTTTTCGTCGTCGCGAACCGTGAGGACAAATACCGATCCGTCGGCAACGACCTGCTCGAAGTCGTGCAGGCGATGTGGAAAGAGCGGCAAAGGCCGTTCGATGAACTTGAGGCAAACGTTGCTAAGCACGAAAGCAATGAAACGGACCGGATCGCGAAGGAAGAAGCAGAATTTGACCGTGCCATGTGGCAGGGAGATCTAAAACTAGACAAAGAGGAGAAAGAAAGACGGGCCGAATATTGGGCGAAACACGATTACAGCCTAGATACGACCGGGACCTTCATGTAAACCATTATGAGCATCCGAGCAGTACCACAGATCGCAAATCCAGAAGCCGTTAGCGACTCAGCAATCCGCTACGGCTATGTGGCGTATCACGACATCGCTCTCGGCAACGACCACCAGGTTCAACCGGACACAAGCCCGTATCACAAGCTGATACCGTGCCGCGAATTGATCCCGTTTTCCGATATGCAGGTGACGGAGATCGATGTTAAGAAGTATGGCGAGGGCGGGACGTTCAACCGTCAGAACGTCGCTCCGGTCGGACAGCGCCCAAAGAGCGCGAAGGAGTGCGCGGCCGAGATCGAGCAGGCGTACCAGTATTGGGCTTTCGTCGTTCTGACTCCGCTGACCGGCCTAAGCACCGACCGGGCGTTCAACATCTTCCAGACGGTTCAACCCTTCCCATACTTACTGAAGGATATGGAAGCGGGCCTTGACGATGCCGAGGCACGTATCGAAGCCACCGCTCCATATGAAGTGGCATATCAAGGAGAGATCGTCGACCTGCTGCCTCTGCCGGACGAAGATAAGGCGGTCGCGAAAGCGGTTCTCTCTCTCGTCAAGACATCCGCTGAATTCGCGGTTACGGAAGCGCATAGAAAACTCGACGTAACGATCGAGTCGATGAACAACCGTTTCTCGGGCGGCGAAGGCAAGCGGGTCCCGGATCCGCACGATAAGTATCTTTCGAAGGAACTCGGGCTTGAGTTGCCGAAGCTGATCACAAATCAGACGGCTCCGCAGCAGCAGGCTCCGGTCCAGCAGTTCGTGCAGAGCGAAAGCCCGCAGTCGATCGAACTCAAACAGCGTGAACTTGACCTGCGAGAGCGGGAATTGATCGCAAAGGAGATCGAGTTGGGCATTCGCCCGCGGCCTGATACCGTTCCGGTTCCGGCATCACCGATGGCAACCGCCCCGGCTGCTCGTAAGAAGTGCGCGGGGACAAACGCGGCCGACCAACCTTGCGGGGCATACGCAAAGCCGGACTCGGACTATTGCGCGTCACACGGCGAATAAACAATGAGCATCCTCGCTGAAAACATCCTTCGCGAAAGTTATCAAATACTTGGCAGGCCGTCTCAGGGCGATCTGCCGTATCTCGATCTACTCGTACTCGTGAAGGATGTTGTTCGCGGCCGGATGGTCGATCTCAAAACATCCGGTCGGAATCACACGCTGACCGCCGGATCGTGGGTGATACCTACCGCCCGCGAGATGGGAACGACAGGCTTTGTCGGAGCATTGGATAACTTTGTCCCGACGAAAGTTGAATGGCGGACGTTGGCAGAATCGGGCGTATATCCCGAGCCGATGCCTAAGACGGTCGAGGTTGTTTCGTTCGAATCCCTGGGACCGCTCTACGGCATCAAGACGAGCTCGCTTGATACGTATTGTGCGTTTTACAACGGGTTTCGCGACATCGCATTCAGCGACGACGTGAACACGCTTCAGAACCGCCAGTATCGCATCTGGTACGAGGACACGGCGGACATCGTGCTTGAGGACATATCGGACGCCGCGGATTTACCGGAGTTGTTCATAACACTTTGTAAGTACGAGGCGGCACTGGTCGCACTTGATCAGATCCGTAATGCCGATCCGGAGTGGGCCGACCGGAGGGAAAGGCTTCGAGGTCAGTTTACCGCTCAGGTCGGGATATGGACGATGCGGTTCGAGAAGTGGCAGCGGACGTTGTGGGGAAATAAAAAAGTCCAAAAACACGGCGTTCCATCACGGTATAGAGCATTTCGATAGGGGGAATTATGGCAAAGAAGAAAGAAGAAGAATCAGCAGAAGTGGCGGAGGCTCCGGTCGGGTTCGGTGAGGAGCGGCTTGAAGCGTTGAACGAATCTATCGCCAAAGCAGAGGCCGACCTTGCGAAAGGTAAGGCGATGATCGCTCTCGTCGAGCCGAAGGTTGAACACCTGAAAGGCGTCGTCGATCGCATTAAGGAAGCCTCGACGACCGAGAAGCAAGTTGCCCGGCTTGAAGAGGCTGAGAAGATGGTCGCCGATCTTTACAAAGAGCCGGCGGTCGAGGAAGCACCCGCCGAAGAACCGGCAGCGGAATAACGTAAATGGCAGCGGACGAAACAACAGTTAAACAGCGTGTTACTGAGGTGCTGAACGCCTGCGATGCGGGTACATTCGGCACCACCATCAACACGAACAACAAGCACCGCAACGCGACGGCTATCTCTGAGGCTGTCCGCGAAGGTGCTTTGATGATCGCCCGCGCCATTTGCTCGAACCCGAACCACGTTCACCGGGGCTTATACGTCTCAGGTACGCCGACCGCTCTCACTCACGGCGGCGAGTTGCCGGATACGGCTGGTGAAGGCGATCTAGTCGAGATCCAGCCGTATTCAGGTGCATCATTCGTTGTCGGAACGCCACGGACGGCTCAGGAGATCGATTCTTATCGGTCGAACGTGTCGAGCCTTTACAGTTCAAACGCTCACAACGTCCAGAACTCGCCGATAGGAACGTACTACGCGATCTCGCAGGGCAGAATCCGGTTTTCGGGCTACGCCGCGCAGATGTACCACCCGCTTATTTCGCGGTCGACGGTCGCATCGCTTATTCCCGACGAGTACGAGGACATCTGGACGGCATTATCCATCGGTTTGAGCGTCAAGGAAGGCGACAACCTGCTTCCGGTGGCGGGTTACTACATGTCCTTCGGACAGCAACAGCTTGCCCTTGCGACGGGTATGGGAACGGTCGCGAAACTGCCGCCGCCGCAGATGGCGATGGAGGCGAGAAGGGATGCCTAGATCCTACAAAAAGGAATCGATCACGGAAACCGGATGGTCTGATTGGTTAAGCCCGTCAGACCTTCAAGATTACAAGATCGCGTGCTGTGATTGCGGACTCGTTCACACGTTCCAACTTCGACCGATCGTCAAGGTCGTCGAAGGAAAGACCTTCACGATGCATGAACTGGTAAGCGACGGCTTGGAAGAAGGGCAAACCGTCTCGGTAGCAATCCGAGCAAAGCGGGACAACCGAGCAACAGGTCAACTAAGACGGCGAAAGCGTCAGAATGGCGAACGCCTCAACTACGAATAATGACCGAAGAATTCGACGTAGAAACCGCTATCAACACCCGCCTATCCAATCGGACGGCGGAAGAGTTAGACCGTGAACGCCGCTACCAGGAAGAACAGCGTCAGCGGCTTACCGTGATGGATACGCGAACGTCTCACGCTCAACGAGCCATCGACATTGCCCTTCACAACCTCGAATCGAATCCCGATGACGATTTCGAATATACCCGGATGGCAGAAGGGTACTATCTGCTCGGTGATTTCCAGAAGGCCGCGGAACTGACTCGGAACGAGGAAAAACGGGCTGAATATCAAGCCTATGCCGACGCCAAGCCTATTCAATGCGTTTGTTCACCGGTCCGGCAGGGAAACGTAACGCTCGCTCCGCGATTCGTTAAAGAGAAGTTCCCCGGCAAAGATCTGATTTACTGCACGACCTGTCGCGAATATTTCTATGTTGAGAAGGCTCGCTAAATTCACGCTCAACGGCGGATACAATTCTTCAACGCCGCGCTTTGATCAGGCTCTGAACGAAATGGCGCAGGGTTCGCAGAATATCCTGATCGACGGGACGGGACGGACGAAGCCTTTCACCGGATTTAATGCCGTCGGAGGCGTGACCGGTTCGCGCGTGCTGATGAACGTCGGGGATGATTACGGCGGGCTTGGCTCCCGGTCGGACTCCGAAGGCGTAGGCTCGATATTCCGCGTACTCGGTGCGTGGTTTTTTATTGGGGCGGGGTCGCTGTTCAAGAACGGTGTCGACACGTCGGCGGACGCTTCGACGACGCTGCAGATCAAAAAGGTCACTTCCGGAAGTCTTGGAACTACCTATCAGGCCGGACTTGCCCAGCCATCCGCTCCGATCATCTCCGCGGTAACACCGCCGTCGGGATACTCGGGGAAGAACAACGGCGTTGTCTCGGTGAAGATCGCTCGAGTCCGGGCCGCGACCGGTGCGCGGTCGAATGCGTCGCTTGTTTCGAATATCATCACGACGACGAATCAGTCCGTCGCCGTCACGTTCCCGTCGGTCGATGTCAACGGGCAGGACTATTGGGAAGTTGACGTTACAAAGAATGGAGAAGGAGCGATCGGGAATCATTTCTTTCTTCAGGAGATACCGGAAACGGTCATTGCCGAAGCTATCACTGCCTCGCGAGTGGCAACGAACTCAACCACCATCAAGGTTGCCAACGGAACGCTCACATCCGCGCATATCGGCTGGCAGTACACATCATCTGGCGATGTCACGACCTATATAACCAACGTCGGTGCGGCAGACTCAGGCGGTGCGGGACAGCAGGAGATCACTCTTGCCGCTGCGAACGGTTCGACTAATACGCAAAACGCGACCTTTACGCGAGCGGTAGCCGGTGTTACCCGAACATACGTCTTTGAATGGAAGGACACTGATATTGTCGGCTCCGACCTTGCTCCGACGCGAGACTATCCGCCGCCGGCCGCTATCTTCGGAGGCGTTCTCGGTGACGTAGTGTTCGTTGACGGCGCTTTGGGCGATACGGTCGACGTGACGCAGTACGCGATCGATAATTCTATCTCGCGGGCAAATACGACGACGACCTTCCGAGGTAACGCTATCGCTGTTTCGGATCCTTCTCGGCCTGAATCATTCCCGCCCGACAATTATCTGTTTACGAACGATCCGCCAACGGCATTGCTACCGGGAACGCACGGCATCTACTGGCGATTCTCTCGCAACTCGCTCGGCGTCGTTCGGTACGTCGGCGGAAGCCCTGCTATCACCTACGAACGGCTTTGGACGGGCTTGGGTATCGAGAACCAAAAGCTCTGCACTCTCGGAGCGGGTGGGCGGCTCTACGCCTTCACCGGTTCGAAAGGTCTGGTTCGTCTCGGTATCAACGGGGAGCCGGACACTGCCTTTGCGGGGCCGATCCACCGCGATCTCGACACGGCTACGGTTACGTGGCTCGGATACGATGGGCGAGGTCAGTACGTCCTTGTCGGCACAACGACGCGGATATTCGCCTTTCACGAACCGACGGGCAGGTGGTGTGCGCCAGTCGTGGCAACCAACGGTGCTGCGAGCGTTCCTCAGTGGCTTCATTGCGTCACGCAGAACGGACAGGCGATCATCGCGGCCAACGACCCCGATTCATCGACCTATAAGCTCTACAACTTCAATGAAGCCGGATTGAGCGTTACCGCATACCCGACCTTTGTAACGCCGTGGGTTCGAAGTGAGCAGTCATTCGACATTCTTTCGCGGGTGTACGTCGATCTTGACGCAGGGGCGAGCGGCGGATCAACGAACCTCAGCCTTTCCATTTCCTGCAACGGCGGGCAGTTCACCGGATACTCGTCAACCTCGATCGACGTGGACAACAACCTTCAGAATGTTGCCGTGGTGCGTCCGAACGTCAGCAATGCCCGGTCGTGGAATCTCACTCTGACGCATAACACCGCGAACTTTGAGCAGGTTACGGTTGAGGGCGAAAGCAGCAATATAACGTTCTAAAATGGCGCTTCCGAACTATCTATCCGAGACGATGAGCGACAATCTGCTTGATCAGCGGATCCGCGAACAGATCGAATCTGTCTACGGAACGCTCGACCGGCGCCTTCAGATTCTCGAAGCTCCGATCATCGACCCCGTTACATTCTCATCCTCGCCGAATATGCTCCCGAATTCGCATCCCGAGTGGTCGACGCTCGCCTACGGGACGCCCGGAACGACACCGGCGACAGCGGGAGATACGAACTACGAGGCATATAACTGGCTGTACGAGACTGAAGCGACGACCGATCTTTCAACGAATGCCGACCCTTTACTTGCATCGGGACATTCAGGCTTTGCGGGACTGAACGCAGACGCTCCGGTTTGGGACAGGGTGAATGGCGCTTTCAAACTCGGCAGCGAAACGACGCAGTACGACATTTCCTGTCCGCTACCGACCGATTTCGTATCGCCTGGGCAACTATTCCGCATCTACTTCGAGGCGTCATTAGCGGCGGCCGACACGGACATCAACGAAGCTCAGTTCTACTGCGGATTTTGGGATGACACGAGCGGTCAGGAAAAATGGATCGAAGGCTCGGCCTTCACGCCGACGATAGGCGTTTTCGGTGCAACAGGCTCGCGAACGCTCGAATATAAGATCCTCGCGGAAACCGATACGGGCAGCCAGATACTCTCAACTGCCGTTTCCGTCTCGAACGCTCCGGCGGTACTTACGTCGGCCGATCACGTCCGCCTATTCTTTAGCGGAGCTCCGGGCTTCATCCGGTACGTTATCTATCGAAAGGACGGCTCGAACTACTACCGCGTCGGCGAGATCCGCAATTCGATCGACCTTCAATTTTTCGACATCCTCGAAAGCGGGGATACGGTCGTTCCCGAGGCCGGCTATCCGAGCGTATCGGGTTCGGAGCCGCGGGCGTATGCGATCACAAGTACATTCGCTCCGGGAGCGGCGGGTGCCTTTGCCATCCATACGATGACGATCCAGGTTCCACTGACCTATAACCGCTCGAACACAGGGAACCATCAGCAGTATTTCAGATTCGGGCTCTCGCAGTTTGTCGCATCCGGTTCTGCCCGAGAGGTCGTCATTCGGCGTATCTCGGTCGCGGAAGGGAACGGCCCATGGTCCCGTTCGCCTTTGGACTTGCAAGCGGCATCGGGACCGTCGATCTCCGCAACCAGCGCTCCACCGCCGCCGGGAGGCGGGGGTACACCAAGCGATCCGCCGCCGCCGGGAGGAGGAGGCCCGCCGTGCCTTACGCTCGATACTCCGGTACTGACGCCCGAAGGATTCAGATGTATCGGCGATCTCAAAAAAGACGATTGGGTGATGTGCGGGATGGCCTCGAAGCTGGTAAAGCCGCCTCGCATCGGTACCGTGCAATTCGTTTGGGAAATAGAATGCGATAACGGCTCGGTCGTCAGATGTTCGGACACTCATAAGTGGATACGCGATGTGAAGGACAAGGGTGGACGATCAGCAAGATTGCTCCAGGTCGGGGATACGCTGCTCGGCGCGGATTTTCGGCCGACGAAGATCATCCGAAAGGACAAGATTCTCGGCCAAGTGCAAGTGGTCGACATCCAGCTTCCGGATCCGCATCTCTTCATCGCGTCCGGTCTGGTCAGCCATAACCGGAAATCGGACGACGAGGGAATCTACTCGTAGATACGTAGACGTATTTACACGTATACAAGATATGGTAGACTTACTTGACGAAAACGCCCGGGGCGTACTGTTTGACATCTACGATCAAGAGTTCGACGCGGAACTGCCGCACGAGGATCAGGCGAACATCATCGCTATCAAAAATGGTGACGACATCGAAGCCTTTGTTACGGCGGAAGTATTGATCAGAGCCGATATGTGGTGGATCAAAGAAGAACTCCGAAACACGCCGAAGGCCGCGGCTCATATCAGGACGTTGAAAAACTACCTGCTAAAGAACATTCCGGCCGGATCGAGCGTCATAACTCTAGCCGGCTGCGATACGCACCGGAAGATATTCGAGCATATTGGGATGCGATACGTCGCTGGGGATGTTTACAGACTGGATTTGTGAGCGAAGCTAAAGTTGTAAAGAAGAACTCACCGGAACACGAGGCTTTGCAACTCGAACAAT
>Ga0247822_10002908_pt1 | contig 11063 bp, 11 predicted proteins | sample 13C_Cellulose_Da_FD_192423 | JGI IMG/M metagenome (GOLD analysis project Ga0247822, IMG submission 192423) | Soil microbial communities from agricultural site in Penn Yan, New York, United States - 13C_Cellulose_Day30 | ecosystem: Environmental > Terrestrial > Soil > Agricultural land | place... | reverse complement strand
GCGAATGGCTTGCCGGCGCGAACCACTGGTCGGAGAACGAGGTGCAGGCGTTCGACTTCGAGCTGCGCGGGCGGCTGCGCGATCTTTGCGATCGTTATGGGTACTCGTTGCGCGAGCTGCTCGCGCCGGGCACGCCGTTGTCGGATCACCCGGAGCTGGCGACGACGTTCGTCGAGAATCACGACGTGCATCGCCCCGGCGACGCGCGTCACCACCATCCTGTTGTCAATGACAAGATGCTGGCGTACGCGTTCATCCTGATGCAGCCGTCCGACGCGTGCGTCTTCTGGAAGGACTACTTCGAGTATGGACTGGGCATGCCCGGCTCGCCGCACGGCATCGCTCAGCTCGTCGCGCTGCGCGGGGCGTACGCGATCGGTGCGCAGCGCACGCTCTGGCTCGACGACGATCTCTACATCATGGCACGCGGCGACGCGACCGAGCCGCCGGGCCTCGTCTTCGTGCTCAACAATCGCGGCGATCGTTGGAACGGCGCGTCGGTCGCCACACCATTCCAGAACGCGCGCCTTGTGCCACTTGCGTGGCGCGGAACGGGTGACAATGCCGAGCCCGAGACGAAGCGCTCCGACGGCGAAGGCCGCGTCGATCTCTGGGCGCCGCCGCGCGGGTACGCGGTGTACGTGCCGAGAGGGTAGGAGGGACGATTCACAACACAGGCGACACGCACCAGCATCTGGAGAATCCGGAACAATGAGCAAGCAAAACCCACACGACGAGCTCATCGCGACACTGCGCGATCGCTTCGAGACAAACTCGCAGCGCCACGAAGGGCTCGACTGGGCCGACGTCGAAGCGAGACTTCGGAAGTCCCCCGACAAGCTCCGCTCGCTCGCCGAAATGGAGCGCACCGGCGGCGAGCCGGACGTCATCGGACGTGATGGCGCGAAGGGCGCCTTCCTGTTCGTCGATTGCGCGGCCGAGAGTCCGAAGGAGCGCCGCAGTCTGTGCTACGACCGCGCGGCGCTCGATGCTCGCAAGGAGGCGAAGCCGCGTGGCAGTGCGATGGAGATGGCGGAGGAGATGGGAGTCGAGCTCCTGAGCGACGAGCAGTATCGCGCGCTCCAGACGCTCGGCACATTCGACACGAAGACCTCGAGCTGGCTGCTGACCCCGCCCGCGATCCGCAAACTCGGCGGCGCGATCTTCGGCGACCGCCGCTACGACACGGTGTTCACGTATCACAACGGCGCGGAGTCATACTACGCGGCGCGTGGATGGCGAGGACTGCTGAAAGTGTGAGTGCGGCGGCGGAATGGAACGACCACGAGCATCATTAATCACTGCAAGGGATATTCCCGCAGGGCCGAGTCGAGCGAGTGGTACAGTGCTCGCACCCACGCTCGCGACTCGCGCACGCTCGCGACCGGCGCCACGCGGAAGTCCGTCGGCGCGACGATGATCCGCAGGTTCTCCCGACCGGCGATCGCGGCCATGATGAAGAGATCCTCCGCGGCTTCGTCACCCATCGCAAGACATCCGATCGAAACGCTGTTGCCGTGAATCATGATGTCGCCGCCGAGCTGCGTGCGACCCTCGGACGCGGCGACCGAGCGATCGAGCGCGTTCGGATAGTCCAGACCGATCGACAGGTGGAAGCGGCTGTTCGGGTTGAGCACCGCCGCACGATAGATCCCCTCGGGAACCTGCCGATCGCCCTCGCGCAGCTTCGGACCCGGTCGACCGCTGGCCGCGAGCATGGGATACGCCCGAACGAATCGCCACGCGCCTCCCGCCTCACGTCCATACACCTCGAGCCGCCGCGCGTCCTTGAACGCGACGTAGGCGAGCTCGCGCACCGGCCAGCGCAGTCCAGCACGCTCGACGTCGGGACGGCGCCGGTGCTCCACCGCGGACGCGTACTGCTCGATGCGCTCATCGACGGTGTATGACGTACGTCCTCCGATCGTCGAGTCTATCAGGCCGGGCCCGTCGGGCTCCATGAACACGAGGACCGCGGCCGCGATGACGAGAAGGGATAGGAGGAGGCCAATGGCGCGTCGTGCAGAGCGGCGTGTCATGAGGTGACGGGAGTGTGTCGTCGTGTCGAAGTCATCACGATCACCGGGATGTGCGCGTGACCGATCCGGGCCGAAAACTCGTGACAACGCGTCGGAACTGCAATCCTCGACCGACGATCGAACACCGCTTCGGAATGAATATCTTGGCACTCCATTCGGATCCTGTCCCACATCCCCTGGTCGCCCCGCATGGTGTCACGCTATTACAGCCCCTCCGGTTCGTATCGCGCCGACCGCTATCTGATCGCCGTGCTGGTCGCCTCGCTCGTGGCGCTCGTACCCGCGTACGTGTATGCGTGGATCACGACGCACTTCGCACTGATCTGGGCGCGGGCGTTCTGGATCGTCGGATTCACGGTTGCCGTCGGTGTGATTGCGCGAGACGCGATGCACCGCGGACACGTCCGGCACTCGATCGCCGCCGCGGTCGGAGGGACGATCGTCGCGGTCGTCGCGCTGTTTGGTAGCTGGGCATTCTGGGCTGCAGAGCTCATCGGCATCTACGGTGAGGAGCCGATCTCCATGTTCTGGTTCCTACTGCGTCCCGCGGAGCTCTTCGCGTTCATGGCGGAGGCCTACGCGTACAGTGGGATCGACATCATGTCGTACGGCGCAAGGGCTACGATCGAAGGCGACCTGCTGCTCATGATCTGGATCGGGGAAGCCGCCATGCTCCTCATCCCCGCAGTCGTGATGACCTATCGCGGCGTTTCACGTCGCCCGTATTGCGAGGCCTGCGGCCAATGGTGCAGTGACCGGTTGGAGCTCGTCGAGATCGATGCGATCCTCACGGAGCAGATGCGCGACATGCTCGAGGATGGACGGATCGCCGAGGTCGCTGCGTTGCCGCGGCATGTGCCTGGTGAGACGTTCTGGTTCAGTCTCTACATGAGCGAGTGCGCCGGCTGCGGTGGATTCACCACGCTGTCGGTCGATGAGACCGTGCTCTCGATCGATGACAAGGGACGTGGCTCGAAAGAGACGAAGACCATCGTCGAGAATCTCATCCTGCAGTCGCATGAAGTCGAGGTCGTTCGTGAGCTGCGCGCTGAGCGCCTGGCGAACATATCCGTGGCGAGTCAGGATCGATCTCCGGTCGACGTTCACAGCGGTACTGTCGGGACGAATCGATGACTGAACGCAGACTTGGCACCGGCGATCTCGAAACGGCGCGCGAGCTCTTCGCGATCATGTCGGGGACCTTCGGCGAGGAGTGCGCACGCCTCGGCGACGAGTACCTCATGACGCTTCTAGCGCGCGACGACTTCTGGGCGATCGCCGCGTTCGACGGCGACGCCATCGTCGGCGGCATCACCGCGCACACGCTGCCGATGACGCGCGCCGAGATCTTCGAGATCATGATCTACGACATCGCCGTGCGGCCCGACCGTCAGCGCATCGGCGTCGGCCGTCTCTTGATAACGGCGCTGCGTGAAGCCGCGGCGCGTCTCGGGATCGCCGAGATCTTCGTGCCCTCCGATGGCGATGATACGCACGCGCATCGCTTCTATGAGTCGCTAGGCGGCTCGGCGGCGGAGGTGGTAGTGTACTCCTTCGCGGTATCAGCTACGGATCGGGAGAACGGTGTGTAAAACTGTCGGACATGGTGCATATCTTCCGACGTTTTGACACAGACTCGTTACGATACCGACCGCGTCATCGAACTCGCACGCAAGCTCCGGTGGATTCGCGTGCGCGATGTCGTCGCCGCTGGAATCCACCCCGAGGTACTGCGTCGCCTCTATCGCGCAGGTCGGCTGGCGCAGGTCTCGCGCGGACTCTACATCCTCCCCGATGCTGATGTCGGTGAAGGAGCGTCCCTCGCAGAGGCTGCCCTACGAGTGCCGCGCGGCATCCTCTGCCTTCTCAGCGCACTGCGACTACACGACCTCACGACCCAGTCACCCTTCGAGGTCTGGATGGCCGTCGGCCCGAAGGCCCGTGCACCCCGCGCGGACGGTGTTCAGATTCGGATCGTGAGGATGACCGGTCCCGCACTGACGGAAGGGATCGAACATCGAACCATCGATGCTGTTCCTGTCAAGGTCTTCTCCGTTGCCAAGACGGTCGCAGACTGCTTCAAATTCCGCTCGTCGGTTGGGCTCGACGTCGCGATGGAAGCGCTACGGGAGGCCTATCGGTCCAGGCGCGCAACGATCGATGAGATCTGGTACTTCGCGCAGATCGACCGGGTGGCGAGCGTCATGCGTCCATACCTTGACTCGCTGAGTCGATGAAGGCCCCGCCCTCGAATCTTCCGGCATCGATCCGTGCCCGCCTGCTGGCGCACTCGCGCGACGCTGGCGAGGACTTCGGATTGATCCTGTCGCGTTTTGCTGCCGAGAGATTACTCTATCGCATCGCACAGTCCGAGCACCGTAATCGCTTCTTTCTAAAGGGCGCGCTCCTCTTCGCGCTTTGGGAGGGCAATCCCCACCGACCGACGCGAGATGTCGATCTCCTCGGTCAGGGTTCGTCCGATGTCGATGAGCTTGCAGCGGTGTTCCGCACACTCTGCGCGATGACAGTCGAGCCCGATGGACTGGAGTTCGACCCCGCATCGGTTCAGGCCTTCGAGATTCGCGAAGACCATCATTACGATGGCGTTCGTGTCAAGCTCACAGCGACCCTGTCGGGTGCGAGAGTTGATATGCAGGTCGATATTGGTTTCGGTGATGCCGTCACGCCGCCCGCTACTGAGGTGTCGTTCCCGACATTGCTGGATTTGCCTGCTCCACGCCTTAACGTCTATCCAATTGAGACCGTGATTGCCGAGAAGCTCGAAGCGCTCGTCTCACTCGGCATCGCGAACAGCCGGATGAAAGACTTCTATGACCTTGCATTCGTGGCTCGGCGCCGCGCGCTCTCGGCCAGCATACTTGTAGAGGCCGTCCGCGCTACGTTTGGGCGTCGGCGGACGACGCTGCCCGAAGCACTCCCGATTGGGCTCGCCGATGAGTTCGCGGAGGATTCGGAGAAGATCATGCAGTGGTCGGCGTTCGTCCGGCGAGCACGGTTGAGCGATGCGACTGATCTTCGTTCGGTCGTGTTGCTTCTGCGTGAGTTCCTCTGGCCGATTGTACAGTACGCTCGAATCGCTGAAGCGGCAGCCGACACAGAGGGTTTGCTGTGGGCGCCGGGCGGGCCCTGGCGACGCGCTTGATTATCGGCAGTGCATCTGGGCAGACGAGCAGGCCAGAGATCCTTCATCCGCAAGTGCACACTGTCCCGGAGACCTCACATGCAGTTCATCGTCACAACCGAGGTCGACGCTCCGCCGGAGGTCGTGTACGCCGTCATGACCGACGTCGAGCGCTGGCCCGAGTGGACGCCGACGGTGACGCGCGTCGAGCGCCTCGATGACGCAGGCGCGCCGCTCGCGCTCGGCAGCCGCCTTCGCATCGTCCAGCCAAAGGTGCCGCCCGCGGAGTGGACCGTCACCGCACTCGAGCCCGGTCACGGGTTTCGGATCGTCAGCAGCTCGCCCGGCGCGACGGTCGAAGCGAACCACTGGGCTGAGCCGGCGGCGTCCGGCCGCGGCTCGCGCGTGACGCTCTCGGTGACGTTCACGGGCTTCCTGGGACGTGCCATCGGCTGGATGATGCGCGGCCTCAACCGACGCTACATCGCGCAGGAAGCCGAGGGACTCAAGCGTCGGAGCGAGGAGCGGGCGAACGACACGAATACTACACGACCGATATGAAACTCCTCTCGTCGCCGATGACCTTCTTCTGGAAGCGCGTGTACCCGACCATCTGGCTCGGCGGCGTGGCGTTGTTCCTCGTGTTCGGAGTCTTCTCCAGAGCCGGTTTTCAGGATCCGATCTTCCTGGTCGTGCCGCTGATCATGCTGGCCTTCGGGACGATCCTGTTCAAGACACTCGTGTGGAATCTCGTCGACGCGGTCTACGACGCCGGCGACTCACTCGTGATCCGGAACAAAGGCCGAAAGCACGTCGTTCCGCTCTCGGAGATCAAGAACGTGAGCGCAACGATGTTCATGAACCCGCCACGCATCACGCTGCGGCTCGCCAACCCCGGAGAGCTCGGCGCCGACGTCAGGTTCATGCTGCCGAGGAGATTCTTCCTCAACCCGTTCGCGAAGAGCAAGGTGGCCGTGGACCTGATCGAGCGGGTGGGTCGGGCGCGGAGGGGGATCGGTGCGGATGCGGGTGGTAATTGACGCTTCACCGACAACTTCGCCACGGCTTCGGCGCCACGTCCTCACTCTGACGAGCTGACCTTCCGAACCTCGCAGAGGTAGGCGCGGTGCGGCACCGAGCCGCTTACCGGATCGATCGCGTCGCAGCCGATCAGCAGGTTGAAGTTCGCGCCATCCCGCCCGAAAGGATCGTAGCCCGGTGCGCCGATCGCCTCGCACGCCTGCCACCATCCATGCTGTCCACAAACGACGCGCGGCTCCAACGACGGGTTCATGCGCGCCCGCGCTCGGACGCTTCCCCGCTCGGTCTCGAGGCGGACCCAGTCGCCGCCCGCAATCCCCCGCACCTCGGCCGTCTCCGGATGCAGCTCCACCTCCGGCTCGAGCGCACGACGACGCAGGCTCGGCAACTGCCTGTTCTGCGACTCGCAGAAGAGCAGGTGCTTCGCGCACGTGAGGATCAGCGGAAAGCGCTCGCGAAGATCGCCGCGCGTCGCGGGACCGACCAGCGGCGGCTCGTACTCCGGCAGGGGAGCGTAGCCGTGCGCGAGCAGAGTCTCCGAGTAGAGCTCGATCATCCCCGACGGCGTTGCGAAACCGCGGGGTGCGCCGTCGACGGTCTCGGTGAATTTCCTGTACGTAGTGCGCGCCTTCGCATCGACGCCGCGCGGGTGTGCGCGCAGCTCCTCGAGCGTGATCCCGGACGGCGCGAGGTGATGACGGTATGCCGCCTCGACGCTGCCATCCCAGAACACCTCGCCGAGTCCGAGCCGGCAGGCGAGATCGAAGACGATGTCGGTGTCGGATCGAGACTCTCCGATCGGGTCGACGACGCGCCGTCGCAACTGAACGTGCGACTGCGCCTCGGGCGAGACCTCGAAGCCGAACCGCAGCGTCTCCGTCTCGAACGCGCTCGCGACCGGCAGTACGATGTCGGCGAGCTCGGCGGTGGGACTCATGAACAGATCGGCGTAGACCGTGAACTCGAGCGCCGAGAGCGCCTCGCGTCCTCGCAGGCCGTCGGCGTGGGAGAGCAGAAGGTTCGTTCCGAATCCGACGAGGCCGCGGATGGCGTAGGGCTGCCCTTCGAGGATGCCGCGGTAGAGCTCCTCCGTCGTCGTGAACCCGAAGCGCGCCGGCCCGAGCGGCCGCTCGTAGAAGCCGAGCGCGTGCCTGCCGTCGGCGCGTGATATCAGGTCGTGGCCTTCGATCGGATTGGCGGCAGCCGATGCGTAGCGAACGTTGCCGCCCTGTCGGTCGAAGCTTCCCGTGAGCGCGTACAGCTGCGCGATCGCCCGCGCTATCTGCGTCGCGGAGGACTGCATCTCGACGCCGCTCCACGCATAGTAGGCGACCGGGCGCTCGTGCCACAGCAGTCGCGCGGCCTCGACGAGATGCGCGCGATCGACGCCACAGATCTCCTCGATGAGCTCCGGTGTATGACGGCGACACATCTCCGCGACGAGCGAGAAGACCGTCGTGCAGTCGACCGGCCCCGACCCCGTCTCGATCGTGAGCTTCCGCTCGAGGGCGAGGTGAGCGCGAGCTCCATCGCCGGCGGGTCGTCCGCACGTGACGAGCGCTTCGTCCTGCTCGCTCCACGCCACGAACGCGGCAGCGTCGTCGGTCCCCGCGATCGCGCCCTCGAGATCGCCGGCGCGCAGCAGTCGACCGGTGTCGCCGCGGACGAGCATCGGAGCGTTCGTCCAGTCGCGAAGGAAGTCTGCATCGAACCACCCGCGCTCGATCATGACGCCGGCGATGCCCAATGCGAGCGCGCCGTCGGTTCCTGGCCGCACGCGCAGCCACACGTCGGCCTTCGACGCCGGACCGGTCCGCCGCGGATCGACGACGATGAGTCGCGCACCGCGCTTGAGCGCATCGGTCGTCGCGACGGCGTGCGTCAGTCGCGCGAGATTGGGATTGTATCCCCAGTAGAGAATGCAGCCGGCGTGCTCGAGATCGGGCATGTAGACGCCGGGGACGCTCTCGCCGAACGTGCTGAGCGTCGCGCCGTAGCGTCCCCAGCCACAGAGCTCGAACGCCCCGATGAAGTTCCTGCTGCCGAACGCGTTCTTCAGGCGCTCGACCCAGCCGAGCGCGTCGGAGAGCGCCGAGGTCGAAGGCGAGGCGACGGCGAAGGCGACCGACTCCGGTCCGTGGTCGCGCGCGAGTCTGCGAAGCTGCGCGGCGGTCTCGTCGAGCGCCTCGTCCCACGAGATCCGCTCCCAGCCCGGGTCGGGATCTCCCTTCGGCCGTGTGCGCCGCAGCGGATGCGTCAGGCGCTCGACATGGTAGACGAGCTCGGGAGCGGCACGCCCCTTTGCGCAGATCGCCTGACCGGTCGGATGCAGCGGATCGGGCTCGAACGCGACGAAGCGCCCGTCGACGACGGTCGCGATCGTACCGCAGCGCGAGACGCACAGGGCGCAGTATCCGGCAACGTGTTCGGTTCGGGAGGAATCGGTGGACATGATGGGCTCTCCATCGGGAAGCGGGGGGGCGCGCGAAGGTATCACGAGTTGCTCGGGATTTCAATTGCGGTGTCGTGCCTCGCTGCACAGGTGAATCGCCCTCGACTATGGAGTTGCGAATCCTGATAAACCGCATAAATCCCCCGACGCTCCGCCGCGAGCTTGCGACTGCGCCGTGCCGAACGCTGCGCGGCCGTCATACCTGCTCGCTTCGCCATGAACGTCTCCGAGTCCTCCTGGCGCACCGTCTACCGCATCGCCGCGGTCTCCGCCCTCGTCATCGTCGCGATGATCATCGTCGGGATCGTCACGTTCGTGCTCTGGCCGATGCCGCTCGACGGCACCGTCGAGGCGTGGCTCGATCTCTATGCGCGCTCCCCGCTGCGGGGGATGGTCGCGATGGACGCGACGATGTTCGTGTCGTTCCTCGTGCAGATCCCGCTCGCGGTCGCGCTCTACGGCGCGCTTCGCCGCGATGGGGAGGGCACCGTCGCCCTCGGCGCGACGCTCCTTCTCGTCGCGATCGTGACGTATCTCGGCTCGAGTCGCATGTTCGAGATGCTCGCGCTCAGCAACGAGTACGCGGCGACGACCGATGCCGTCCGCCGGACGACGCTCGTCGCCGCGGCCCAGTCGATGCTCACGACGTACCTCGGACCCTATGCGACGACCGAGACGATCGCGGGCGTGCCGTACCAGGGGACGGCGTTCACCGTGAGCTACATCCTCTCGTCCGCCGGAGCCCTGCTTCTCTCGCTCGTCATGCGCCGCTCCGCCGCGTTCGGTCGCGCAACGGGAACCCTTGGCGCGTTCGCGAGCATCGTGTCGCTCGCGTACTTCGTGCCGTCGATCGGGGCGCTGCTGTCGGTGCTCGCGCTGCCGGCGCTGCTTGCGTGGTACCTGATGCTGGCGGTGCGGCTCTGGCGGCTCTCGGCTGCGGATTCGTACCTTTACAGCTCAACCTGAGACAGACCGCACGCCGGGCGCCACTCCAGGAATCGCGAACCAGGAATCCTACGACCAGACATGCCAGCAATCAACGACCTCCTTTCGCAGATCCAGCAGACGTTTCTGCAGGAGCTGATGCCGACGCCGGCGCGCAAGATCGCCGAGATCGGCACCAACCAGTTCGGCCAGGTGCGCTTCGGCGACGGCAACGTCATCATCGGCTACAATGCCGCGGGCATGCCGCTGACGATGAAAGTTTCCGGCGCCGACGAGGACCTCGCGGTACTGCAGTCGCCGTACATCGATCACGTCCGCATGGTCGAGGTCGGCGACCCCGCCACGGCGCAGAAGCTCGCCGACATGTTCGAGAGCCTTTTCGGCGCCGCGCTCGTGCTCGACGAGCCGAACCGCCGCCGCATCCGCCGCGCCGCGCGCACGACCAGCGGCAACAACGACGTGCCGGCCGGGATGATCCGCGACCGCGTCACCGGCGAGCTGCGTCCGCGGATGAAGCCGGGGCGGCGGAGGGAGTAGGGGATCGGCAACGAATTCATGATCAGTGGCGGCCGATAGTGTGGTGCTGAGGCTGCCACGTAGTAGGCTCCGGCTTTACCTCCACAGTACTGTCGGGGCCTTTGTCATGGTTCGGCGACGCTTGATCGCGATGAACCGGACTCTCGCGGTCCGCTCGGCCGGATGTACGTAGTAAATACGTAGTGCCCTTCCGGCCACATCACACTACTTTCCAGCGTGGCTCGCTCCCGGTCGCCCTCGCGGCTTTCAATGGCGTCTGAGCTACCATCCGTCGCGACCTCAGCACGTCGGCGCTAACATCTGATCCCAGTTCGATCCCCCGCTCCATGTCGAACCCCTTCTTCGATCACCCCATCCTCAATTCGCCGTACGAGAATCCCACGAGACACTGGGAGCTCGACGAGCACGGCCAGCCGACGCAGGCCATCGTCGATCGGCGGCGCCGTGCCTCGTTCATCACTCCGATCCCGAAGCCGAAGAAGAGGAAGACGGTCGACCAGGAGAGGATGGTCTTCGATGAGGGACTCGGGCTCTCGGACGCCGCCCAGCAATACGACCCGACCTCACATATCAACGAGATCCGCGGGCTTGTCGAGCAATGGCGCTCGCTGCCAAACCCGAATCAGTGGGGCGTCACTCCCGTGACCGCACGTCTGCTGCAGCACTGGCGCAATCATCAGTTCAGCAGCATACGACCCTTCTTCTGCCAGGTCGAAGCGATGGAGACGCTCATCTGGCTTACCGAAGTCGCGCCGCAGTCCAGGCGGGGGAAAGCGATTCTCGAGTTCCTCGACGCTGCGAGCACCGAGGCGAATCCGGAGCTGCTCCGCCTCGCTCTCAAGCTCGCGACCGGCGCCGGAAAGACGACGGTCATGGCGATGATCATCGCGTGGCAGACCGTCAACGC
>Ga0247822_10002906_pt1 | contig 11064 bp, 9 predicted proteins | sample 13C_Cellulose_Da_FD_192423 | JGI IMG/M metagenome (GOLD analysis project Ga0247822, IMG submission 192423) | Soil microbial communities from agricultural site in Penn Yan, New York, United States - 13C_Cellulose_Day30 | ecosystem: Environmental > Terrestrial > Soil > Agricultural land | place... | reverse complement strand
GGCTGACTGGTGACCGGCGGGCTAATGCACGCCCGACGGGTTTGTCGAGGTCAGGCCCTTCACCAGTTCGTCCGCGGCGCGGTACGGGTCCAGGTCGCCGGCGATGATGCGTTCGGCCAGTGCGTCCAGGCGGCGGTCGCCGTGGAGGTCGCCGATGCGTTCGCGCAGGGCCGTCACCGCGATGGTCTCGACCTCGCGGGAGGCGCGGGACAGGCGGCGGGCCGTCAGGACGCCGTGCTCCTCCATCCACGCGCGGTGCTTCTCCAGCGCCTCGACGACCTCGTCGACGCCCTCCGCGCGGGCGGCGACCGTCTTGACGATCGGGGGCCGCCAGTCGCCGGGGGCGCGGGACTCGCCGAGGCCCAGCATGTGGTTCAGCTCGCGGGCGGTGGCGTCGGCTCCGTCGCGGTCGGCCTTGTTGACGACGTAGACGTCGCCGATCTCCAGGATTCCCGCCTTCGCCGCCTGGATGCCGTCGCCCATGCCGGGGGCCAGCAGGACCACGGAGGTGTCGGCCTGGGAGGCGATCTCCACCTCCGACTGGCCCACGCCCACCGTCTCGACCAGGATCACGTCGCAGCCCGCCGCGTCCAGGACGCGGATGGCCTGCGGCGCGGCCCAGGCGAGGCCGCCCAGATGGCCCCGCGTGGCCATGGAGCGGATGTAGACGCCCGGGTCGGAGGCGTGCTCCGACATACGGACGCGGTCACCGAGCAGGGCGCCGCCCGAGAAGGGGGACGACGGGTCGACGGCCAGGACGCCGACCCGCCTGCCCTGCTTGCGGTACGCCGTCACCAGGGCCGAGGTCGACGTGGACTTGCCGACGCCCGGAGAGCCGGTGAGGCCCACCACGTACGCGTTGCCGGTGAGCGGCGCCAGGGCCGCCATGACCTCCCTCAGCTGCGGGGACGCCCCCTCCACCAGGGAGATCAGCCGGGCCACGGCCCGCGGCCTGCCTTCCCTGGCCTGGGCGACCAGCGAGGAGACGTCCTGCATCACAGCTCCGTTCACGAGAGTTCACGACAGAAGACACCGCACATCTGCGGAGAAGGCCCGGCTCAGGCCCTGGGCACCCGCACGATCAGCGCGTCGCCCTGGCCGCCGCCGCCGCACAGCGCCGCCGCGCCGACGCCGCCGCCGCGCCGCTTCAGCTCCAGCGCCAGGTGCAGCACCAGCCGGGCGCCGGACATCCCGATCGGGTGACCCAGGGCGATGGCGCCGCCGTTGACGTTCACCTTTTCGGTGGAAACGCCGAGATCCTTCATTGACTGCACGGCGACCGCCGCGAAGGCCTCGTTGATCTCGATGAGGTCGAGGTCGGAGACCTCCAGGCCCTCCTTCTTCAGCGCGTGCCGGATCGCGTTGGACGGCTGCGACTGGAGGGAGTTGTCGGGACCGGCCACGTTGCCGTGGGCGCCGATCTCGGCGATCCAGTCCAGGCCCAGCTCCTGCGCCTTGGCCTTGCTCATCACGACCACGGCCGCCGCGCCGTCCGAGATCTGCGAGGAGGTGCCCGCGGTGATCGTGCCGTCCTTCGAGAACGCCGGGCGCAGCTTGCCGAGGGACTCGGTGGTGGTGTCGCCGCGGATGCCCTCGTCCTTGCTGAAGAGGACCGGGTCGCCCTTGCGCTGCGGGATCTCGACCGGGGTGATCTCGGCCTCGTAGATGCCGTTCTTCTGGGCGGCGGCGGCGCGCTGGTGGGACAGCGCGGCGATCTCGTCCTGCTCGGGGCGGGCGATGCCGAGGCGGGTGTTGTTCTTCTCCGTGGACTCGCCCATGGCGATGTTCTCGAAGGAGTCGGTCAGCCCGTCGTGCGCCATGGCGTCGAGCATCTGCACCGCGCCGTACTTGTAGCCCTCGCGGGACTTCGGGAGCAGGTGCGGGGCGTTGGTCATGGACTCCTGGCCGCCGGCCACGACCACGTCGAACTCGCCGGCCCGGATCAGCTGGTCGGCCAGCGCGATCGCGTCGAGGCCGGAGAGGCACACCTTGTTGACGGTGAGCGCCGGGACGTTCATCGGGATGCCGGCCTTGACGGCGGCCTGGCGGGCCGGGATCTGGCCCGCGCCGGCCTGGAGCACCTGGCCCATGATCACGTACTGGACCTGGTCACCGCCGATCCCCGCACGGTCGAGGGCGGCCTTGATCGCGAAGCCGCCGAGGTCGGCCCCGGAGAAGGACTTCAGCGAGCCGAGCAGCCGCCCCATGGGGGTGCGGGCGCCCGCGACGATGACGGAGGTGGTGCCGTTCGTTGCGGATGATGCGGAAGTTGCGGAAGACATGAGCTGCGATCCCCTTCCGGCTGCACAGCCGAGGAGTGAACGAGGGTTTACTTCGAATGTACTGACGTGCGGTGGACCACGTCATCGGCCTTTCGGTGTGATCGCGCGCACGTTGCGTAACCACCGCGGCCGCGCTGCACTGAAACCATGCTGACGCGAATCGACCACATCGGGATCGCCTGTTTCGACCTGGACAGGACCGTGGAGTTCTACCGGGCCACCTACGGCTTCGAGGTGTTCCACTCCGAGGTCAACGAGGAGCAGGGCGTGCGCGAGGCCATGCTCAAGATCAACGACACCTCCGACGGGGGCGCCTCCTACCTGCAGCTTCTGGAGCCGACCCGCGAGGACTCCACCGTCGCCAAGTGGCTGGCGAAGAACGGCGAGGGGGTCCACCACATCGCTTTCGGTACGGCGGATGTGGACGCGGAGGCCGCCGGCATCAAGGACAAGGGCGTACGCGTTCTGTACGAAGAGCCCCGGCGCGGCTCCATGGGGTCACGAATCACCTTCCTGCACCCCAAGGACTGCCATGGCGTACTGACAGAACTGGTCACTTCGGCGGCTGTTGAGTCATCGGAGCACTGACCGACGTACATAAGGGCCGGTAGGGTTGGGTCTGGTCGCCGCTCGATGCGTGGTGACCGAGTCCCGCCGTTTTCGGCGGCGGGATCGCCGGGGTCCGGGTTTCGGGGGGCTGGGGCAGGGCAGCAGCCCACGTTCCGCCGTTGATCTGACACCATTCCCCGGGGGCCCCGTTCGGCGGATGGACGGGGCTCGGCCAGACTTGCGACCAGGGGACGGATGGGACCGCGCAGTGCGGGGCTACGAGAGCCAGGAGCGAGAGCCGGCGGCTGACGTCGACCACCTCTCTCGGTTCGAAGCCGAGATGAAGCGGCTGAGGACGGAGCGGGAAAAGGCGATCCAGCACGCCGAGGACCTCGGCTACCAGGTCGAGGTGCTGCGCGCGAAGCTGCACGAGGCGCGGCGCACCATCATGTCCCGGCCCGCGTACGACGGCGGTGACCTCGGCTACCAGGCCGAGCAGTTGCTGCGGAACGCCCAGCTGCAGGCCGACCAGCTCCGCGCGGACGCCGAGCGGGAGCTGAGCCAGGCGCGGGCGCAGACCCAGCGGATCCTCCAGGAGCACGCGGAGCAGGCGGCCCGGCTCCAGGCGGAGCTGCACCAGGAGGCGGTGACCCGGCGCCAGCAGCTCGACCAGGAGCTGGCGGAGCGCCGGCAGACCGTCGAGGCGCACGTCAACGAGAACGTGTCGTGGGCGGAGCAGTTGCGCGCCCGCACCGAGCAGCAGGCCCGCCGGCTCCTGGAGGAGTCCCGCGCGGAGACCGAGCAGGCGCTGGCCGCCGCCCGCGCGGAGGCGGAGCGGCTGACCTCCGAGGCCCGGCAGCGGCTGCAGAGCGAGGCCGAGTCGGCCCGCGCGGAGGCCGAGCAGATCCTGCGCCGGGCCCGCACGGACGCCGAGCGCCTGCTGAACGCCGCGTCCACCCAGGCCCAGGAGGCCACCGACCACGCCGAGCAGCTGCGCACGTCCACGGCGAGCGAGTCGGACTCCGCGCGCCGTCAGGCGCAGGAGCTCGGCAGGGCCGCCGAGCAGCGGCTGTCCGAGGCGGACACCGCGCTGCGCGAGGCCCGCGCCGAGGCGGAGAAGGTGCTCGCCGAGGCGAAGGAGTCCGCCGCGAAGGCGCTCTCCTCCGCCGAGTCCGCCAACGAGACCCGTACGCGCACCGCCAAGGAACAGGTGGCGCGGCTGGTCAGCGAGGCGACCAAGGAGGCCGAGTCCACCAAGGCGGAGGCCGAGCAGCTGGTCGCGGACGCCCGCGCGGAGGCCGAGAAGATCGTCGCCGAGGCCGCCGAGAAGGCCCGCACGCTCACCGCCGAGGAGTCCGCCACCCAGCTCTCCAAGGCGGCCAAGACCGCCGAGGACGTGCTCAACAAGGCGTCCGAGGAGGCCAAGCGGACCACCAAGGCGGCGGCCGAGGAGGCCGAGCGGATCCGCCGGGAGGCCGAGACCGAGGCGGACCGGCTGCGCGCCGAGGCGCACGACATCTCCGAGCAGCTCAAGGGCGCGGCGAAGGACGACACCAAGGAGTACCGCGCCAAGACGGTCGAGCTGCAGGAGGAGGCCCGCCGGCTGCGCGGCGAGGCCGAGCAGCTGCGCGCCGACGCGGTCGCCGAGGGCGAGAAGATCCGCGCGGAGGCCCGCAAGGAGGCCGTGGCGCAGATCGAGGAGGCGGCGAGGTCCGCCGAGGAACTGCTCGCCAAGGCGAAGGCGGACGCCGACGAGCTGCGGTCGAACGCGCAGACGGACAGCGAGAAGGTGCGCACCGAGGCCATCGAGCGCGCCACGACGCTGCGCCGGCAGGCCGAGGAGACGCTGGAGCGCACCCGCAAGGAGGCCGAGCGGCACCGCGCGGACGTCGTCGAGCAGGCCGACGCGCTCAAGGAGGACGCCGAACGGGCCGCGCGCGAGCTGCGCGAGGAGACCGAGCGGGCCGTGGAAGCCCGCCGCACGGAGGCCGCGGGAGGCGTCCGAGGAGGCCGAGCGGCTGCGCGCGGAGGCCGCCGAGCGGATCCGTGCGCTCCAGCAGCAGGCGGAGGCGGAGGCCGAGCGGCTGCGCGACGAGGCCGCCGCGGACGCCTCGGCGTCCCGCGCGGAGGGCGAGTCCGTCGCCGTACGGCTGCGTTCGGAGGCCGCCGCCGAGGCGGAGCGGCTGAAGTCGGAGGCGCAGGACAGCGCCGACCGGATGCGCGCGGAGGCGCAGGCCGCCGCCGAGCGGATCGGCGCCGAGGCGTCGGAGACGCTGGCCGCCGCCCAGGAGGAGGCCGCCCGGCGGCGCCGCGAGGCCGAGGAACTCCTCGGCGCGGCGCGGCAGGAGGCCGGCCAGGAGCGCGAGCGGGCGCGGGAGCAGAGCGAGGAGCTGCTGGCCTCGGCCCGCACGCGGGTGGAGGAGGCGCAGGCCGAGGCCGTACGCCTGGTCGAGGAGGCGGACCGGCGCGCCACCGAGATGGTGTCGGCGGCCGAGCAGCACGCCCAGCAGGTGCGGGACTCCGTCGCGGGGCTGCACGAGCAGGCGCAGGAGGAGATCGCCGGGCTGCGTTCCGCCGCCGAGCACTCGGCGGACCGGACCCGCCGCGAGGCCGAGGAGGAGGCGGACCGGGTCCGCACCGACGCCTACGCGGAGCGGGAGCGGGCGTCCGAGGACGCGGGCCGGCTGCGGCGTGAGGCGCGGGACGAGACGGAGGCCGCGAAGACGCTGGCCGAGCGGACGGTGTCCGAGGCCATCACGGAGGCCGAACGGATCCGCGCGGAGGTGTCCGACCACGCCCAGCGGGTGCGCACGGAGGCGTCGGACGCGATCGCGGAGGCCGAGCAGGCGGCGTCGCGCACCCGGGCGGACGCCCGGGAGGACGCCAACCGGATCCGCTCGGACGCGGCGACGCAGGCGGACACGCTCATCACCGAGGCCCGCAGCGAGGCCGAGCGGCTCACCGACGAGACCCTGGCGGAGACCGACCGGCTGCGCACCGGGACGGTCGCCGAGGCCGAGCGGGTGCGCGCGGAGTCGGTCGCCAAGGCGGAGAAGCTGATCGCGGACGCCACCGGGGACGCGGAGCGGCTGCGCGCCGAGGCCGCGGAGACGGTCGGCTCGGCGCAGCAGCACGCGGAGCGGGTCCGTCAGGAGGCCGAGCGGGTGAGGGCCGGCGCGGAGTCGGACGCCGAGCGGATGGTGTCGGCGGCGCGCGAGGAGGCGGAGCGGACGCTGGACGAGGCCCGCAAGGACGCCAACAAGCGGCGCTCCGAGGCGGCCGAGCAGGTGGACACGCTCATCACGGAGACCACCGCCGAGGCGGACAAGCTGCTCACCGAGGCGCAGCAGCAGGCGCAGAAGACGACGGCGGACGCCGAGGCGCAGGCGGACTCGATGGTCGGCGCGGCCCGCACCGAGGCGGACCGGCTGGTCTCCCAGGCGACCGTCGAGGGCAACTCGCGGGTGGAGAAGGCCCGTACGGACGCGGACGAGCTGCTGGTCGGCGCGCGCCGGGACGCGACGCAGATCCGGGAGCGCGCGGAGGAGCTGCGCGACCGCATCACCGGTGAGATCGAGGAGCTGCACGAGCGGGCCCGCCGTGAGGCGGCGGAGACGATGAAGTCGACGGGCGACCGGTGCGACGCGCTCATCAAGGCCGCCGAGGAGCAGCTGGCCAAGGCGGAGGCGAAGGCCAAGGAGATCGTCTCCGAGGCCAACTCCGAGGCGGGCAAGGTGCGCATCGCCGCCGTGAAGAAGGCCGAGGGCCTGCTCAAGGAGGCGGAGCAGAAGAAGGCCTCGCTGGTGAAGGAGGCCGAGGAGCTGAAGGCCGAGGCGGTCCGCGAGGCGCGGCGCACGGTCGAGGAGGGCAAGCGGGAGCTCGAGGTGCTGGTGCGGCGCCGGGAGGACATCAACACCGAGATCTCCCGGGTGCAGGACGTGCTGGAGGCGCTGGAGTCCTTCGAGGCTCCCGGAGGCGCCAAGGACAACGGGGTCAAGGCGGGTGCCGCGGCCGGTGCGCCCCGCACCGGCGGCAAGTCATCCGATAGCTAGCAAAGCGGACCAAATCACCTGTCGGCGGAGGGCTTTGCCCAAGGCTTTGGCAAGCCTTCCGTCGGCGAGCCACTCAAAAGAGGTGTCATTCTCCGTATCAAACGTGCATCCGCTCGATGACACAGCGCTTCGGCCCCTAGGATTCCACCTATCACCTCACCGGTCTCTTTCGACAGGAACCCCATGAGCGACACTTCCCCCTACGGCTTCGAGCTTGTGCGGCGTGGGTACGACCGCGCTCAGGTGGACGAACGGATCTCCAAGCTCGTCTCCGACCGTGACAGCGCTCTCGCCCGCATCACCGCTCTGGAAAAGCGCATCGAGGAGCTTCACCTCGAGACGCAGAACGCCCAGGCCCAGGTCAACGACGCCGAGCCGTCGTACGCGGGTCTCGGCGCGCGCGTGGAGAAGATCCTCCGCCTCGCCGAGGAGGAGGCGAAGGACCTGCGCGAGGAGGCCCGTCGCGCGGCGGAGCAGCACCGCGAGCTCGCCGAGTCGGCCGCCCAGCAGGTGCGCAACGACGCCGAGTCGTACGCGGCCGAGCGCAAGGCGAAGGCCGAGGACGAGGGCGTCCGGATCGTCGAGAAGGCTCAGGGCGAGGCGTCCCAGCTGCGCTCCGACGCGCAGAAGGACGCGCAGTCCAAGCGGGAGGAGGCGGACGCCCTCTTCGAGGAGACCCGCGCCAAGGCCGCGCAGGCCGCCGCCGACTTCGAGACGAACCTCGCCAAGCGCCGCGAGCAGTCCGAGCGCGACCTCGCGTCGCGTCAGCAGAAGGCCGAGAAGCGCCTCGCGGAGATCGAGCACCGCGCGGAGCAGCTGCGCCTGGAGGCCGAGAAGCTGCGCACCGACGCCGAGCGCCGTGCCCGCCAGACGGTGGAGACGGCCCAGCGTCAGGCGGAGGACATCGTGGCCGACGCCAACGCCAAGGCCGACCGGATCCGTTCGGAATCGGAGCGCGAGCTCGCGGCGCTGACCAACCGCCGCGACTCGATCAACGCCCAGCTCACCAACGTCCGCGAGATGCTGGCGACGCTCACGGGTGCCGCGGTGGCCGCCACCGGCGCTCCCGCCACGGACGACGAGCCGATCTCCCGCGGGGTTCCGGCCCAGCAGTCCCGGTAACACCCCCGCCGCCCGGCGACCGCACCTCGCGAAGCCCTCTGCCACTGCGGTGGCAGAGGGCTTCGTCCCGTTCTAGCGTGGCCGCATGATCGAGCTCGAGGGGCTGACCAAGCGGTACGGCGAGAAGGTGGCGGTCGACGATCTGACCTTCACCGTCAGACCGGGCATCGTCACGGGCTTCCTCGGTCCGAACGGCGCCGGCAAGTCGACCACCATGCGGATGATCCTGGGCCTCGACCACCCGACCGCCGGGGACGTGCGGATCGACGGCACGCACTACGACCGGCTGACGGACCCGCTGACGTACATCGGCGCCCTGCTGGAGGCCAAGGGCGTGCACCCCGGCCGCAGCGCCTACAACCATCTGCTGTGCCTCGCGCAGAGCAACGGCATCCCGGACCGGCGGGTGCGCGAGGTACTGGACACGGTCGGGCTGACGGCGGTGGCGCGGAAGAAGGCCAAGGGGTTCTCGCTCGGCATGGGGCAGCGGCTCGGCATCGCGGCCGCGCTGCTGGGCGACCCGCGGATCCTGATGTTCGACGAGCCGGTCAACGGCCTCGACCCCGAGGGCATCCACTGGATCCGCACCCTGATGAAGTCCCTGGCCGCCCAGGGCCGTACGGTCTTCGTCTCCTCCCACCTGATGAGCGAGATGGCGCTGACCGCCGACCACCTCGTGGTGATCGGCCAGGGCCGGCTGCTCGCCGACACCTCGATGGCCGAGTTCATCGAGCACAACTCCCGCTCCTACGTCCGGGTCCGCAGCCCGCAGCGCGAGCGGCTGCTGGACGTGCTGCACCAGTCCGGGATCACCGCCGTGGAGGACGACGACGGGGCGCTGGAGGTGGACGGCTCCAAGGCCGAGTACATCGGGGAGCTGGCCTCCCGGCACCAGCTGGTGCTGCACGAGCTGAGCCCGCAGCAGGCCTCCCTGGAGGAGGCGTTCATGCGGTTGACCGCGGAGTCGGTGGAGTACCACGCGCACACCGGCGCCGGCACGCCCGAGCCCCCGCAGCGGTGGGGCGCCGACTGGGAGAGGGGCTGAGCATGGCGGCAGCACAGGTCGTCCGGTCGGAGTGGACCAAGATCCGGTCGGTGGCGTCCACGGTGTGGACGCTCTCCCTGGCGGTGGTCGTCACCATCGCGCTCGGCATGCTGATCTCGGCGCTGTCGAAGAACGAGTTCGACACCATGAGCGCCCGGGACCGGCTCTCCTTCGACCCGACCTTCATCAGCTTCGCCGGCATGAGCCTCGGACAGCTGGCGATGATCGTGTTCGGGGTGCTGGTGGTGTCGAACGAGTACAGCACCGGCATGATCCGCGCCTCGCTCGCCGCGGTCCCGCGGCGCGGCACGTTCCTGTTCAGCAAGCTGGCGGTGGCCACGGCGCTCGCCCTCGTGGTCGCGATGGCCACCAGTTTCGCCGCGTTCTTCCTGGGCCAGGCGATGCTCGGCGAGCACCGGGCGTCCCTCGGGGACGACGGGGTGCTGCGGGCGGTGATCGGCGGCGGCCTCTACATGACGCTGATCGCGCTGTTCTCGATGGGCGTCGCGGCGATGCTGCGCTCCCCCATGCTGTCGCTGGGCATCCTGATGCCGTTCTTCTTCCTGATCTCCAACATCCTCGGCAACGTCGACGTCACCAAGAAGGTCGGCCGGTTCCTGCCCGACCAGGCGGGCAGCAAGATCATGCAGGTGGTGCCGCCCCTGGACGACGACACCCCGTACGGGCCCTGGGGCGGCCTGGGCATCATGGCGCTGTGGGTGCTCGCCGCGGTCGCCGGGGGCTACGTACTGCTGAGGAGGCGGGACGCGCAGTGAGCGGCCGCGCGGCAGCGGTTTTTACCTCCGCTTGAGCGGAACCGTCAGCGCCTCGATATCCTCCTAACCCTTACGGGGGCGTGTGCCCCGCTGTCCTGAACCTTTTGATGGGTGCGGAGCATGATCGAGGCAGTCGGCCTGACCAAGCGGTACGGCGACAAGACCGCTGTGTACAACCTTTCCTTCCAGGTACGGCCCGGCGCCGTCACCGGGTTCCTGGGTCCGAACGGCTCGGGCAAGTCGACGACGATGCGGATGATCCTCGGCCTCGACAACCCCACCGCGGGACAGGTGACGATCGGCGGCTACCCCTACCGGAGGCTGCCCAACGCCGCCCGTCAGGTCGGCGCGCTGCTGGACGCCAAGGCGGTGCACGGCGGCCGGTCCGCCCGCAACCACCTGCTGAGCCTGGCCCAGCTGTCGGGCATCCCGGCCCGCCGCGTGGACGAGGTGCTGGGCGTGGTCGGCCTGCACGACGTGGCGCGCAGGCGGTCCAAGGGCTTCTCCCTCGGCATGGGCCAGCGCCTCGGCATCGCCGCCGCGCTGCTCGGCGACCCCCAGGTGCTGCTGTTCGACGAGCCGGTCAACGGCCTCGACCCCGAGGGCATCCTCTGGGTGCGCAACCTGATGAAGGCGCTGGCCGCCGAGGGCCGCACGGTCTTCGTCTCCTCCCACCTGATGAGCGAGATGGCGCTGACCGCCGACCACCTCATCGTCATCGGTCGCGGACAGCTGCTCGCCGACATGAGCGTGACGGAGTTCATCTCCGCCAACTCCGCCGACTTCGCCCGGGTGCGCACCCCCGACACCGAGCCGCAGCACCGCGAGAAGCTGTCGGCCGCGATCACCGAGGCCGGCGGCCATGTGCTGCCCGAGCAGGACGGCGCGCTGCGGGTGACGGGACTGCCGCTGCCGCGCATCAGCGACGTCGCCCACGCCGCCGACGTACGGCTGTGGGAGCTCTCGCCGCACCAGGCCTCGCTGGAGGAGGCGTACATGCGGATGACGCAGGGCGCCGTCGACTACCGGTCGACGACCGACCAGCGGCAGGGGCTCCAGCAGCCGCTGCCGCCGGGCGCGCAGCCGCCGATGCCGGTGCCGGGACAGGGCCAGCCCGGCTGGTACGCGCCGCCGCCGCCCCAGCAGGGCGGTCAGCCGTTCGCCGCGCCGCAGGGCGCGCCGGTCCAGGCCCCCGCGGGCCCGTACGGCGCTCCGGGCGCCCCCGGAGCGCCGTACGG
>Ga0247822_10002904_pt1 | contig 11065 bp, 11 predicted proteins | sample 13C_Cellulose_Da_FD_192423 | JGI IMG/M metagenome (GOLD analysis project Ga0247822, IMG submission 192423) | Soil microbial communities from agricultural site in Penn Yan, New York, United States - 13C_Cellulose_Day30 | ecosystem: Environmental > Terrestrial > Soil > Agricultural land | place... | reverse complement strand
GCTGATCGCGGCGCCATCGTCGATCGTGGACGTCGTCGCCCAGCACCGCTGGCGCTGGCTGCTGATCGGCCTCACCGTCGACAATCTGTTCGACGCCGAGTGGCGCGAAGCGCAGGTCGCCGACGCGGTGCGGCCCTCGCGGGGCGTCGAGGCGTCACGCCAGCTGCTGGTCGCCCCCGGGGCGCCGCTGACGCTGATGGTCACGGTCGGCGTCGCGCCCTGACGATCGAACCGATCAGAACGGGATGTCGTCGTCGGGACCGCCGCCACCACCACCACCACCACCGCCCCCGTAGCCGCCGAACTCCGCATCCGACGGAGGCGGCGGACTGTCGTCGCCACGACCGCGGCCACCGCCTTCACCCTTACCACCACCGAGGAACTGCACGTCCGAGGCGATGATCTCGGTCATGTAGCGCTTGATGCCTTCCTTGTCGTCGTACGAGCGCGTCTGAATCCGACCCTCGACGAACACCTGGCGGCCCTTCGACAGATACTTCGAGCACACCTCGGCGCGCTTGCCCCAGACGACGATGCGGTGCCACTCGGTCCGCTCCTGGCGCTGGCCGTTCTTGTCGTTCCAGCTCTCGCTGGTGGCGAGCCGCAGCTCGCACACTCCCTGTCCACTCGGCGTGTACCGCATGTCCGGATCCGCTCCGAGGTGACCGACGAGGATGACCTTGTTCACTCCAGCTGCCATGACGTTCTCTTTCGCGTACCGAGGCACCGCCTCGGTGGTTCTTGGGTCCGGGGACACCGCGTCCTCGGCGACGAACAGGACGTACCACGGAGTACTGACACTGGCCGCCCGTGTGTATAACCGCCGGAGATGTACCGATCGTTGCGGCTTGCCGTCGTCATCCCCGCGTTCAACGAACGGCGGGCGATCGTCGACACGGTGACCACGGTCCCCGAGCTCGTCGATCACATCATCGTCGTCGACGACGCCTCCACCGACGACACGTCCGCCGAGGCCACGCGCGCCGCGCGCATGCGCCGCGAGCCCGAGCGCGTCGAGGTGCTCCGCCACGCCGCGAACGCAGGCGTCGGCCGCGCGATCTCGACCGGCTACCGTCGCGCGCTCGCCGTCGGCGCCGACGTGGCCGTGGTGATGGCCGGTGACGGCCAGATGGATCCCGCGGACCTCACCACGCTCGTCGATCCGATCGCCGTGGGCGACGCGGACTACGTGAAGGGCAACCGGTTCAAGCACCCGGCGATCTGGTCGACGATGCCGCCCGCGCGCATCGTCGGCAACGTGCTGCTCTCGGCGGCCACGAAGGTCACGTCCGGCTACCGCCACGTGTTCGACTCGCAGTGCGGCTACACCGCGATCCATCGCCGCGCGCTCGAGCGCATCCCGCTCGACGAGCTGTTCCCTCGCTATGGCTATCCGAACGACCTGCTGTCGCGGCTATCCGTCGCGGGCATGCGCGTGGTCGACGTGCCCGTGCGCCCGATCTACGGCGCGCACTGGAAGAGCGGCATCCATCTCGGCACCGTCGTGCATCCGATCCCGTGGGTCCTGTTGCGCTCGTGGGGCACGCGGCTCGCCGCGCGGTGGTCACGCGCGCCGCGATGAAGCTCGGCGTCCTCACGACGTCGTACCCGCGCTGGCCCGGTGATCCGGCGGGCAACTTCGTCGGCGCGCACGTCGCGGCGCTGCGCGCGCTCGGCCACGAGGTCGACGTGATCGCGGCCGGCGAGCGCGACGACGACGCCACGCGGATCACGAGCCCGCTGTTCTTCCGCGGCGGCGCACCCGACGCGCTCGAGCGACATCCCCTGCGCACCGCGCTCGCCGCCGTGGCGTTCTCGACGAAGTTCACCGCCGCGGTCGCCGCACGGACCGCGCGCTGGGACTCGATCACCGCGCACTGGCTCGTCCCCAGTGCGCTCGCCGCCCTGCCCGCGCGCGCACCGCTCCTCGCGATCGCGCACGGCGGCGACGTCCACACGCTGCGCCGCCTGCGCCTGCTCGCGCCCGTGCTGCACGCGCTGCGCGCCCGCCGTGCCGAGCTCGTGTTCGTCAGCGCCGAGCTGCGCGAGCTCGCGCGTCGCGAGGTCCCGTCGCTCGATCGCTGGCTCGCCGCCGCGCGCGTCCAACCGATGGGCGTCGACCTCGCGCGCTTCACCGCACTCACCCGCGCGCCCACGGATCCACCGACCGTGGCGATCGCCGCGCGCCTCGTTCCGCTCAAGGGTGTCGACGTGGCGATCGCCGCGCTCTCGTATCTGAAGACGCCCGCCCGCCTCGTGATCGCCGGCGACGGTCCCGAGCGTGCACGACTCGAGGAACGCGCCACCCGCGGCGTCTCGTTCCTCGGCGCCGTCGACACGCACGCGCGCGATGCGCTGCTCGCGTCGGCGAGTTGCGTCGTCGTGCCGTCGCGAGTCACCGCCTCGGGGAGGACCGAGGGCACGCCGCTCATCGCGCTCGAGGCCCTCGCGTCCGGCGTGCCGGTGGTCGCCTCGAGGGTCGGCGGGCTGACCGCCCTGGCGCCCGTCGCGCGGCTGGTCGCGCCCGAGGATCCGCGAGCGCTCGCCGCCTCGATCGATGCCGTCCTGGCCGCACCTCCGAGTCGTTATGAGCTCGCGCAGGCGGTCGCCCACCTCGACTGGATGGCGGTCGCGCCGCAGCTGGTGAGAAGCGCGTGACTCGGACGTGACGCTACGGTGCGTAGAGTAGTGCGCACCAAGGTCCGACCACCGGCCGCGGGAGCATGCCCAAGTTGCTGCAATTACGTGACGATCTCGTGGTGACAGAGGAGTCTACCAGCGGCACAGCGCGTGCTTGTCCTCCTGGCTTGATGTCCGAGACTGCGCGGTACGACGTCTCCGTCATTCTGCCCTTCAGCGACGACGAAGAAGCCGTCGGGATCGCGGTCCGCCGCACCGCCGAGCACCTCCGAGGTCTCGGCCTCTCCTTCGAGATCCTCGCCATCGACGAGGACTCCGGCGACAACTCGCATGCTGTCCTCGCGCTGCTCCGCGCCGAGGTCCCCGAGCTCCGCGTCACCCACGCCTCGGCGCGCGGCCGCGGTGTCGACGCCGGCGCCGCGCGTGCGCAGGGCACGCTACTGCTGGTCTCCACGCCCGACGTCGCGAGCGCCTCGCTCGACGGGATCGGCGACGCGTGCCGGCGCCTGCTCGCCAACGAGGGCGACGCCGAGGTCGCGCTCACCCGCTACACGGTCGCGCATCGCATCCGCGCCCTGCCCGCGTTCCGCGGCGCGCGCCTGCTCGGGAACGCGATGCACCGCCGCATCGCCAAGCGCCTGCAGGTCCGAAACCTCATGATCCGCGTCTCGGGTGCGACGGGCGTCGCGGTGAAGTCGACGATCAACCCGCTGCGCGCGTTCGCTCGTTGGGCCTGATCGGCGGCCGGCTCTCCGGGCCGCTGCTATAGTCAGCGCGTGTACTACCTGCTCGCGGTGGCCGCGCTGGGCTTGTTCTGGAAGCTCGGCTACCTCAGCGCCATCATGGCGCTGGCGTTCCTGATCGTCGTCCATGAAGCCGGCCACTATCTGGTGGCGCGCTGGTGTGGGATGCACGTCGATCGGTTCAGCATCGGGTTCGGCCCCGGCATCTTCAAGCGCAAGAACAAGGCGGGCACCACGTTCCAGATCGCGCCGCTGCCGTTCGGCGGCTTCGTCGAGATCAAGGGCATGAACATCCTCGAGGAGGTCGATCCCGAGGACCGCAACGCCTACCCGAACAAGCCCGCCTGGCAGCGCTTCGTCACGATCTTCGCGGGCCCCGCGACCAACTACCTCTCCGCGATCGTCCTCGCGTTCGGTCTCTACACCTGCCACGGCATCCAGAGCGAGGAGCAGTACCACGTCGTCGCCGAGGTGATGCCGGACATGGATGCGGCCGGCAAGCTCCAGCCGCACGACCGCATCATCGCGGTCGATGGCAAGCAGGTCTACGCGAACGCCGGGCCGTCGCTGACGGAGCTGGTGACCGCCAAGAGCGGCGGGCCGATCACGCTCACCGTGCAGCGCGAGGGCAAGGCGCTGGATGTCACGATCACGCCGGAGAAGCGCATCGACTGGTGGACGGACGACCCGTACTACCTGCTGGGCATCACCCGGACGCGCGAGTCGGACACGATCGAGGTCGGGGTCGGCGAGGCCGCGCGCCACGCACTGATCTTCCCCGTGAAGCAGACGCAGCTCATCGTCGACGGGCTGCGCGGCATCATGGCCGGCCGCGAGAAGGCGGACCCGGGCGGGCCCAAGCGCATCCTCGACGAGTTCAAGAAGGCGTTCAGCTACAGCCTCGTCGCCGGCATCGAGCTGCTGATGATGCTCAGCGTCTACCTCGGCCTGTTCAACCTGTTCCCGCTGCCGGCGCTCGACGGCGGGCGTCTCGTGTTCCTCGGCTACGAGCTGATCACGCGACGACGACCGAACCCGAAGATCGAAGCCACGATCCACATGGGCGGCATCATGGTGCTGCTCGTCGTGATGGTCCTGGTCACGCTGCGCGACTTCAAGCTGTTCTGAACGAAGCCGTCACATCCTGCGAGCTCGATCCGTCATGGAGGAACCATGAAGATCGGCTTGCCCAGAATTCTCGCGCTGTCGCTGCTCGTGACCGGTGCCTGTGCCTCCACGCCTCGTCCGCCCCAGGCGCCTGCCCCCGCCGCCCGTGAGGGACTGCAGATCCGGCACACGAGCGTGTACGTCGACGATCAGGACAAGGCGCTGCGCTTCTATACGGAGGTGCTCGGCCTCGCCAAGAAGGACGACTTCTCCAACAGCGGCTATCGCTGGCTGACGGTGATGGCGCCCGGCGACCGCGACGGGACGGAGCTCCAGCTGGCGCTCGCCGACAACCCGGCGGCGAAGACGTACCAGGAGGCGCTCCTCCAGGCGAACCAGCCGTCCCTGATGCTGTACACCAGCGACGTGAAGCGCGACTACGAGCGCATCAAGGCGCGCGGCGCCGAGCTCACGATGCCGCCGACCGAGGTGATGGCCGGCTCGGTGATCGCGCAGCTGAAGGACGGCTGCGGAAATCTGATCCAGCTCACCCAGCTGGCGAAGTAACTCTCGGAGCTGCCGCGACCGCGACGCCGTGCTTCGAGGCCCAGGTTGCACGACGTAGTCCGCCCGCGGGCGCTCGCTCAGCTACCCGTCCGTTCACCGCCGGGCCGCAATCGCCCATTCGCGCGCCTGGCACGCTTCGTTCACCTCTTCTCCGAACCGGCACCTACGAGCCGAGCGGAGGAGACATGAAGCGCATCGCGATGGGGTTGGTTTGTGCGGGCGTCGCTGCGGGCTGCATGGACGCGGTCGAGGCCACGAACGAGGTGGAGCAGCACAGCCCCGCCGTCGGCGTCACGCCGACGTTGCTGGCGCGTGGTGCGTACCCGGCGTTCAAGGTCGAATCCAAGACCATGGACCTCAAGATCAACGCGAAGGACCCGATCGATCTCGTCGTGCGTCAGCACGACTACGCGATCGGCAGCCACACCGGCTGGCACCAGCACCCGGGGCCGGTGTTCATCACCGTGAAGCAGGGCACCCTGACGTTCTACGAGGCCGATGACCCATCATGCACCCCGCTCGTCATCAGCGCCCCCGGCGGCTACGTGGACACCGGCCATGGCCATATCGTTCGTAACGAGAGCGGCGCTCCTGCCGTCGACATGACCGTGATCACCGCGCCGCCGGGCGCGACGTTCCGCGGCGAGATCCCCCCGCCTGGCAATTGCCCGTTCGATCCAGAGCTGCCGCTCTGATCCCGAGTCGGCACCGCGGACCTCGACGAGAGTCGCGGAATAGCTGACATGCGGTGACACGAGCAGCGCGGTAAGGTGCGCGGGTCATGCCGCTCGCCGGCGAGGTGCTCGATCGGATTCCCACGGAGCCCGGCGTCTATCTGTTCAAGGACGCCAAGGGCACGGTGATCTACGTCGGCAAGGCGAAGAACCTCCGCACGCGCGTGCGCCAGTACTTCCGAGACGGCGGCGACGAGCGGTTCTTCGTCGCGGCGGGGTTCCTCGGACGCGCGGTCGCCGACGTCGAGACCATCGTGGTCACGTCCTCGAAGGAGGCGCTGCTCCTCGAGAACCACCTGATCAAGAAGCACCAGCCGAAGTTCAACGTCAAGCTGCGCGACGACAAGCAGTACCTCGTCCTGCGCCTCGTCGATCCGCAGCCGGCGCCCGAGGGCAAGCACGGCCCGACGCGCGAGCAGTTCCCGCGCGTCGAGGTGGTGCGCAACATCCGCGACGACGGCGCGAACTACTTCGGCCCATACCACTCGGCGACCGGGGCGCGCGAGACGCTGCGCACGCTCAACCGGCACTTCCAGCTGCGCACGTGCACCGATCACGTGCTCGAGACCCGCGGCCGCCCGTGCCTGCAGTACCAGATCAAGCGCTGCTCGGGCCCGTGCGCGATCGACGTCGCGCCCTCGGCGTACGCCGAGCAGGTCGAGGACGTGAAGATGTTCCTGCAGGGCAAGAACGCCGAGCTGCTGTCGCGCCTGCGTGGTCGCATGACCGCACGCGCGGCCGCCGAGGACTTCGAGGTCGCGGCGGTGCTGCGCGACTCGATCGCCGCCGTCGAGCGCACGCTCGCCAAGCAGCACATCGTGCAGGATGACTTCGTCGATCAGGACGTGTGGGGACTGTATCGCGAGGCCGATGCCGTCGAGGTCGTGGTGCTGTTCGTGCGCGCCGGCAAGCTCGTCGGCCGCCGCACGTTCCACCAGAAGGATCAGGAGCTACCCGACGGCGCGGTGATCGGCGAGCACCTGCAGCAGTACTACGCGACGGGGACGTACATCCCGGATGAGGTCGTCGTCGGGGTCGAGCTCGACGATGCGGAGGTGGTCGCGGATTGGCTCGGCACCGCGCGCGGCAAGAAGGTGAAGATCATCGAGCCGCGGCGCGGCGTGCGCGCGAAGCTCGTGGAGCTCGCGGACCGCAACGCGGCGGCGTCGGCGACCTCGCGGCGCGACAAGGGCGGCGACGCCGACGAGCTGCTCGCCAAGGTCGCCAAGCGGCTCGAGCTCAAGCGGCCGCCGCGTCGCATCGAGTGCTTCGACATCGCGCACATCCAGGGCGTGGAGACCGTCGCGTCGATGGTGACGTTCCTCGACGGCGCGCCGGCGCGCTCGCTGTATCGCAAGTTCAAGGTCCGCACCGTCGACAACAACGACTTCGCCGCGATGTACGAGGTGCTCACCCGCCGGTTCGCGCGCGCCGCGAAAGCCGAGGATGGCGACGATCCCGCGTGGGCCGCGCCCGACCTGCTCGTGATCGACGGCGGCAAGGGCCAGCTCGGCATGGCCGTGGCCGCGCTCACCGATCTGCGCGTGAAGATCGGCGGCGAGGACGGCTTGGAGGTGATCGGGCTCGCCAAGGAGCGCGAGCTCGACGCGGGCAGTGCGCCCGACCGCATCTATCGGCGCAACGTGAAGGACTCGATCCCGCTGCGCGCGAACTCTCCCGAGCTCTACGTCCTCGCGAGGATCCGCGATGAAGCACACCGCTTCGCCAACACGTTCCACCGCGACCGCCGCGGCAAGGCGACGCTGCGCAGCGAGCTCGATTCGATCCCGGGCATCGGTGCGACGCGCCGCCAGCGCCTGCTCAAGCACTTCGGCAGCGTGCGCGCGGTGCGCCAGGCGAGCGTCGAGGAGCTGGCGAGAGCACCCGGGATGAACAGGAAGGCCGCCGAGCAGGTCGCGAGCTACTTCGCCGCCGCGGAAGCGCCCACCGAGACGCAGGTCACGAGCAGCGAGTCCGAGGCCGATCGCGACTTCGATGCCAACGTCGAAGGCCGCGTCGGTGACCTCGACGTCGACGCCGAGGGCCGCCTCGGCGAAGCGTGAACGCTACCGCGGCGCGCGCTGGGAGACGGCGGCGGCGGCGAGATCGAGGATGGCGTCGAGATCGATCGGCTTGTCGAGCAGCCGCGGGCGCTTGCTCTCGACGAACTTCTGCACGCGCGAGGTGACGATGCCACCCGTCATGAACACGAGCGCGTTCAGGCGCTCAGGTGCGAGCTTCGAGATCGCGTCGTAGACGGCAACCCCGTCGAGCGCCGGCATCTGCAGGTCGCAGAGCACGAGATCGAACCCGTGATCCTTCTCCAGGATCGCGAGCGCCTCGGAGCCTCCCTGCGCGGTGACCACGTCGTGCTCCTCGCGGAGGGCGTCGGCGATCGCGCGCAGCAGCATCGGCTCGTCATCGACGATGAGCAGACGCCCGCGCAGCACCGGACGTGCCGGCGACGCGGGCGCGACCTCGACCGGTGGTGCCGGCACCTTGTGGGCGATCGGGAACAGGACCTCGATCAACGCACCGGAGCGCGTCCCCTGCGCGACGCGGGCGACGCCACCGTGCGCGCTCGCGATCTTGCGCACCAGCGCGAGCCCGAGCCCGGTGCCGATGTCGGCAGGCTTGGTCGTGAAGTACGGCTCGAACACGCGCTCGCGCAGCTCCGGCGGAATGCCCGGCCCGGTGTCCTCGACGGAGAGGATGACGTGGGGACCGTCGCTCCGCGTGGTGATCGCGATCTCGTGATCGCCGCCGCCATCGCCGAGCGCCTGCGCCGCGTTGAGGATCAAGTTCGTGACGAGCTGCCCGAGGCGCGTGTGCGACCCGGTGATCAGCGGCAGCTCCCCGAGCTCGAGGACGATCTTCGCGGAGTCCTTGTACGCGGGCCGCGCCAGCTTCAGGGACAGCCGCACCACGTCGTTGAGCGCGAGATCGACGAGCTCGTCCGCGTCGCCGCGCGACAGCGTACGCAGGTCACCGACGACGACGCGGATGCGCTCCATGCCGGCGCGGGCATCCGCGAGCATGACGTCGAGCTCGCCGAGGATCTCCGCGATCCGCGCGTGATGGTCCGGGCCGAGCGAGCGTGCCTCCGCGACGCGCCGCCGCGCGTGCTGCAAGCCGAGCAGGATCCACGACGCCGGGTTGTTGAGCTCGTGCGCGACGCCGCTCGCGAGCTGGCCGATCGCCGCGAACTTTTCGGCGACGACGAGCTGCGCCTGCGTCTCCTGCAAGGACGCGTACGCGGCCTCGAGGTCGTGCTTCGAGGTCACCTGCTCGCCCAGCTCCTCGGCGAGCATGTTGATGGCGGTCGCGATCGCGTCGACCTCGTCGAGGCGGTGCGAGACGTCGATGCGCGCGGAGAAGTCCTGCCGCGCGAGCGCCATCAACACCTCGAGGATCTGATCGAACCGAGGCTTGCGATCATTCATTGCGCTGCTCGAGCAACCACCGTACTGCCCCCTCCTCGTCGCTGAACAATGCGGTCGGGAACCGGTGCTCGCCGAACCGCAAGAAGAAGTTACCGATGACGCGGCTCACCGGCGAGCCGATGAGCAGCGCGACCGCCGTGGTCGCCCGCGCCGCCTCCGGGCCCACGAAGTACGCGCGCGCCTCTCTCGTCTGCCAGCGCATCGCGCGCGAATCGACGAGGACGCGAGCTCGCTGACGGCCAGCGAGCTCGTAGATGGCGGCCACGTTCTCTTTCGCGTCGTTCAAATCCATTTCACACCCTGCCCTCATCACCGCAAGAATGAAGCCGCGGGGGTCGCGCCGGAACGTACACGTTCGAGACTCAGCCTCCGACAACTCATCGAATATCGCCCACCACCGCGTCGCCTTCAACGGCGTCGGTGGGGTGGCTCGATGCCCTCGGCGACCGGGGGAGCGCTGCACGGTCGCCGAGCCAATGTGAACATTCATGAAGGCAGCTCCTCTCGTCGACGACACCAGCGCCGCCCCTGACGCAGATACGTACCGCTACGTAGTGGCCTGGGCCGCGCGTTCGACCTGGGCTCGCGTTCGTGTTCTGATCGCGGCGTCGGTCCAGAGAGCTCGCGATGGAAGAGAGTGTCACCACCAAGGTCCTGCTGCCGGTCGCGCTCGCGGTGATCATGCTCGGCCTCGGGCTCAGCCTGCAGCTCGCCGACTTCAAGCGCGTGCTCGCGTATCCGCGCGCGGTCGCGATCGGGCTCGCGTGTCAGATGCTGATCCTGCCGTTCGCGTGCCTCGGCATCGCCCACGCGTTCGAGCTGCCGCCCGTGCTCGCGGTCGGCCTCATGCTGCTCGCGGCCTCGCCGGGCGGCGCGACCGCAAATCTATTCTCGCACCTGGCGAAGGGTGACGTCGCGCTCAACATCACGCTCACCGCGGTCAACAGCGTGCTGTCGCTGGTCACGCTGCCGCTGATCGTCAACCTGTCGCTCGATCACTTCATGGCGTCGGAGAAGACGATCCCGCTCCAGCTGACCAAGATCGTCCAGGTGGTCGCGCTCGTGCTCGTCCCCGTCTGCATCGGAATGATGATCCGCGCGAAGAAGCCGCTGCAGGCGGATCGCATGGACCGCCCCGTGCGCCTCGTCTCGGCGGTGTTCCTGGTGTTCGTGATCATCGCGTCGCTCATCAAGGAGCGCGCGAACCTCGGCAGCTACTTCGAGCAGGTCGGGCTCGCGGCCATCGCGTTCAACCTGACCAGCATGGGCGTCGGCTACCTCGTGCCGCGGCTCGCGCGCGTCGAGCCGCGCCAGGCCGTCGCGATCGGCATGGAGATCGGCATCCACAACGGCACGCTCGCGATCACGATCGCATCGAGCTCCGCACTGCTCGACAACAGCACGATGGCGATCCCCGCCGCGGTCTATAGCGTGATCATGTTCTTCACCGCCGGCGCGTTCGGCTACTTCGCGGCGAAGCGCGCGGGCTGATCACGGCCTGGAGGAACGGACAAGCGTCGTCGCGCGCGTGTGGTGCGCGAGCAGCGCGGTGCGCGTCGGCGGTGACAGCCTCGCGATGCTCGCGCGCGCGCACTCCCTCGACATGAAGCGCGCGTAGCGACGCACGAACGCCTCGACGCGCGCGGGCTGCGTGCGGCCGAGCTCGCGCAGCACCGCCCCGACCGCGGTCTGATCGGCGCGCGAGGGCGACCACAGGACGGCCGCGCACAACGCGAGGATCGAAGCGAGCACCTCGGGCACCGCCTCCGCGGAGCGCGCGGCGAATGCAGAGAACGCGAGGCACGCGGCGCGCCGCTGCCACTCGGTGTCG
>Ga0247822_10002903_pt1 | contig 11067 bp, 11 predicted proteins | sample 13C_Cellulose_Da_FD_192423 | JGI IMG/M metagenome (GOLD analysis project Ga0247822, IMG submission 192423) | Soil microbial communities from agricultural site in Penn Yan, New York, United States - 13C_Cellulose_Day30 | ecosystem: Environmental > Terrestrial > Soil > Agricultural land | place... | reverse complement strand
GTCTTGGGCCACAGCGTGTCGAGCAGGCCGTTGGACAGCCCGTGCATTCCCGCGCCCAGCGGCCGCCGCAGCGGCCCCGGCCGGTTGGTCAGGAACATCGGCCCCTCGGGCTCGACCGCGATCAGGTTGAACGGATTGTAGCGATCGAGATCCGCCGGCTCCTCCCCCGCCAGCATGTCGGTCACCAGCGCCCCGCGCGACGCCTTGCCCGGATCGGGCGCCTCGCCGCGGACATTGGTCACTGCCGCGAACCGCCCGTCCTCGTTAAGTCCCAGCCAGGTCCCCCCGGCGACCAGGTCGCGCCCGGCGATGACCGGCACTCGCGCCGGCTCCCGCGCCATCCACCGCCCCAGCGCCGCCGCCGGCCGGTCATGCCGCTCGTCACGGTTGCCCGCCGCTATCAGCCGCCAGTCGGGATGCGCATGCCATGCCAGCGCCAGAACACACATGCCGGCAGGCTAGCCGCTGCCGCTGCCCGCGCAAAGACCGGTTCGGCGCAAGCGTCCCCCGGCGCAACGCTCAGTCGCTGCGGGGCAAGATGCCTTCGCCGGGCAATGTGCATGCCCATTCGGCCAGATCCGCCAGCGCGATCGCGCTGGAGAATTCGATGCCGATACGGTCTTCCTTCATCCAGCGCACCCGGCCCGACAACGGCGCCAGCCGCTCGACCATCAGTTCGACCGCCGCGTCCATCTCCATCGGCAGATCGCTCTGCACCTTCGCGCCCTTCTGCGACAGGTCGATCAGCTCGACGACGTGCCACATCACCCCCACGCGCAGCCGCGCGCGGCGGCCGACCATCAGGCGCGGCCCGCGCGGCGTATCCTCGACGTTCGGCGCCTGGTTGAGGTTGAGATAAACCGCGACGTCGATCGGCGCATCGAACGCGACGCCGGCATTCTTGTCCCTGACCCAGCAGATGCGGCCGCTGACCGGCTCGCATCCCTTGGGTTCGACGCGCACCACCGCGCCCATGTCGAATGGCGCATAGGTTTCGAGCATCAGCCCGCCCGCGCCGATGTTGCGGATCAGGCACAGATGCTGCGCGCCACCTTCGGTGACGACCCGCGCGACACGGAACAGCGTCGTGAAGCGCTGGTCGGCACGTTGATCGGGCGCCGGATTCCATTCCGGTGCATCCGCAGAACCTCGCACGGTCAACCTCCCGCGAGCATTGACTACCGGTACAGGGGAAGTTGCTCGCGCCCCCCCATGTCCGGCCCCACCAAAAGCTGTCATGCCGTTTCAGGGCTAACCAAAACTTTCCGGATATGATTAATATACACAGCTTGCGCGCGCCGCCCGCGAAAGTCGGTTACCGCGGTTTCAGGAAGCCACGCCCGCTTGCCCGTCCGGATGCCGTCCGGCGCGCTGCGGCAGAACCACGATCAGCACGACAATCACCACCGCAAGCACCGCCGACGCCAACGGGCGGCTGAACTCCAGACCGCCCTTCGCGACAGGCTTGTCGAGCCAGTCGCCGACGGTCGCTCCCAACGGCCGCGTCAGGATGAAGGCCGCCCAGAACAGCAGGACGTGGCTTACCTTCGTGCCGAAATAGAGGACGACCAATAGTCCCAGAGCGCCGCCGAAGACGAGTGCGCCTCCCGAATAGCCCAGGCCCGAATCGGCGACCCAGTCGCCAAGGGCGGTGCCGTGCCGGTCATATTGAGCCGGCTCTCCCGTCTCCGCAACCGGTCGGGGAACGGACCTTCGCCCCCGAACGTCCAGCTACCCCAACCCCCTGATCTTCGCGGCGCGCTTGCGCCCCAGCATCAATTCGGTCAGCGCCCAGACCAGCGCGTCGGCGCGGTCGGGGGACCGCCCCGGTCCGTCATAGCCGCCGCCCGCCGCCAGCCCGCACAATTCGTCCTCCAGCGCGGGGAATCGCCCGGCGTGCCGCACCCGCCCGGCCTCGTACAACGCCGCCACCGGTTCGGCGCGGGCCGCCTTGCCGCGACTGCCATGGACCAATGTCAGCGGCATCGCGATGTCGGCCGCGCGCAGCACGCTCCTGACCATGTCGCCGCCCTGGTTCTTTTCGGCCACCACCCGGTCGGCGCCGTTGCGCCGCGCGCATTTCGCCGCCGCGCGCGCCCAGCCTTCGGGCGACAGGCCGGCGACGCTCGCATCCTCGATGACATGGCCGACATCGGCCGCGTCCAGCGCCACCGCGACGATGCCGCAGGCATCGCCGTGCGCGCTCGCGGGCGGATCGACGCCGACCACCACCCGCACCACGCCCTTGGGCTTCTTCCCCCGGCACGCCTCGATCATGCCGCGCGTCCACAGCGCGCCCGCCACCTCTTCGATCAGCTCGCCGTCCAGTTCCTGCCGGCCCAGCCGCGTGCCACCATATTCGGCCTCCATCGCCTCGACGAAACTCGCCGGCAAATTGGGGTTGTCGCGCGTGCGGCCGCGCGTCTCGACCGTGCCGGGCAGCGCCATCACCCGCCGCATCAGCCGCGTCGGCCGCGGCGTCGTCGTCACCAGCACGCGCGGCTGCTCGCCCTGCCGCAGGCCCAGCATCAGATTGTCCCACACCGTCTCGCCATGCCGCCATTTGGCCAGTTCGTCGCACCACGCCGCGTCATGCTCGGGGCCGCGCAGCTTGTCGGGCGCCTCCGCCGAATAGACGAAGCCGCGCGCGCCCGACGGAAACTCGACCTCGCCCACACTGGCGCGCCAGGTCACGCGCTCGCCGTCGCGCGCCACCGCGAGCAGCCCGCTCGGCCCTTCGATCATCACCTTGGCGACGTCGTCGCCGCTCGCGCCGACCAGCGCGATGCGCGCATCGCCATGACGCCGCGCCCATTCGCTCACCCATTCGGCGCCCGCACGGGTCTTGCCGAACCCGCGCCCGGCGCGGACCAGCCACACCCGCCAGTCGCCCGGCGGCATCGCCTGCCCGCCATGCGCCCAGATGTCCCAGCGCTCGCGCAATTCGATCTGCTGCAGCCGTGTCAGCCGCGTCAGCACCGTGTTCCGGTCCGCCTCGCGCAACAACGCCAGCCGGTCGACCTCGCGCAGCGCGACGGGATCGTCATCGTCTTCGCAATCGCCGCTCACGGCCGTCGTCCGCTCCCGCGCAGCCGCCGCTCGAGCGCATCGAGCTGCTTCTTGAGCGCCGCGTCGGTTTCGGCCGGGGTCGGCCGCCGCCCGCGCTGCATCACCGGCTTGCCGTCCACGCTCTGGCGATGCTTGGTCAGCAAACTCATCGCCAACTGCACCGCGCCCGCCGAAACCAGATCGGGGCCGCCGGAATCGCGCCCTTCGATCGCGCCGCCGATATCGATCGCATTGACCCCGGTCAGCGCATGGGCGAGCAGCGCCGTCTCCAGCCGTTCATAGCCCAGCTCCAGCGCCTCGGCCCACAGCGCGGCAAAGGCCGCGTCGCGTTTGCGCAGCTGATACACGCCGCTCGGCGTCATCCCCGCCGCCGCCGCGGCCTTGTGCACGTTGCAGCTCTCGGCCAGCGTGGCGAGGAACAGCTCGCGCTTGGCCTTGGTCCAGCCCGTGGCCGGCACGCGCTTCTTCTGGATCGGGCGCCGGCATCCCGGCTCCAGCTTCTCTGCCATCATCCACTCCCGCAAACACGCGAACGGGCCGCAGGGCGTCGCCCCCGGCCCGTTCCGGAATCCTTGCATATGCGAACGGGCCGGCGCCGCCCTTCCGGCGCACCGGCCCGTTCGCTGCGAGCCGGGGAAGCACCCGCCCCGCGGCGCATCCTGTGGATCGCCCGGTCATGAAAGCCGCCCGCTCTCGCCAGAGGCCTCCACCCGACTCGCAATTCTTCAGCGTTCCTGTTTTGTACCTGAACAGCGTGACGATGTCAAGAACATTTTTCCTATTTGGTTCGCCGATCTTCCAGACTGTGGTTCGATTGCAGCTCCTTTCGCTTGGCTGACTGCCAGGCTCAGTCTCCGTTCAGTTCCTGGAGGCTAGGGGGCGACCCATGATGAACCGACTGATCCGTCCGTTTGCCGTCGCGGCGCTTGCCGGGGCGGCGCTGTGCGCCCTTCCCGCCGCCGCGCAGGACGCGCCCGGCGCGACCCCGGCCACGTCCGCTCCCAAGGAAGCGCGCATCCCCTTCGCCTCGATGGTCCGCGACTATCGTGCCGAGGATCGCGACACGATCTACCTGCGCGCCGGACGCGACTGGTATCGCGGCACCTTTTTCGCGCCATGCGAGGAACTGCCCTGGGCGTGGAATATCGGCTTCGACACCGGCACCGCGGGCAATGCCATCGACCGTTTCTCGACGGTCATCGCGCGCGGTGAGCGCTGCCGCCTCAATTCGCTGGTGAAGATCGACGGGCAGCCGCCCGCCAAGGCGAAGAAGCCGAAGAAGCAGTAACCGGGCCTAGCCCTCGCGCAGCGCCGCCCACGCCGCGACCTCGTCGTCGCGGCGGCGGGTGACGGTCAGCTCGCCCAGCGCGCCGGTCGCCGGATCGATCTCGACCTGTGCGTCCCATTCGAACGTCGCATTGCCGGCGATCGTCACGGCGTCGCCGCCCGCCGGTCCTTCGGCACGCGTGCGCACGCGGCCCCCGGGATTGTGCACCGTGATCCATTCGCCGAACGGGATGCGGCCGGTCAGCCCCGCGACATGGGTCGCCGCGCCCATCGCTGTGCCGCAGGCGTTGGTCAGGCCGACGCCGCGCTCATAGGTGTGGACGAACAGCCCGTCGTCGCGCAGCTCGACAAAGCTCACATTGGCGCGGTCGGCCAGCAGGTCCGACCCGGACTCGCACCAGTCGCCCAGCGCGGTCAGCTCGGCGACGTCGATCGTGTCGACAAAGGCGATGAGGTGCGGGTTGGGCATCGCCACCGCGGTGAAATTGCGTTCGCTCGGCAGGCCGGGCACCGGCGTGTCGATCGCCGGCGCAGCCAGGTTGATCCCCACCGCCCGCGGATCGGTCGACGCCGGTCCCACCGTGGTGCGCACGGTATAGACGCCCGCCGCCAGTTCGGGGTCGTGCGCCACCTGCGCGTCGCTGGTCTTGAGCCGCACCGTCGCCGCCTCGATCCCCAGCGCCTCGAACCCGGCGCGCGCGGTGCAGCGCAGGCCGTTGAGGCAGGTTTCGGGGATCGATCCGTCGGCGTTGACCACCATCTGCGCGAACGCCGCGCCATCGCTGCCTTCGCCCAGCAGCAGCAGGCCGTCGGCGCCGACCGGGCCGTTGCGGTCGCATAGCGTTCGCGCGATGCGGCCCCATTCCGCGTCGGACAGGGTCAGCGCGCGCGCGTCCAGCAGGGCGAAGTCGTTGCCCGATCCGTGGCATTTGGTGAAGGTCAGCCGCATAGCCTGCATCTAGGCTTGCCAGCGCGGCGCGCAACCGCAGATCGGCTTGGCGCGGGCAAAGCCGGGCTGGCGTCGGCGGACCCAAGCTGCAACAAGCATGGCCGATGACGGGTATCCTGTTCCTCGCCGTCGTGGTGCTCGGCATCGTTGCTGCAGCGCAGGCGCAGCGGCTCAAGGCGCTCGCCCGCCGCCTCGACCGGCTCGAGCGCGGCCAGACGCTCGCGCATCCCGCATCCGATCCGGCACCGCTCCGCGCGCCGCCGCCGCCGCCGCCGCCCGTACGCGAACCTGCGCCGCCGGCTCCCGAACCCGCGCCACCGCCCAAACCGGCAATCGCCGCGCGCCCCAGCCTCGAATCGCTGATCGGCGCGCGCCTCCCGGTCTGGATCGGCGCGGTCGCGCTCGTCGTCGCGGGCTTCTTCCTCGTCCGCTACTCCATCGAAATCGGCCTCCTCGGCCCCGCCGTCCGCACCGTCCTTGCGGCGCTGTTCGCCGCGCTGCTCGTCGCGGGTAGCGAGGTAGTGCGCCGTCTGGCTGCGACGCGCGACGATCCACGCATCGCGCAAGCGCTCGCCGGCGCCGGAATCGCCAGCGCCTATGGCACGCTCTACATCGCCGCCGCGCTCTATCATCTGATCGCACCGCTACCCGCCTTCCTCCTGATGATCGCCGTCACCGGTCTCGGGCTGGCGCTCGCCTTGCGCCACGGCCCGCCGACCGCGGTGCTGGCGTTCGCCGGCGGGTTCGTCGCGCCGCTGGTCGCGGGCTACGACGCCGCGGGGATCGGCCCGCTGCTGGTCTATCTCGCGCTGTTCACCGCCGCCCTGTTCGGCCTCGCGGTCCACCGCGGCTGGGCCTGGCTCGCGATCGCCGCGACGGCCGCCCCATTCGCCTGGCTCAACTTCCTGCTTCTGGCGCTGGGGAACGATGAACTGGCGGCCCCCGCCGCCTTTGTCGTGCTGCTGGCGATTGGCGCCAGCCTCGCGCTGCCGCGCGCCGGCGTGAAACTGGCGTCGCTCCGTCTCGCGCCGCTGGTCGCGGGTCTTGTCCAGCTCCTCGCCTTTGCGCCCGCGCTCGACTTTTCGGGCCTCGCCTGGGCGCTCTATCTGACGCTGGCCGCGGCATCGCTGGTTCTTGCCTGGCGCGAGGCCACCTATCTTCCCGGCGCGCTCGCGGCGCTGGCCCTCACGCTCCTCTTGATCGCGGTCGGCCTTGCCCAAACCTCGCCCGGCGCCAGCTGGACCGCCGCAATCGTTGCAGCCCCGCTCTTTGCCGGACCGGGACTGTGGCTCCTCCACCGCGCCCGCGCCTGGGCCATCCTAGCGCTTGGCGGCATCGCCGGTCCGCTGTTGCTCGCCAACGCCGTGGACCCGGGCCGGCTGAGCGACTGGCAATGGGCGATGCTCGAGCTTCCTGCCGCCGTGCTCGCCGGCTGGGTCAGTTGGCGCCGCCGCGGCGAAACCGGCAAGCGCGACCCAGGCCTGATCGGCGGCGCGACCCTGGCTGCGACCCTCGCCGCAACCGCGCTGGGACAGATCGCCGGCGCCGGCTGGATCGCGCTTCCCCTCGCTGCCATTGCGGTCGCGCTGGGCTGGTGGGCGCGCCGTACCGGCGACCCGCAATTGCAGCTGCTCCCTGCGCTGGCGCTCGCCGCAATCCTGATCGCGGGGATCGAACCCCTCGCGCATTATGCCGGGCTGATCGCCGATTCCGCCAGCGGCGCGCACTTGCCCTATCGCGCGCTTCCCGCTCTTGCCGAAGCGCTTCGCCACTTGCTTCCGGCGATCGCCGCCGCGGCACTGCTTCTCGGCGACCGGACGCAGTTCGGCCGGCTCCGCCCGGCGGTACTGTGCGGCGCCATCGCGCTCGGCCTGATCCTGCTCTACCATTTTGCCAAACTGCCGCTCGCGATTGCCGACGAGCCCCGCTTCACCGCGCTGGGATTTGTCGAGCGTGCCGTCATCACGCAGGCGCTGCTCGCCGGGGGCTGGCTCAGCATGCGCCGCCTTCCGTTCCGCGCGCTCGGCCTCTGCCTGTTCGGTCTTGGTCTTATCCGCATCGTCTGGTTCGACCTGCTGCTGCTCAACCCGGCATTCGTGGCGCAGCAGGTGGGCGGTATCCCGCTTCTCAACGCCGCCGCGATCCACCTCGCCATGGCGGCCCTGTGGAGCTGGACCTTCACGCGCGCGCCGATCTGGCGGTATCTCGGCATGGCCTTCACCATCGCCGCAGTCGCCGCCGCGATACGCCAGGCGGCGCACGGTTCGCTTCTGACCGGCCCGATCGCGACGGGGGAGAATTACGGCTATTCCGCCGGGTTCCTCCTGCTCGCCTTGGTCTGGCTGGGTCTCGGGATCCGCAGCGGCGCACGCGATCTGCGCCTTACCGGCCTGGCCATGCTCACCGCGGTGACATTGAAGGTCTTTCTGATCGACGCCGCCGCGCTCGACGGGCTGCTCCGCATCCTCTCCTTCCTCGGCCTCGGTGTCGCGCTGATCGGCATCGGCTGGGTCTATAACCGCTTCCTCGGAACCGCGCCGGAACAGCCATCCGCTCCGCCAAGCTAAGGCAGGCTCCGCACGTCATCTCAGCCCATAATGGCCCGCCACCCGGTCGAGCGCGAGCGTCAGCACCAGTCGGCCAGCGCGCACCGGCCAGCCCAGCGCCTTCTCCGCCACCGGCACCGTCTCGCCGGCGCAGATCACTCGCCACAGGATATCGGCAAGCCCCGGCCCTGCCGCAGCCACCGCCGCGTCGAACCGCCGTTTCGCGGAAATCTGCGCGAGCGTGGGATCCAGGCCCAGCGGCTGCGCGCCCCCGCGCCGCGCCGCGGGCGCCGCGTCCCAGCGCATCGTCACCCGCTGCCCCAGCGCCGCCGCCTCATAGTCGGCGCGCAGCCGTTCCCCCGCCTCGAACTGGCGCGTATCCACCAACCCGCGCGCGCGCAGCCAGCCCAGCGGCGATTCGGCAAGGTTCACCGTTACCCGCCGTCCGGCCTTGCCCGCCGGCACGTTGCGGATCACAAAGCCGCCCTCGATCGACCGTTCCGCCAGTTCGCGCATCCGTCCCTCCCGCCACTACCGAATCATGCTTGCCATATTGTCATGCTTGTAGGAAAATGATTTAACCACTGGGGTTATTTCAGGAAGCGCCATGATCACCGCCATCCGCGAAGTCCGCCGCGCCAAGGGCCTGACGCTGGAGGAGGTGGCATCGCGTTGCGCGCCGCCGACGACGGCACAGACGATCGGCCGGCTCGAAACGGGCACGCGCACCGTCTCGGTCGCCTGGCTCAACCGCATCGCCGCCGCGCTCGAAGTGGATGCCGCCGACCTCGTCCGCCTGCCCGACCGTCCCGACCTCGCCGTCGCCGCGATGCTCGACGCCACCGGCGCGCAGGCGCTGCGCCGCCCGGCGACCGTCGCGCCGCCGCATGTCGAGTCCGATCTGGTCGCGGTCACCGTCAGCGGCGGCATCGGCGATTATCGTGCGGGCGACGTCATCTGGTGCCGCCGCCTCATGCCCGGCGCCTTCGCCTCCGCGCTCAACCGCGACGTGCTGATCCCGCGCCCCGCCGGCCGCTTCCTGTTCGGCCGGCTGATCGCGCATGAGGGCGAAGGCGGGCGCCTCAACATCCTCCCGCTCGGCCCCGGCGCACGGCAGCAGGTCGTGGCCGACCCGCCCTGGATCGCCTGCGCGGTACAGCTTATCCGCCAGCTTTGACCGCGCCGCTTGCGAAGCCGGCGGTTGAAGCGCATGCTCGGCACGTTCCTTAGGGGAGGAATGCACCAATGAAGTATGCCATCACGCTTGCGGCAATCATGCTCGGAGCGGCGCCCGCACTGGCGGAAGACTGGGATTTCATGCTCACCAACAGCTCGGGCAAGCCGATCAAGACGATCGAGCTCGCCCCGAGCGGCACTACCGACTGGAAAGCCCAGACGGTCGATCCGGAAACGCGCCGCGAGCCGGTGATCAAGGTCGGGGCCAAGACCACGGTCCGCTTCGACAAGGCGGCGAATCAGTGCCGCTACGACCTCAGGGCGACGTTCGAGGACGGCACGACCCAAGTGTGGAACGCCGCCAATATCTGCGACAACAGCTACATCACGCTCAAGCTCGCGAACGGCAAGGCGACGATTACCGCCAGCTAGGCCGGCCCGACCGGCCACCGCCGCTTCCCGCTATCGCCGAGAGGCGATGGTGGGCGCTGACGGGCTCGAACCGCCGACCCTCTCGGTGTAAACGAGATGATCTACCAACTGAGCTGAGCGCCCGGCGCATGGCCGTGAGCGCCCCGATAGGCGGGTTCGGCGCGCGCGTAAACCTCGCACCGATTTCGCACCGCGCGGAAATCGGCTAGCGGGCGTTGCATGAGCGTCGTCACCCGTTTCGCCCCCAGCCCCACCGGCCGTCTCCATGTCGGCAATATCCGCACCGCGCTCCATAACTGGATGTGGGCGCGCAAGTCCGGCGGGCGCTTCCTGCTGCGCATCGACGACACCGACGCCGAGCGGTCGCGCGAGGAGCATGTCGTGTCGATTCGCGACGACCTTGCCTGGCTCGGCCTCGTCGCCGACGGCGAGGAGCGCCAGTCGCAGCGCTTCGATCTCTACGAGCGCCGCTTCGCCGCGCTCGCCGCCGCCGGGCGCGTCTACCCGGCCTATGAGACCCAGCAGGAGCTCGACCTCAAGCGCAAGATCCTGCTCGGCCGCGGCCTGCCCCCGGTCTACGATCGCGCCGCCCTTGCGCTGACCGACGCCGACCGCGCCCGCCTCGAAGCCGAGGGCGTCCGGCCGCACTGGCGCTTCCGGCTCGATCGCTCGGCGCCGATCGAGTGGCACGACCTGATTCGCGGCCCCCAGCGCTTCGATCCCGCGACGATGAGCGACCCGGTGGTGCGCCGCGCCGACGGCTCGTGGCTCTACCTCCTGCCCTCGGTGATCGACGATATCGACATGGCCATCACCCATGTCGTGCGCGGCGAGGATCATGTCTCCAACACCGCGGCGCAGCTTCAGATGTTCGACGCGCTCGCCGCCACGCCGCCCGCCTTCGCGCATGAGGCGCTGCTGACCGGAGCGGAGGGCAAGCTCTCCAAGCGCCTCGGCTCGCTCGGCGCCGATCATTTCCGCGAGGCAGGGATCGAGCCGCAGGCGATCGTCGCCCTGCTCGCCCGGCTCGGCACCAGCGACCCGGTCGAGCCGCAGGCCGATGTCGCACCGCTGCTCGCCAGCTTCGATTTCGCGCGCTTCGGCCGCGCCCCCGCGCGTTTCGACGAGGCCGAGCTCGCCCAGCTCAATGCGCGCATCATCCATCAGCTCGATTACGAAGCGGTGGCGGCTCGCCTGCCCGCCGGAATCGATGCCGCGGGCTGGAATGCGATCCGCCCCAATCTGTCGACGCTCGCCGAAGCGGCGGACTGGTGGCAGGTGGTCGAAGGGCCGGTCGTCGCGACGCCCGATCCCGAAGACGCCGAATTTCTCGCCGCGGCGGCACGGGCCGCCGCCGGTCTCGACTGGTCGCAGGATCCCTGGCACGCGCTTACCGCCGCGCTCAAGGATGCCACGGGACGGAAGGGCAAGGCGCTGTTCCTGCCGCTGCGGCGCGCGCTCACCGGCCGCGATTCGGGGCCGGACATGGCGGCGCTGCTTCCGCTGATCGGGCGCGACCGCGCGCTTGCCCGCCTGCGCGGCTGAGCGCGCCGGTCCGATGATACAAAATCACCTTGCGCAGATAATGTAATGATATATCCTTGTATC
>Ga0247822_10002898_pt1 | contig 11078 bp, 11 predicted proteins | sample 13C_Cellulose_Da_FD_192423 | JGI IMG/M metagenome (GOLD analysis project Ga0247822, IMG submission 192423) | Soil microbial communities from agricultural site in Penn Yan, New York, United States - 13C_Cellulose_Day30 | ecosystem: Environmental > Terrestrial > Soil > Agricultural land | place... | reverse complement strand
CTGGGGCCGCGCCAGGTCGACTTGACTTGGACAAAGCTCGTCATATGGGAGGCGCTCTCGCATTCGTCGTGCTCAAGGGGCTCTTGAACGACGAAGTCCCACCCGAACCGATCGCGATCGGCCTTGGCGACCAACTGGGCCCTGGCGCAGAGGGACTTGAATTTGGATTCGCCGAAGTCGCCCAATTCGTCTGAAGGCAGGGGAGTGGGAGCGTCTGTCGTCGACTGACGCCCAGGAGCTGGCGGCGGCCGCCGCTGTCAGTCTCTGACTATCGAGATCGCGCAGCACCTCCAGCCGCGCCAGTTCTTTGTCGCTCATGCTCCGAACCGCCATCCCAGGCCCTCCAGAAAACACGCTGGAAGGGTGACATGCCTAACTGGCACGGGGGTGACATTCTCATCCGGTCGCTACATACCTAGCGCGTCTAACAAATCTTATCAGAAATAATATCGGGCTCGATCTGAAGCGCCAGTCGCGCCGAGGGTCGATTTCGGCGCCTTCCATGCGCCACAGAGCGCATTTTCTTCGTCGCCAGTGTCGGCTTGCGGCGCGTCACCGCGTCCTTGGCTCACGGCGCTCTTGAGGCGCGGGCCCACGTCATCGTCCAGGCGCAGATCTATGCGCGCTTCCACGCGGGCGAGCTGGGCGACCCCGCCTCGCAGGATGTCATCCGCTGGCTGCATCGCGACTTCTACGTCGAGGTCCCGGCCGTCTTCCGCGAGATCAAGGGCAGGGACAGGGGCTTCATGATGGAGCCCGGCGCTTTCCGCGCGGCCGCCTACCAGGACGTCGAGGTCGGCCGTCATGTGCCGCCCTCAGGCGCGGCGTGATGAGCCTGGGCCCGTCTCGCGCAGCAAGCCGTTTGCTAGAAGCTGTTCAATGCCAAGCAGCGGCAATCCAGTATGGCCGCTGAAATCTCTCAATGAGATTTGTCGGCGAAAGACGGGCCTCTTAATGACTACGGAGGCTAGTGGATCTCGCTGTCGCAAGGTCGGGTTAGAAGCTTCACCGCCCATCCGCTTTCGAAGCGGGAAATCTCCAGCACGCTACTCAAAGCTGATCTCCAGACGCATCGATCGGGCGGCGCAGGAAGAAAGGCCGACCCGAAGGCCGGCCTCAACGAACGTTTAGCGTTCCACGTCGCCCTGACCGGTGCGGCCCGGCTGGATGGCGCCGGTGTCGACGCCGCCCGCGAGGCCCTCGCCCTCGCCCTCGCCCTCGATGTCGCGCCCTTCCTGGCGCTCGCCCGGACGACGCTCGCCCTGCTGGTTCTGCTGATCCGGCTGGGCCTGCTGGGGGCTGGTCTGCTGTTGCTGCGGCTGGCGGGTGTCGCCTTGCTGGTTCTGCTGGCCGACTTGCTGGCGCTGAGCGTCGTTGGACTGCTGCTGCATGCGATCGTTGTTGGCGTTCTCGCCCATGGCCGTCTCCCTGATGGGTTGATCGCCGGATGCTCCGGCCCATCCCCAATGCGGTGGAAGCAACGAGCGTTCCTCCGTCGAGAACCCGACGAAGAGCACCTCATAAGTCGCTGATTCGACTTAAATAACGCCGCGCGAAGGTCACCGGTGAAATCGTCTCTCAACTAGCACGGCCATGGGAACCGGCGGCCGACGCTCCGGCTTGAAACGGCGCACAATCGCCACCGGAGCGCCGACATGCCCACCGCCAAAGCCGCCTCGAAATCCGCCGCGAAAACCGCCAAGGCCCGCCGCACCCGCCGTACGGGTCGGCGCGATCCCCTGGCGATCCGCCTGCTCAAGGCCGACCACCGAGAGGTGGAGGCCATGTTCGACGAGTACGAACAGCTAGAGAGCGACCGCGACAAGCAGGCCCTGTTCGACAAGATCGCGCTGGCCCTGAAGGTCCACACCCAGATCGAGGAGGAGATCCTCTATCCCGAAAGCCGCGGCGAGGTGGAGGACGACCTGATCGACGAGGCTTATGTCGAGCACGACGGCGCCAAGAAGCTGATCGCCGAGATCGAGGCGATGAAGCCCGGCGAAGAGTTCTACGACGCCAAGGTCAAGGTGCTGGGCGAGTACATCAAGCACCACGTCAAGGAAGAGGAACAGCCCGGCGGCTTCTTCGCCCAGGCCAAGAAGGGCGACGAGGACCTCGAAGCCATGGGCGAGCGCATGGCGGCGCGCAAGGAAGAGCTGATGGCGGAGTTCTCCAAACAGCCTTCCCACTAGATCCAGGAAAGCCGACCGGGCGGCGATTGCTCTCTTTCAGGAGCAAGTCGTCACTCGGTTGGGCCGTTGGTCAGTGCTTATGCTCGAGCATGCCTTTGCGCTTGGTATGCGCGAACTCTTCCAGCTGCTTCTCGCTCATCGACAGCATCGACTTGGACGCGCCCTTAAGCTTGCTCTTGGGCGTGTCGCCGCGCTTGGCGGACAGGGCGGCTCCGGCGGCTTTCTGCTGGGCGGCGGACTTGGCGGGCATCGGCGATCTCCTCTGGGATGGCCTGTCCTCAACGCCCGGCCGCTCTGCGCAGCTTCATCACCCACACGATCATCAGCCAGGTCCGGCCACGCTCGGAACCGGCCTTGGGGCTTTCGGATTGCCCCACGATCCCATCCCAGGAGACTGACATGGCCAAGGGCATGACCACCGAGCGCGGCGTCGGCGACGAGACCCATCAGCGCGTTCCGGACGGCGGCCCGCATACGCCGGACGGCCACCTGACCACCAACCAGGGCGTGCGGATTTCCGACAACCAGAACCAGCTGAAAGCGGGTCCGCGCGGTCCGGTGCTGCTGGAAGACTTCGTGCTGCGCGAGAAGATCTTTCACTTCGATCACGAGCGAATTCCAGAGCGCATCGTCCACGCTCGCGGCTCGGCCGCCCACGGCTATTTCGAGGCCTACGAGGCGGCCGCCAGGCTCAGCAAGGCCGACCTTTTCCAGCGCCCAGGCGAGAAGACGCCAGTGTTCGTGCGGTTCTCGACGGTCGCAGGCGGGGCCGGCAGCGTCGACACGCCGCGCGACGTGCGGGGCTTTGCGGTGAAGTTCTACACCCAGGAAGGCAACTGGGACCTCGTGGGCAACAACATCCCGGTGTTCTTCATCCAGGACGCCATCAAGTTCCCCGACCTGATCCACTCAGTGAAGATGGAGGCCGATCGCGGCTATCCGCAGTCCGCCAGCGCCCACGACACTTTCTGGGACTTCATCAGCCTGATGCCCGAGGCCACCCACATGATCATGTGGGCGATGAGCGACCGCACGATCCCGCGCTCGCTGCGCACCATGGAAGGGTTCGGGATCCACACCTTCCGGCTGGTCGACGCCAAGGGCAAGGCGACCTTCGTCAAGTTCCACTGGAAGCCCAGACAGGGCGTGGCCTCGACCCTGTGGGACGAGGCGGTGAAGCTGGCCGGCGCCGATCCCGACTTCCAGCGTCGCGACCTCTTCGAAGCCATCGACCGCGGCGACTTCCCCGAGTGGGAACTGGGCGTGCAGGCCTTCGACCAGGCCTTCGCCGACGCCCTACCCTACGACGTGCTCGATCCGACCAAGATCATTCCCGAGGAGGTGCTGCCGGTCACGCCGATCGGCCGCATGGTGCTGGATCGCAACCCCGACAACTTCTTCGCCGAGACCGAGCAGGTCGCCTACTGTCCGGCCAACATCGTGCCGGGGATCGACTTCACCGATGATCCGCTGCTGCAGGGGCGCCTGTTCTCCTATCTCGACACCCAGAAGAGCCGGCTGGGCGCCGCCAACTTCAACCAGCTGCCGATCAACGCGCCCAAGTGCCCGGTGATGAATTTCCAGCGCGACGGCATGATGCAGATGCAGGTCCACAAGGGCCGCGCCAACTACGAGCCTAACAGCCTGGCCGAGACCGCAGGCGAGGACGGCGGGCCGCGCGAGTGCCCGATGACGGGTTTCCGCACCACCCAGGACGGCGCCGACATCATCGCGGAGAAGCTGCGCGTCCGGCCCGAAAGCTTCGCCGACCACTACAGCCAGGCGCGGATGTTCTTCCGCTCGCTGGATCCGGCCGAGCAGGCGCACCTGGCCTCGGCCTTGGTGTTCGAGCTTTCCAAGGTCGCCATCGAGGCCATCCGCACGCGGATGCTGTCGAACCTGGTCAATGTCGATCCAGAGCTTGCCAAGCGGGTCGCCGCCGGTCTGGCCATGGACCTGCCCGGGGCCTCCAAGACCGCCGCGCCCGTTCAGGACCTCGACCTCTCTCCGGCCCTGCGGATCGTGGAAGGTCCGCGCGCGCCCAAGGACATCAAGGGCCATGTCGTCGGCATCCTGGTCGCCGACGGCTCGGACGCCAAGGCGGTCGACAAGTTGAAGGCCGCGGTCAAGACGGCCGGCGCCGTCGCCAAGGTCATCGCCCCCAAGATCGGCGGAGCCAAGGGAGCCGACGGAACTCTGATCCCCGCCGATGGCCAGCTGGCCGGCACGCCCTCGGTGACGGTCGACGCCATCGCGCTCGTGCTGTCCGACGAGGGCTGCGCGGCTCTCGTCAAAGAGGCGGCGGCCGTCCAGTTCGTCATGGACGCCTTCGGGCATCTGAAGGCTATCGGCGCAAGCGAGGCGGCAAAGCCTCTGCTCGACAAGGCCGGCGTCGAGCCGGACGAGGGTGTCACCGATCTCGGCGAGGACTTCATTGCCGCAGCCGCCAAACGCTTCTGGGACCGCGAACCGAAGGTGCGGATGCTGGCCTGACGGTCGGCTCGCTTCCTCCCCCTCCCGGCGGCGCGTCCCTTCGGCGCGCCGCCTTCCCCAAACCGGAGACGACGATGAGCCAGGACGATCGCCTGCGCATGCAGGACCCGCGCGAGCAGTACCCCAAGCCGCCCTTCCCGGCCCAACCGCAACCGGCGCCGGGCCTCGCCGCCAAGATGCATCCCAAGCCCGACCACGGCGAGGAAAGCTATCGCGGCTCAGGCAAGCTGATCGGCCGCAAGGCGCTGATCACGGGCGCCGACTCCGGCATCGGCCGCGCCGCCGCCATCGCCTATGCCCGCGAGGGCGCCGACGTGGCCATCGGCTATCTGCCGAGCGAGGAAAGCGACGCCCGCGAGGTCATCGCCCTGATCGAGGCCGAGGGTCGTAAGGCCGTGGCCCTGCCCGGCGACATCAAGGACGAGGCCTTCTGCCGCGAGCTCGTGGCCAGGGCGGTCGAGGGCCTGGGCGGGCTCGACATCCTGGTCAACAACGCCGGCAAGCAGGTCAGCCGCCCCGACATCGCCGCCATCGACAGCGAGCAGTTCGACCACACGCTTAAGACCAACCTCTACGCCATGTTCTGGATCACCCAGGCGGCGCGTCCTCACCTGCGGCCAGGGGCGGCGGTGATCAACACAGCTTCTGTGCAGGCCTATGAGCCGTCCGAGAACCTGCTCGACTACGCCACCACCAAAGCCGGCATCGTGGCCTTCACCAAGGCCCTGGCCAAGCAGCTGATCAAGGACGGCGTGCGGGTCAACGCCGTCGCGCCCGGTCCGTTCTGGACGGTGCTCCAGCCCAGCGGCGGCCAGACCCAGGAGAAGGTCCAGCACTTCGGCGAGCACAGCCAGTTCGGCCGACCTGGCCAGCCGGTGGAGATCGCGCCGGTCTATGTGCTGCTCGCCTCCCAGGAGGCCAGCTTCACGACCGGCGAGGTTTATGGCGTGACCGGCGGCGCAGGCATCGCCTGACGCCGCCCGACGTCGACGGAGGGGCGCCCTGTCAGCCTCGGGCGCCCCACTGCTGGTGCGTAAAGAAGGCTATGGTCGCGACGCCCGCGGCGACGACCAGAGCGTCCTCGACGAGCCCGCTCGGCGTCTGGCCGAACTTCGCCATCGCCCGCTTGCGTCCCGCCAGGGTCAGATAGGCCAGCGGCACGGCCGTCGCGATCGCCACGCCCGCCCCGGCCTTCTCGCGGCCGCGGGGCGCCAGGGCCACGCCGGCGATGCCGGCGCTGGCGACGCGGGCCAGAAGACCCAGGAAGACCGTGCGGTCGGGCGCGGTCTTCATCTTGTCGCCCAGCAGTTCGCCGATCCCCATGAGCAGGGCGCCGAACTTGAACAGCGGATGGTCGAGCAGGACGAGCTTGCCGGGCGTCGAGCGCCCCGCCAGACGGGCCGAGGCGATCGTAGCCATCGGGGTCATCGACCGGGCGCTGGCGACGGCGCCGATGAGGGCGGAGGGGATCAGAGCGGTGTTGGTCATGTCGGCTGAACACGCCATGCGCCCCGAGGTTCAGAGCCTGGCCACGGAACATCCCCTTCCCCGCCGGTGTTGTCGCACCAAGCGTTGGTGGAGAGATGCATGTCGGTCTTGGTTCGCCTGCTGGGCGCTCTCCTGGTTCTGATCGGTCTGGTGCTGGGCGTCGGCGGCGCCTGGCTCGCCGTCCTGGGCGGGTCGCCCTATTACCTCCTGGCCGGGATCGGCCTGCTGATCGCGGGCGTGCTGGTCGCTCGACTGAAGCCGGCCGGCGCGATCGTCTACTTCGTCATCTTTGCGCTGACCGTTGTCTGGGCGCTCTGGGAGACGGGGCTCGACGGCTGGGCGCTGGTGCCCCGCCTCGTCGCGCCGCTGGTGATCCTGCTGCTGGTCGTACTGTCGCTGCCCGCGCTGACGCGGCGGGGCGGCAAGCCGATGCTGGCCGGCCTCGCCGCGTTCGTCGTACTGATCGGCGCGGGCGGCGCGATCGTCGCGGCCGCCAATCGCCCGACGCCGGCCAAGCCGCTGCCCGCGGCGCTCGCGGCCCCCGGCGCCGCGATGGGCGCGGACTGGATCGCTTATGGCGGCTCGCACGACGCTCAGCGCTTCTCGGCCGCCGCCCAGATCACCAAGGCCAATGTCGGCAAGCTGGAGCGCGTCTGGACTTTCCGCACCGGCGACATGCCCGAGAAGTTCGGCGCCGAGACCACCCCGCTGAAGATCGGCGACAGCGTCTATCTGTGCTCGGCGATGAACAAGCTGTTCGCCCTGGACGCTCGCGACGGCAAGCAGCGCTGGGCCTATGATCCCAAGGTCTCCAAGGACGCTATCCCCTATACGGCCGCGTGCCGGGGCGTGACCTACTTCGTGCAACCCGGCGCGGCGGCCGACGCCGCCTGCGCCGCGCGGATCATCGAGGGCACGCTGGACGGCCGGCTGATCGCCGTTGACGCCCGCAATGGAAAGCCCTGCGCGGGCTTTGGCCAAGGCGGCCAGGTCGACATCAAGACCGGCATGGGCGAGGTCGTGCCCGGCATGGTGTCGATCACGTCTGCGCCGACCATCGTGCGCGGGATCATCGTCACCGGCCACCAGGTGCTGGACGGCCAGAAGCGCTGGGCGCCGTCGGGCGTCATCCAGGGCTACGACGCCGTCACCGGCCAGATGCGCTTTGCCTGGGATATGATGGCTCCCGACATCACCGGCCTGCCGCCGCAGGGGCGCACCTACACGCCCGGCACGCCGAACATGTGGACCACGGCTACCGGCGACGACGCCCTTGGCCTGGTCTACCTGCCGATGGGCAATTCGGCCGCCGACTACTACAGCTCGCTGCGCCGCCCGGTGGAGAAGGAATGGTCCTCGGCCCTCGTGGCCCTGGACGTCGTCACCGGCAAGCCGCGCTGGAAATTCCAGACCGCCCATAACGACGTCTGGGACTATGACCTGGGCTCGCAGGGCACGCTGGTCGACTTCCCGACGGCGGGCGGCCTTGTGCCGGCGATCATCCTGCCCAGCAAGCAGGGCGAGATTTACATCCTCGACCGGCGCACCGGCCGGCCGCTGACGGGTGTCGAGGAGCGCGCTGTTCCCGGCGGCGGTGTCGAGCCGGCCGAGCGGGCCAAGACCCAGCCCTTCTCGCTTTATCACAGCTTGGCCAAGCCCCCACTGACCGAGAAGGACATGTGGGGCATGTCGCCGATCGACCAGATGATCTGCCGCATCCAGTTCAAGCGCGCGGTCTATAACGGCCCCTACACCCCGCCGCAGGCCAAGGCCCGCTGGGTCCAGTATCCCGGCTACAACGGCGGCTCCGACTGGGGCGGGATCGCGCTGGACCCGCGTCGCGGCGTTATCGTCGCCAACTACAACGACATGCCCAACTACAACCAGCTGGTGCCGCGAGCCGTTGCCGACGCCAAGGGCTGGTTCCCGCGCGGCGATCCGCGCGAAAAGACCAAGGCCGGCGGGGCCGAGGGCGCGGGCGAACCGCAGACGGGCGTTCCCTACGCCATCGACGTCAACGCCGGCTGGCGGATGCCCGGCACGGGAATGCTGTGCAAGCGCCCGCCCTATGGCGGTATCCGCGCCATCGACCTGAAGAGCGGAGCCACCCTCTGGGATCGTCCGTTCGGCACGGCGCGGCGCAACGGGCCCTTTGGCATCCCCTCGATGCTGCCTATCGACATCGGCACGCCCAACAACGGCGGCTCGGCGGTGACGGCCGGCGGTCTGGTCTTCATCGCCGCGGCGACCGACAACCTGTTCCGCGCCGTAGACATGGAAACCGGCAAGACGGTGTGGAGCGACGTGCTGCCGGCCGGCGGCCAGGCCAATCCGATGGTCTATGAGCAGGACGGCCGCCAATACGTGGTGATCATGGCCGGCGGGCATCACTTCATGGAGACGCCCGAGGGCGACTACCTGATCGCCTACGCCCTGCCGAACGGCTGAACCATGGAGACCTGGACGCCTTACTGCGGCGCCGGCCCCTCGCCCGCCGAGATCTGGGGCCGGTGGAACCTCGACCCGCTGCTGCTCGGCGCCCTGGCGCTGACGTCCGCATGGCTTTGGGTCGCCGCGCCGACCAGGCGCGGCTTGGCCTTCGCAGCCGTGGCGGTGTTGCTGGTCGGCTTCGTATCACCCCTCTGCGCGCTCAGTTCGGCGCTGTTCTCGGCCCGCACGGCGCACCACGTACTGCTGACCAGCCTCGCCGCGCCGTTGATGGTCTGGGCGCTGCCTCGTCCCCGTGCCTCAAGGAGCCTTGCAGCAGCGACGCTGGTCTTCGCCGGGGCCTTCTGGCTGTGGCACGTTCCGGCGCTCTACGAGACGGCGCTATCGAACCATGGCGTCTACTGGCTGATGCAAGCCAGCATGTTGGCGTCGGCGATGATGTTCTGGCGCGCGGTTCGGGCCGCTCCGGCGCCGGCCGCCGTCGCCGCACTGCTGGCGACCACCGTGCAGATGGGCCTGCTGGGCGCGCTGCTGACCTTCATGCCGCGCGCGTTATATACGCCGCACGCCCTGACGACCACGCCCTGGAGCTTGTCGCCGCTGGACGACCAGCAACTGGCGGGCCTCGTCATGTGGATCCCGGCGGCCGGCGTCTACCTTGCCGCGGCGCTCGCCCTGCTCGGCCGGCTGCTGCGTAGCGCCTCGGGCTTTGCAGCCCGATGATAGACCGCCTGATCGAGAACATCTTCGAATGGGCCGCCGGCCATGCCGATGAGGGACGCTATTCGCCGGTGGCCATCGTCTTTCACTGGACCATGGCCGGGCTCGTCGCCTTCCAGCTCGGCTGGGGCTGGTGGATGGGCCTCGCGGCGCCCGGCGCCCAGATGCAGGCGGCCTACGAACTGCACTACCTGATCGGCGTGCTGATGCTCGTTCTGGTGCTGGGCCGCGTCGGCTGGCGGCTGTTCGCCCCGGCCGTCATCAACGACGCCGACAAGCCTGGCTGGGAGAGCACGGCGGCCCATATCACCCACTACGTCTTCTACACCTGCCTGTTCGGCCTGCCGCTGACGGGCTGGGCCATGGTGTCCGCGACCAGCCGCGAGACCGACCTGACCCTGCTGAACCTGACGCCCTGGCCGCTACTGCCGCTGGGGGAGCTCTCGCACGCGACGCTCTGGACGATCGAGGCTGTCGCCGAGTCGCTGCACTGGGGTCTGGCGCTCAGCCTTGTCGCCATGATCCCTATCCATGTCTGCGCGGCGCTCAAGCACCACCTCATCGATCGCGACGACGTCCTTCACGGGATACTGCCGATCTTGCCGCAGCGGCCTCGACGACGGACGCGCTGGCAGCGCCGCTGGCGGGCGCTGGAGAAACAGGTTGCGTTTCTAACCAGGCCGCTAAGGCGGCGACTTCGGCCTCGCTGAGCTTGCCCGCGATCGTGGTCATCACCCCGCGAGGGTCGTTGCGGCGCACCGCGCGCCTCCAGCGACTAAACTGCTCGACGGTATAGGCCGCGGGTTGTCCGGCCACGGCCGGCTGGCCCGCGCCGACACCCTGTCCCTCGGCTCCATGGCACGCGGCGCAAGGCGCGAGGCCACGCACGGAATCGCCTCCCGCCCAGAGCGCTGGCGGCGACCTGTTGGGGGTGTCGCTGCCCGCCGTCGGCAAGCTCGCATAGTAAGCTGCGACGGCGCGGCGAGCCCTGTCGTCCAGCGGCTTGGCGACCGGGCCCATCACCTTGTCGGGCCGGATGCCCGAGGCGTAGTCCTCCATCTGCTTCTGCAGGTAGCCGGCGTCGAGGCCAGCCAGGCGCGGGACCGAGACGCCGTCGCCCATGCCGTCGAGGCCGTGGCAGGAGAAGCAGGCATGAGCTGCTCCGCCGGCGCCGCCGCTCATCGCGATAGTCCGTCCATCGACGCTCAGCAGGGCGTCGGTCCGGGGTGCCGCGCGGTCGCAGGCGCTGAGCGCGGCGAGCGCGATAAGGGAGGAAGCGAAACGGCCCACTCCGCCTAAACCCTGCGGAACCGCGACCGTTCCGACGGGTTGAGCCTTCGGGTTTTCGAAGGGGCCTTGGTGATCGGTGGAACCAGGACAGCGAGCGCGGCGATGATCGGCCTGGCCGGCGCGACGCTGGTCGCCTGCGCGGACAAGCCCTTTCCCTCACGCCAATTGGCGGGCGCTAATCCCACCGAAGGCCTGCGCCTGATCGAAGCCGAGGGCTGCGGCGCTTGCCATCATATTCCCGGCGTGCAGTGGCCACGCGGCGCGGTCGGCGGGTCGCTGGACAACCTGCAGGCCCAAGCGATGATCGCCGGACGCTTCCCCAACCGTCCGGATGTCATGGTCGCCTGGCTTCGTGATGCGCCGGCCATGGCTCCAGACACCGCCATGCCCGCCTCTGGCCTGACGGAAGACCAAGCCCGCGACGTCGCGGCCTATCTCTACTCGCTC
>Ga0247822_10002897_pt1 | contig 11081 bp, 6 predicted proteins | sample 13C_Cellulose_Da_FD_192423 | JGI IMG/M metagenome (GOLD analysis project Ga0247822, IMG submission 192423) | Soil microbial communities from agricultural site in Penn Yan, New York, United States - 13C_Cellulose_Day30 | ecosystem: Environmental > Terrestrial > Soil > Agricultural land | place... | reverse complement strand
GTGTGAGCGCCGAGTGAGGCATTGCCGCCGCCCGTTTCGCTCATGCCACGGTTCGAGTTCTTCGCGCTGCTGCGCGTAGCGGTCGGTCGCGAGCCGGTGGAGCGTGAGGTGCGGGCAGACGACGTTCCACTAGCGGCGCCCGACGGCGAGCTGTCGCTGCCGACGGTCTCGAACTCCTCATCTTCCGACGTCGAGCGCATACTCTCGGTCCAGTCGCTGATCTGATTGCTGAGGTTGCTCATTTGCTCGCTCAGGGCATTGCGCTTGGACCACAGGAAGACGCCTGCGCCGACCGAAGCGGCGGCGACGGCGGCAGCTGCGATCGGGCGTTCGCGCACGGCGCTCGCCCAGTCGCTGCTGTACTGATTGCGACCGGTCGGGTTGTTGTTCTTGCTGCGATTGTTGTTTCTGGCCATCGGATGTCCTCCTCGTTTTCGTTGCGTTTTCAACGCGCTGGCCCGACGCTTGTTTCGGTCCAGCGGCGAGGAGAGGCGAGAAAGCGATGGACGCCGGAACGGCTCAGAGTTGTTCCAGCAACGTCTCAGCGCTCGAGGCGCGATACTCGCCCGGAGCTTCCACATTGAGCTGTTCGACCACGCCGTCGTTGACCAGCATCGAATAGCGCTGGCTGCGCTTGCCCATGCCGAACTTGCTGGCGTCCATCGACAGGCCGAGCGCGTCAGTGAAAGCGCCATTGCCGTCGGCGAGCATGGTGATGTCGGACGATCCGTCGGACTTGTTCCAGGCCGACATGACGAATGCGTCGTTGACCGAGATGCAGGCGATCTCGTCGACGCCCTTGCCTCTAAGCTCCGATGCCTTCTCCACGTAGGAGGGGAGGTGACGAGCAGAGCAGGTCGGAGTGTAGGCGCCGGGAACTGCGAACAGGGCCACGCGGCGTCCACCGAAGAAATCGGTGCTGGTCGTCTGCTCGGGTCCGTCCGGCGTCGCGACGGTCAGCGGAACGTCCGGAAGCTTGTCACCGACATTGATAGCCATTCTCGTGTCTCCTGTATGGGATTCGATTGAAGCCCCTACAGCCGCGACGGGTTCCCGCTCAAGGCTTGCTCGCCGCGAGACCGCGGCTCATTAACCCAGTCATGGATGAGCCGCGTTTCCTGTCGGGCAAGCTGCTGCTGGCGATGCCCGGAATGGCCGACCCGCGCTTCGAGCGCGCTGTGATTGCCGTTTGCGTCCACGACGAAAATGGTGCCGTCGGCGTTGGGATTGGTCACAAACGGGCAGGGATGCGCTTTCGCGCCTTGCTCCAGCAGCTCGACATCGATCCGGGTGAAGCGCCCGACTGTGCCGTCCATCACGGCGGACCGGTGGAGCCGGGCAGGGGGTTCGTCCTTCATTCGACGGATTGGGGCGGACAGGACAGTCTTCAGGTGAACGGGTCGAACGGAACGGCCTTCGCCATGACGGGCACGATCGACATTCTGAAAGCGATTGCCGAGGGAACGGGACCGTCGCAGTGGATTGTCTCGCTGGGTTACGCCGGCTGGGGCGAAGGGCAGCTCGACGAGGAGATGACCCGCCATGGCTGGTTCGCCGCTGAGGGTAATCAGAAGATACTGTTCGATACGCCGGCGGACGAGCGTTGGGCGGCAGCCTTCAAGGACGAAGGCGTAGATACGCGCCTGCTCTCCAGCGAAACCGGCGCCGCCTAGGTCATATAAAGAATTCTTTATATTTGCTTTGACGGCTCGCTGCGGCTAGGGGCAGCGGCGACGCGCGACTGCGCAACATCAAACAGAACCGGAGACTATTCACGTGGCGACCCAGGCTGAAACGCGTTTCACCGATTATGTCGTGAAGGACCTCGCCCTTGCCGATTTCGGACGCAAGGAAATCGAGATCGCGGAAACCGAAATGCCGGGCCTGATGGCGCTGCGCGAGGAATATGGCGCGTCGAAGCCTCTGAAGGGCGCTCGCATCACCGGCTCGCTGCACATGACCATTCAGACGGCCGTTCTCATCGAGACGCTGGCCGAGCTTGGCGCTGACATCCGCTGGGCAAGCTGCAACATCTTCTCGACGCAGGATCACGCTGCTGCCGCCATCGCCGCTCGCAACATTCCGGTCTTCGCCATCAAGGGCGAGACGCTCGAGGAATATTGGGACTACGTCACCCGCATCTTCGATTGGGGCCAGAACGAGACCTGCAACATGATCCTCGACGACGGCGGCGACGCCACGATGTTCGCGCTCTGGGGCGCGCGCGTCGAAGGCGGCGAGGAATTGTTCACGCCGACGAATGAGGAAGAGGAAATCTTCGCGGCGACGCTGAAGAAGTTCCTGGCCGAGCGTCCGGGCTACCTCACCAAGACCGTCGAAGCGATCAAGGGCGTTTCGGAAGAGACCACCACGGGCGTCCACCGGCTCTATGACCTCGCCAAGAAGGGCAAGCTCCCATTCCCGGCAATCAACGTCAACGACAGCGTGACCAAGTCGAAGTTCGACAATCTCTACGGCTGCAAGGAGTCGCTGGTCGACGCCATCCGCCGTGCGACCGACGTCATGCTGGCGGGCAAGGTCGCCTGCGTTGCCGGCTTCGGCGATGTGGGCAAGGGCTCGGCTGCTTCGCTTCGCAATGGCGGCGCTCGCGTGCTGGTCACCGAAGTCGATCCGATCTGCGCGCTTCAGGCGGCGATGGAAGGCTATGAAGTCGTGACGATGGAAGAAGCCGCTTCGCGCGCCGACATCTTCGTCACCGCGACCGGCAACATGGACGTCATCACGCTCGACCACATGCGCGCGATGAAGAACATGGCGATCGTGTCGAACATCGGTCACTTCGACAGCGAGATCCAGATTGGCGCGCTGTCGAACATGAAGTGGACCGAGATCAAGCCGCAGGTCGACGAGGTCGAATTCCCGGATGGCAAGAAGATAATCGTTCTGTCGAAGGGCCGCCTAGTGAACCTCGGCAACGCCACGGGTCACCCGAGCTTCGTCATGTCCTCGTCCTTCACCAACCAGGTGCTGGCGCAGATCGAACTGTGGACGAAGAACGACCAGTACAAGAACGACGTCTACGTGCTTCCGAAGCACCTCGACGAAAAGGTCGCCGCGCTCCACCTCGATAAGCTTGGCGTTAAGCTGTCCAAGCTGAACGACAAGCAGGCCGCCTACATCGGCGTGTCGGCGGAAGGCCCGTTCAAGCCGGACCACTACCGCTACTAAGCGGGGCATCACTGAAATGCAGGGGCGCTTCCAGCAATGGAGGCGCCCTTTGCGTTTTGCGGACACGCGCACAGTCGACTAGACGGCTCGCACAAGGATTATGTGACGAATGCAACTGAAGCAGCCGTTTCTCAAATTGCCCATCCGCTTCGATGCCGATGCTTTGGCGGCGGAGGTCCGGGCGCTCCCGCCGTCGGCTTGGTCGCCGCATCCCACGGGCTTCGTCGGCAACGAAGCCGTGCGTCTCGTAACCCCATTGGGCGAAGATAACGACGATATCGAGGGGCCGATGGCTGCACGGCAAAGTCTGCAGCAATGCGACTACGTGCAGCAAATCATGTCAGAGCTGGGCGGCGTCTGGGGACGTAGCCGGTTCATGGGCCTTGCTCCGGGTCGCGAAGTCCCGCCTCACATCGACATCCACTATTACTGGCGGACGCACCTTCGCATCCACATTCCCGTAATCACCAATCCTGGCGTGCTGTTCACTTGCGGCGAAGAGACTGTGCACATGGGTGCCGGGGAATGCTGGATCTTCAACAGCTTCCTGCGTCACGACGTTCAAAACAAGGGCGATGCGCAGCGTATCCACCTTGTGCTCGACACGGTTGGCGGGGGACTGCTCCCGGAGCTGATTGCCGCAGCGGAGAAGGGCAGGACCGAGCCGCGGTTGGTCGGACCGAATCCTGCGGCTTCACGCAAACTGAACTTCGAGCAGGTCAACTCCCCAAAGGTAATGTCGCCTTGGGAGATGCGGTGTCACCTTGCCTTCATAAGGGAGCAGGCTGGGTCCGATCCTCGCATCGTCGCTGTGCTCGACAGGGTCGAAGCATTCGTAGAGGCGTGGGCGGCCGCTTGGGCGCGCTTCGGAACGGACGATACTGGGCGATCAACCTACGAGGCGTTGCTTCAGGACATCCGGGCAGATGTTGGGACGATGGGCGCCGCCGCTCTCGAAATGCCCAACGAGGTGTTCCTCAGCCGGATTTTGGAGCAACTTCTCTTCTATTACGCTTTGGCGAGCGTCGACAGTTTGGTCGCGAGACAAGAGCCTCCACAACGACCGGTTCAACTGCCTGAGCCATTTCAGGCAGAAGACACGGGAGGGGTGGTGCTTTCCGGACTGTCGAAGCCGGTTGGCGGGAATGCTCCGGCCGAGCGCTTCCGGGGCCGCTTCGACCGTCCGATCTTTCTGGTGAGTACGCCGCGTTCCGGCTCTACGCTTCTTTACGAGACCCTTGAGAAGGCGCCGGGGCTGTTTGCCACGGGTGACGAGAGCCACCGTCTAATCGAGTCGGTTCCAGGCCTTGCTCCCCACCACCGCGGCTGGCTGTCCAACCGACTGCTCGCGATCGATGCGACAGCCGACCGGGCGGAGGCCTTGGCAGCCGGCTTTTTCCATCAGCTTCGGGATCGCGACGGAAAGACGCCGGAAGGCGCCGTTCGGATGTTGGAGAAAACGCCCAAGAACGCACTTCGGATTCCGTTCTTCAAAGCGATCTGGCCCGATGCGCAGTTCGTCTATCTTTACCGCGACGTCCGCGAGACACTCTACAGCATGATGGAGGCCTGGCGGTCGGGGTCGTTCAGGACCTATCCGGCACTGCCTGGCTGGCAGGGTCCGCCATGGTCACTACTACTCGTACCCGACTGGCGCCGGCTGAACGGGCTACCGTTGCCGGAGATCGTTGCTCACCAGTGGACGATCACGACCGAGACGATGCTCAACGACCTGGAGCAACTTCCAGAGGACCAGGTCGCTGCAATGGAGTACGGTGCCTTCCTCGATAGCCCCCAGGCGGAAGTCGAGCGGCTGACTGCCAGCGTTGGCCTGGGGTGGGACCAGCGCCTCGGTGACACGCTTCCACTTTCGAAGACGACGGTATCGCAGCCTGACCGGCAGAAGTGGCGGCGCATGGAGCAGGCCATCCAGTCGGTGTGGCCGATCGTTGAGCAGGTGGACTTAAGGGCGCGGAAATTCCTGGAGTCCCGTCGTTCACCGGAAAAGGCAGCGGCCTGAACGAAAGAGCCAGTACCTTGGCGTTCTGAGTCCTCGCCGCTAGAGCGCCCGCAAATCGCGCTCACGGAGATCGCGCAAAGCATGTCGTATCAAAACAATTCGCCGGTCGGCCACGGGGCCGACCAGACCACTCCGGTGCCGCCGCCCCCGCAGGAAGAGACAAAGATCAGTGTCTCCCGCGGTCTTGCTGCCTGGCTGACCAAGCATCGCACCAGTTTTGCCTTCACCTCCTATCAGAGCGGGCGGCTTTTCCTGACCGGCACCATGCCCAACGGCAATGTTTCGGTACACCAGCAGGCTTTCAGCCGGGCGATGGGTGTGTGTTGGGATCGCGGTGGCCTGTGGCTTGCTTCGAAGGTTCAGCTCTGGAGGCTCGAGAATGTCGTTCCCGCGGGCATGGTTGGCCAAGGCGGCTTCGATGTTTCGCTGATGCCCCGAAAGACGTTCATCACCGGCGACATTGACGTCCACGAGCTGGAGGTCGACGGCGACGGCAATCCGGTGTTCGTAAATACCTATTATTCGTGTCTGGCGACGCTGGACCCGGTCCATAGCTTCAGGCCGATCTGGAAGCCGGCATTTATCACCGAGCTGGCGCGAGAAGATCGCTGCCACATGAACGGTCTGGGCATGCTGAACGGCCGGCCCAAGTACATCACGGCCGTCAGCCAGACGGACACCGCAAATGGCTGGCACGGGCGCCCGCTGCCGAAGGGCGTGATTATCGACGTCGAGACAAATCGCGTCGTAACCGACGAACTTTCGATGCCGCATTCTCCCCGGGTCGCTCCGGACGGCCGGCTCTTCGCGGTCGATAGCGGACGTGGTTATCTGGTGGAGGTCGACAGGGAGACCGGGAAGCTGCGCGACGTCGCCTTCTGCCCGGGCTTCCTCCGAGGGTTGGCCATCGTCGATGGGTTTGCGCTCGTTACAGTGTCGAAGCCAAGGTACGGCACGTTCGAAGCCATGCCGATCGCCGACGAGATGGTGACGCGGAACGCGACGCCCATTTGCGGCATCCTTGTGATTGACCTTGCGAGCGGTGAAACCGTCGAGTGGCTCCGGCTCGAGGGAGACGTCCACGAGCTCTTTACGGTCGCCCTTATGCCCGAGATCCGCTGTCCCATGGCGATCGGCCCAGCAACCGGTGAGTTTGCGGAAACCATAACCTTCAATCCGGAAGTCCAGCCGCTCTAGCGGGTTCGATGGAGCCCGTTCGGGTCACGCCGATGGAAGCGCTCAACCCCTAGGTGGATCATGTTGCATTAATGCGACAGCCGCTCGCGGATTTGCTGGACAGGGCTCTCTTCACTTTCTTTTCGGTACGAGGACGGTAGGTCACCTGCCGGGGAAAAATCTTCCATTCGAGGGGACCTGTTTTAATGCGCCCGATTTCCTATACCTTGATGGCGTCTGCCTCGTTTGCCGCGCTCGCGATTGCGACGCCGGCAAATGCTCAGACTCCAGCACCCGCTTTGCCGGGTGGGGATCCCTGCCAGGCTCCGGCCGACCAGCGCGATCCGAACGTAACTTGCCCGCCTGCCGACAGCGCAGCGGGTGAAGCCATTCAGCAGGGCGCGGTTACGACCGCGGCCGAAGAAGGCGGCGTCGTCGTCGTCGGTTCGCGCATCCGTCGCGACCGCTTCAACACGGCTGACCCGGTCACCATCATCAACCGCCAGGCTGCGGTCGATGCGGGCTTCAACTCGACTGCGGAAGTTCTGCAGAGCGTTGGCGTCACCGGCGGTACGGGCCAGATCAACGACACGTTCGGCGGCCTCGTCGTCGAAGGTGGTCCGGGCGTCAACACGCTGTCGCTTCGCGGCCTTGGTCCGACGCGCACCCTGATCCTGCTGAACGGCCGCCGCGTCGCTCCGGCAGGTACGCGCGGTCAGGTCGGCGCAACCGACTTGAACGTTCTTCCGAACGCGATCCTCGACCGCATCGAAGTTCTGAACACCGGCGCTTCGTCGGTTTACGGTTCTGACGCCGTCGCCGGCGTCGTGAACATCGTGACGCTCAGCAAGTTCAACGGCCTGGCCGTCGAAGCCGCCGTCACTGCTCCGGAAATCGGCGCAGGTACGACGCAGCGTTACTCGATCACCGCCGGTACGTCGGGTGAGCGTTTCTCGATCATGGGTTCGCTCGAACTCTTCGATCGTAACCGCATCACTCAGGGCGACCAGCCTTGGGCCCGCTGCCCGCAGCAGCGTCGTCTGAGCCCGCTCGGCACCAACGACACCGACCGCTGTTTCCCGCTTGAAGAAGGCGGTGTGACGGTCAACACGATCGGCACCGGTTACTACGACCTCGGCGGCGCGAACTTCCCGGTTGATCCGACGGATCTCGCTCCGGGCTTCCAGCCGTTCCCGGCGGGTCTCGACCTCTATTGTAACCGTTGGCGGCCGAATCCGGCCAACACGACGGGTACGCTCCCGGGCTTCGAGTGCGTCGGCGGTCTGTTCTACAACTACTACAACGACCCGTTCATCCCTGGTTTCGGCTCGAACACCAGCGGTCCGCGTGACACGTTTGCGCCTTCGATGCTCCAGCAGGACATCATTTCGCCGACGCGTAACTACACGGGCTTCCTGACCGGCACGTACGACACCGACTTCTTCGGTGACGGACAGCTGTATGCAGAACTGCTGGTCACCCGTCGTAAGTCGCAGCAGAACGGCCAGCGCCAGTTCACACTCGACTATCCGATTGGCAGCCCGCTGCTCCGCACGAACGCAGGCGGCCTGTTCGCCAGCGCTCCGCGCAGCGTCGGCTCGGGCATCGGCGTTCGCGTATTTGCCGACTACGGCATCTACGACAGCAGCCAGACCCAAGACTTCGTGAAGCTCTCGGGCGGGTTCCGCGGCGATCTGCCGTTCCTCGCTTCCTGGCGTTACGACTTCTTCGCGTCGAAGAGCTGGGCCGATGGTAAGTACAGCTACGAGCAGATCCTTGCGGATCGCCTCCAGCGCAGCCTTGACGTCCGTTACGTCAACCAGGCCGGTACTGCGGACCTTCCGATCACCACCCCGGGTGGACGGATCATCTGCCGTAACGCGCAGGGTGGTTGCGTTCCGGCTCCGGCGATTTCCAACGCGATCATCGCTGGCCAGGCACGTACGGCTGCTGCAGCTTGGTTCGACTATGTCACCGACGATGTCGTCGGTAACACGTCGTTCCGCGAGACGACGTTCAACGCGACCTTCGACGGTCCGCTGTTCCGTCTCCCGGGCGGTGACGCTCAGGCCGTGGTTGGTTTCGAGTACCGCAAGTCGAGCATCAACGACGTCCCGTCGGAAGACGCTCAGCGGAACAACCTGTACAACTTCACGTCGGCTCCGATCACCAAGGGTTCGGATAGCGTGAAGGAAGCGTTCGCGGAACTTGAGTTCCCGATCCTTCGCAACGTTCCGTTCGCAGACAACCTGACGCTGAACGTTTCTGGTCGTTACACGGACTATGAGTCCTACGGTTCGGACACGACCTACAAGATCGGCGGTATCTGGTCGCCGACGCGTTGGGTCTCGTTCCGCGGCAGCTACGGTACGTCGTATCGCGCTCCGGCGCTGTACGAGCAGTTCCTGGGCTCCACGACGGGCTTCCTGTCGGCTCAGAGCACTGACCCGTGTAACAATCTGCCGAACGTGACGAACACGACGGTGCGGGCAAACTGCCTTGCCGACGGGCTTCCGAACAATTTCATCAACAACAACAGCACGACTGTCGTTCAGCGCGGTGGTGCGGACTCGGGTCTGACGGCGGAAACGTCTAAGAACCTGACCTTTGGTGGCGTTCTGCAGCCGAGCTTCGGTCCGGAATTCGGTAATCTGTCGCTCGCCGTCGATTACTTCCGCGTCGAAGTTAACAACGGCGTGTCGCAGCTGGGTGCAAGCACGCTCTCGAACGGTTGCTATAACGGCACCCGTCCGGAGTACTGCCAGTTCGTCGTCCGCGCTCCGTACACGGGAGCGGGCACGGGCGCCCTGACCATCACGACGTCGTACATCAACGTTGCAACCGACCTGGTGAAGGGCATCGACTTCGTGCTTCGCTATGATCGCGAGCTCGGGCCGGGCAAGCTGGACATCGGCGTGCAGGCCGTTCGTATCCTTGATCGCGTCAACCAGACCGATCCGGACTCGGATTCGCTGAACTACGTTGGGTTCATTGGCAATCCGAAGTGGGCGGGTACCGGCCACATCGGTTACGACTTCGGTCCGTGGTACGCACGTTGGGGCGTCGACTACATCAAGGGCACGTCGGACAACGACTACCTTGAAGACTTCGACTACGATCCGGCCGTGTACGACTTCTCGATCCCGGACTACTGGCTGCACACGGCCTCGGTCCGCTACGAGCCGAACAACCGGTACAGCCTGACGGCTGGTATCCGTAACCTGTTCGACAAGAAGCCGTACAAGATCACCGCGGAAGATCCGCTGGTGAACACGATCGCCAACGTTCCGCTTCAGTCGGGCATGGATGTTCGTGGACGGACGTTCTTCATCAACGCGCAGGCCAAAATCTTCTAAGATCTAGGTCAGCAAACAAACTGACGGGCGGGAGAAATCCCGCCCGTTTTTTTTTGGTCTTCGCGCCTGAGCGCGGCCGCGGCGCCTTGTTTCGCTTTGCAAGCACGCCATCCCGGCTAAAGTCCCTGCGTACAAGCTGACGGGATTTGAATTGGATCAAATCGGGGGTTCTGGATGGCTGGTTCTCGGGATCGCGGGTCTGTGGCTCGCGGTGGCGGGAGCCTTGCTCGTGCTGGCTCTCCGGCGACTGCGCGAGGCGAACTCACTCGTTGCGGCTGCCACGTCGATGGCGACGCTTCTGCAAGTTGCCCCGAGCCGGCCGATGATCGTGCGCGGAGATGGCTCGGTCGAGGCCGACGACCGCCTTTTGCGCGAACTCGGCATCACTGCCGGAGCGAGTTCACTGGACGATCTGTTCGGAACTGAGCAGGGGCTTTTGGACGAGGATCTCGAAAGCCTCCGGCGTGAAATTGAAGGCGCGAAGCTTTCGGGAACAACGTTAATTCAACAAGTTAGGGCTGCCGGTTCGAATCGCGTCTTCGAAGTGAGGGGCGCGCCAGCCCCGTCGACCGAACCCGCTGGGTCCATGCTGTTGTGGTTTTCCGACACCAGCGGAGCCGAGGCTGAACGAACGAAATTGGCGTTGCGAATTCGGCAGACGGAAGCTGCGCTGGACTCGCTCACGCAGCTCATCGAGGCAGCACCATTTCCAATGTGGTACCGGGGACCAGACCTTCGTCTGGGTCTCGTGAACAGCGCCTTCGTCGAAGCGGTCGAGGGGCGCGATGCAGCAGACGTCATTTCCCGCTCCATCGAACTGATCGACGCCGGTGGCCCCGAGAGCGCGCGCTTGTCTGCGGAGGCGGCAGTTCACGCCGGCGAGTTCAACTCCCAAATGCAGCCCGCGACGATCCGCGGCGAGCGGCGAATGATGCGCATCGTCAACGTTCCGCTGTCGACGGGCGCGGTGGCGGGCTTCGCAATCGACGTCCAGGAACTCGAAGATGCTCGCTCGGAGCTGGCACGACACGTCCAGTCGCAGCGTGATCTTTCCGACCGTATGACTGCTGGCGCGGTGCAGTTCGATGCCGACCGCGCGGTAAACTTCTTCAACCAGCCTTTCGCAGTCATGACGCAGCTCGATCCGGAATGGCTCGCTGAGGGTCCCGAATTCGATCGCGTCCTTGAGCGGATGCGCGAGCGTAATCGTCTCCCAGAAGTCCGTGACTTTCCGGTGTGGAAGGCGGAACGCCGGGAGTGGTTCACAAGCGCTCAGGAGGTGATTGAGGAAGACTGGATCCTCGCCGACGGCGACCACCTGCGACTAGTAGCCCAGCCCT
>Ga0247822_10002892_pt1 | contig 11088 bp, 10 predicted proteins | sample 13C_Cellulose_Da_FD_192423 | JGI IMG/M metagenome (GOLD analysis project Ga0247822, IMG submission 192423) | Soil microbial communities from agricultural site in Penn Yan, New York, United States - 13C_Cellulose_Day30 | ecosystem: Environmental > Terrestrial > Soil > Agricultural land | place... | reverse complement strand
GGGTCGGACCGCCGGCCGGAGCGGGCGGACGCCCCGGCGGCCCGGCCCGGCCCGGCGAGGGCGAAGGGGAAGACGAGAAGAAGGGCGGCGGTCCCGGCGCCAAGCGGCCGGGCGAGGTCTCCGGCCGCGACTCCCGGCACAAGGCCCGCCAGGACAAGGGCCGCTCGGGCGGCGGCATCCCCGGCCGCGGCTCGATCATCATTGGCGCGGGCGGCCGCGTGGACATGATCGAGTCCCAGTTCGGCTCCCGGATCAAGAAGCACCGCGGCAAGCAGCACGTCGTCCGCAAGCCGACCGTCTCCGGCAAGGTCGAGATCATGCTGCCGATCACCGTCCGGTCGATGTCCGAGACGATCGGCATGAAGGCCGGCGAGCTGATCCTCAAGCTCAAGAACCTGACCAACTCGCTCTACACCATCAACTCGAACGTCGAGTTCGAGGTCGCCGAGATGGTCGCCGTGGACCGCGGCGTCGAGTTGGTCGCCAAGAAGGCCGAAACGGTCGAGGACGTCCTCTTCCGCGAGTTGGAGGAGCGGGCCAACAAGTCCGACGCCGCCAACCTGGTCCTGCGGCCGCCGATCGTCACGATCATGGGCCACGTGGACCACGGCAAGACGTCCTTGCTGGACAAGATCCGCCAGCAGTACGGCCTGACCTCCGACGTGGTGTCCACCGAGGCCGGCGGCATCACGCAGGTGTTGCGCGCCTGGCGGGTTGAGAAGGACGGCAAGTCCACGACCTTCCTCGACACGCCGGGCCACGAGGCGTTCACCAAGATGCGCGCCCGCGGGGCCAACGTCACCGACATCGCAGTGATCGTGGTCGCCGCCACCGACGGCATCATGCCGCAGACCGAGGAAGCCGTCGCCCACGCCAAGGCGGCGGACGTGGACATCATCGTGGCGATTAACAAGGTGGACCTGCCCGGCGCCAACCCGGACAAGGTCAAGAACCAGCTCTTCAACCTGGGGCTGTCCCCCGAGGACATGGGCGGCGAGACGCCGGTCATCTACACCAGCGCCGTCACCGGCGTTGGGGTCGGCGAACTGCTCGATACGATCGGCTTGATGGCGGAGTTGGCTGAGCTGAAGGCCGACCCGACCCTGGCCGGCTCCGGCACCTGCCTGGAGGCGTACAAGGAAGGCGACCGCGGCGTCGTCGCGACGCTGCTCGTCCAGAACGGCACCCTGCACAAGGGCGACACGCTCCTGTGCGGGGCGACCTACGGCCGGGTCCGGGCGATGTACGACGACATGGGCCGGCCGATCGAGGAGGCCGGGCCGAGCGTGCCGGTCAAGGTCATCGGTCTGGACGAGGTGCCCGACGCCGACGACCCGTTCTACGCGGTGGACGACATCAGCACCGCCCAGGAGATCGCCGAGCGCCGCAGCCAGCAGAAGCAGGAGGCGGCACTGGCGAAGTTCAGCCCGGTCAGCCTGGACAAGCTCAAGGAGCAGAACGCCAAGGCCAAGATCAGCGAGTTGAAGGTGATCCTCAAGGCCGAGGCCCGCGGCTCGGTCGAGGCGATCCGCAAGGAGTTGGAGAAGCTGACCCACGAGGAGGTCCGCACCCGGGTGCTGCACGCCGGCATCGGGGCGATCACCGAGTCCGACGTGACGCTGGCCCTGACCAGCCCCGACGACACGCTGATCATCGGCTTCAACGTGACCAGCGACGACGCAGCCCTGAAGCTCGCCGAGCAGTACTCGATCAAGGTCCGCGAGTACCAGATCATCTACAACCTGGTGGACGACGTGAAGGCCGCGCTGGAGGGGCGCCTCAAGCCGGTCGAGGAGGTGGTCCACCTGGGCCGGGCGATCGTCCGCGAGACGTTCAAGATCTCGAAGACCGGCACCATCGCCGGTTGCTACGTCACCACCGGTACGATCGAGCGCAGCGCTCGTGTGCGAGTCATCCGCGAGGGCACGGTCCTCTACCCGCAGGGGGAGAAGGTGGTCGGGCTGGACAGCCTCAAGCGGTTCAAGGACGACGTCCGCGAGGTCCGCGAGGGCTTCGAGTGCGGTATGAAGATCACGGGCTTCGACGACATCAAGGTCGGCGACGTGATCGAGGCGTTCAAGATCGAGACCCGGCAACGAACCTTATAGCTTTGAGCGGTGAGCGATGAGCGGTGAGCCGAACCGCCGTATTGCTCACCGCTCATCGCTCACCGCTCAAAGCTCATGGTTGTTGGCACCCTGCACGCCCGGCTCCTGGTCCGCGAGAGCCGGACGCTCAAGGACAAGCGGCAGGTGGTCCGCAGCATCCTGGACCGGCTGCGGAGCGGGTTCAACGTGGCGGCCACCGAGGTCGGCCACCTGGACGACGTGAAGGTGATCGAGGTCGGCGTCGCGGCGGTCGGCGCCGAGCCTGGTCCGGTCCGCGGCGTGCTGCAAACGATCCAGGAGGCGATGCGCAAGCACCCAATAGCCGAGTATCTGAGCGGCGAGATAGAAGTCGGCTCGGAGGTGGTGTGAGACACGATGCCTCCGCCCCCACTGAAGCCGTTGCACCCGGACGGCTCGCTGGTGCGGTCGAAGTTGGAGGCATACGGCAAGCTGTCCGTCCGGGAGTTGATCGACTCCCTGCGACCCGGACAACCCGGGTCGCTGAAGGCGCGGCCCGACGGCACGGTCATCGACGGGCACCACCGGATCAAGGTGTTGCGTGACCGAGGGGTGGACGTGGATTCGCTGCCCCGTGAGGTGATCCCCAAAGACCCGATCGCCGACCCGTCGTGAGTGTGCCATGAGGGCGGACCTGTATCTGATCCCGATCCCCGCGAACGGTCGGCTGGCGATCTTGCCGCGGCCGCGCGGCGGGGACTGGCTGGCGGACGAGGTCGCGGCGTGGCGGCGGGCCGGCGTTGATGTCGTGTTATCGATGCTGACGCCCGATGAGGTCGCCGACCTGGGCCTCACCGCCGAGGCCGACGAGTGCCGGGCGCAAGGGATTGAGTTCCTGACGTTGCCGGTTCCCGACCGAGGTGTCCCGGCGCCCAAGGTGGCCGCGGACATGATCGCCCGACTCGTCGGGCTGATCGCGGACGGCAAGACCGTGGCCGTTCACTGCCGCCAGGGGATCGGCCGGTCGGCGGTTCTCGCCGCGGGCGTGTTGATCGTTCTGGGGGCGGACGCGGAGTCCGCGATCCGGGCCGTCGCCGACGCCCGGGGCTGCCCGGTGCCGGAGACCCCCGAGCAGCGGCGGTGGATCGTTGATTTCGCCGGCTCGTTGGCCCAGGCCGCGCGGTAGCCCACGAACGCCAGGACGGACGGCAGATGAAATCGCACCGAATTGCCCGCGTGAACGAGGTCGTCCGCGAGGTCGCCGCCGAGGCCATCCTGTTCGAGATCAAGGATCCGCGGGTCAAGAACGTCACCGTCACGCGCGCCGAGGTGTCCGGCGACCTCCAGCACGCCAAGGTGTTCGTCTCGCTGATGGGCACCGAGAAGGAGCAGAAGCTCACCCTGTACGGCCTCCAGAGCGCCGCCGGGTTCGTGCAGACCAAGCTCGCCAAGCGGATGACCAGCCGGTACGTTCCCCACGTCACGTTCGTCGTGGACGAGGGGGTCAAGAAGTCGATCGAGATCGCCCGCCTCATCCGGGAGGAGCAACTGAAGCGGGGCGAGGTTGCCGGGGACGCCGCGGAGCCTGATAACGACGGGACGGGAGAAGAGGGCGACGAGCCCGACGACCCGGCCGCCCCACCCAGAGATTGAGAGTCAGCCGGCCACGCCGAAGGAGTGGCGGACCACATAACGGGGCCCCACGGCCCCCTCGCCCGGAGAGCGACCCCGCATGCCGCCGGCCACCACCAACAAGCAGCAAATCCTGGCCACCGCCCAGACGGCCCTCAAGAAGAAGTTCCCCCCGCCCCCCGAGCCGCCCAAGCGGCCGATCATCGAGGAGGTGGTCTACGCCATCTGCCGCGAGGGGGTGCCGTCGGCCGCCGCCGACGCCGGGTTCGCCCGCCTGAAGGCCGCGTTCTTCGACTGGAACGAGGTCCGGGTCAGCTCCGTGCAGGAGGTGGCCGACGTCCTCGGCAAGCTGTTGGGGGCCGGCGACCGCGCGAAACGCATCGTGGACTTCCTCCAGGAGCACTTCGAGCGGACGTACTCCTTCGACCTGGAAGACCTGGAGAAGAAGGGGCTCAAGCAGGCGGCCAAGCAGCTCGCCCGGTACAAGGACAAGGGCGTCACCGACTTCGTGGTCGCCTGGGTGACGCAGCGGTCGCTGGGCGGGCACGCGGTGCCGCTGGACGCGCCGAGCCTGCGGGTGCTCAACCGGCTGGGCGTCACGGACGCCGACGCGGACGACCTGGAGGCGGTCCGGGCGTCGGTCGAGCACTACGTCCCGAAGGCCAAGGGGTACGAGTTCACCGAGGAGTTGATCCAGCACGCCGACGCGATCTGCGTCGAGGGCACGCCGCTGTGCCCGCAGTGCCCGCTGAAGGCCGACTGCCCGACCGGGCAGGAACTGCTCGCCAAGGGCAAGGCCAAGGACGCCAAACCCAAGCCCAAGTCGCGGTAGGACAGAAACTCAACTAATCCTTCCAACCCGGCGAGCGGGGGGCGTAAGCCCCCCGAGTGCTTCACGCGTCGGCCCACCTCATCACTCAATCAATCAGATAGGTGTGTAGGTTGCCTCTCGACCAGAGAAGCACTCGGGGGGCTAACACCCCCCGCTCGCCGGGTTGCGTTAATCTGTACCGATCCTGCCGTCCCATCCCTTCCTTCCGGTCCTCCCGTCGGCCAGACCCGCTCGTCCGCACTGCCTTTGCCGGTCGAAAGGTGCAGGCGGGGCGCTTCCGACCGGACCACGCGGTCCGGCACGGCTCTCCGCTGCGAACCTGAGGCAGGTAGCTGGCATGGCACGCTCCGCCCGCGCACTGCTCGTGGCCCTCCTGACCGCCCACGCGGTCGGGTGCGCCGCACTGGCCGAGAAGCCGCCCACCCCGGCCGCCGAGATCCCGCCGGAGTCGCTGGACTACCCCGCCCCGCCCAACGAGAAGTACTACATCTTCGTTTTCGGGTCGCAGCAGGTGGCGTACCTCCGCCCCTCCCGGACCCATTCCTGGATGGTCGCGGTCAAGGCCACCTGGTCCGACGGCTGCGCCGAACCCCAGCTCGACGTGCAGCACATCAGTTGGTTGCCGGCCACGCTGGAGGTTCGCCCGATGAGCTTCCGGGTCGAGCCGCCGGTCAACCTCGGGATGCACGAGACAATCCGCTGGGCTCAGGAGACCGACCAGAAGGTCGCGATGTGGGGGCCATACGAGGTCCAGCCGCGGGCGTACCGCCGGTTCCTGATCCAGAAGGAGTTCCTGGAGACCAGCGGCCAGGTCGGCTATCAGTGCATCGACACGGTCGGCGAGGCGGCCCGCGAGGGCAACGGCTGCGACTGCATCCACGCCATCACCGACCTGGACCCGCAGTTCGATCGGGCGCGGTATCCGCTGATCTTTTACGGCCAGACGGCCAGCCGCCGGCTGGTCCAGGAGGCCGCGCGCCGGCAGGTGTTCATCGACCCGTGGACGACCCACGACTGGCTGATCCCCCGGCTGGGCCTGGACCAGTACGCGATCGACCGCCGCGAGCAGCCGTACAAGGGCATCCGCCGGCAGATCGACCCGGCCACCGGCGGCACGTCGAGCGTTCGGGCACTCATCTTGCCGTGACCCTCCCGAACCGTGGGTAGTGCGTCAGTTTGGCTTTTGGGAGGGCGAGGCTCCTGCCGAGCCGAAGCTCCCAGAGGCTCGGCAGGAGCCTCGCCCTCCCAAGCTGACGCACTACCGAACCGCGTTCGCGTTGGCGGGGCGACCGGTTCGCGTTAGAATCCGCGCGACCCTTCCCCGCCGCGCGGAGGCCGGCCGATGATCCGGGTGTTCCTGCTGGCGCTGCTGCTCCCCGGCCCGGACCAGCCCGCCGACGCCCACCTCGATGCCCTGGCCCGCTACGGCGTCGGCCGGGTCAAGGCCCGCGCCGGGCTGCCTGTCCAGGCGCTGCGGCAGTTCGAGGCCGCCGCGAAGGCGGACCCGTCCTCGCCCGAGCCGCTGCGGCCGCTGGTGAAGCTCTACGCCGAGGTCGGCCGCGACCTCGCCGCGATCCGCGCCGCCGAGAAGGTCCTCGAACTCGACCCCCACGACGCCGACACGGCGCACGCCCTGGGCAAGCTCCTCCACGACGCGAAGCAGTACCCCGAGGCGGCTAAACGGCTACGGCAGGCGGCCGACAGCCCGCGTGTCGCGGAGAAGCCCGCGCAGCGCTACGGCCTGCTCCGCGACCTGGGCCGGGCGTGCGCCGCCGCCGCGGACTGGGCCGGGGCCGAGACGGCGCTTCGCGCCGCCGACCAACTGCTCGCCGACCGTCGCGACGTGCTGCTGAAGACCGTCTTTGAGTCGCCCGCGGAGTTGGACCGCGAGGCGGCCGCGGTCCGCGAGAAGATCGGCGAGGCGCTGGCCGGGCAGAAGAAGCCGACCGAGGCCGTCACCGCGTACCGGCAGGCGCACGACCTGGCGGCGAAGGCCGGCGACACGACATCCGCGGCGCGGCTGGACTGGAACCTGTCCGGGGTGCTGGCCGACGCGGGCAAACCCGACGAGGCGCTGACCCACCTGACCCGGTTCCTCAAGCTCGGCCCGCCCGGCCCGGCGGCCTACGAGCGGCTGGCGGTCCTGCTCCGGCAGGCCGGGCGTACCGACGCGATCCCCGGCACGCTCGCCCGGCTGGCCGAGGAGAACCCGAAGAACGAGTCCATCCGGTGGGTGCTGGCGTCGGAGTTGACCCGCGACGACCCGCCCGCGGCCGCCCGGCTGTTCGGGGAGCTGTCCGAGAAGGCGGCCGACCCGGAGTTCTTCCGCCGTCTGGTGCGGTTCCAGAAGGAAACGGGCCGGCTGAAGGACCTGCTCGACACGACCGACCAACTGCTGCGGGCGGCCCGGCCGTGGCGAGAGGGAGAGCGGCGGCCGCCGAACCCGCTGCCGGCCGACCCGACGGCGGTGGACCGGGCGCGGGCGATGGTCGCCGCCGTGAAGGCCGAGCCGGGGCTGACCGAGGCGCTGACCCGGCAGGCGACCGCTGACGCCCGCCAGGGGGGCGGCCGGTCGCCCGACACCTGGGAACTGGTGGCCGCGCTGGCCGAGCGGGACGGGGAGCTGGCCTCCGCCGAGGTGCTGCTGAAGGCCGCCAGCCGGGACGGCGGACCGGAGGTCGAGCTGGCCTACCTGCGGGTGCTGGCGCGGCAACGGAAGTGGGACGCGGTCAAGTCCGAGGCGGCGGTGATGATCGGCCGGGCGCCGCGGGCCCGCGGCCGCAAGGGCCAGCAGGGGCGGACCCTGGGGTACGAGGTGTACCAGGCGACCGCGTGTGCCGAGCTGGGTCAGGCTGCCGCGGCGCTGGACCTGATCCAGCGGGGGGTGGTGGATACGGTGCAGGGGGACGGCAAGCCGTGGGCCCGGCGGCAGAAGGCGGTGATCCTCAACCTGCTCGGCCGCCATGCGGACGCGGTCCGGGAGTGCCAGGACGTCCTCGCCGAGTTCCCGGACCGGGAGGTCAGCGAAACCCGGTACGTCCTGTCGAACTCCTACCTGGGGCTGAAGGAGTACGCCCGGGCCGAGGCCGAGCTGCGGGCGGTGCTGGACGACGACCCGGACGACGCGCTGGCGCTGAACAACCTGGGGTACAACCTGGCCGACCAGGGGCGGAACCTGCCCGAGGCCGAGGCGATGGTCCGCCGGGCCATCGAGATCGACCGATTCGAGCGGGCGAAGCTCGGCACCCCGGAGGCGGAGAGCGGAACGTACCTGGACAGCCTGGGGTGGGTGCTGTTCCGCCGCGGCAAGCTGCCCGAGGCGCGGGAGGCGCTGGAGCGGGCGGCGAAGCTGCAGGACACGGCCGGCGACGCGGTGGTCTGGGACCACCTCGGCGACGTGTGCTTCCGGCAGGGGGACAAGACCGCGGCCCGCAAGGCGTGGGAGAAGGCGGCCGAGCTGTCCACCGACTCGCACGTCGGTCGCCAGCAGGACCGGTTGCAGGAGGTCCGCCGCAAGCTCAAGCTGGCGCAGTAGAGTGCGATCAAGCCACCGACTCGGCGAACGGCCGGCGTCAGCCGCCCGGTGGAGCGAGTCCCACCGGCCGGCTGACGCCGGCCGTTCGCCAACTACTTCAGCTCCTTGACCCGCGCATTCTTGATCTGAATCGGCTCGTTGTTGCGGCTGAGGTGCTGGAAGCCGATGTGTCCCTTCTTGGGCCGGTCCTTGACCGGCGGGGCGTCGGTGCCGTCGTGCCGTTTCACCGGCTGGTCGAACTTCGTCAGGTCCACGTCCTGCACCAGCTCGCCGTTGATCGTCGCCTTGAGGCGGTCGCCCTTCAGCTCGATGCGGACGGTGTTCCACTCGGTCGGCTTGTAGACCTGCTTCGTCGGGGCGATGGCCCGGTAGATGCCGCCGGTCAACTCGGAATCCTTGGCCTGCGTGTTGTAGCGGAAGTCGGCGACCTGGAGTTCCATCCCGTCGAACGCCGGGTCGCCCTTCATCGGGGTGCGGAGGGCCACGCCGCTGTTGCCGCGCTCGGTCAGCTTAATCTCGAACTCCAGCACGAAGTCGGTGTACTCCTTCTCCGAGACAAGCCAGGTGCCGCGGAGCTTGCCGGGGGTGAGGACGCCGTCCTTGACGGACCACGTCACGCCCTTCGCGGCGGGTTTGGCGAGGTCGTTCCACTCGGTGACGACCCACCCCTTCGGCGGCCCGTCGGCAGTGAACAGCGGCGTGAACCCCTCGTCCGCGGCACGAGCCGACAGGGCGAGAGACGCGGCGAGCAGGGTGGCCGGTGCGAGTAGACGTGCGGTTCGCATGGGAACCTCGGGGAGGGTGCCGCCGGGTCCTCGCCGCCCCAACGGGGCGACCGGTAATAGCCAGGGGTGAAACCCCTGGAACGGTCGGCGATGAAGATTGTAACCCCGAAGGGGTGACCCGTAGGCGATGAACGGGTCACCCCTTCGGGGTTACGGGGGTGGACTCGGCCAGACCAGGGGTTGGTACCCCTGGCTATTACCGGTCGCCCCGTTGGGGCGAGCAGTCCCGGAGTCGCTTACCGTAGCAGGCGGCGCGGCGCGACCGCGGTTCCGTCCCGTTCGGCCTCCGCTATACTGACATTCGACTCGAACCGACGGAGGTCTTATGGCCGGGCATTCCCATTCGGCGAACATCGCCGTCCGCAAGGGCAAGCAGGACGCCCAGCGGGCCAAGCTTTTCAGCAAGCTGAGCCGGTACATCATCATCGCGGCCCGCAACGGCGGCGGGGACCCGGACACCAACCTGCGGCTGCGCTACGCCATCGATAAGGCGAGAGCCGTGTCCATGCCCAAGGACAACATCGAGCGGGCCGTCAAGAAGGGGACCGGCGAGCTGGAGGGGGTCAGCTACGACGAGATCACCTACGAGGGGTACGGCTCCGGCGGGGTCGCCATCCTGGTCGAAACCCTCACCGACAACCGCAACCGCACCAACGGCGAGATCCGCTCCATCTTCGAGAAGGGCGGCGGCAACATGGGCACCCCCGGGTGCGTCGGCTACCTGTTCGAGCGCAAGGGGCTGTTCCTGATCGACGCGAAGAAGTTCCCGGACGAGGACGCGGTCATGACCGCGGCGCTGGAAGCCGAAGCGGACGACTTCAAACGCGAGGGCGAATTCTACGAAGTAACCTGTGACCCCGTGAAGTTTGCCGCGGTGCAGTCGGCCCTGCAGGCGGCGGGGATCGTCGCCGAGGAGGCCGAGGTCAAGAACCTGCCGAAGACCTTCGTGGACGTGGACGTCGAGACCGGCAAGAAGGTACTGCGGCTGATCGATAACCTGGACAACCACGACGACGTGCAGAACGTGTACACCAACGCCGACCTCACCGAAGAGATGGCGGACGCCTGACCCGCGCCCCCGGGCGCCACCCAGGTCCGCCCGGGGAGCCGTGACCGTGCCACCGATCCACGACCTGCTCCAGGCGACCGGGTACGCGGCCATCGCGTATGTGCTGTTCAACTACCTCGTGTCGTTCGGCAGCGGGCGGCCGCTGGTCGAGTGGATCAACCCGGGCCGCCGATACCTGCCGCTGCTGGCCGTGACGCTCGTCGTCGGGGCGTACACCTCGCTGCACTTCGCCACCACCAAGTATGACAAGCCGCACCTCGAACTGCTGGCCAAACTGGTCAGCGAGGAGAAGGCCCCGCCGGAAGTGATGGGCGCCTTCACGTTCGCGGTCATCGCGGTGGTGGTGTTCCTGCTCGCGGTGTGGTGCTGGTGGTTCCTGCCGCGGGCGCCGCAGACGTTCTCCCCGAACCCCGGGGACCTGGTCGCCGAGTATCGCCGGGCGCTGCGGCACTACGTCCGGTGGGCTGGTGGGCTGGACTTCGGGGTGCTCTGCGAGGTCCGCGCGGGCAAGCTCCAGGTGATCGCCGAGGGGGCATCCGACAAGGCGCTGCTGCGCGGGCTGAACCGGCTTCCGGGGGTCCACGCTCCCATCGACGGCCGCCGCGCGCCGCCCGACGTCGAGACGCAGAAGCGGATCTACCGGGAGTTCGCCGCCGAGCTGTTCGCCCGGTGGGGCCAGCTCAACGAGGTCGTGGCCCCGGCCCGGCACGGGACGAACGTGGCGATCAGCTTCGACCTGCGCTACGGGGCAGTGTACGCCGAGATGATCGAGGAGGGGACCGCCCCCGGTGGGGTCCACCCGGTCGGCATCTTCCTGTTCGCCGCCGCCCTCAACCAGCACGAGATCAACACCCTCGCCGCCGCCCGGCACTTCTGGATGCTCAGCCAGGCGATCCGCCACATCCGCACGGGTGTGGCGAAGGGGTGAGCGGGTTTCTTGGCGAACGGCCGGCGTGAGCCGGCTGGTGGGGACAGTCATCACCAGCCGGCTCACGCCGGCCGTTCGCCAAATCGCCAGCCGAGCCGGCTGGTGGTGCCTGCCTCCCACCAGCCGGCTCACGCCGGCCGTTCGCCATGACGCATGCACTGGTCGGAGCCTGGAGCGTAAGCGAGGGGTTCTGGGCAAGGCCCTCGCTTCCACTTCGGGCTCCCACGGACCTCCGATTTTC
>Ga0247822_10002891_pt1 | contig 11091 bp, 10 predicted proteins | sample 13C_Cellulose_Da_FD_192423 | JGI IMG/M metagenome (GOLD analysis project Ga0247822, IMG submission 192423) | Soil microbial communities from agricultural site in Penn Yan, New York, United States - 13C_Cellulose_Day30 | ecosystem: Environmental > Terrestrial > Soil > Agricultural land | place... | reverse complement strand
GGGGCCGCGGCGGTAGACGCGGAGCTCGATGACCGAGGGGACGTGCCATTCGAGCGAGTGCATCACGGGGCGGTTGGCCGTGTCGTGGTCGATCTGCTTCAGATGCTGCAGCGGCGTGCCCTCGGGCACTTCGAGGATGGTGGCGAGCTCGCTGTCGGCGATGACCGGCAGGACGACGGCGCGGGCGTGATCGATATCGTGGCCGCGCTCGGAGAGCAGGCGGTAGATGGAGCCGGTGTAGCGGTCGGCGTCACGCTCATCGGCGAGGTCGACGGGGAGGCTGTCGACCGAATAGATGGCGGGCTTGCCATCGGCGCTGCGGACGCGGCGCACGACGACGACTTCCGACCCCAGCGGCAGGCCGAGATCGAGCGCCACGGTGTCGGACGCGGCGGTGCGGCGCACGTCGAGGACCTCCCGGCTCGCCTTGACCCCGATGCTCTCGAGGTAGTCGGTGTAGCTGAAGTTGGTATCGAGCGAGTTGCGCAGCGCCGGCCCCTCGTTGACGTAGGTGCCCGAGCCCTGGCGGCGGGTGACGTAGCCGTCCTCGATGAGGCCGCGCACGGCCTCGCGCAGGGTGATGCGGCTCACCGAGAAGCGCGTGCACAGCGCATCCTCGTTGGGCAGACGCGAGCCGGGAGGGAATTCGCCACCGATGATCAGGCGGCGCAGTTCGGCACGGACGACGTCGGGCAGAAGGGGGCGCACGCGAACATGCTGCATGGATGCTTCTTTCGGCGTTTTTTCCGTCATAGCATGTCCGTTGCGCGGGCATAGCATCACGCCTATGTCCAAGGCATTGAATCGACTGGGAGGCCGGCGGCATGGGCCCCGATGCAATGGTGTGGCTGCTGGTAGGGCTGGGGCTCGGCGTGGCGCTGAGCCTGTTGCTGTTCATCGGCTATGCGACGCTCGAAGGGCTGCGCCTCAAGGGCAGGATGAAGAAGGCACGGGCCCTGCGAGCGGCGGAGGCCGCGCGCGCCGCTCCGCGGCGGCGCGAGCTGGCTATGCCTGTGGCGCGGGAACGCCAGCCCGCCGCTCCGGTGGCGGCGCCCAAGCCGGCAACCCGGGAGCTGGTCGGCAAGCCCGCCAACGACCCGGCGCCGAGGCCCGTCGAGCCGAAGCCGGTTTCGAGGCCGGCGCGGGCGCCTGACGCGGCGCCGGTCGCCACCGGTGCCGTGGAAGCAGCTGAAACCGCGAAGGCCGCGCCCATTGCGCCCGTTGAGACCAAACCCGGACCGGCCGAACCGAAACGGATCGAGGCCGTCGCGCCGCAGCCGGTCAAGCCGGCGACGCGCAAGAGCGTCGAGGAGATGTTCGCTGACGCCTTCGCCAATGCGCGCATCGAGCCCGTGCCGGCAAAGCAGCCGGACAAGGACTGAACCGGCGTCCTAGCGACGGTAGACGGCGAGGGTCAGCGCGCCGACAGCGAGCAGCAGGCCGGCGACGAGACGGGTGTCGTTGTTCGTCATGTCGATGACGGGAACCCATTCCCGGTACCAGGGAAACAGGAAGAACAGCGAACTGAGCAGGATCGCTGCAAGACCGATGGCTCGCATGGGGGCGCCCTCCGCCAGGCGGAATGAGTGATCAAAGGTACCCGGTGACGCTTCCGGCGCACCGATTGTCGCGTGATCCACTTAACCGATGGTTGCCGCCGTCCGGCGCTCCGGTGCGATGCCGTGACCGGATCCCCTCCGTTGCCTTGGTTGAAATGAACTACAAGAGTTCGTGCGATTTCGCACGATAACTACTTACCTTCGTACGGTTCCGCACGCTGGCTACTGTATTTGGTACGCATTCGATCACATTTATTTCACTCAATGAGTTCGGTTTCCTGTGTAATATTTATGGCACAGGGAAGACGGTGACGTCCTCGGCGGGGCGTCATCCGAAACTGAACGGCAGCCCGGCAACCCCGGTCACGTTCAGGCGTTTTCCCGCCACAAAGCGCGGAGACCAACTTCGCGTGCGCACGGAGAGACGCCGTCATGCAAAAGGTTGAACTCGATCGCCTGCTAGAAAAGACCGTCGCCGACGCCCTGGGAGTGAGGATGCCGCAACATCGCCGCGCCCCGGAGAAGACCAAGGCCACGGTCAAGACCCAGTCCAAGCGAACCCGCCACGTGCCGCGCGAACTTCATCCAGCCTGATTGGACTTTCCCTGCCGCTGATCTAGATTCCGTCCCCTGGACAGGGGGACGTGAGGATGGAGGGTGTGCCGGCGGCGGAAATCGCGCGCTATCGTGCGCACGTCATCGGGACGTTGCCGCAGTTCGCGGGCGGGACTTTCGCAACCCTTGCAGAGGGTTGGGATAGTGTCGCGCTCGAATGCGACGGCTGGATCTTCAAGTTCGCGCGTCATGACGAGGCCCTGACGCGGCTGAGGCGCGAGGTGGCCGTGCTCGGCTACCTCAAGCCTCGAATCACCATGCCGCTGCCGCACATGCTGCTGCATGAAGGGCCGGTGCCGTTCACCCAGCACCTGAAGATCGACGGAGCCTCGCTGGAACGGGCCCAGTATCTCGAGCTCGAGGAGGGTCGGCGCAACGCGGTCGCGACGCGCATGGCGCAGCTCTATGCCGAGCTGCACGCCCTGCCGCTCGCCCGCATGCAGCAGGTGGGCGCCGTGGGTGTCGACCCGTGGATGGCGCCCGAGGCGATCGTCGCCGGGGCGGAGCCGAAGCTGCCGCGCGGCTACAAGACCTTTCTCAAGCGCACCATGGCCGAATATCGCAAGCTCACCATCGAGGGTCGCGAACTCGTCTACGGCTATTTCGACGGGCATGGCTGGAACATGGCCTTCGACCACAAGACGGGCCTGTTGAACGGGGTGTTCGACTTCGCCGATTCCGGCTTCGGCTCGCGTCACCGCGACCTCAGCTACAGCAACTGGATTTCGGCCGACCTGACGCTGAGGATCATCGAGCGCTACGAGGAGCTGACGCGCGTCCCGGTCGATCGCCGGCTGGTGATGCTCTATTCCTCGGCCCTGCGCCTCGCGGAACTGGCCGAGGGATTCCTTCCCGCCGAGCAGGGGGTGGCCAATGTCACCGACTGGGTGGCCGAGCTCAGGGCGCTGGATGGCGAGCTGATCTAGGGTCACGTCATCGGCAGCGCGCGGGCGGCAATGTCATAACCCTCGGTGAGGGTCATGACGGGTTGGCGCTCCTGGGGACGACACCTTAGGAACGCGGGACCGGCAAGCGGCTTGCCTACTGAGCCCTGAGAAACGGCGCGACCATGTCGGCGACGGCCGTCGTCTCGTTGAGGTTGTAGTGGGTTGTGTTGGGCAGGATAGCGAGCCGCCCCCTGGGACGCCCCGAACCATCCAATCCGCCATCGCGCATCCCGCCACCGAGCAACTTGTAGAACTGCACGATGTGCTCGGGCAGAAGCGCGTCCGCGTCGGCGAAGATCAGCATGGTCGGCGTCTTGATTGCGGCGACATCGGCAGACCAGTCGTAGGGCTGGCGCTCCATCTCGCCGGTCTTGCGGAAGACCGCTTCCCAGTCGGTATCGGGATAATCAGCCGCAAACGGAGCCTGGGCGATGCCGGCAGCGAGCTGCGGAGCGGGGGCCGGCATGTCCACAAAAGCCTGGACGATGTCCGGATACCAGCCGTCGCGGGCGAATGCGGTGGAGATGACGACCAGTCGATCAACCCGCTCGGGGTGCTGTACTGCCGCCTGCAACGCCGCGCCCGCGCCAGTCGAATAGCCGACCAGATGAGCCTTCTCGATACCGAGATGGTCGAGGAGTCCTATGACGTCCCGTCCCAGTTGGGCGTAGTCCAGCGGCCTGTCGGCGACGTCGCGGGTGAAGCCGTGGCCCTGCAGATGCGGGACAATGACCTGGAACGACCTAGCAAGTTCCGGGAGGGTCACACCCAGCGTCTCATAGACGGTGATGCCGCCATGAAGCAGAACGACCGGCGTGCCGGTTCCACGTATCTCGTAGAACATGTCGATACCATTGACCGGGGCGTAGCCCTGGTTCGGCGCCGCCGCCCTAGTCGAGCCTTCCTGGGCGTTGGTGGGTAGAGCGGCGGCCAGTGCAGCCAGAATGGCGCCGGCGATCAGGTGTCTCCTGAGCATTGTCATTTCTCCTGTTCGAGGTCGTAGGAATCCGTGGCGCCGGAAGGCGCAGCGAGATCTCGTGTTGTGGTTGGTTCGTTCACCGCCGGAACGGGCGGTGCGCAATGGTCCCAATGGGACGGCGCTGGGTCAGCGCGGGCGGGATGGCAGCAAAGCGGGGCCTAATCGATCAAGTGTCATACGTTTTATAGAACCGAGTGGTTATAGAACTGATTGGTTATCGATTTTGAATGTGCCTGTCAACGCCCGCATTCGTTGTCGTGAAGTGGATGGCAGCGGAGCGGCGCGACGGAGGAGGCGCGGCAGGGTGGCTGTGTGGCCATGCGGTGCTGTAGGGGCGGACTGCCACGGGACGTACGCTGTGATGGGGGAGGCTGGAACAGTTCCCCGAAGGCTCCGCGGGCTGTCCGCGAAAAGCTTTTCCTTGCCTCTTGCACCCCTTTGGGAAACATGGCACGAAACAGGCGAGAAAAGCTTTTCCTTACCGCAGACCGGCCACCACGTGTCGGCGCCGGGACAGTCTGGAAAAGCTTTTCCTGATACGCCGTCCCCGGGAGGAACCTTGCGAGGGGCAGGGCCGGAGGGCGGCGCGCACATGGGAGGAAGCCGATGAATCTGAAGAAATTCGCGATGGGCGCAGTGGCTGCTGCCACGCTGCTCGCGGCAATGCCGGCGACGGCATGGGCCGCAGACCTGCAGATGTGGGAGCGTTCGGGCGGCAACGCGTCGATGGTCGACGAACTGGTCCGCGCCTGGAACGAGAAGAACCCGGACCGCAAGATCCAGCTCACCTACATCCCGCACTCGGAAATGGTGCCCAAGCTGGCGCAGGCCATCGCCTCGGGCGAAGTGCCTGACCTGATGGGCCTCGATCTCATCTACGGGCCGCAGTTCGAAGCGGCCGGCCAGCTCGAGGATATCACCGACTACTTCAAGGACGACGCGACGCTGAAGTCGGCGAGCCCGGGCCATATCCAGGTCTCGACCTACGAGGACCGCCTCTACGGCGTGCCGCTCTATGCCGACGTGTCGGTGCTGTTCTGGAACAAGGACCTGTTCAAGAAGGCCGGGCTCGACCCCGAGGTTGGTCCGGCCAGCCTGCAAGACATCCACGACATGGCCAAGAAGATCACCGGCGTCGAGGAAGGCGTCTACGGCTACTACCTGCCGGGCAACTGCGCCGGCTGCAACATCTTCACCTTCGGGCCGCTGATCTGGGCCTCGGGTGGGACGATCGAGCCCAAGGATGCGGCGGACGAGCCGCTGACGGGCGACAACCTGCCCAAGGTGCTCGAATGGGCGCGCATGATGCACAAGGAAGGGCTGATCAATCCGGCCAACCAGGCTGAGAACGGCGAGACGTTCCACCTGCAGTTCGGTTCGGGCAAGGTCGGCATCATGGGGACGGGCAACTTCAACCTGTTCCTGACCAAGGAGCAGAACCCCGACCTGTTCAACGGCAATGTCGGCATCACCTTCCTCCCCGGTCTCGAGAAGGGGCAGGTTGCCTCCTTCGCCGGCGGCGACATCGTGACGATCCCCAAAGGGTCCAAGCGCGTGCAGGACGCGGTGGACTTCATGAAGTTCATCCTGTCGGACGAAGTGCAGGTCGAGAGCTACGCCAAGCTGATGAACCTCACGACGCGCGGCGACATGGCCGACAACAAGTACTTTGCGGCCGACCCGCTCGTGCAGAAGATGGCGACGGCGCTCGACGTGGCGCGGACGCCCTATACGCTGAAGTTCTTCGAGCTGATCAACTCGCCGCAGGGTCCGTGGCTGCAGATGCTGCAGCGCGTCTACTACACCGATGACCCGATCGAGACGATCATCGCCGACGCCAAGCAGCAGATGAAGGACATCGCCGCGGAATAGGGCGGACATCGTCACACCCAAGGGCGGCGGCGTTCCCGGAACCCCCGCCGCCCGATCGGGAGCGATGGCCAAACGGGGGCTTGTGCCGTCGCCCCGATCTCCGTCACGTCAAGCTGGGACGCGCGATGCGAATGTGCCGATGAGCATCTACTCCACCAAATCCAACCGGCTCACGGGCCTGCTCTATCTCGCCCCGGCGCTGGCGTTCGTCGCCGCGTTCACCGCCTGGCCGCTGGGGCAGATGCTGTGGGTGTCGCTCAACTCGTGGTCGCTGATCACGCCGCCCAAGTTCATCGGGCTCAACAATTTCACCAAGGCCTTCAACGACAAGCAGTTCTGGGTGTCGCTGGGCTTCACGCTCAAATACACGCTCTTGATCACCCCGATCCTGATGATCGGCGGCTATGCGATTGCACTGCTGACGGTGAAGAACACGCCGCTGCGGCGCTTCACCCGCGCCGTGGTGTTCGTGCCGGTGGTGATCGGGCTCGGGGCGTCGAGCCTCCTCTGGTACTGGCTGTTCTCGACCGACTACGGCTTCGTCAACCGGCTGCTGCTCGACCTGGGGCTGATCGACAAGGCGGTGATCTGGCTCGGCGTCGATGCCGACCGCTCCAACTGGGCGATCATCGTCTCGGTGGTGTGGAAGGTGCTCGGCTTCGGCATGATCCTGTTCGTCGCGGCGATCCAGGCGATCCCGCCGGAAGTGTCGGAAGCGGCGATGGTCGATGGGGCGAGCCCGTGGCAGCGGCTCAGACAGGTGACGCTGCCGCTGACCTTGCGCACCGTGCTGCTGGTGACGCTGATCTCGGTGATCGGATCGCTGCTCGCCTTCGACCAGTTCTACATCATGACCGCGGGGCAGCCGCAGAACCTCACCGCCACCTCGGTGTTCTACGTCTACCTCAACTCGTTCCCCTACCTGAAGCTCGGCTATGGCGCGGCTTTGTCGCTGATCCTTGCCGTCATCATTCTCGTCTTCACCATCATCCAGATGCTGCTGACGCGCCGGAGCCATGCCTGATGAGTGCCGATCTCGCCCAGACGATGGACCATTCGGTGAGCGGGCATGGCGTGCTGGCGCGGTTCTGGCGCGGCCGGACGAAGTACCTGGTGGGTGCGGCGTGCCTGTTCATCTGCGTCGTCATGCTGGCGCCGCTGGTGGCATCGGTGCTGGCCTCGGTGAAATCGACCGCCGAAGCCGCCGCGGTGCCGCCGACCTATGTGCCGCAGACCTGGAGCCTCGACAGCTATCTGAAGCTCTGGGCCTACCAGGCGGGGCTGCCGGTCTACCTCGCCAACTCGTTCGGCACCGCCTTCATGGCGATCGCCTTCTCGCTGCTGCTCACGGTGCCCGCCGGTTATGCGCTGGCGCGCTTCCCGATTCCGGGGAAGGAACTGCTGTTCGTCTTCCTGCTGCTGGCGCTGATCATCCCCTACCAGGCGCTGCTGACGCCGATCTTCCTGATGTTCGCGCAGCTGAAGCTCACCAACTCGCTGATCGGGCTCGCCATCATCCACACCGCGATCCAGCTGCCGTTCTCGCTCTACATCATGCGCAACGCCTTCGAGGCGGTGCCGATGGAGCTCGAGGAGGCGGCGGTGATCGACGGCTGCAACTCGTTCCAGGTGCTGGTCCGCATCTGCCTGCCCTCGGTGGTGCCGGCGATGATCACGGTGGCGCTGTTCGCGTTCATCACCTCGTGGAACGAGTTTCTGGGCGCGCTGGTGATGATGAACCGGCAGGATACCTTCACCCTGCCACTGATCCTCGCCGCGGCGCGCACCGAGACCAGCCTGGGCGGTACGGACTGGGGCATGCTGCAGGCGGGCGTGACGATCTCGATTATCCCCTGCGTCGGTATCTACTTGCTGTTGCAGAAGTATTATGTTTCGGGCCTCCTCGCGGGAGCCGTGAAGTAGGACCTGCGATGACCGACGAGCCAGACCCTTTGTCAGCCCCAGCGCCAACCGACCGCACCGGCCGTCACGGCCCGACCATACGCGACGTGGCGCGGATCGCCGGCGTGTCGATCGGCACGGCGTCGAAGGCGCTCAACTCGAACGGGCGGCTGCGGCAGGAGACGCGCGACAAGGTGACGGCGGTGGCGCGCGAGATCGGCTACCGGCCCAACGACATGGCGCAGAGCCTGCATCGGACGCGCTCGATGACCGTGGGGGTGCTCTCCACCGACTCGTTCGGCCGCTTCACGCTGCCGATCTTCCAGGCGCTGGAGGAGCAGTTCGCCGATCGCGGCATCGCGATCTTCATGTGCAATGCCACCGACGATCCGGAACGCGAGCGGCAGCATCTCGACCAGTTGCTGGGCAAGCGCATCGACGGGCTGGTGGTCACCGCGCGCCGGGCCGACAAGCGCCCGCCGGTCGGTCCTCTGCCGCCGGGGCTGCCGGTGGTCTATGTCTATTCGCAGGCCGATGACGGCGATGCGCTGTCGCTGCTGGTCGACGAGGATGGCGGGGCGCGGCTGGCGGTCAAGCACCTCAGCGATATCGGCTGCACCCGTATCGCCCATGTCACCGGCCCCGAGCATTTCGAGGCGGTGCAGCAGCGCAAGCGCGGCTACTACGCGGCGCTGGCTGAAGCCGGGCTCGCCGAGCATTCGGGCTACTACCGCGCGGGCCTCTGGTCCGAGGCGTGGGGACGCGAGGCGACCGAGCTGCTGTTTGCCGGCGACGCGCCGCCCGATGGGATCTTCTGCGGCAACGACCAGATCGCCCGCGGCGTGGTCGATGCGCTGCGCGAGCGCGGCATCTCGGTGCCGGGCCAGGTGGCGGTGGTCGGCTTCGACAACTGGGAAGTGATGACCAAGGCGGCGCGACCGCCGCTCACCAGTGTCGACATGAATCTTTCGGCGCTTGGCCACGAGGCCGGGCGGCTGCTGATCGACATGATCGGCGGAGAGAAGGTGCGGGGCATCCGCCGGCTGCCCTGCACGCTGGTGGTGCGCCAGTCCACCAGCAGACAGGGTTGAATATCGTCACCCGGCCGCTTGCTCGGCGGCGGGGCCAAGAGGAGTTGCAATGAGCCAGTATCATCCGGTGCGTTTCGTCGATGTCCGCCTCGAAGGCGACTTCTGGAAAGAGCGGCTCGACACCGTGCTCGCCCGCACCATTCCCAGCCAGCACAAGAAGCTCACCGAGTACGGCTATCTCGACTCGCTGAAGCTGCCCAGCCCGCCGCCGCCGCTGCGCTTCCCGCGCCATGCCAACGGCTTCACCGTGCAGGTGTTCTGGGACTCCGACATCGGCAAGTGGATCGAAGCCGCCGCCTACGCGCTGAGCCACAAGCGCGATGCCGATATCGAGGCCAAGATCGAGGCGATCGTCGACGATTTCGAGAAGGCGCAGGCGCCGGACGGCTATCTCAACTGCTGGTATCTCGGGCACGAGCCGGAGAAGCGCTGGTCGAACATGCGCGACAACCACGAGCTCTACAACGCCGGCCACATGCTCGAGGGCGCCATCGCCTATTACGAGACCACCGGCCGTCGCCGCTGGCTCGACGTGATGGAGCGCTATGTCGAGCATATCCGCACGAATTTCGGCACCGGGCCGGGGCAGAAGCGCGGCTATTGCGGGCACCAGGAAATCGAGCTGGCGCTGATCAAGCTCTATCACCTGACCAAGGAAAAGAAGCACCTCGATCTCGCCGCCTACTTCATCAACGAGCGCGGCAATCCCAGCCCGCACTATTTCGACGTCGAGCGCGAGGAGCGCGAGAAGAAGGGCTGGGAGTGGCAGCGCTACGTGCAGGGCACGTACGAATACAGCCAGTCGCACAAGCCGGTCCGCAGCCAGGACAAGGTGGTCGGGCACGCGGTGCGCGCCATGTACATGTACACGGCGATGGCCGACCTCGCGGTCGAGATCAACGACGCGGGCCTGAAAGCAGCGTGCGAGACGCTGTGGAAGGATGTGATGGAGACCAAGATGTATGTGACGGCGGGCCTCGGGCCGTCGGCACAAAACGAGGGCTTCACCTTCGATTTCGACCTGCCCAACCAGACCGCCTATGCGGAGACCTGCGCGTCGGTGGCGCTGATCTTCTGGGCGCAGCGCATGCTGCATCTCGACCTCGACGGCAAGTATGCGGACGTGCTGGAGACGGCGCTGTTCAACGGCGCGCTCTCGGGTCTCAGCCGCGACGGCGAGCACTACTTCTACATGAACCCGCTGGAGAGCAACGGCACGCCGACGCGCTGGGACTGGCACACCTGCCCCTGCTGCACGATGAATGTCAGCCGGCTCGTCGCCTCGGTCGGCGGCTACTTCGTCTCCACGGCGCCGGACGGGCTTGCCTTCCACCTCTATGGCGGCATCGCCACGACGCTCGATGTCGGCGGCACCGAGGTGGCGGTACGGGAGACCTCGAACTATCCGTGGTCGGGCGACATCGCCATCGAGATCGACCCGGCGAACGACAAGGCGTTCGACGTGAAGCTCCGCATCCCCGGCTGGTGCAAGGGCGCGACGGCCACGGTCAACGGCGAGGCGGTGGCGCTGTCACCGGTCAATGGCTACGCCACGATCAATCGCGTGTGGAAGAAGGGCGACAAGATCGGCCTGACGCTGCCGATGCCGGTCGAGCGCGTCTACGCCAACCCGCATGTGGTGATGGACATCGGCCGCGTGGCGCTGACGCGCGGGCCGCTGGTCTACTGCCTCGAGGAAGCCGACAACCCGGGCGGCACGGTGCAGCGGCTGAAGCTGCCGCGGACGAGCCAGATCGCGGTCAGGCAGTCGAACCTCTTCGACGGCATCGTCCAGCTCACGGCCGAGGCCAGGGCGGTGGACGAGCGCGAGTTCCAGCCGCTCTACCGCACCAGCCCGCCAAAGGAAGGTCCGGCGACGCTGACGGCGCTGCCCTACTACCTGTGGGCCAACCGCGGGCAGGGCTCGATGGTGGTGTGGATCCCCGAGAACTGAGAACGGGGGCCCCTCACCCCAGCCCTCCCTCCCGAGGGGAGAGGGGGCGATGGGCCGGGGTCCGGAGCACCAGGGAAAGATAAAAGCGTCGGCAGAACTGCCGGCGCTTTCATTTCATGGTCACGTTGTCCCTACTCGGCGGCGATCTGGGTGCCGAACTGCTGTTCGAGCA
>Ga0247822_10002890_pt1 | contig 11092 bp, 8 predicted proteins | sample 13C_Cellulose_Da_FD_192423 | JGI IMG/M metagenome (GOLD analysis project Ga0247822, IMG submission 192423) | Soil microbial communities from agricultural site in Penn Yan, New York, United States - 13C_Cellulose_Day30 | ecosystem: Environmental > Terrestrial > Soil > Agricultural land | place... | reverse complement strand
GCCGGCCGGTCTCGGCGACTTTGATCCCGAATCTGGCGCCCTTGATATCGTGATGCCGAGCCAGTTCATGGCTGACTGGGTGCGCTCGCACTTCGGCGACCGACTCGCGCTTGCATGGAAGACGACCTTGCCGTTGGTGCGCGAAGTACGCGTCATCGCGAGTTCCGACGGCCCGCGTCCGACGCCGCTGCTGATTCTTGAAGAGGCTCCGGAACCGGCGCAGCGTGGCCGCGACCCGTCCGCTCCCAATTTCGATCCGCGCTATCGCTTCGAAACTTTCGTCATCGGCAAGGCTAACGAAGTGGCGGCGACCGCTGCCAAGACGCTGGCGACCGCGAAGAACGTCAGCTTCAACCCGCTGTTCATTCATGGCGGCACCGGCCGCGGTAAGACCCACTTGCTGCACGCGATTGGCCACGCCTTCCTCGCCCAGAATCGTTCGGCCCGCGTCGTCTCAATGTCCGCCGAGAAGTTCATGGTCGAATTCATCCGCGCGCTGAAGGAGAACGACACGATCGGTTTCAAGCAGCGGCTGCGGAATGCGGACTTGCTGCTGATCGACGACGTCCAGTTCATTGCCGGCAAGGATTCGACGCAGGAAGAATTCTTCCACACCATGAACGAGATCATCACGGCAGGTCGTCGCCTGGTGATCACGTCGGACCGCGCACCGCAGGACCTCGACGGAATCGCGCCGCGGATCCTGTCTCGCCTGTCCTGGGGCCTCGTTGCCGACATCAATGCAGCGGACTTCGAGCTTCGCTTCAACATCATCGAGACGAAGCTCGCTGCGCTTCCCGCGGTCGACATGCCGCGCAACGTGGTCGAGTTTCTCGCACGGCGCGTAACGTCGAGCGTTCGCGAGCTCGAAGGCGCGCTCAACCGCATCGCCGCCTATGCGATGATGACGGGCCGCACGATCGACATTGCGTTCGTCGAGGAAGTCCTCGCCAACGTCCTTCGCGCCAACCAGCGTCGCATCACGATCGACGAAATCCAGGCTCAGGTCGCCGAGCACTATCGCATCCGCAAGGCCGAAATGACCTCTGCCCGCCGTGCTCGCGAAGTCGCTCGCCCGCGCCAGGTCGCCATGTATCTTTCGAAGCAGCTGACGCCGAAGTCGCTGCCGGACATCGGCCGTCGCTTCGGCGGCCGCGATCACACGACGGTGATCCACGCCGTCCGCCAGATCGAAAAGCTGCGCGCAAGCGATGCCGAGCTCGACGCCGACATCCGCCTGCTGACGCGCCAATTAGAAGGCTGATCCCGGGGAGAGGGGCTTTCAGTCGCCCCAACGGCTGAAGGTAATTGGGCCCGGCGGAAGCGATTCCGCCGGGCCTTTTCTTGTCGGACGGGCGGCCCTAGCCTCTCTGCATGCTGACATCCGCTCTTATTGCCGTATCCGTCGCGGCCCAGATTCCACCCAAAGCGATTGAACGGGAATATTGGTTCGAGCAGGGTGATGTCCCAGCCGACGTGGTGCGGGCACGCAAAGGCGGTGTGGTTGGGTTCGAGATACAGGTCGGGGAAACGGGCAAGCCGACCTCCTGCCGCGTAACAGCCACATCAGGCTTCCCCAGTCTTGACGAGGCGACCTGTGCCGCAGTCATGTCTAGGGCAAATTTCGAGCCGGCCCGGAACGAGCAGGGTGGACCAGTGCTTGGCGCCTATCGCTCGAAAGTGACTTGGCAGCCGCCGATCATCGACAAGAAGGTGCACGAAGGGCCGACCTTGCTCGTCACCCGGCTTACGTTGAATCCGGACGGGACCTTGGTGGAGTGCGGTACAGAAGGGGATGATCCCGATCCTGTTACCAGCAGAGATTGCGAGCGGATCCTCAAGGGAGAGAAAGGCCCATACCTGAAGGAGATGGCTGCTGGCTACAGCACCTTTCGTATCGCCAGCGCTCGAACGCCCCCGATGTACCAACCGCGCCCTGCCTTGAAGTCTTGGGGCGATAGGCTGGCGTACCGGTCGGAGGTGGAGGTCATGAACACGGAGAAAGTGACATTTTCCTGTTTCACCTCGCAGTCGGACGGACGCGCCGACGTGCTCGGTTCGGCATGTGCCGATCAGGCCAAGGCGTCAAAGTCGGACATCCGCCGCGCGCACGTCGGGATTCGGTTTCTAACCGAGTTCGCAATCTTCGCTGTAAAGCGCTGACGAAAAGGCCCGCCCGGACGTGCCGGACGGGCCCAATTGCTGGCCTGCGAAACGCTTAGGCGCGACGCTTCGCCGGAACCGTGATCCTCACCGTTTCCCCGTTGGTGCCGGGGAAGTTGGTGAACATTGCCTCGATCAGGTTCGGCACCAGGACGCCAAGCTCGTCGGTCTGCGAGCGAGCAGCGGCCTTTCCGTCGAACAGCTGATAGCTGTCGACGCGGCGAACGATGTCGAGGTCGAGCTGGCTCTTGAACACCGTATAGGCGCGGATCGGATCCGGACCCATGTTGTACCAGTAGGGGTCGTCCCAGCCGTAGTAGAAGGGCGAACGCCGTCCGTAATAGCCGTACCGCGAATAATATGGGCGGCCGTAGAAGCCCCGGTAGAAGGGGTCGTAATAGCCGCGATAGAAGGGGCTGTAGTAGTGCGACCGTGCGAACGGATCGACGCTGATTTCCTGCGTGCCCTGGTCGACGTTGTAGCTGACTTGGACAAGCATGTCGGCAACGCCGGGAGCGCCGGCAGGACGATAGCCCTTGGCTTCCATCTGCTGCGCGACCTGCGAAGCGAAGCGATTGAACTCCAGGCCCTGGCGAACGCCCGCACCCGGAACGACGTAGAAGGTCTGTCCCTGCGGAATGGCCGCCGAATAGCGCGTGACCTTGGTCGGCAGGCCCGTCGCACAGCCAGACAGGCCCAGGGCCGCCACGCCAAGCAGCGCAGCGCCCGCAAAATTACGAATACGCATCATACACCTCGATTCCCGAAAACCCGTCTGGGTCTGAGACCTATTTAACGCGAGGTGCTGAACTCTCGATGAAGCGAAGCTCTAACGGGATAGTCCGACTGCCCTGTAAGCCCCTGCAAGAACAGGCTTTCCAAGCTCCGCGGCACGGCGCGAACCGGTGTCGAGCAGGCGGTCGAGTTCCGCCGGATCGCGGCGCAATTCCTCCAGCCGCGTGCGCAGCGGGTGGAGCATTGCGACAAGTGCGTCGGCAAGGGCCGGCTTGAAGGCGCCGAAGCCCTGACCGGCAAAGCGTGCAAGAACTTGCTCGATGCTTTCGCCCGTCACTGCGGCGTAAATGCCGACGAGGTTCTTGGCCTCGGGGCGGCCGTCCAGCAGCGCGGGATCCTCCGGCAACGGTTCCGGATCCGTCTTCGCCTTGCGGATCTTCTGCGAGATCGCGTCATCGCTGTCGGTCAGGTTGATCCGGCTCATGTCCGAGGGATCGCTTTTCGACATCTTCGCAGAGCCGTCGCGCAGGCTCATCACTCGGGCAGCCGTGCCGCTGCCGATGAATGGCTCGGGCGGAACGAACAGATCCACTTCGTAGTCGGTGTTGAACTTGATCGCGATGTCGCGAGCGAGTTCGAGATGCTGCTTCTGGTCTTCGCCAACGGGCACGTGCGTCGCATTGTATAGAAGGACGTCGGCAGCCTGTAGGACAGGGTAGGTATAGAGGCCGACACTGGCGCCTTCGCGGGATTTTCCGGACTTTTCCTTGAACTGCGTCATGCGGTTCAACCAACCCACACGCGCCGTGCACTGCAGGATCCAGGCGAGCTCAGCGTGACCTGGAATCGCGCTCTGCTGGAAGAGGATCGACTTTTCGGGGTCGATGCCGCTGGCAATCAGGGCCGCCGCCATCTCGCGGATGTTCGAGCGCAATTCGTCTGGCGCGACGTCGATCGTGATCGCGTGCATATCGGCGAGGAAGAACAGGCACTCCGCCTCGTTCTGCATTCGCACCCAGCGAAGGATTGCGCCGAGCAGATTGCCGAGGTGCAGACCGCCCGTCGGCTGGATCCCGGAAACGACGCGCATGGCATTAGCCGACATCGGTGTACGGCCTCCTGCGCCGGAAAAGAGATTTGAGTTCTTCCTTGTCGGTGCCGCCAAGGAACCAGACCGCCGGGAAATAGACGGCCATGCCACCGCCGACGAGCGCCGCCACGCCTACGAGACGTTTGCCGGTCGAACCGGTAAACCAGTCCGCAATGCCGATGCTAATGCCGTAGAGCGCAGCGGCCATTGCGGCCGCCGCGATTAACTGCCGGATGAGGCGCGAGGCCAGCCAGCCCTCGATCTTGAAGAAGCCGCGGGCGTGCAGGATTCCGTAGAGGATGAAGCAGTTCAGCCAGGAACTGATCGCTACCGCCGCCGCAAGTCCGCCGAGGCCCCAGGGGAACAGCAGGAAGTTGAGGATGACGTTCGCAATCAGCACGAAGACGGCGATCTTCACCGGCGTCGCCGTGTCGCGGCGGGCATAGAAGCCCGGCGTCAGCACTTTCACCAGCACGTAAGCCGGGAGGCCAAGCGCGATGAACGAGAGGCAGAGTGCCGTCGACCGCGCATCCTCCGCGCTGAACCTGCCGGATTCGAAGATTGCGGAGATCAGCGGCAATGCGCTGACCGACAATGCGATGGCCGCCGGGAGACAGAGGAGCATGGCGAGCTCAGCCGCCTGACCCTGCACCTTCGCTGCCCGTTCTGGCTCGCCCTTGTCGACGAAGCGGCTGACTGTCGGGAGGATTGCGGTACCAAGCGCCGCGCCGATCACCCCCAGGGGAAGCTGGTTGAGACGGTCCGCATAATTGAAATGGCTGACCGCGCCCGTCCCGAGCCGCGTCAGGAAGAAGGTGTCGATGAGAATGCTCATCTGATAGACGCCCGCGCCGAGCGTCGCCGGGATCACCACGCGGATGAATTGTCGGACGCCTGGCGTGAGGCGCGGTCGTCGAACCTTCAGCACGATGCCGGCGCGCTTGGCGGACCACATCAACAGTCCAAGCTGCAGGACACCGCCAGCGGTTACCGCCGCAGCCAGCGCGGTCGCGGTAATTGCTCCGCCCTCGTTGAAGAAGGCGAGGGCGATCAGCATTGCGATGTTGAGCAGTGCCGGGGCGAACGCCGCTGCCGTAAAGCGCGCAAGGCTGTTGAGGATGCCGGAGAACAGCGAAACCAAACTGATCAGGAACAGGTAGGGGAACGTGATCCGGGTAAGGAAGCTGACGAACGCCAGTTCTTCACCCCGATAGTGAAACAGCGCCACGAACGCCGGCATGATGATTTCGAAGATGGCCGTGAAGATCACCAAAGTCGGCAGGAAGACTGCCAGGACCTCTTCCGAGAAATGCCTTGCTTCCTCGTCGCCGCCGGATTGCAGCCGCTGACTGTAAAGCGGCACGAAGCCGGCCGAGAATGCGCCTTCGCCGAACAACCGCCGAAACGTGTTCGGGAGGCGGAAGGCGACCAGGAACGCATCGGTGTAAAAGCCCGCGCCGAGGACGCGGGCCATCACCATTTCACGGGCAAAACCGGCAATCCGGCTGACCAGGGTCAGGCCGCCGATCGTCCCCGTCGCCTTAAGCAGATTCATGTGTCGTTACCGCGGAGGCTGGCCGCGATCGGGCTTAGTGCGTGCTCTCGGGCGTCGGAGCGTCAGTGCCGGCCGAGCCGTTCAACGCGCCGTCGCCATTGGCTTCAGCCTGCTGCGCCTGCTGGAGCTGGGCGAGATAGGCCGCGCCGAAATCGATGCCGTCGAGCAGCAGCGGCGGGAAGCCGGAATTCTGGGTCGCTTCGGCGATGATCTGGCGAGCGAACGGGAAGAGCAGGCGCGGTGCCTCGACCAGAAGGAACGGTCCGAGCGCTTCTTCCGGGAAGTTGCGCAGGCCGAACAGGCCACCGTAGCTCAGGTCGATCATGAACTGGACGCCGCTATCCGAACGGGCGGACACTTCCAGCTTGATGACGACTTCGTGGACGTCGTCCGAAACGCGCTCGACATTGATGTTGAACTGCACATCGACGCGCGGCTGATCCGTCCATTGGAAGACCTGAGGCGCGTTAGGATTTTCGATCGACAAATCCTTGATATATTGTCCAAGCGTCGCGGCCTGGGGGCCCTCGCTGGGGTCGCCGGAGCCGTTTCCGGGCGTGAGCAAATCCTGGTCGGCCATGTTGTCTTCGCCTTGTTGATCTGGGAGTTGCGGACCCCTCGAGACCCGCGTGCGTTTCGCGTGTGGCCGCCTAGCAGTCGCCCAACGGGCGTGCAATGGCGACAGCATGCCCACGTAGGCTTTGAATTGGTAAGGTTCGCGCACTATGTTTAGGGCGAGAAAAGAAGGATCGGAATCGAAGCGTTGACCGTCATCGTCATTCTTGCACTGGTCGCATTGTTCATCGGCCTTAGGCTTTACAGCGTGCTCGGAGAGCGCACTGGGCATGAGCAGCAGCCGATCCTGAAGCCTGCCGACCCTGAAGCGGTGGTCGGTCAGCCGGTCGCTCGGCCGAACGTCGTTCAGCCGTCGGCCACGGACCCAGGCGACCTTGCTTACCTTCCGACTGCAGGGCCGGGCGTACGCGCCTTGCTGGCGGCGGATGCCAGCTTCGACGTCGCTCGCTTCCTCGAGGGCGCGAAGTCGGCTTACCAGATGGTCCTCGACTCCTATTGGAAGGGCAATGCCGACGGACTTCGGCCGTATGTCGACGATCATGTTTACGAGACGTTCGCGGGTGCGATTGAGCAGCGCGATAAGGACGGTTTGGTCCTAGACAACCGTCTTGTTCAGGTCGAACAGGCGGTGATCACTGCCGCGTCCGCCGACCACGATCTGGCTGTCGTTACGGTTCGCTTCGAAGCGGATATCGCCGCGGTTACTCGCAACAAGGAAGGCGAGGTCGTCGCCGGCTCGCTCAGCGATGCCGTCCAGACCCGCGACCTGTGGACCTTCCGCCGCCAGATCAGCTCGCGCGATCCGAACTGGCTGCTCATCGAGACCGACGAGGAAGAGTGAGTCCTTTCAAACGCGGGCTAACGCTCGCGGCCTTCCTGATTCTGTCGGCTTGCGCGTCTCGCCCCATCGAGGTGGCTCCGCCCGCGCCGGTTCCCGTTCCGGCACCCGTGCCCACACCAGCGCCGGTTCCGGTGGTGCCACCACCTCCCGCTAACGCTTTGGCAGCGGGCATCGCTTTGTCGGCAGCGCCGCAATATGTGACGCAGATGGACGCCAGCCGCGCGCTTTCAGCGTTCAAGGCAAGCTGCCCCGTGTTGATGCGGCGACAAGATCAGTCCGGTCTCGCGTCGCCGGCGTCCTGGGCCACGGTTTGTGCTGAGGCGACGACCGTCTCACCGGCAAATGCCGCCGCATTCTTCCGCGACCGCTTCGACTGGGTAACCGTCGGCAACGGCAAGGCGTTCGCAACCGGCTATTACGAGCCCGAGCTCGCCGGATCACGAACGCCGCTGCCGGGATACGTTCCTATCCATGCGAAGCCGGTCGACCTGATGCGCTGCACGCGCGCCGACGGTCAGACGGGCAGGGGCCGGATCGACGAGACCGGCGTCTGCGTGCTCTATCATACGCGCGCCGAGATCGAGGACGGAGCGCTGGCGACCAAGGCGCCGATCCTGGCCTACGCCGCCGACCCCGTCGAACTCTTCTTCCTGCAGATCCAGGGCTCAGGCCGTATCCGGTTTCCGGACGGCAGCGTGATGCGCGTCGGCTATGCGGATCAGAACGGCCGCGAATATGTCGGCATCGGTCGGCTCCTGCGCGAGCGGAACATCCTGCCTGCGGGTGGCGCCTCGATGCAGGGCATCGTCGAATGGATCCGCCAGAACCCTGAGCAGGGCCGCGCCCTGATGCGCGAGAATTTGTCGTACGTTTTCTTCCGCGAATTGACGGGCCCCGGTCCGCTCGGAGCAATCAACGTGCCGGTCTCGGAGCGCGCCACGGTCGCTGCCGACCCGAAGTTCATCCCACTGGGCGCGCCGGTGTTTCTCGCGATGGACCGGCCCGAGGCTTACGGTTTCTGGGTGGCGCAGGACACGGGAGGCGCGATCAAGGGCGCCAACCGCTTCGACACTTTCTGGGGTCACGGCGCGGAGGCGACACGGATCGCCGGCGGCATGTCCGCCAACGGCGTCGCACTGATCCTAGTGCCGAAGGGCAGCGTTCCGGTCCGCGCAGATGCCGCGCGTCCTCAGCCCTGACGAAGCGGAGCTCTGGGCTCGCGTAACGGCAACGATCACCCCGCTTTCGCGCGAGTCGATCAAGACCGCTTCACCTGTTCAAGCCAATGCCGCGCCGGTCGCACGGGCCGTTCAACCGAAGCCCATTCGACCAACCAAGCCCGCTCCAACACCCGCGCCCAAACCGGGCACGACCCTCGACGGCACCTGGGACCGCAAGCTTCGATCAGGATCGATCCAGCCCGACCGCACCATCGACCTTCACGGCCTGAATTTGGACCAGGCGTGGCAGGCAATCGACATCGCACTCGAACGGGCGGAATCGGCCGGTGACCGGGTTCTTTTGTTAATAACTGGGCACCACCGCCGCGGTGAGCCGCCGATCCAGCGCGGGCGCATCCGGGCCGCGGTTCACGACTGGCTCGCAGTGTCCCGCCACGCCAGTCGTATTGCTGCCGTTAGAGGCGCTCACCCACGCCACGGTGGAGGCGGGAGCCTCTATATAATTCTTCGCAGACGTTAACCTCGTCCCGGCACGATTTGTTAACCGTGCCCATTTAGACCTCGTCAAATCGGCACATTGCCGACGCTCGGGGGCAAATCGCCAACCAATGAAGCCAGGCACGGCCACGAAAATCAGCAACGCCGTGCTTTCGGGTACGGCAGGCTTTGCTTCGTTCGTCTTTTCGCTCTGCGCCTTCCTCTACATCACCAATTTCAACGACCAGATCGTGGCCTCGGTCGTCGCCGGCGCCTTCTGCCTGCTCGTTAGCTACATCGCGTCGGAACGCCCCAACAGCGAGAGCGCGCGTGCGCTCGCCGCTCTGGGCGATCGCCTGATGGCCGTGGAGGACGGAGACCTCGTCTCGCCGCCGCCGGCCATCGTCCGCCGGAACATGCCGAAGCTGGCAACTGCGGTGGACACCCTGTTCGCCGAAGTGCGCGCATCGATCGAAAATGCGCAGGCGCTCGGCATGTACGATCCAGTCACCTCGCTGCCCAACCGGCTGCACTTCCGCTCCGAAGCCGACAAGTTGCTCGCGGATTCGCCCGAGGGCAGCCGTTCGGCGATGCTGTTCGTCGACCTCGACCGCTTCAAGATGGTCAACGACAATCTCGGCCACGCACGCGGCGACCAGCTTCTGATCATGGTCGCGAACCGCCTTCGCGTGGTTGTGACGGGCGAGATCAGCGAATCCGTCAGCAAGCGGCCGCTCTTGGCTCGCCTCGCTGGTGACGAATTCACGCTTTTCTTCCCCGAGATTACATCGGTGAAGGAAGTCGAGCGGGTCGCGCGCCGCATCGCGGTGGCGATCGCCGAGCCATTCGAGCTTTACGGACACAGCGTCGACATCGGCGCGTCGGTCGGTCTCGCGCTTGGCCCGGACCACGGCAACAGCATCGAATCCCTCATGCGGTCCGCCGACATCGCAATGTATCGCGCCAAAGCGCTGGGCGGCGGTCAGCATTGCCTGTTCGACGAGGCGTTGGCAGCCGAGCATCAGCAGCGCATCGATACCGAGCGTGCGCTCACTGAAGCGGTCCAACGCGGTGAGTTCATTCTGGCTTATCAGCCGCAGCTCAGCTTGATCACCGGTGAGCTGGTCGGCACCGAAGCGCTCCTGCGCTGGTCGCATCCGCGCAATGGCATGTGCATGCCCGGCGAGTTCATTCCGATCGCCGAGACCACGGGTCTCATCTCCGAAATCGGCGATTGGGTGCTGGGCGAGGTCGCGGCGACATTGGGCTCGTGGCATCGCGAAGGCTTTGACCGCAGGGTCGCCTTCAACGTCAGTCCTCGCCAGCTTGATCGTGCGGACTTCTTTGCACGGCTGCGGCAGGCGTTCGTCGACCATCAGGTTCCGTTGTCGCTCGTCGAGCTGGAATTCACCGAGACGGCGGCGATGAAGGCAAGCGATGCGGTCGTCGCCGAGATTGCGGCTCTGCGCGCAGACGGCGCCCGGATCTCCATCGACGATTTCGGTACCGGTTATTCAAATCTCGCACGGCTGCGCAGTCTGCCGATCGACCGGGTGAAGCTGGATCCTTCGCTGATCGTCGACATCGAGCATTCGGAAAAGGCGCGCGTTATCGTTCAGGCAGTCATGCATCTGATCACCGGGATCGGATGCGAGATTGTCGCCGAGGCCGTCGAGACTTCCGCGCAAGCGGACATTCTGCGCGCCATGGGCTGCCACACCATCCAGGGCTACGTCTTCGCCCAGCCGATGTTCGAGGACGAATATCTCGCGTGGACCCGGGATGCAGGACCGTCACGCTCGGTGGCGTAGGCCATCGTTTCAGGAACAGCGTTTAGCCAAAGAGCAGAAGAGCGCCGCGAGGGCGGCTTTCGTCCGCCGCAGCTACTTGCGCGTTCGCCGGATGGTCGATGCTGACTTCCGGTCGACCTCATCGCCGTACACACCGTTCTTGACCGTGCTTCCTATCGGGTTGGCGGTCTGGATGACCGAGAACGGGGCTTCAGGTTGGGTCTGGGCCGTGGCCATCGCCTTGAGCGCGCCTTGGCTGGCGTTCGTATGTTGGCGCGGATGGAGAATGTTGAAGGCGTCGGGGCGTCGGGGGGACCGTCTGTATGATCGCCAGCCGAAGTCGAACCGTCCGCCGGAATATGCGGATGCCGAAAGCGCATCGGCGGCGTGGATAAGGCGTACTCGAGCACTCGCGAAGGCCAAGTCCAAGACGCCCGACGGTCCGCGTTGGCCCACGCCGCGTTGACCCAAGAGGTCGTCTAGGCGTAATTTTGGCGGATCATGAGTGGTGTAGGGGCCGTTTACGCCGGCCTGCTAAGTGCGTGTGCTCTATTGGCGTTTCATCAAGTGCCGGTCGGAGTGACCTCCGCCGACGCCAAGGCAGTTGATCGTCTGATTCCGAAGCCGCTGGCGAAGCCCCGTAGCTTTGAAGAAGAAGTCGCCTTTATCCTTCGGGTTCAAGAT
>Ga0247822_10002885_pt1 | contig 11099 bp, 10 predicted proteins | sample 13C_Cellulose_Da_FD_192423 | JGI IMG/M metagenome (GOLD analysis project Ga0247822, IMG submission 192423) | Soil microbial communities from agricultural site in Penn Yan, New York, United States - 13C_Cellulose_Day30 | ecosystem: Environmental > Terrestrial > Soil > Agricultural land | place... | reverse complement strand
CACCTTAAGCGAACTTCGTCTCACGACCCGTTGCAGACGTTCGCAGCTTCCGCTCTTGATCGCTGATCCCTTCCGGAGAAGGTTGTCGCGGCGACCTGGGAACACCCGAATCGCCGCGACCTCGCTTAGGGTTGAGCCTTGACCGGTAACCGGAACGGCGCGCCCAGCCGGTTGAAGGCGTTCATGGCCGCGATGACGATCGTCAGATCGACAAGGTCCTTCGGCTCAAAGACCGCGCTTGCAGCAGCGTAGGCTTCGTCGGAGGCGTGGGTCTCGCTCACCAGAGTCACCTCCTCCGCCCAAGCCAGCGCCGCACGATACGTCTCGGAGAAGAGATGTGGAACCTCCGCCCACACGGGCAGCAGGACGACCTTGTCGAGAGGCATGGTCTTGAGCAGGTCGCGGGTGTGCAGGTCCACGCAGTGAGCGCAGCCGTTGATCTGGGACACCCTGAGGAACACCATGTGGATCATCTCCTCGGGGAGATTGGTGCCCTTGGTGATGTAGTGGTGGATGCCGTAGAGGGCCTTGGCGCCCTCAGGCGCGACGGTGTTCCAGATAAGTCGTTCGGGGGTCGTCATGGGGAGGTCTCCATCAATCACGCCGTTCATCGGCGCCATGGACTTGACGAGACGCCCCGCACGGATGTGACATCCGAAAAAGGCTGGCCAGGCGTGTCACACACGGAGCCGCTCGATCGTCATCCGTCAGACGTCGATGAAGGATCACGCCGCGATGACACCCGCAGACCTGAAGACAGCCGGTTTCGAAAAGGAACGCCCGCGCCTGCTTCGCCTCGCCTATCGGATGCTTGGGTCGCTCGCCGAGGCCGAGGACGTGGTCCAGGATGGGTGGCTCAGATGGGTCGGGGTGAAAGAGAGCGTCGATGCGCCGGCGGCTTACCTGACGCGGATAGTCACCCGGCTGTGTCTCGACCGCCTGAAGTCGGCCAAAGCCCGACGGGAAACCTACGTCGGCCCATGGTTGCCCGACCCCCTGATGGGATCCGTCGATGCCGTCGAGACGGTCGCGGACGACGTCACGATGACCCTGATGCTCGCGATGGAGCGTCTCTCACCGCTAGAACGCGCGGCCTTCCTCCTCCACGACGTGTTCGACGTCCCGCTGAAAGAGGTGGCCGCGACCCTCGACCGCGAGCCCGCCGCTGTCCGGCAACTGGCGTCCCGCGCCCGCAAGAACGTGAGGGCGGAGCGCAGCCGCTACACCCTTGAAGCCGCCGAGGCGGACCGGATCGCCCGCGCGTTCTTCGAAGCGGTGCGGGACGGAGATACGGCGACGCTCGCGGGGCTTCTGGCGCACGATGTCGAAATTCACGCCGACGGCGGTGGCAAGGTCTCGGCCTTCCGCAACATCATCCACGGCATCGATCATGCGCTCCGGCTGTTCGGCCATGTCTCCGGGAAGAACGATCGATTGCCTTTACTGCTCCGCACGGCGTTCATCGACGGTCTGCCAGGCTATGTCAGCGAGAACCCCGATGGCCGGATTCAGACAACTGCGCTGGACGTCCAGGACGGGCGCATCAGAGCGATCTACATCGTTCGCAATCCGGAGAAGCTCGCCCACGTCGCCGAGTTTTACTCGACCACAGACCTCGAAACTCGGCGAGGCACCTGACGTCCGCTTTCCACCCCCAGCTCAAGTTGGGGGCGTCCGCTTTCGGCGTTGAAGGCCTGGCCCGAAACCTAGGCGCCAATAGCTTCCTACATCTGAGCTAAGCTCGACCAGGCCCCAGGAACAGACCCAGCCCACACCTCACGTCCTGGCTTCAGCCACGATCGATCCTTCATGCTGAAGCTGTTATGAGCGATGCTCTCGAAACGCACAGACGATCGTCCGCAGCGCAGCCTTCGACTTCGGGTCCGTCAGCGTAGAGTGCAGGACAATCTCGGATGACGGCAGCGTCGGCAGGCTGAACCGCTCGCCAATGTCCACTGTGCCGGCCGGGGCCAGTCGGCGGGAAAAGACCGATGTCGCCAGTCCCGCCGCCACCGCCGCATCGATGGCGGATGATCCCCCGAGAAACACTTCAGTCCAGCCTATTCCGGCCTGATCCAGCGCGCGGGTCGCCAGGTCGCGAACGCCGCACTCCGGCAACAGGGCTGCCAGACGAAGCGGCTCGCCCTTGCGATGTTCGAATTGCGGGGCGGCGAACCATCCGAAATGCTCGGGTCCCAGGATCTCGCCATCGCGACGATCCTCCTCGCGCCGGATGATGGCAGCGTCCAGTTCTCCTCGATCAAAGGCGTCCAGCAGGACGCGCGAATTCTCCAGCTGGACCTCTATCGTCAGGCAGGGATCATGCGCATTGAGCCGCGCCAGCAAGAGTGGCACCTCGGGCCCGGCCACATGGGCGGCGATGCCTAGAACGAAATGCCGACGGCCGCCGGCCAGAGATGACAGCGCCTGTTCGTGCGCGCTCAGAAGCGCCCGCGCCGGGGCCAGAAACAGAGCGCCTTGGGCAGACAGCCGCACAGAGCGCGGCGTGCGTTCAATCAGCCTGTGCCCCAGGCCGTCCTCCAGCCGCTTCAACTTCACGCTGACCGCCCCCTGGGTCGTCGCCAAGGCTTCGGCCGCTCGGGTGAAGCTCTGCAAGTCGGCGATCGCCACGAAGGTTCGGACCGCCTCCAGATCGAGGGACTTCATTTCAGCCATCCAGATTCCACATCACTGAAATCGCAAACCATCCCGTTCTGTTGTGGTCAACCCTGGACTATCTCGGCCTCGGCCGGAAGCTCCCTCCCCGGCGCTTCCACGAGCCTAGCCTCCCATGATCCGGTTCCGCCCTTCACAAAGCACGCTGGCGCTCGCAGCCGTCGCCCTGTCCTCGTTGATGTTCGGGCTCGAGATTTCAAGCGTGCCGGTGATCCTGCCGACGCTCGAGCGTGCGGTCGGCGCCGACTTCATACAGCTTCAATGGGTGATGAACGCCTACACCGTCGCGGTGGCCGGCGTACTGATGGCCGCCGGCGCCATCGCCGACCGCTTCGGTCGTAAACGCCAGTTCCTTATCGGCGTCACGGCGTTCGGTCTGACCTCGTTTGCCTGCGGCCTCACGGACGACATCGCGGTTCTGATCGGCGCTCGGTTTCTGCAAGGCATCGCGGGCGGCGTCATGCTGATCTGTCAGGTCGCCATCCTGTCGCATCAGTTCCGCGAGCCCCGGGCGCGCAGCGTGGCCTATGCCTGGTGGGGCGTGGTCTTCGGCTTCGGTCTGGGTTTCGGCCCGATCATCGGCAGCGGCATCATCACGATCGCGGGTTGGGAGTGGGTCTTCCTTATTCACGTCGTCCTGGCTGTCCTGACCTTTGCACTGGGCTTTGTCGGCGTTCAGGAGTCCCGGGATCCGCAGGCCAGTCGTCTCGACCTCGCCGGCATTCTGAGCCTGTCCATTGCGGTCCTCACCCTGACCGTCTTCATCACCGAGGGACCAAGGCTGGGCGTGACTTCGCCGCCTGCCCTGGCGATGCTGACCGTATCCGTCATCAGCTTCGCCGCCTTCGTGATCGTTGAACGCCGGGTGGCCCAGCCGATGTTCGACTTCGGCGTCTTCCGCATCCCGTCCTTCTCTGGCGCCCTGGTCGGTGCGGTCGGCATGAATCTCAGCTTCTGGCCGCTGATCATCTATCTGCCGATCTGGTTCCACGCCGGGCTGGGCCTGTCTTCGATCGGCGTAGGTTTCGCCCTTCTGGCCTATACCTTGCCCACGCTGGTCGTGCCGCCCTTGGCTGAACGACTATCACTGCGCTTCGGCGCCCGCCTGGTCATTCCTGTGGGCTTGTTCGCCATCGCGGCGGGCCTGTTGATGATACGTCTTTCGCTTGAACTGATGGGAGCGGGCTGGCCGTTGCTGGCGCCGGGTCTCGTGCTCGCCGGCGTCGGCCTGGGCCTGACCAATACCCCGGTCACCAATACAGCGACCGGCGCCGTTTCCAGCGACCGCGCGGGCATGGCCTCGGGACTGGACATGAGCGCGCGTATGATCACCCTCGCCGTCAATATCGCCGTCATGGGCGCGATCCTGTTCAATGGCGTCCTGGCGCATCTGGAGGCGACGCCAGGCGTGGCCACGGGCTTGCGTCAGATCGCGGAACGCGTCGCCGCCGGCAGCCTTGAAACCGGCCTGCCTGCTGGCCTGGCCCAGCAGGCGCTCGGTACCGGCTTCGGGTGGGTCACATTGTATGGCGGAGTCGGATGCTTGCTGCTGTCGTTCGGGTGCTGGGTGCTATTTCGCACTGAAGGCCGACGCCCCGAGACACTAGGCATTAAGCCGTGATCTCCCGTAAAAGGGCAATGGCCCCCTTAGCTTGAATAGGGTTCTGGCTGGGGAAGTAGAGAAATCGCCCCTGTCGTAATGGATCCCCGCCTAGCGCCAGCAGCGGACATTGGCGCCGAACCCGCAGGCCAACGCTTAACGGGTTGGTCTACGAAGGGGGGCTTTCGACCTGAAACTGACGCTCACGGCGTCGACAGCCAAGGTGCTACATCTCCTTGATGGCTCCACATCTGCGAAACTCCATCACGGGCTCCCCCCATCACAGGCGTTTGGCTGTTGTGCGTGACATCGCCGCATGCGTGGTCGCCATGGCGTCATACATCCTGGCTGCCTTGTGCATCGGCTGGGCTATTTCGACCCTGCTCAAGCCGATGGGCTATGTTTGGCCGCGCTTTGCGATCGTGGCGGCCCTATCCACCAGCCTCGGCATGTTGGTCAGCTGGTGTTTGACGAACGCCTTGTTCCCCAGGCGATCGGGCAAGGTGATCTTCGCAGCCTTCGCCGGAGTAGTCCTGCTCGTTTCGCTCGCGGGTCGAGGCAATGCCGTGAACTGGCTGCATACAGCCCAGGCCCTGCTGCTGGTCGGCCTCGCCTACGTCCTGTTCTGGCCGCACCGCAGACATGTTCGCTGACGGCGCGGCAGTGTTCGTCGCACAGGCGTTCATTGATCCGCTTGGGGACGAGACGCGCACGAATCCGGAACCTTTGCTCCAGCATCGAATGCTGAAACGACACGAACAAAGCAATCGGGCGCTGCGAAGGGCAGCAGGTGAGCACCGGACACGACAGTAGCGAAAGTCACCTCACCGGCTTCAGCCAGTTTGGCCGCATGAGCCACCGCTCCGTCGTAGGGCGTATTGGGGTCGAGTGTGCCATGGATCACCAGGGTGCGAGGCAGGGCCACAGGACTACGACCGTAGTAGTCATCCCGCTCGTAGAGCGGCGCGGACGGGCCGACGAGCAGCCCTGGCAGGGGGCTGGTGAACAGCGCGCCACGGGCTTCCGCTTCGACATCCTCTGCTGTCAGCTCGCGACGCCCGTTGTTCTCGGACGCGTTCATGAGAACGACCAGCGGAAGAGCGGGCGACGACTGTGGGTATTGGCCCAATTTATTGAACTCACTTTCCAGCGCTGCCCGAACGGCCAGAAGCGGTGATGCATCGCCCTGGTCCAGGGCGGAGATGATCGCCGAAATCTGGTCGCGCAGTTCGGGGAAGTTCAGCAGGGTCGCCAGAAATCGCCTGAGGTCCCCACGCGGTGCGACCTCCGCCTAGAGGGCATGCCGCTCCGGGTCAGAGAGAAGAGCTTCATAGACAAGGACCTGGTCAGGGCTCAGCAAGCTCCTGCCGACCTTGTCCACGACCGCTGTCCGATGACTCAGATCAAGCTCCGCAGACGCCTCCAGCGGAACAAGGCCGTCAAGGACGACGGCATCCAGTCCCACCGGCGCAGTCTGAAGCATCCGAAGGATGAGCTGCGTCCCGTACGAAACGCCATAGACCTGAACGGATCCTTCGCTTCGATAGCGGGCGATCAGCGTCGACAGGTCATGCGAGGCGTTGGTGACGGTAAACGCCTGTGTGCGGTCGAGGTCGGCGTACATCCCCCCGATACAAGAGCCCCATTCAGCACCAGCCAGAGCATATCCGCCCGGACTGTCGGCAGCCTCTTCAACTGGACAGAGCCGGGTTGAATAGCCCGTGCCGCGATGGTCCGGGATGATGAGGTCGCGGTTCGGAAACGCAGCGCGCAAGGTATCGAGAAATGGATAGAAGGACGCCCCGCTTTCTCCCGGGCCGCCGGCGATGAGCCAGACCTGGCCGGTTGTTGTCCCGCTAGTGGACGGGAATTTCCGGACGAAGAGATCCACGACGCCCGTCTCTGGATCATCTGGTCGAAGCGGCGTCTGGCTGATTGCGCATAGACTTCCCGCGAGGCCCGGCAAAGCGGCATCGTCGCAAGGCGTGAACCTGTTCCCGGCCGCAGCGGGGCCGCACGACATCGCAGCGATCAGGCACCCGAAAGCGATGCGTCCTGCGACACGATAAATGGTCTTCGACATTCTGGGTCCCCGGGCACGACCGTCATGCCGTGTCTGAAGAGCCTTCAGGCAGGGGCGACGGATGCACCTCGGGCCATTAAGTTTTCGCAATGCGCCAGATGTTGTGCTCCAGCCGCAAGGAGTTGCGAAGTCGGCGGAGCGCCAGCCGCGGACATTCGCACAGGCTCCGACAGTGGACGTCTCGCTATGAGCCGGACGGTCGTGAAGGCGTTTGCAAAAATGCCTTCACGAGGTCCACGAAGGCGTCCGGGCGCTCCAAGTACACGAAATGGCCACTGTCGGGGATAACGATCCGCCGAGAGTCGGGGATCAGGACTTCCAGCGCGCCCGCGTGAGCGTGTACGTCCGGCATATCGACCTCGCCGGTGGCGATGAGGGTCGGCGCTGTCAGTTCGCCCAGCCGCTCCATGATCCCCTGCCCGTTGCGCATCATTCGCCCCGCACCGAAATTGTCGGGATGGGCGCGAAGGTCGGCGACGACGAAAGCGCGGGCTTCCTCCGCGGAGGGCGTGAGGATGTACGGATCGCGAACCGCTTCCTCCAGCCGCCCTTGCGAGAGCAGACCGACGAGGGTCGCGGTGCGCCGCATGAAGTGATCGGTTGGTTTGAAGCCGCTGACGGCCGCCCCGACCAGCACAAGACCGTCCACCGCCTCCGGATGTGCGAGGGCGAACTCGACGGCGACGCCTCCTCCCGCCGACGATCCGACCAGGATCGCCTTTCGCACCCCCGCCGCCTTCAGGACCCCTGCCAGATCGGCGACAGGATCATAAGGCGCCAAGGCAGCCGGCGAGGCGCCGTAGCCCCGGCGGTCATAACGCACGACCGTAAACGTCTGGCACAGGCGCGACCAGACCCCGTCATAGGCGGAGGAATCCAGAATGCCGTCGTGGAGCAAGACCAGCGCCTTGGGGCCGGAGCCGCAGGTTTCATAGGCGACCTGCCCGCCCTCGACCGGGGCAAGTCGCGTCTCAGCGACGGCGGCGTTCGCGTTGAGGAGCAGGCAGCCGACCGCGATCGCCCAGGCGGGCGTTGAAAACAGCCTCATATCAGTCTCCGGAAAGGGGCGCCGATCAGCCGGCGCGTTTGAACTCGATCGGTTGGTGTTCGGTCGTTTCGTCGGGAAGGTATTCGAGGATGTCGCCGGGCTGACAGTCCAGATAGGCGCACAGGGCCTGGAGGGTTTCGAACTTCATGCCCTTGACCTTGCCGGACTTGAGCAGGGACAAATTGGCTTCGGTGATGCCGATGCCGCGGGCCAGGACGTTGGAGCGGACCTTGCGCCGGGCCATGACGACATCAAGCCGGATAATGATCGGCATCAGACGAAAGCCTTCCGGTCTTCCTCGATCTCGCGACCGACCCGCATGACCTGTCCGATCACCAAGACGAGCAAACCGAGGATGAAGGCCTGCAGGCTGGCCAGATGAGCCCAGTTCTTGTCGATCTCGTAGCCGGTGGCGCTGAGGAACAGGTGGCAGACGAAGGGCGAGAGCGCATAGGCGCAGAGCCATCCGCCTATCCGACTGAAACTGCTGGCATTCTCAGGCTCGAACACCTTGCCCGCCGCATAGAGCCGAAACAGGGTTCTGAGGCTCCAGAACAACATGATGATCGGGGTGGCTCGCACGACGCCGACCAGACAGTAGATCAGGCGGTGGACAAGGGGCAGCGAGCCGAACGCTATGGAGTTGGCAGGGCCGCCGCCGAGATAGGCGTTATCCGGCCCGATCCGGACAAACTCGCCCTTGTAGAAAACCATCGTGACCAAGGCGATCACAAGGACGGTCAGGGACAGGCCGAGCAGGCCTGTGAAAAGCCAACCCAGAGCGCGGCTTCCTAAACGAACCCGACGCTGGGCGACGGTTTCTTCCTGCGGCACAAGCTCAGCACGCGGATTCAAGAGAATGACAGTGGTCATGGACGCCTCCAGCACCCGACCATCAAATTATAATTATTTTCTGTCAAACGATATATCGCTGATCAGATTGGTGAGCGCTCATGACGGGTGTCGCGTACGCGCCATTTGCCGAAATTGGACTGTCGGCGGGAAGCGGACATCAGCTCTGCGGAGAAGTTAGTCCTTTCCCGGCTACGCTGGGTAGCGTCGCCGCGCCGTTGGGGACATTCGCGCGGCAACCGCAGACGACGGGCTGGCGAATTCCAACGGGAGCTCCTCGTCCACAGCGTCGCGTGACCCCACGCTTCACCAGTTCATGCGGAGGCCCAAAGCGGCCGCGGTAGCCGTCTGGCGGCTTCGGTCACCATCGACCGTCCAACGGTGGCTGGCCTGACCGTAGACGCTCACGTTCGTGCTCACACGTGCGGTGAGACCTCCACCGACTTCCAGCGCCGTGTCGCCAAACCGGTTTTCGATGGCGGGGGAAGATTGCCCCAGGAACACACTGTCGGTGCCGGAGAAGGCGTGCCAGAGATTGATCCGTCCATAGGGCTGCCAAAGCGTCCCGTGGTCGTCGCGCCGAGTGTATTGCAGACGCCCCCCAAGCCGCCCGGTCCAGGCCGCCCCCTCATTCCAGTCCACACTCGAATACTGGTCCTGCGTCCGGTCCACCGACACATCCTGGTAGACGATCTGCGCCTGAGGCTCGATCAGCCAGCCCTCTCGAAATTCGATGGGATAGCCGGTCTCGAGCGACGCCGTGTATCCGATCGTCTGGGTCGAGATTCCGGGGCCATAGAGGGAGGTCGCCTCCATGTCGTACCAACTCTGCTGCAAGACGGAATCGACATACCAGCCGGTCGGGCCGAAATGCGTCCAATAGGCCCCGACCGAAGGGCCATCCGTCAGCAGACGGCCCACCGCCAGGTTCTGCGTCCCGAGCGCAAAGCCGCGCATCGACGAGTCGTAGTCGGTATAGGCCACATACAGGCCAGCATGGTCTCGGTGGCCGCTGCCCGTCGTCCGCCGGAAGATGTCGAAGCCGGTCTGGAAGCCGACCAGATCACCATCGGCGCGCGCATCCGCCATCCCGCTCCATCGGTTGCTCAACCGCACCCCGAACAGGCGTCCCCAGGCGCCGTTCACATAGGCCCGCGGTTCCACCAAGCCACGCAGGTTTTCTTCGTCGCCGACGCGCTCATGCAGCGTCCCCAAGGTCGACAGACCCATCTGTCGCGCGATCCCGGGGATTGGCGCATAGAGCGCCACTTCCGGACGGTAGAGCGGAATGTCTGGCCCGCTCGGATCCGCGCCCTTGAGATGAGACCGGAGGAACCAGTCGCTCGCATCGGCGTCGCCACCGCGGAAGAGCTGGTACTCATAGGCGCCGGCCACGACGCGCTGGCCCAGCGTGAAGGCGTCGGTCGTCGTGCCGCCGCCGCCGGTCACCTGCACCAGCCGAATGCCATCCGCCACGGTTTGCGCGCCTGGGCCGCCGGTATTGTTGACGAGGACGGTCGTCGTGCCGCTGGCTTGGCCGCCATCGATCACCAACAGGTTGGTCGACGAGTTGTCGGCGCCAAGATAGGTGTTGAAGCCGATGCGGCTCCCGGCGGCGCCCGCGTAGCTGCCGACCGTCAGCGTGCTGTAGGCGTCCTGTCTCACCAGGAACTGGATCACACCGGCATTGCTCACTGCGCCGGTCGCGCTGGAATCGCCGGTCACGTTCCAGGCGCTGCCGGCGTCGATCGCGACATCGGTTGCGTTCTGCGCCAGGCCAGTCCAGAGGCTGCCCTGCTTCAGAGCTACGTCAGCGGTGTTGCCGGGATCGGCGAGCAGGTCGCCCGTCCATCGCGAAGCGGTCAGGCTAGCGCCAGTTGCACTTCCGGGGCCGGTCAGGCGCTGATCGCCGGTCCAGCTGCTGTTGCTCAGGTTGTAGGCGAGAACCGAGGCGTCGACGACGATGTCGCCACTGAGCGACGGCATGTCGGCGATGTTCAGCGTCAGGTCGCTCGCCGCACCCCCTGCATCCTCGCTCACTTGCGCCAGAAAGAGCTGACCGTTCACGACGGCGGGGGCGAGCGCGGCGCCGCCACCGATCGAGATCACTCCCGTCCCGCCCTCGGCGAGGATGAGCGCGCCGTTGGCGGCGCTCAGGCTGCCGCCGGTGATCGACACGGTGCTCGACGCGCTGCCGGCGAGGTGGATCGCCGACGATCCAGCGCCGCTCACCGCGACCCTGGCGCCAGAGACAGCGAGTCCGCCGCCATTGATGGCGGCGATGCCGTGCGCGGCTGTGTTGACGCCATTGGTCGTGATTGAGCCGCCAACGATCACGGCGGAGGCGCCTTGGCTGACCCTGACGCCGATGGCGCCATCGCCGTTTGTGGTGATCTCAGCGTTCTTCGTTTGCAGTCGACTGCCGGCCCCGATCACGTCCGCGCCATGGGCCTCCAACCCTCTCTCGGCACTCGGGAACTGGAGAACCGGCTGGCTGCCTCCGTCTCCCCCGTAGCCGGTGGTGATCTCCGTGTTGGTCGCGATGATCTCGCCCGCGTCGGTGATGAGCAGGCCGGCGCTGGAAGGGCCGGACGCGCGGACTATGGTGTCGGTCAGAGTGACCGTGCTGCCCGCCCCGCTCGCCACCGCGCCGGTGGAGTTGGGCTGATAGGTGAAAATGCCGTAGCCCGCGAAGTCGATCCTGGCTCCGGCCACGGCCCATACGCCCCTGCTGTTTGCGCCATAGGTGGAGATGCTCGCGCCATTACTGACTAGGATGCGGCTGCCGACGCCACGAGCAAGCATGCCCGGAGCGTTGGCGATGATCGTGCCGCCGTAAT
>Ga0247822_10002880_pt1 | contig 11112 bp, 9 predicted proteins | sample 13C_Cellulose_Da_FD_192423 | JGI IMG/M metagenome (GOLD analysis project Ga0247822, IMG submission 192423) | Soil microbial communities from agricultural site in Penn Yan, New York, United States - 13C_Cellulose_Day30 | ecosystem: Environmental > Terrestrial > Soil > Agricultural land | place... | reverse complement strand
CCTCACAAAGCTCGTCCTTGGCGTCGAGGCGCGGCAGCGACGCGAGCGCCATCAGACCGCGGGTCTGGCGGGTGGCCGTGCAGGACACCGTCTCGAGCGCGGTACAGCCCGCGAGCGGCGTGAGGTCGCGCACGTCGGTGTAGCGGAGGTTGATCGTGCGCAGCGCCGGCAGGCCGCGCAGCGGGCGCAGGTCGGCCACCTTCGTGTACGAACACGCGAAGACCTCGAGGCGTGGGTGGCTCGCGAGCGGCGTGAGGTCGGCCAGCTCGTCGTTGAAGTCGACGTGCAACCAGCGCAGCGACCTCATGGCGTCGATCCCGGCGAGCGACGTGACCTTGTTGGAGGCGAGCCCCAGCCGCTCCAGCTTCGCCAGCGTGCGCAGCGCCGTCACGTTCGGGACCGCGTTCTCGCCGAGATCGAGAGCCCTCAGCTCGACGAGCTTCGCGAGCGGCGCGGCGTCGTACAGCGCGAAGTGGATGGCGAGCTCGCGCAGCCGAGGCAGCTCGGCGAGCACCGGCCAGTCGGTCACGCCCCCGAAGCAGTTGACGTCGAGCTTCTCGAGCAGCGCCAGCGCGCGCAGCGGCGCGACGCTCGTCACCTGGGCGCGACGGCGCTCGCCCTTGGCGTCCGTGGTCTTCGCGAGCTCCAGCTGGCCGAGCAGCGTCATCGTCGCGAGGTCGGCGTCGGTCGGCGACTTGTCGCGGCGGATCGCGGCGAGGAAGGCCGGCTTCCACTCCGCGCCACTTCGGTCGAGTGCGTCCCACCAGCTGCGCGCGCGCTTGCGCGCCGCGGCGTCCACGGACCGCGCGGACACGGTTAGGATCGCGGCGAGCTCGTGCGCGAGCGCCTTCGGCGCGCCGGTGGTGAACCTGGCGCCGAGCTCCTCGGCGATGCGCACGAGCTGCTTCAGCGCACGAGGGAAGTGCCGCGGCGTCGCCGGCTTCTTCCCCATCCCCTCGATCTTTACGCGATCGCTCGGATCACGCGGCACGGATTTCCGACCGCGAGCACGCCCTCCGGGACGTCACGCGTGACCACGCTGCCCGCGCCGATCACCGAGCGCGCTCCGATCGTCACGCCGGCGAGGATGAGCGCGCCTCCGCCGACCCACACGTCGGCGCCGATCTCGATCGGCTTGCCGTACTCGCGCGCGCGGCGCTCCACGGCGTCGAGCGGATGCAGCGGCGTCAGGATCTGCACGCCCGGCCCGAACATCGAGAACGCGCCGATGCGCACGCGGCAGACGTCGAGCACGACGCAGTTGAAGTTGAAGTACACGCGCTCGTCGAGCTCGATGTTGCTGCCGTAGTCGCAGAAGAAGGGCGGCTGGATCAGCGCCGTGTCGCCGCCGGAGCCGAACAGCTCGCGCACCAGCTGCCGCCGCGCGTCCGCATCGGTATCCGCGTCGCGTGTCGCGTTCAGCGCATGACACAGGTCATGCGCGCGGGTGCGCGCCGCGACGAGCTCGGGATCGAAGGCATCGTAGAGCTCGCCGGCGATCATCTTCTCGCGTTCGGTGCGCATGGCTCCGAGCGAGGGCCTCGCAGGCCTAGCGGCGCAGCGCGAGACGCGCGAGCAGCAGGCAGACGAGTGCGTTGAGGCCGAGCCACACGCTCGCGAAGCCGAACGCCGACGGGACGTGGATCGTCATCATCGGAGCGACCGCGAAGAACGCGAGGTGCGCCGCGACGCCGACCGCCAGGCCCGCGAGCGGGGCGCGCAGCTTGGGCACGCCGTAGCCGATCGCGAGCAGCGCGAGCGGGGCGAGCGCGCTGAAGAACAGCGCGTTGCCGTGGCCGAGCGGGCCGAGCAGCGAGAGGTCCCACGACGGCAGGCCGTGCGTGAGGGTCTCGACGACCGGCGCGCTCGACAGCGAGGGCGCGAGGTACGGCAGGAAGAACAGGCCCGAGGCGCCGACGACGACGCCCGCGAGGTAGCCGAGGGCTCCCTTGCCGCTGAGGTTGACGCCGAGGCCGCGGCGGCGCGCGGAGGCCGCGACGGCGCCCGCCATGACGAGGCCGAGGCCGAGCTGCCAGCCGCCGCCCTTGCCGCGCGCGGCCTTGATCGCGGCCGGCGCATCGACGATGCCCGCGCCGTACTTGTCACGCACGTAGGTCTGGTTGGCCGGCCGGCGCGCGGTGTCCTGCATGATCTTCTCGACGGCGGCGGGCTTGGTGACGCCCTCACCGACGATCAGCGCGGCCACGCCCGCGGCGTGCGGCGACGCCATCGACGTCCCCATGTACGCGTAGTAGTCGTTTTTCTTCGGGTTGCCGATCTCGATCGTGTTCTGGAGGACGCCTCCATCGGGGTTATTGCGGTTGCCGCGGCCATCGGTGGTGTCGCCGCCGGGCGCCGCGATGTCGATGTCCTTGCCGTAGTTCGAGTAGAAGGTGACCGCCTCGTCGCCGCGCGTCGCGCTGACGGCGATGGCGCCCGGATACGCGGCGGGATAGCCGACGCGGCCGCGGCTCTCGTTGCCGGCGGCGCACACGACGACGACGCCCTTGTCGTAGGCGTACTTCACGGCCTTCTTGAGGACGTTCGAGGGGAACGCGCCGCCGAGGCTCATGTTGATGACGCTCGCGCCGTTGTCGGCGGCGTAACGGATCGCGTCGGCGATGCCGGCGACCGAGCCGGAGCCCGACGCCGAGAGCACCTTGAGCGGCATGATCTTCACGTTGCGCGCGACGCCCGCGACGCCGATGCCGTTGTTGGTCACCTGCGCGATCGTGCCGGTCACGTGCGAGCCGTGGCCGTGGTCGTCGTTCGCGTGCTTGGTGTTGGCGACGAAGTCGTACGGCTTCACGAACGTGATGCCCTTGAGATCGGGCAGCAGCGTGAACTGCTTGTAGTCCTCGTAGCCGACGCCGGTGTCGAGGACGGCGACGATGACGCCGTTGCCGTCGGCGAGCTTCCACGCCTCGGGCATGCCGATCTGCCGCATGTGCCACTGCTTCGGGTACAGCGGGTCGTTCGGGAAGCCCTCGTGCTGCGGCTGCTCGGGCGTGATCACCGGCGCCATCTCACCGGGCGAGAGCTGGAAGTACGCATCGGGCTCCGCGACCTCGACCTCGGCGCGCTTGGAGAGCTCCGCGATCAGCGCATCGCGCTTCGCCGGATCGACGTGCGCGCGATACAGCTGGTGGTTCGCGGCGGGATCGGAGACGAGCACGAGATCGATGCCGTAGTCGGCCTCGAGATCCGCGACCTGCGCGGCCGACGCGTTGTCCTTCAGGTCGACGAGAATGTCGTCGGGATCGGTGACCGCTGCCTGCCGGTCCTCGTCGAGCTGCGACGCCGCGACGTCCGCATCGCGCTCGGGCTTGAAGTACCACCAGATGAGCACGATCGCGATCGCTACGAGCAGCCACCACAGGCGCCCGAGCCCTCGCTTTTTGTTCTCGTCCATGAAGCGAAGTATAGGCCCTAAATCAGGATCCGCTCGTCGGCGGGAGTTTCGTCCTCGCCGAGCACGAGCTGGTTATCGATCTCCCGATCTTCGGCCAACGCTTCGAGATAGCTCTTGATTTCAGGCATCGCCGCGACGATGCGCGCCACGTACTCGCGGGCGAGGAACAGCACGGTCGCGGGCCGCTGCGCCACGACCGTGGCGGTGGTGCGCATGTTGCGGAGCAGCGACATCTCGCCGAACACGTCGCCCGTGCGCAGGCCGCCGAGCGGAACGGCCTGGCCATCGGAGGTGCGGCGCGAGACGTCGAGCTCGCCGGCGAGGACGACGAACAGGCCGCGGCCCTCCTCACCCTCGTTGATGACGACGGTGCCGGGCGCGACGTCGTGGCTCGTGAAGCGGCGCAGGAGATCGCGCTGCTGCATCCGATTGAACGGCTTGAACAGCGGGCTCGTCGCCATCAGGTTTCCCAGGAGACGCTCTCGCGTGAAGCCGTGCAGCGCCTCGGCGACCGCACCGAGCTCGTCGGCGAGCGAGGCGAGCGACTGCCGCCCGACCTCGAGCAGGTCGACCTCGCTGAGGCAGCCGACGCTCGCCGAGCGCGGTTGCGCGGAGAGCAGCGCCATCTCGCCGAACACCGCGCCCTCGCCGAGCTGTGCGAGATCTTGCTGGCGGCCGAGGCCATCGGTCGCGAACACGCGGAGGCTCCCACCGGCGACGAAGAAGAACGAGTTGCCGGGCTCGCCCTCGCGGATCACGAGCGCACCGACGGGCAGCCGGCGCAGCACGAGCGTCGAGAGCACGCGCTTGAACGCCGCCTCCGACAGCGACGACAGCAGCGGGATCGGGTGCACCGCCTCGGGAAAATCCTTGAACTGATCCGTCGCGTGCTCGGCGCGGTGAAGCGCGACCGCGACCGCGTCGGCCGGCGCGGCCTCGCGCACGTCCGGCACGGTGATCGGCAGCGTGTCGACGGGGAGCGCGACGCGCGCGGCGACCTTGCCGAGCAGCTCGGATTCGGAGCCGTAGCTCACGACGAGCGCGGCCGTCAGATCGCTCGCATCCGCGCCGTGCGCCTCGAGGACGCGTGCGCACACGAGCGCGGCCAGGGGATGTCCTGACTTCAGGCAGTACCACGCGGTCGCGCGATAGACGTTCGCGGCGCCCGGGTTGGCGAGGGCGAGCGCGCAATCGGCGACCCGGATGCGTGCGTCGTAGTCCAGCGGCGCTGCCGCGACGATCGCGTCGTAGAGACGAAGTGCGGGGAGGTGTTGTCCCTGCGCGTACAGCGCCGCGGCGCTCCTGCGCACGTCACCCAGCGAAACCATGAGGGCTACGGTACACGATCGATCGAAGCCTCGTTTGCAGCCCGCTCCGATCGGGCCCTATTATCCGGCGGTCGGGCTTCGCTCACCGACGCAGAGGGACCGTGAAGAAATGCGCTAGCTGCACCAAGGACCTGCCCGACGCGGCGCTGCACTGCGTGTTCTGCGGCGCCAAACAGGCTCCCGCACCCGCCGTCTCCGCGGCGGCGAACGCGAAGACCGTGATGGGGTACGGCGGGCAAGAGCTCGACGCGCTGCGCGCACAAGCCGCCGCCGCGAATGCCGCGCGCGCAGGTGCGCCGGCAAATCTCCCGGCGGCCGCGCCGTACAGCGCGCCCCAGCCCGGCTACGCGCCCGCGGCGAAGGCCGCGACGCCCGACGCACGCCCGAGCTCGCCGTCGAGCGGCTACGGCGGCGCTCCGGCTGGAGGTGGCTACAGCCCGCCCGCGGCCGGTGGCTACAACCCGCCCGCGGCCGGCGGCTACACCCCGCCCTCCGGCGGTGGGTACGGCGGCGCTCCGTCGGGCGCTGGCTACAACCAACCGCAGGGTGGCTACCCGCAGCCGGGCGGCTACAACCCGCAGCCCGTGCAGCCGGTCGCGCCGATCCCGTCGGCGCAGCCGCCCTATCTCGCCTCGCAGACCGCGGCGCGCGCGGGCCGGCCGATCGAGCCGTGGAAAGACACGCTGCGCGTGATGATGTTCGTGTGGGGCGGGCTGCTGCTGCTCGCGTTCGTCGCCCCGCTCTCGCTCGATCCCATGGCGTTCAGCTGGGACACGATCATCAACGGCGAAGGCAAGCAGAAGCTCGGCCCGCTGCTCGTCGCGGCGGTCGGTCTTCTCAGCATCGTCATCGGAGCGATCCCGATGGCGTCCCCCGCGCGCGGTGCGCTCGCGGCGGTGCTGGGGCTCGCCGGCATCTTCGTCCCCGTCTTCCTCGACGGCATGCCGCCATGGCAAGTGCTCGTCACCATGGCCGGCATGGTCGTGCTCGTGCCGAGCCTGCTCGTCCGCAACGAGTACCGCGACGCGTCGCTCGCGCGCATCCTCGTCACCGCCGGTGTCGTCGCGGTGCTGGCGCCATTGCTGATCCCGACGAATGGGAACGTCCCCCTCGCGGGGCAGTTCCAGGCGGTCCTCGATGCCGAGGGTCAGTGGAAGATCGTCAACCTCGTCTCGTTCCTCCTGATCGTCGTGGTCGCGCTCTCGCTCCTCGCGTGGCTGCCGTCGCCGTCGAGCGGTGCGTCCAAGCCGCTCGCGTGGGCGCTGATCATGTGGCCGCTGCTGATCGTGGGCTCGACCCTGTTCCTCGACGGTGGCATCGATCCGACCAAGTCGCCGGCGTCGGCGCTGCTCTGGGTGATCGGCGCCAAGGGGGCCGCCATCGGAAGCGGCTTCCTGGCGATCGCCAGCTGGGGCATCGCGACCTTGATCGGCAAGCAGCTCGAGTAATGGGCGAGCGCCGCGAGCTCGTCATCGGCCGCACGGTCCTCGGCCGCCCGATCGAGGCCGTGTGCTTCGAGCCGCCGAGCTACGCGAAGCCGCGCCCGACCGCGCTGCTGTTCGCGGCGATCCACGGCGACGAGCCGGCCTCGCAGCTGATGCTCGAGCGGCTCGCCGACGAGCTCGTCGAGCGTCCGCCGGGGCGCGAGACGTGGATCGTGCCGTGCGTGAACGTCGACGGCATCCTCGCCGGCACCCGCAACAACGCCAACGACGTCGATCTCAATCGCAACTTCGCCTCCGCGTCATGGGGCACCCAGCGCAGGCCCGGCTACAACCCGGGCAAGGCCGCCGAAGATCAACCCGAGACCCAGGCGCTCGTCGCCTTGATCGATCACATCAAGCCGCACCGCATCGTCACCGTGCACGCGACGTATCGCATGGTGAACTGGGACGGCAGCGGCGAGCAGCTCGCGCGCGAGATGTCCGATCGGTGCGGGTATCCCGCCCAGGGCGACATGGGCTACCCGACGCCGGGCTCGTTCGGCGCGAAGTACGGCACCGAGCAGGGCCTCGAGGTGATCACGCTCGAGAGCCCGTACCTCGTCGTCGACGAGCGCGCGTGGCTCGAGACGCGCAGCGCGCTGCGCTGGTGCGTCGACCTCCCGGACTGAGCCGGCGCACCAACGCGAGAACTTGTCGCGGCTGTGACGGCTTGTCACACTGCTCGCGATGAGCGCCCCGTGGTCGGTCGGGCTGGATCTGCGCGTGCTGCGGCACGTGCGGGGCGTGCTGCGCCGGCGCGGGCTCGAGCTGGTGCTCGTCGAGGAGCGGCCGGCGCACGCGGCGGCCTATGCGCCGCTCGATGGGTCGGATGGCGCCGGGCTCGCGGTGATCGCGCCCGAGCTCGGCGCGGCCGAGGGGGCCCTGATCGAGAGCATGCTCGGCGAAGCCGCGAACGATGTGGCCGCCGCGTTGCGCGAACGTCGCGAGGGAGCCGCGCGCTCGCCGTGGGGAACGGAGCCGCCCGGCCGGCGCACGAGCTACCACGGCATCATCGGTGGCGCGCCGATCATGCAGGAGCTGTACGTGCTGCTCGGGCGCGTGTCGCCGTCGGACTCGACCGTGCTGATCCAGGGCGAGAACGGGACCGGCAAGGAGCTCGTCGCGCGCGCGATCCACGAGGGCAGTGATCGACGCGACCGCAAGTTCGTGGTGACCAACTGCTCCGCGTTCAACGACAACCTGCTCGACTCCGAGCTGTTCGGTCACAAGCGCGGCGCATTCACCGGCGCGGTCGCCGACAAGCAGGGCCTGTTCGAGATCGCCGACGCGGGCACGTTCTTCCTCGACGAGATCGGCGACATGTCGCCCGCACTGCAGGTCAAGGTCCTGCGCGTGCTGCAAGAGGGCACGTTCAACCGCGTCGGTGACACGGAGACCCGCATGGTCGACGTGCGCATCATCGCCGCCACCAACCGTGATCTGTCGGCGATGGTCGCCGCCGGCCAGTTCCGCGAAGATCTCTTCTATCGCATCCACGTCATCAACGTGACCGTGCCCGCGCTGCGCGAGCGCCGCGAGGACATCCCGCTGCTGATCGAGCACTTCCTCGCGCGCCATCGCCGCACGCGCACCAAGCGGCTCGCGCCTGCGTGCAGCGCGCGCATGCTCGTCTATCCGTGGCCTGGCAACGTGCGCGAGCTCGAGAACGAGATCGAACGCCTCGTCGTGCTGTCGGGCGACGAGCCGATGATCGGCGCCGAGCTGCTGTCACCGCGCATCCGTCAGTGGGAGCCCTCGGACGGCGACGCCGTCGACGCCGGTCCTGACTCGCTGCCCGCCGCCGTCGAAGCGCTCGAGCGGCGCATGATCGGCGCGGCGATGCGCCGGCACCGCGGCAACAAGACCCGCGCCGCCGAGGAGCTGAAGGTCTCGCGTCGCAACTTGATCCGGCTCGTCCAGAAGTACGAGCTCGAGTAGCGCTACCACGTCATCCCGACGGTGGCGCCCATGCGGTTGTTGCCCTCGGTGTCCGGCACGTAGAAGAAGTGGAGCGGCACGCTGATCTTGCCGACCTGCGGCGTCCAGCCGGCCGCGGCGATCATGTGCGACACCGACTCGGGATCCGGGGTGAGGTTGACGCCGACGCCGAGCTGGAAGCTGCGGTTGAACTCGAAGCCGATCAGGCCGCTGGCCGCGGGGATGAACTTGCTCTGCTCGAGGCCGGCGACCGTGACGTTGCCGACCATCAGCACGTTGAGCCAGGAGTGGCCGACGATGCGATAGAAGCCCTCGTAGCCGAGGAGCATCATGTTCGGTGACTTCAGCCCGAACTCGTCCTTGAGCGAGCCGCCGTTCTCCCGCGTGCCCATCTTGTCGTAGTTCTGGATGTAGGTCCAACCGAGCCGGAAGCCGTGCTGGAAGCGGCGCCCCGCCGGCGCACCCCACGCGCCTTCGCCATCGACGGAATCCGTCGCGGTCGCCGACAGCGTGGTCTCGCGCGAGGGCTCGGCGTAGGCGACGACCGGCGCCGGCTGGATTGCAGGTGCCGGCTGGACCGCAGGTACCGGCTGGATCGCAGCTGTCGATGGGCTCGGGGCGATCGTGCACGGAGCCAGGCAATCGTTGGCGCCGGGCTGGGCGGCGGCGACACCGGCGAGAGAGGAAGCGAGGAGGAGCGCGAGAGCAGTGGTCGTCTTGGTCATGGGCTCAAGGTGCAGCGACGCCGCGTGAGATGTCGTCGGTGCCCGCGTGAACCACGCGTGAAGCGAATAGGGCGTCCCCTCGGCGCGTTACGCCCGACCATCCAAGGAGGACCCATGGAGATGATGAGTGAGAAGCCCGAGCTCGTCGGCGGCCCGCCCCGCTGGCTCGACCTGCGCCCGATCGGACTCATCGCGCTCGCCGCGGCGGCCGTGTGGTGCACGACGATCGTGATGGACACGTACCACAGCATCAAGGTCAAGCCCGAGATGCGCACCATCAAGGTCGTCGGCTCGGCGAAGAAGCGCATCGCCTCGGATCTCATCGAGTGGTCGGCGACGCTCGAGGCGCGCGCGCCCGATCGCACGGCCGCGTACAAGCTGCTGCGCGAGCATCGCGAGAAGACCGTCGCGTATCTCCAGGCCGCCGGGATCAAGGCCACCGAGATCCAGCCGCAGTCGACCTCGTTCGAGGAGGAGCTCACCGTCACCGAAGAGTTCAAGGTGTTCCCCGGTGCGAAGGAAGCCACGCGGATCGAGAAGAAGACGCCGAAGGGGTTCGTCACGCGCGAGACCATCGTCGTCCGCTCGACGGACGTTCCGGTCGTCGAGAAGGCCTCGCGCGAGGTGACCTCGCTGCTCGAGCAAGGCGTCTCGATCACGTCGGAGTCGCCGTCCTACTACTACACGCGCCTGGGCGAGCTGAAGGTCGAGATGCTCGCGGCCGCCGGCAAGGATTGCCGCGCGCGCGCCGACAACATCCTCAAGAACACAGGCGGCGGCGGCATCAAGCGCCTGCTCGACACGAGCATGGGCGTCATCAACATCAACCCGGCGAACTCGACCGAGACCTCGCACGAGGGCAACAACGACACCACGTCCTTCGAGAAGGACATCATCACGATCGTGCGCGCCGAGTTCGAGCTCGAGTGACGCGGTAGACTGGGCGCATGCTGCGCTCGGTCCTCGTCGCTTCGCTGCTGCTCGCTGCATGCAAGGACACGGACCCGCCGTCGGCGTCGAAGCCAGCTGCTCCGAAGGTCGAGCCGCCGCGCACCGGCCCGGAGCTGCCGCCGCTCGCGCGGACGGGCACCGTCGACGCGCCGTCCGCCGTCCCCCTGCTGGCCGCGACGCCGCAGGGGATCACGCTCGACGGCAAGCCGGTGATCGCGCTGCGCGACGGAACGATCGATCCCGCGGACCTCGAGGGTGGCGCCGGGGGACGCAAGATCTCGAAGCTCACCGCCCAGCTCTCCACGCTCGCCGCGGGCGCGCCACCATCGACGCTCGCGCTCGCGCTCGATCCTCGCCTGTCGTACGACCTGCTCGTCAACCTGCTGTTCTCCGCCAAGCAGAAGGAAGCCGGGTGGAAACACTTCGCGCTGCTCGTGAACGTCGGCAGCACGACGCGCGCGCTGCCGCAGCAACGCGGAGCATGATGGAGCGACGGCTGCGCTGTTGCGTGATGCGGCGCGACGTCACCGCGTGGCGGACGCGAGCGCCTCGGCGAGCTCCGGGTGCTTCCACGTGAAGCCGAGCTCCTTGAGCCGCGCGGGCACGACGTTGCGCCCGTGCAGCAGCGCCTCGGCGAGCTCGCCGACCGCGGCCTTGATCGCGAACGCCGGCACCGGCATCCAGCTCGGGCGGCCGAGCGCCTTGCCGAGCGCGCGCGACAGCTCCGCGTTGCGCACCGAGCCGGTCACGAGGTTGATCGGACCGCGATAGCGGTCGTCGGCGGTAGCCGCGGCGTACGCGGCGACTGCATCGGCGCGGTGGATCCACGACACGAACTGCCGCCCACTGCCGAGGCGGCCGCCGACGAACAGCTTGAACGGGGTGGCCATCTTCGCGAGCGCACCGCCACCGGCATCGAGCACGAGCCCGGTGCGCATGCACACGACCCGCAGGCCGAGCGCCTCGGCGGCGCGCGCTTCCTTCTCCCAGTCGCGGCACAGCCGGCCTAGAAACGTGTCCGCCGGCGGATCGGCCTCGGTGACCTCGTCGTCGTCGAAGTCGTCGCGGTCCGGCGCGTATGGGTAGTAGTCCGCGCCCGACGCCGAGACGAGCACGCGCGGCCGCTTCTCCGCAGGCACCTTCGCGAGTGCCTCGACGAGGGTGCGCGTCGCTTCGACGCGGCTGTCGCGGATCACCTGCTTCTGGCGCGCATCCCACCGCTTCGCGGCGATCGGCTCGCCGGCGAGGTGCACGATCGCGTCGTCGCCCGGGCG
>Ga0247822_10002879_pt1 | contig 11114 bp, 10 predicted proteins | sample 13C_Cellulose_Da_FD_192423 | JGI IMG/M metagenome (GOLD analysis project Ga0247822, IMG submission 192423) | Soil microbial communities from agricultural site in Penn Yan, New York, United States - 13C_Cellulose_Day30 | ecosystem: Environmental > Terrestrial > Soil > Agricultural land | place... | reverse complement strand
TGCTGAAGGTCCACCTCGACCCCAATAATCATAATGGCGCGGTCTTCCTCGGCCTCAACGGCCTGGTCGTGAAGAGCCACGGAAGCGCGAACGCCAAGGGCGTCGCCAACGCTATCCAGGTCGCCGCGCGAATGGTCGCCAACGATATCACGAACAAGATCGGCGACGACCTCGACAACTTCCGCGCGCACGCATTTTCGGACGAGGCCGCGGAATGACCCGCAAGGCCGTCATTGCCGGCAGCGGCTCCGCACTGCCCAAACGGCGCGTATCGAACGCCGAGCTCGCCGAACAGGTTGAGACTTCCGACGAGTGGATCGTCGAGCGGACCGGGATTCGGTCGCGGTACATCGCCGGCGAGGGCGAGACGACTGCGACGCTCGCCGCGGACGCCTCGCGCAAGGCCCTCGAGGCAGCCGGCATCGACGCGTCCGAGATCGGGCTGATCGTCCTTGCGACCGCGACACCGGACCAGACCTTTCCGTCGTCCGCGACCAAGGTTCAGGCGATGCTTGGGATCGACGATTGCATCGCCTTCGACGTCCACGCCGTCTGCACCGGCTTCCTCTATGCGCTGACTGTTGCCGAATCGATGGTCCGCACCGGAAGCGCCGACAATGCGCTCGTGATTGGTGCCGAAACCTTCAGCCGTATCCTCGACTGGGACGACCGCACCACGTGCGTCCTGTTCGGCGACGGCGCCGGCGCCCTCGTCCTGAAAGCCGAAGAAGACGGGACACGCGGCATCCTCGCGACGCGGCTTCACGCTGACGGCCGCCACAACGACCTGCTTTACGTCGATGGCGGGCCCTCGACGACCGGAACGGTCGGCAAGCTGCGCATGAAGGGCCGTGAGGTGTTCCGCCACGCGGTGGTCAACCTGGCTGACGTACTGAACGAAGTCCTTGGAATCGCTGGCATTTCGGCGTCGGAGGTCGACTGGGTCGTGCCTCACCAGGCCAATATGCGCATCCTCGATGCAACGGCGAGGAAGCTCGGACTTCCGCCGGAAAAGGTCGTCGTGACGGTGGGCGAACATGCCAATACGTCGGCCGCATCGGTGCCATTGGCATTCGACACGGCGGTTCGCGACGGACGCATCAAACCCGGCGACCTGCTGGTCCTCGAAGCCATGGGCGGCGGATTCACCTGGGGTGCAGCGGCGGTTCGATATTAAGCTTTCACGGCGTCGGATTGCCCAGCCGCAACTTTTTGGTTAGGCTCGACAAATCGTGCTCCCCGCAGGGGGCAAGGGGGGAAGGGAATCGATTATGGCGGACGCAGGCATTGCCCGTTCAACAGGTGGACTGCATTCGGGCACTCTGACCCGTGCCGACCTGTCGGATATCGTCCATCGGAAGCTCGGCCTGTCGCGCGCGGAGAGCGCCAGCATGGTCGAACGCGTTCTTCACCACATGTGCCATGCACTTTCCGAAGGCCAGAACGTCAAGATCTCGGGCTTCGGCAGCTTCATCCTTCGCGACAAGGGCGAGCGGGTCGGCCGCAACCCGAAGACTGGCATCGAAGTGCCGATCGCACCGCGCCGGGTGATGACCTTCCGCGCAAGCCAGATCATGCGCGAGCGGATCGCGCGCTAGGCTGGACGATGGCCGCCGACAAGGATCCGAACGCGTTCCTGACGATCGGCGAGTTGTCGGCCCAGCTTGGGATCCCCCAGCACATCCTTCGCTATTGGGAGTCGAAGTTTCCGAAACTTCGGCCCCTCCAGCGCGCGGGGAACCGCCGTTATTATCGCCCGGCGGATGCCGAGCTTGCGCGCCGAATCCATCGCCTGCTGACGGTTGACGGCTACACGATCCGCGGCGTCCAGAAGCTGCTTCGCGATGGCGTGACGGAAGCCGAACCAGCGCCGGCGCCAGTCGCCCCGCCTGCCCCTACCGAATGGGATCTTGCCCAGACGGAACGCAAGGCTGACGAATCTTCATTCGATTACGGGCGCCTCGTCGAGCTTCGCGACCGTCTCGCCGCTGCCGTTGCCGGCTGAGCGGGCCCTTACTCTTTCCACCACCTCGTCTATCGGCAGTCGGTGAACCGCCACGCCCTGCGGAAAGGCACTCAAGAGCCGCGACGGGAAGGCGCTCGACAACACCACGAAGCTTCCGAAATCGCCCTGCCTCCGGATGAGCCGTCCGAAGGCCTGGGCCAGGCGGGCTCGGACGACCCGGTCGTCGTAGGCGCTTCCGCCGCCGGCCAGTCGCCGTGCCGCGTGAAGCACGGTCGGTCGCGGCCACGGCACACGCTCCATCACCACCAGCCGCAGCGATTCACCGGGCACGTCCACGCCGTCGCGAAGCGCGTCGGTTCCGAGCAAGGAGGCGTGCGGATCGTCGCGGAAGATGTCGACGAGGGTCCCGGTGTCGATCGGATCGACATGCTGGGCGTAGAGCGGAAGGCCCGCTCGGGCGAGCCGGTCGGCGATCCGCGCATGCACCGAGCGAAGTCTGGCGATGGCCGTGAACAGGCCAAGCGTTCCTCCGCCGGACGCCTCGATCAGCCGTGCATAGGCACCGGCCAGCGCGGCAGTGTCGCCACGGGCGACGTCCGTTGCGATCAGCACCTCTGAATTGGCTGAATAATCGAAGGGGGAAGCCGCCTCGAACCGGCTCGCGGGCCGTGCAAGATGCGCAGCCCCCGTTCGCTCCTCGGCTCGCACCCAATCCTCGCTTCCGCGAAGCGTCGCCGATGTCACCAGCACGCCGTGCGCAGGTTCGAGGACCGCTTTGGCCAGGGGCCGCGTCGGGTCCAGCCAGTGGCGGTGGAGCCCGACGTCATATTCGCGGCCCTCGACCCGGTCGATCGCCAGCCAGTCGACGAAATCGGGATCGGCGCTGCTGCCGATCCGGCCCAGCATCGCAATCCACGACGCCAGCGTCTCGCGGCGCCAGTTGAGGCCGTTGATTGCCCCGTCGACCCGTGCCCGCGCCGCGCTGTCGAGCCAGTCCGGGGCGTCCTCGATCACCGCCTCCAGCCGCCGTGACAAGGCGGCGAGCGGGCGGGCCAGCGAGTCGAGCGCTTCCATCGCGCTGGCTGCCGCCGCGATCAGTGCCGAATCCGGCTCGGCCAGTTCGGTTTCCAGCCCGTACCCGGCCTCCTGCGCCTTGGCCCGAGCATAAACCGTGCCGCGGACCTCGCCGAGCAACCGCTCGACCGGACCGAATGGGTCGTTTTCGGCGATCCGCGAGAGCCAGCCTTCCGACGGCAGCGCACGAGCCGCCTCGACCGCAGCCTCCAACGCCTCGCCGCCTTTGTCGTCATAGCTGGCGACGTCCAGCAGCCGCGCCGCCAGCCCCCGCCGCCGCCCGCGCGACTTGTTCTCCGGACCGACGATCCAGCGCCTGAGCTCGATCGCCTCGCGACCGGTCAGCGCAGCGGAAAAGGTCGAGTCCGCCGCGTCGAACAAATGATGGCCCTCGTCGAACACGATCCGGCTCGGCGCATCCGGCCTCCCACGTGCGGCGTTGACCATCACCAAAGCGTGGTTGGCGATGACGAGGTCGGCCTCTCGTCCGGCCCGCTCGGCCTTTTCGATGAAACATTTCCGGTAATGCGGACAGCCGGCGTAGACACATTCGCCGCGGCGGTCGGTCAGTGCCGTCGCCCCGGCACGGCGGAACAGGCTCGGAAGCCAGCCTGGCAGGTCGCCGCCGACCATGTCGCCATCCTTGCTGTATGCCGCCCAGCGGGCGACGAGGTGCGCGAGGATCGCGGCACGTCCCGAAAAACCGCCCTGCATCGCGTCTTCAAGGTTGAGGAGGCAGAGGTAATTCTCGCGGCCCTTGCGGATCACGATCCTCTTCTTCCGCGCATCGGCGTCCGGGACAATCTTCCACCCTTCGCCGTCCAGCTGACGCTGCAGGGCCTTGGTGAAGGTCGAGATCCACACCGTTCCACCGGCTCGTTCGGCCCACAGGGAAGCAGGCGCGAGATAGGCCAATGTCTTGCCGATCCCGGTCCCGGCCTCGGCCAACAGCATATTCGGTTCGCCCGGCTTGGGGCGCGGCGCAAAGATCGCGGCCGACTCGCGCGCCATTGCCCGCTGGCCCGCGCGCGTCTCGCTACCGCTGCCCGTCAGCGATTCCAGCCGCGCTTCCGCATCGTCGCCGGGTATCGACACGGTCAGCGGCGCAGGCCGCTCGCCGCTTTCCTCCCATTGGCCGAGGCGGGAGAACAGCATGCGCTCGCCGCGTTCCGGCTTCTGCAATCGCTCGGCGACGAACGGGCCCCAGCCCCAGCCCAGCCGCCACAAGGTCTGGTTGGCGCTCCACGCGCCCTCGCGCTCCGGCCAGTTCTTGTCCGCCATTCCGGCGAGCAACTCCTCGGCAATCTGTCGAAGCAGGGCAGTCGCTTCCGCATCGTTCGTCGGCTCCGCAAGGCCAACGGCGCGCGCCATTCCGTCTACCGTCGGAACCGCGAAGCGGGCAGGATGGATGAAGGCGAACAGCTCCAGCAGGTCGAGCCCGCTGACGTCGCCATAGCCGAGGCGCTGTCCGGCGACCGGCGCATTCAGCAGGATGTGCGGCGTTTCCGCGAGCCTGCCGATGGCTTCCCCGCGGCTGGCTTCCCGGGCCTCCGCCTCTGCGGCCTCAAGCAACCAGATTCCCGCATGGGTTGCATGCAGGACTGGAAGAGGCAAAGGAGCGCGCGACACGCCCCATCCTTGGCCGCGTGAGAACGAAAGGGCAACAGTTGAGCGCCGACCTGATCCGCGACGCCGCCATGACCAACAAGGCCTGGCCGTACGAGGAGGCGCGCCGGCTCATGAAACGCTGGCCCGAAGGAAAGCCCGACGGTTCGCCGATCCTGTTCGAGACCGGCTACGGCCCCTCGGGTCTGCCGCACATCGGCACGTTCACCGAGGTCCTTCGCACGTCGATGGTCCGCCACGCCTATCACGAGTTGACCGGCGGCGCGCCGACCCGACTGGTCGCTTTCTCCGACGACATGGACGGACTTCGGAAGGTGCCGGACAACGTCCCGAAACAGGCGATGCTGGCGGAATATTTGGGCCATCCGCTGAGCCGCATACCGAACCCGTTCGACACGGCGCACGAGAGTTTCGCCGCGCACAACAATGCGATGCTTTGCGACTTTCTCGACCGCTTCGGCTTCGAATATGAATTCGTCTCAGCAGCCGAACGCTACAACAGCGGCGCATTCGACGACGCGCTTCGCAATGTCCTCGCCCATTTCGGCGACATCCAGGACATCATGCTCCCGACGCTTCGCGAGGAGCGGCGCAAGACCTATTCGCCGGTGCTTCCGATTTCGCCAGAGACGGGCAAGGTTCTCCAGGTGTCGGTGGAGGATATCGATCCGGCCGCCGGGATCATCGCCTTCACCGACGAAGACGGCTCACGTGTCGAGCAGTCGGCGCTCGGTGGCCAGTCGAAGCTGCAATGGAAAGTCGACTGGGCGATGCGCTGGGTCGCCCAGGGCGTCGATTACGAGATGTACGGCAAGGACCTGACCGACAGCGGCGTTCACTCCGGCCGCATCGCCGCGGTGCTCGGAGGGCGCAAGCCCGAGGGCCTGATCTACGAGATGTTCCTCGACGAAAAGGGCGAGAAGATCTCCAAGTCGAAAGGCAACGGCCTGAGCATCGAGGAATGGCTGACCTACGGGTCCAAGGACAGCCTCTCCTTTTACCTTTATCGCGAGCCGAAGAAGGCCAAGAACCTGCACCTTGGCCTCGTCCCGCGCGCTGTCGACGAATATTGGCAGTTTCGCGAGAAATATGCCGACCAGCCGATTGAGCAGAAGCTCGGCAATCCGGCGCATCACATCCATCTCGGTGCTGTCCCGTCGACGGCCCTGCCGCTGACCTACGGGCTGCTGCTCAACCTCGTCTCGCTGCCCGGCGTTCAGGACAAGGACGTCGCCTGGCGTTTCGTCCAGCGGTACGCGCCCGGCACCTCACCGGATTACGACCGCGAACTCGACGAGCTGATCGAGTTGGCGGTCAATTACGCCCGGGATTTCGTCGCGCCCAACCTCAAGCGCCGGCCGCCCGCCGGCCATGAGATCGACGCATTGAGGGAGCTCGACGAAGCCCTTGCCGGAATGGACCCGGACACGCCGGCCGACGCGATCCAGCACGAGGTGTTCGAGATCGGCAAGCGCCATCCGTTCGAAAGCCTGCGCCACTGGTTCCAGGCGCTGTACGAAACCCTGCTCGGTTCCCCGCAGGGCCCGCGCATGGGCAGCTTCTTCGCACTCTACGGCATCGACAACAGCCGCAAGCTGATCGCCGAAGCGCTTGAGTCCGTTCCCGGCTGAAGGCCGGCGTTGCGTGGGGCGCCGCCGGCCTTCCTTCCGGGAGGAAGCTCTTTGACTACTTCTTCGGAGCCAGCGCGCCTGCGCCGCCCGCTTCGCCAATCTTCGGATAGCTTTCGGCCAGAGCAGTCACGCCAAGGCGCTGCATTGCAACGTTGAGCGCTTGCTTCGCTTCCACCTGCATCGTTGGCGAGACTCCCGTGCCTTCCCATCCCTTGCCGGTGTCCGGGTCGACCGTTTCGCCGTACGGAACGAAGAGCTTGAAACCGCCGGTCAACACGACTTCCTCGCCGTAGTTGCCGGCCCCGTAAGTCGTCTCTCCGATCAGCACGGCACGGCCGGTCCGCTTGAGGATCATCGCCAGATGCTCGCCCGCCGACGCCGTCCGCTTCGACGTAAGAACGTAGACCGGGATCTTGGCCATGCGCGCGCCGCCCTGGCGTGGAACGGCGCGATGGGTTTGCTCGACATAATCGCGGTCACGCCGCGAGACGAACAGTCGCTCCGTATCGGCGGCCGGCTCGAAGCGATCCCAGCCCGCGGTGCGCGACCGCATCAGCGCAAGGTTCGTCTGCCTTTCAAACAAGTCGGCGGCGAGCACGTCGATCTCCGCAACCTCACCGCCCACGTGATGCCGAAGATCGAGAACCAGCGCCCGCGCATCGGCGTGTTGATCTACGAAGGCCTGCATCCGCTTGACGTCGCCGGGCCGTCCGAAAAAGGCGAAGGGCCGAAGATAGGCGACACCGGGCGCAATCCATCCGGACGCCTCATAAGCGTTCTCCGGAAGCGATGGCTCTCCGGCCTCGTCTTCCTTGCCGAAGATTCCAGTGCCCGGAGCGTAAACCGCAAGGTGCGCATCGGCATGAGATTTCTGGAGGAAGGCCGTCAGCGCCTTGGCCAACTCCTCGCCGGAAAGACCGTTGGCCTGACCCGACCTGCCGAACTCAAGCAGCGCCTGCCGATAGATCGAAGCGGATTCCCGATCGAGATAATATTGGTCGAGCGTTTCACCCAGCGTCTCGACGACGGAAGCCGTTGCGGCAGCTTGTTCGCGCGTATCGAAGGCGGCCGACGGGCCGGAAGAGATGGCAAGCGACGCAAACATAAGCGCCGCGAAAATACGGGACATCGAACAACCTCCGGTTTGGGAATTGCGTGTCGTCAGCGCACGCGTCGCCTTCAGATTCTTGCTTCCAGCGTCCGGGCCGGGCGGCCCAGGCGCCGCTTTGCATTCGCCGCGATTGGACCCCGTGAAGACAATGAGGCGCCGTGAGCCGAATCAGGGCACGCCCGCGCATCAGTCGATGCCGCTGCTACCGGCTGGCGGAGACGCGACAATGGACTCGCATCTGCCGTGCGCGCGGCTGCGGCGGGCGGAAGGGCCATGCAGAGGGCCAAAAGGGAAAATCCGACACGCACGCGCATTTTCGATCTCGCTGTATTGCCTTTATGATACACTACTCCATTTCCTGCGCCTGCGGCGCGCATTTTTGATGCGGACCGTGCCAAATTTTGGCAGCATTGGAGCCATGATCGACCGGTTCGACCGAGCTTTGCTGAACATCGTCCAGGCTGATGATTCGCACACGGCCGAGGAAATCGCGGCGCAGGTGCCACTGTCGCCATCGGCGATCGCGCGCCGGCTCCGCAGGTTGCGGGCCGACGGATGGATATCGCGAACGATTGCGCTCCTTTCGCCACAGCTCACCGGGCGGCGGCTTAGGGCCCTGGTATTCGTCCAGCTTGCCGAACATGCCGACCAGCGCGGCAAGGAACGGCTTCAGCGTCGGCTCGCGGACACCTCGGAAGTGCAATTCGCCTACGAGATCAGCGGCAACCATGACCTTGCGGTGCTGCTCGATTGTCCCAGCATGGACGATTTCGTCGTGCTTGCCGAAGAGCTCTTCGCGTCGGACAGTAGCGTCCACCGCTATGAAACCAGCTTCGTGAAGCGCGAGGTCAAGTTCGCCCCGTTCGTCGACCTCGCGAGCACGGACGGCTAGGCCTTGATTGCGTCGGCGTCGCTTGAGTCAGCTTTCCACCCATTGCGGACATTGGCCAGCTATGGAAGGCTGTGCGAAACCCGCCGGGGGTGCGCCGATGTTCAGGTTGATCAAGCTGAACCCTCCGCACGGCTGGAATGCCGTTGCCTGGGAGCTCGCGATCGTCGTCCTTGGCGTGCTGATCGCGCTCGGCGCCCAGCAGGCTGTCGAGGAGCGTCGCTGGCGCAACGAGGTCAGGCTTACCGAAGACGCGCTGACCATCGAGATCGCGGATTCGGTCCTGCACGCCAGCGAGCGCCAGATGGTCAATCGCTGCCTGAGCGACAGGCTGACGCATCTTATCGGCAAGGTAAGCTCCAATGAAGGGCCCTGGCGGGGTGACCCGCTGCCTCTCCTACGAACGGCGACTGGCGTAACTACCACCACTCCGGCGGCCTATCGGACACCGAACCGCCCATGGAATGACGACGTATGGGTAGCGACCCAGAATGGGGGCGTATTCAGCCATATGCCACGGGAACGGGTGGCGGCCTTTGCAAAGGTCTACGCGCGGATGGAAGGCCTGCGCAAAGTGAACGCGTTCGAACATGAGGTCTTTCCGGAGTTGCTCTACCTCAGCTTTGATACGCGGCTGGACGACGCGGCGCGCCAGCGCGCCTTGGCCACTCTTGGAAGGCTCGATTGGTTGAACGGCACGATCCTGCTCGATGGCGAGAGATTGATCGACGAAGTGCGGGCCATGCGTCTCGATTTTTCGCGCACGAGTTTGAAGCGCGGAATGGCCGACGTGGAGCGCCTCCAGCGCGGCTTCCGGGGGAAGTGCGTCCAACACTTCGAGGCGCGACTTTAGCTCTGTTCGATCCAGCCGGCACGGGTTCGGAGAGTGTCCGCTTTCGACCCAAGGCTTAACTCTAGCTCGCGATCGAAAATGCGATCGGTTTGAAGCTGCCGCCATTGCTGGAGTAGGCCGAACAAGCCGTCAGACCGATAACCAGCGGCATTTCGGCGCGGAGACGAATGAAGTCCCCGGCCTTGCTTAGGGGCGGATCCACTCTGAGCTTGCCGTCCACTTGAACTGGAACGTTCATGAAAACATTGAATGCGACCGGGATTGCGTCCGGCTCGATGCCATACGGTGCAAGAGCTTCCGCCAGATTTCCGAAACATCCGCGATGGACCGTCTGGTCCGGATAGAAGTGGCGGAAGGTCGCTTCGCTGCAAGGAGTGAGAAGAAAATCGTGGAGGCCGACCGTGTCCTCGACGATGGTCAGCATCGGCCGGGAACGGTTGGAATAAAGGACATGGCCTGTTGTGAGGCGGATGGTCTCGGCATAGTCGAGCGTCCGACCGCTCGACACGACTTCTCGCACGTCGTCGGCATTGTAAGCCAGCAAGTCGGCGACCTGAACCCCTTCGAGGTCGGTCACGGTCAGTATCTGCCCTTGGGCGAGTGGAAATGCCTTCCCGCTTCTCGGTGGAATGATTTCTTGAAGCATGTCCCCTAGATCCGGCGCCCATTGAAAGGGCATTCCCAATCGCCGGAAACTTGCCGGCCGCTGTATTGCCGGGCCTCGCTCACTTCGCCGTGGCGCGCGAGCATCGGGTTAATCGTCCCGGCAAGTTGTTCGTCCCGAGCGAGGATGGCCTTACGCAGGCCTTCATAGCGACCGCTGTTCCGCAACTCTTCGAACTGATCGTGAAGGTTCAACACCATTGCCGGACGGGGGAAGCGTCGGGCGGGGCGGCTTGCATTAGGATGCAAACCGACGGCGAAAAAGGCCTCGCCGCCGAAGCTGAGCGAGAAATGAGGGTCTTCGGGGTCACAACTTACGCGATGGTCGGCAGCAATGCCGCGCCATTGATCTTTGTCGGTCATTGACTGCAGCCGCCCCCAAAGCGCTTCCTCGAATGACTCTTCGGTCAGGCCGGCCGGCCCTTCGAACACAAATGCAAGGCTTCGGAACAGGCCGGGATCGCGCTTGTAATCCTGCGCCCACTCACGGGCCACATCGTGCATACGCACGTCATCCCAGGAACTCGTGAGCGACCTGCAGGCCACGACTTTGAGAGTGCCACGACCCAGCGCCGACTTGGCGCCAACGCACGGAAAGTTTTGCGATCGCACGAATTCGGAGAACTCGTGCTCGATCGAGTCTTGGTTATCGTATTTCCAGGGAAACATTCTGACGCCAACGAGCCTAGGCTGAAAGAGTTTCACGCTGCTACTCACCTCCCTGGCGGGGGTTATCGAGGCTTATCGATATCGCGCCGGATAGTTGGCATCCCACCCAAAGCTGCCTCGAGAAAGCCCTGTCCTACAGGCCCGGCGATGTGCCACCAGGACTCTGCTCTTTCTCGTTGTTGGCCAACTCGCGATGTGAAAAGCCGACCCACAATTGCGGCGGGTATCATTCTACCGGGACGTGCCGGGACTTTTGCGAACTTCCGCGCGTTAGACCCCACGCCCGCGAGGGAATCGCGGGAGTTGAAATCGATCAGGCTGGCTCCGATCCGGCAGGGCCGGCGTCCGGGGCCTAGCTCTTCTTCGAAGCGATCCAGTCGTCGATCTTGCGCTCGAGGATCGGCAGCGGAAGGCTGCCCGTATCGAGTACGATGGCGTGGAACTCGCGGATGTCGAACTTGCTTCCCAATGCCGCAGCCGCCTTCTTGCGAAGCCGCTGGATGGTCAGAGCGCCGACCTTGTAGGCCAGTGCCTGGCTTGGGATGGCGATGTAGCGCTCGACTTCGGCCGTCACCTCGGTCCGCGTCAGGCCCGAGTTGCTGACCATATATTCGATCGACTGGTCGCGGGTC
>Ga0247822_10002877_pt1 | contig 11120 bp, 10 predicted proteins | sample 13C_Cellulose_Da_FD_192423 | JGI IMG/M metagenome (GOLD analysis project Ga0247822, IMG submission 192423) | Soil microbial communities from agricultural site in Penn Yan, New York, United States - 13C_Cellulose_Day30 | ecosystem: Environmental > Terrestrial > Soil > Agricultural land | place... | reverse complement strand
GATCGGCCGAGAGGGGGGAGACGGCGGCGGCGAGAAGGCCGACCGCAGTGAAAAACCAAGAGCGCTTGCGAGAGGCAGCGGCCTGGGGCGGATGGGTGGTCATGCGCGATGCGAGTTCGCTATGGCTTTGGTTTTTCATGGGATGTGAAAGGGATGACGGGCGAGGCTTAGCAGGAGCGTGAGCGGCGGCGGAACACGACGAGACCGAGTGCGGTCAGAGCGATCAGGGCGTACGTGGAGGGCTCCGGCACGACGGTCAGCAGACCGCCGGCGGCAAATTGCGTGGTGTCCCAGGAGAGGCCTTCTTCGAGGGTGGGCAAAAAGAGGTTGTCGAGATTGTAGTCGGAAAGGCCGAAGCCAAAGGCCAAGGTAAATGTATCTCCAGCCCCGGGCGCATAGAGGCCGGTTAGCATGAGGGAGATGGAAGTGTTGTTGAGCGTAAGTAAAGTGGTGTTTGAAGTGCCGCCTTTAACAAATCGTCCGTAGTCAGCAGCAGTGTCGCCAATGTTGAAAGCAAGCTGGGAGGTTCCTTGAATTGTTTCGTCGATAACGATTGAAGTAGTATCTCCGGAAATAGTCACAACCGTGGTCCCTAGGTTGACAAAACCAAAGTTGAGATTGCCCTCCCAAGTGCTATCCGATCCGGAATATACGTAAGTGGAAAGTGTCACCGCCACAGTAGAGGTATTAGTAATGTTTCCGACACTAAGGATTTCGTCGAAGATAGGCGCGATGGTCAGAGCAGAGCCGGAGAGAGTGCTGGCGAAAGTGAGTGAAGCGATCTCAGTGATGACCCCTGATACAGGAAAACCCGTGTCGAGAAGTATGATGCCGTCTGATGGAATCGCATCAATTGTGACATCATCCCCTTGAAGGGGTACCGTTCCAGACTGCCAGTTTGCAGGATCACTCCATGACGAGTTGTCGCCACTGCCGGTAAAAGTGCTTTCTGAAAAGGCCGCTGTTACGGAGAGAGCCAGGATGGAAGCCAGAGGCAAAAGGTATTTCATGAATTTGTAATAAACCGGTTAGTAAATAGGATAAGGCAGGCCTGAGAACTTGATGAAGGGGAATGTAGAGCCCGTCACTCGATTGACATAAATCACTCCGGCGGTAGGGTTGATTTCTGGCCCGACCACAGAAATCGAATACGCAGGGGCGCCTGAACTCGTATACCAAGAAGTCGTTGCTGAGTTTAGAAAGTAGCCTAAACCTGAAAGTGAGTTGGCCGACAATACTGAGATAGCTGGAGCCTGGGCGAAGCTAGAGCCAGACGTCCATCCTTGCAGCGAGATAGGAGCGGTTGTAGTCCAACTGAGTAAAACAGGAACTGGAAGGCGGAAACCGGAATACACCGTGGCGTTACCAGGCATTTTGAGTAGCGGGGCGGCGACGGGAACCATACCTGCGAGCCCTTCCACTCGGGAAGTTGGACTGTTAGGTAGCTTTCTGGTGATGCGTGGTGCAGATTCCGGATAGATGATCGTGTTGCCCGCATTAACCGTGCCTCCGCCTACTCGATTCCAAATATTCAGCGTCGTATTGAAGAAGTATTCGTCGAACTTGCGAGCGGTGGCGTTGTAGATAGCGACAGAATCGGCGGCTGTCGCGGTGGCGCCTCCATTGATGAATTGCAGCGTCGTTGGGGTGGTCCCAAAGAGCGTGTTTAAAGTGTAAGCTGGAAAGATCTGCACGGTTGCCTCATTTGGCACGACGGCATAACCGCTAAGGTTGAGCGGGGTTGTGAGCGTGGTGTTGTCTCCTGTGTCAACCGTAAGGACATTGCTCGAGGAGCCGGAGAGGAAGGAGTTCGCGGTGATGCGCATCGAGCGGCCAGCTTGCGGGGAGCTAGTTAGCACCACGAAGTACGGGCTGGCGGCGGTGGAGAGGGAGCCGGAGGCGAAGGTGGCTCCGGCGACGGTTAGCTCATTGGAGGTAACTCCTGTGACGGTCCCGACAAAAATGGGGTTGGGGTAAAGCGGGAAGCAGTTGATCGAGGTCGAGGCTCCGGCGGGGTAGGTGTAGATATTGTAGCCGAGAGCCTGAGAAGAAGATGTCTGGGCGGTGGCTAGACCGAGTGAAGTAAGGAGACCGAGAGCAGCGAGGGCGATCTTCATAATTTAGTTTTCGTAGTAAAAAGCGGGGATGACCGAGCGACCACAGCCTTCTGTCGGTCAGTCGCTTGCAACGGGTTGGCGCCGCTCCCGAGCGTTTAGGGAAAATAAAGTTGAAGAGCAATTAAAATGTGCCCTTGAGTGTAGGCGATGGGGTTCGTCTGCGCCTCTCGTAGCTGGTCTAGCCTTATTTAAGCTTGAGGGGCCGTTTTTATCACATTTTCGACATGTGCGAAATCAATCTAAGCAAGCGTTCTCTCCCATGCGGTAAGGGTAAGGGGGGCTTAATGTTAGCGACACGTGTGAAATTTGCATGGGGGTCGCGGCGGCATCGCTCTTTGGGCGAGGAGATGTTGCCCAATACCTTCTCGCTAAGATGCGGGCGGGGATTTGAAACGAGCGTGCCCGGGCACGAAAATAGCCAACTCGGGGATGGTCGAGCTGGCTTGTACTGGGTTACAGTCTAGGGGGCGCTTTGGCCTTTCGGTCGGGAGCTTGGGTGCGGGTTAGGCTAGAACCATTCCTTGGGGCCGCCTGCTTCCCTTTCGCGATTTGGTGGGCGGTTTCTGATGCCGCCGGTGACGTCCAGGAGTTCGTCTTCGGAGAGTTCGCTGCTCTCGACGGGCAGGACGAGGTAGAGATGGGTGGGGGATTCCTCGACTACGGACAACTCGAGGTCGGCCGGGATCGGGATGGATAGGCTGGAGAGCGCCTGGCGAGGGTTTGCCTTGAGGGCTTCGCGGAAAGCGGGGTCTTTCGCGGCCTGTTGGAGGATCTTGGCTTTGAGGTCCGAGTGGTTCATAGAGGTCTCATCGCAGACGGGCTGCGGGTTGGCTATCTTATAGGGACGAGTGGGGCTTCACGGTGGGACCGGCGGTCGGGTGTGGCCGCTCGATCAAGCAAAAAGGGGTGATGGAGGTCTCGAGATGAGCGGTCTCGCCTCAAGCCAAGGGGTACGGGAGAATGCGGCCGCGTCCGCCCTCGATGACGCCGCCGGCCACCTCGCCGAGATCGGCCTCGGAGAGTTCTTCACTCCCTGCCGGGGGCAAGACGAAGTAGAGATGGGTGGGTGATTCCTCGAGAATGGTCACTTCCACGTTCGGCGGAAGATCGAGCCCTGTCGACTCGGCGATGGCTTGACGAGGGTTTGTCAACAAGACCTGGCGAAACGCGGAGTCGGTGGAGGCTTTTTGGAGGAGGTGCGATGCAAGGTCTTGGCGGTTCATAAGTGGGAGCAAGCTATACAGGTTGGGCGCGCCTTGCCTACGCTGGAAGGATCAGTGGCGCCTCCAAGCGGGATCAGCGGTCTCTTTAGGTAATTAGGACATCGACCGCGGGTCTGGGGCCGGACGTGGGGAGAATGGCGAGGGGGACGGATATTTATGAGAAAATTTTAGCGAAAGGCGATTTGTGTGCGACTATGGTGTAAGTGAGTACTTGCACCAAAGCCTCTGATTCGCGCGAACGCCTGATTTTGGCGGCAGGGAAGTTGTTTGGAGAGAGGGGATTGCAGGGAGCGACCACCCGCGAGATCGCCAAGGAGGCGGGGGTGAATGAGCTTACGCTCTTCCGACACTTTCACTCGAAGTCGAATTTGCTGGCGGCAGTGCTGCTTCATGCGGCAGAGGATCAGAGCCAGATGCAGGTGCGGATGGATGCGCGGGAGGAGGATATCGGCGGTGGGTTGTTGAAATTCGCCCGGGCATTTAACCAGATGCTGGAGACGCATGAGGGGCTGATCCGTACTTTGATCGGGGAGGCTCATCGCGATCCGAAGTCGGCCCGGCAGGTGACGGATGGAGCCTTCACGCCCTGGCGGCGGAGTTTGACCGAGTATTTCGCGGCGAAGCAGGAGGCGGGGGAAATCCGGTCGACGCTCAAGCTTGCCCCGGTGGTGGATCAGTTTTTAGGGATGCTCATCGGCGGCATGCTGCGCCGGACGTGTCCCTGGGCTCCGCAGGACTATGACGCGGAGGATTATTTGCAAACGTCGGTGGAGATTTTTACCCGGGGAGTGATTTCGCGATCCGATAGTAGCAATGAAGATGCCCCGCTAACGCGACGCTCGTAGAACGACAAATTTTATCTATGCCCACGAAGAATATAGTAATGCTCCTGCTGCTGGTCGGACTGGCGGGTTGTGGAAAGCCCAAGCAGGCCCCGCAGGCTCCGCCTCCCGCGAAGGTGACGGTGGTGAAGCCGACTGAGAAAGAAATCGTCGAGTGGGATGAGTATACGGGCCGACTGCGCTCGCCGGAGTCTGTAGAGATCCGCCCGCGGGTGAGTGGTTACCTGGATTCGATCAACTTCACCGACGGTCAGATGGTGAAGAAGGGAGACTTATTATTCGTCATCGATCCGCGCCCCTATCAGGCCGAGGTGGATCGCGCGCAAGCCTCGCTCGCGCAAGCGCAGGCGCAACTGAAGTTAGCTAACACGGACTTTTCGCGCTCAAAGGAACTCCAGCAAAAGCAGGTGATCGCGCAGCAGGAATTTGACCGTCAGTCGAATGACCTGCTCTCCGCGCAGGCGCAGGTGGCATCGGCCACGGCGGATCTGGCCAAGGCCAAGCTGGATCTGGATTTCACCCATGTGATGGCTCCCATCAGCGGGCGGGTGGGGAGGTACAATGTGAGCGTGGGCAACTTGATCACGGGAGGCGATGGCGGTAATGCGACGCTGCTGACCACGATCGTCTCGTTGGATCCGCTGTATGGGTACTTCGAGGTGGATGAGCAGTCTTTCCTAAAGTATTCGCAACTTGCGACGGCGGCCGGTGACAGTAAGGAGGCGGGATCGGACGGGCCGGATACGGCGGAGGGTGTGGTGGTGGAGATGAAGGTGAGCGGCGAAAAGGGGTTCCCGCATAAGGGGAAACTCGACTTCGTGGATAACCAGGTGGACACCGAGACGAGCACGGTGGAACTGCGCGGGATCTTTGTGAATCCTAATCTCAAACTGACGCCGGGCTTGTTTGCCCGGATGCGCATCCCGGCCCGGGAAAAGCATGTGGCCATGCTCATTCCCGATGGGGCGGTGGGCAATAATCAGTCCGTGCAATTTGTCTATGTCGTGGATGCGGAGAATAAGGTGAAGCAGCGCCCGGTGGAACTCGGCCCGATGGCGGAGGATCTGCGCATCGTCCGCAGCGGACTCACCCTGGACGATCGGATCATCGTGAGCGGCATTCAGCGGGTGCGGCCGGACGCGACGGTGCAGCCGGAGGAAGAGCCCCTGGACAAGGCGGTCAAGGATGGCGCGGGTGAGGGAGACGTCGCTACGTCGCCTGAGGCGAAGGATGCTAATAAATCCGGCCAATGAAATTCTCCCACTTCTTTATTGATCGGCCGATCTTCGCGACGGTTCTTTCGCTGTTGATCGTCATCGTCGGCTCGCTGGCTTACTTTGGCCTGCCGGTCGGACAGTTCCCCGAAGTCGCGCCTCCGACCATCACGGTCACGGCGAACTATCCGGGAGCGAATCCCGATGTGCTGGCGCGCACGGTGGCGCAGCCGATCGAGCAGGAGGTCAATGGCGTGGAGAACATGCTCTACATGAACTCCATCTCCACGATCGATGGACGCATGGTGCTCACGGTGACTTTTAAGCTGGGCACAAATATTAATGACGCCCAGGTGCTCGTGCAAAACCGCGTGGCCATCGCCGAGCCCCGCCTGCCAGAGGAAGTGCGGCGGCAGGGCGTGGTGGTGCGCAAGAGCTCACCGGATCTGCTGCTGGTGGTGCATGTCTTTTCGCCGGACAAGACCTTTGATCAGCTCTACGTCAGTAACTATGTAAACCTGCAACTCATCGACACGATCAAGCGCGTGCAGGGCGTGGGCGATGTGAATGTCTTCGGTGCGCGTGACTATAGCATGCGCGTCTGGCTCGACCCTGATCGCATGGGTGCGCTGGAACTGACCACGGGAGACGTGACGGCGGCCCTCCAGGAGCAAAACGTGCAGGTCGCGGCGGGCACGATCGGGCAGCAGCCAATGTCGGGGCCGGAGGCGTTTCAGTTCACCGTGCGGGCGCTGGGGCGCCTGGATGATCCCAAGCAATTTGAGCAGATCGTGGTAAAGACGAGTCCCACGGGACGCATCGTGCGGCTCAAGGATATCGGGCGGGTGGAACTCGGTGCTCTTAGTTATGTTACAAATAGCTACCTAAGTGGCCAGCCGGCGGTAGGTATCGGCGTGCTGCAGTTGCCCGGATCGAATGCGCTCACGACGGCCCGCGATGTGCGGAAGGCGATGGAGGAACTCAGCGCCAACTTCCCCAAGGGCATGAAGTACGACATCGTCTTTGACCCGACGGTCTTCATCGATGAGTCGATCAAGGCGGTGTACCATACGATCTTCGAAGCGGCCCTGCTGGTGGTGCTGGTGATCGTGGTCTTCCTCCAGAGCTGGCGGGCGACGATCATTCCGCTGGTGGCGATCCCGGTCTCCCTCATCGGCACCTTTGCCGCGATGGCGGCGTGTGGGTTCTCCCTGAACAACCTCTCGCTCTTCGGGTTGGTGCTGGCCATCGGTATCGTGGTGGATGATGCCATCGTGGTGGTGGAGAATGTGGAGCGACACATCGCGGAGGGGCTGAGTCCGCGGGAGGCCTCGCGCAAGGCGATGGAGGAGGTGGGCAGCGCGGTCGTCGCGGTGGCTCTCGTGCTGGCGGCGGTGTTTATCCCGACGGCGTTTCTTTCGGGCATCACCGGGCAGTTTTACCGGCAGTTCGCGCTGACGATTGCTTTCTCCACGGCGCTGTCGGCGTTTGTTTCTCTAACCCTAAGTCCGGCCCTCACGACGCTGCTGCTGAAGCCGCATGATGCGCCGAAGGATTGGCTGACGCGCTGGATGGACCGGCTGCTGGGGTGGTTTTTCCGGGGCTTTAACAAAGTCTTCGGACGGTCGGAGCATGGCTACGCGAGTGTGGTCGGTCGTCTCGTGCGCCGAACGTCGGTCGGATTGCTGCTCTATGGCGGGCTGCTGGTGCTGACGTGGTATGGATTCCGCATCGTGCCCACGGGTTTCATCCCGGCGCAGGATCAGGGGTATCTCATCATCGACGGACAACTGCCGGAAGGCGCCTCGCTTCAGCGAACGGATGAAGTCGCGCGCAAGGTGATCGAGATCGCTCGCGAGACGGAGGGCGTGAAAGCCTCGGTGGCGATCGTGGGATTCTCGGCGGCGACGCGGTCGAATTCGTCGAACGCCTTCGCGGTATTCACGCCGCTGAACTCCTTCGATGATCGCCGCAGTGCAGAGCTCACGGCCAATGCTCTCACCGCGCGACTGAACAAGGAAGTGAGTGGCATCCAGGATGCGCGCATCACCGTCATCCCGCCGCCGCCGGTGCGGGGATTAGGCACGTCGGGTGGATTTAAGTTCTTCATTCAGGATCGGCAAAATGCCGGACTAGCCGCGCTGGAGCAGGCAAGCACGGATATGACGGCGGCGGCCATGCAGGATCCGTCGATTTCGCTCGTGTTCTCCACGTTCCGTACCGGCACGCCGCAGTTCTACGCCGACATCGACCGAACCAAGGCCAAGATGTTGGATGTGCCTTTAGCTAATGTCTTTAACACGCTGCAGACGTTCCTGGGTTCGACCTATGTGAACGATGTGAATCTCTATGGCCGTACTTTTCAAGTGACGGCGCAGGCGGACGAGTCGTATCGCGATTCGCCGGACGACATCCGGAACTTCAAGGTACGGAGTAATTCCGGGGCGATGGTGCCGCTGGGAGCTTTCGTTAAGCTAGACCGCGTGGTGGGGCCGAATCGCGTGGAGCGGTTCAATCTCTATCCCTCCTCGCCCTTGCAGGGCGGCACGGCGCCGGGATTCAGCTCCGGGCAGTCGCTAAATGCCATCGAGCAGATCGCCAGTCAGACGCTGCCATTAGGGATGCAGATCGCGTGGACCGACATCGCCTTTCAAGAAAAACTGGCGGGAAATACCGCGCTCTACATATTCCCGCTGTGCGTGCTCTTCGTCTTCCTGACCCTCGCGGCGCAGTATGAAAGCTGGACGCTGCCGCTGGCGATCATCCTGATCGTGCCGATGTGTCTGCTCTCCGCCATCGCCGGAGTTTATTTCAGAGGCATGGATAATAATATCCTAACGCAGATCGGCTTTGTCGTGCTGGTCGGGCTGGCGTGTAAAAATGCGATCCTTATCGTGGAGTTCGCCCGACAGCAGGAGGAACTTCATGGGAAAAATCGCTTCGAGGCGGCGATCGAGGCCTGCCGCCTGCGTCTGCGGCCGATCCTAATGACATCGTTCGCCTTTATTCTCGGCGTGGTGCCATTGGCTTTAGCGCAAGGTCCAGGGGCGGAAAGCCGCCAAGCGCTTGGCACGGCGGTGCTCTTCGGCATGCTGGGAGTGACGTTCTTCGGGATCTTCCTGACGCCGGTGTTCTACGTCGTGTTGCGGAAGTTTTCCAAAGTGAAGAAGAAGCAGCCGGCGGAAAATCCCGCGTAAAGATGCGTGGAGAAGGGCTGAGGATCAGCCGGAGAAGCGTCCGGCGGGGCGAGTGAGGAATCTCAGTCGCGGGTAAGTGGCGGCTGGCACCACTTTAGCTTGAGGGAGTGAGGATCGCCCACTCCCTCAAGAAAGAACTTAAAAACTAGGCGAGGCGATAGACGCCTGGAGCGACTTTAGCGACTCCGACGGTCTTGCCAGTCGTGGCGAACCAGACGTGGATGTTACCAGCCTTGATGTCGAGCTTGCTAGCGAGATCCTTCACGCTAACACCCTTGGAGCCAGCGGCTTTGAGGGCGGCGATGATCTGCTCTTTGACAGCGCCACGGCGACCGCTGCTCTTAGCGGCTTTGGCGACGACGGCTTTTTTAGCAGGAGCGGCGGCGACGACTTTGGCTGGACGGCCACGGCGCTTAGCGGGTGCTTCTGGTTTAGCTTTGCTGGGAGCGGCAGAATTGATCGTCTTTTCGAGTTTCTCGATTTTCGCGACGAGAGCGTCACGCTTCTCCGCCAAACGAAGGACGTTACGGAGCGTTGCGGTTGAGATTTTGGAAATTTCCATGTGAGGGGGTTGATTTCTACTACAATTCGCTTATGCGCAAGCGAATTATTAGGGAAAGTGACGAAAATTATCCCCGTTAGTGATCTCGCAGTGGCTTGGAATCAAGGGAACAGCCTGAATATTAGGCAGTTTTTATGTATAATAAGGAATAGGATTTGTTTCGAATAGCCGATGCTTTGCTATAGGTTGCACCAGTGTGGTGCGGTGCTAGTGATCGTGCTTTTCGAGGCGGAGGAGCGCAGACTGGATTTCCTTTTGATAGAATTCCAGAGGCTCCAGGAGTTGATCGCTCAGGGGATCCGGGATGGGGCGGGCGGAGACGCCGTCGAAGTCGATCGGCCCGTAGCGGCCCGCGCGGCCTGTGTTGAGCAGGGATTCTGCATAGCTATCATTCCGTGAGAAGTGCCAGAACTCCCATGGATAAGCGATCCAGCCATGGCTGGCCATCAGGGCCTGGATTGCCTCGCGATTTTTCTTTTGGTTGGCGCTAATGAAGGGGGAAGCCATCGGCGTCCTAGCAGAAATTTCGATATAGGGGCCGCCGCGCTCGATCTCCGCTCCGGTCTCGCGATCAAAGACGGAAATGTCAATGGCGGAGCCCGATACGTGAGTGCCGACGCGGGCGCGCAGAGCGATGATGGCTCCCATGCGACGGAGCATTAGCTCCGGGTCGGGAATGGCCCCGCCGAGCTCCCAAATAGTGTTTTTCAGGATAAGGTCGAAGTGCCGGGGATTGTGAGACTGGGCTCGTTGCATCTCGGGCGAGCGATATCCGTCCTCGACCTTTAGCACCCAGCCCCGGTCATTCATCGCTCGCGCGATGGCTCGAAAGCCCTCGATCAAGCCCTCGCGACAGAAGAAAACGCGCGGGTGTATATGGTTGATCTTCGAGGTGGAAAACTGGACTTCCAACCCGTCCGCCGCCTCGATGAGGGAGGCCATGGGTTCCCCGCATTCCTCGATCGGATACCTGCGCATCTGCTCCATGAAGGCGATGGCCTCTTCCATGGATTTCGTCCAGTAGGCGCGTTCGGCGGCATCAGCGTCGGAATCGGCGGGCGTGGTCATTAGGATGGCTGGTGGGGAGTTTGGGGCGAACTTAGTTCTCCAGAAAGCCGCTCTGGCCGGTGGGATCGGCGAGCGGGTGCAGGAGGCCCCCGTCCACGGTGATCGTCTGGCCGGTAATGCCTGATCCGGCCTGGCTCAGCAGGAGGCACATGAGGCCGAAGAGATCCCGCGGCACGAGTTGCCGGGGCACGGACTGCCAGCTAATAAGGCGGGCGATGTCGGCGGGGGAGGGCTGCTCTTTTTCCACGCGGATCGCGCCGGGGATGATGCAGTTCACCGTGATGCCGGTGCCCTTGAGTTCATGCGCCAGTGAGCGGGTCACGCCGACGATGGCTCCCTTCGACGCGGCGTAGGCTCCGAGATAGGAAGCACCGAGCTCGAACACGACAGAGCCGGTGAAAAGGATGCGGCCCTGCTCGCTGCGACGGAGCAGCGGGAGGAGCTTTTGGGTGAGGGTGACGGCGGAGAGGAGATTCACCTGCAGGACCTGCTGCCAGAGAGCCGAGGAGGCTTGCTCGAAGGGCTTGCGCGGGTCGATGCCGGCATTGTGCAGCATGGCGTCGACCGGTATCCCGGCTTCGAGAATCTGCTGGGCGGTGGCCTCGACGGCGGCGGGATCGGAAAGGTCACAGTCGTAGAGACGCAGAGCATCCTCATCCGCGCCGAGTTCCTCGCGGATCGCCTGCATCTGCTCGAGGCCGATGCTGACCGCGATCACACGGACGCCCTGGGCGAGAAATTCGCCAAGTAAGGCGCGGCCAATGCCGCTGGTGATGCCGGTGAGAAGAAGGGTCTTTCCTTCGAGGTCCGAAAACCGAAAATTCATCGACGCACTATGGCGGATGGATTGGTGATTTAAAGAGCGGATTTGGGAGAAGCATACACACTTTTCGGGGC
>Ga0247822_10002875_pt1 | contig 11121 bp, 10 predicted proteins | sample 13C_Cellulose_Da_FD_192423 | JGI IMG/M metagenome (GOLD analysis project Ga0247822, IMG submission 192423) | Soil microbial communities from agricultural site in Penn Yan, New York, United States - 13C_Cellulose_Day30 | ecosystem: Environmental > Terrestrial > Soil > Agricultural land | place... | reverse complement strand
GCCAGCCACGCGGCGCGGACCGGCAGCGTCGGGCCGTCGCGCCAGGGCCGCCAGAAGAACCACACGAGCGTGGCGGCGGTGGCGCCGGCGCTGAGGATGCCGATGATCGCCGAGGCCGCCTCGGCGGAGAGGACGAACGACGCCCGCTCGAGCGCGGCCGACAGCAGCGGGAACAAGAAGTGCGGGATCGGCAGGTGCGGCGGCCAGAACCCGACCTTCTCGACCTCGACGACGTGCGGGATCCAGTCGTTGGCGAGGTACCCGTTCGCCCGGCCGTGGGCGAGGCGCCAGATGGCCGGGGTGATGGCCACCATCCAGGTGACCGCGGCGAGCACGGCGGCGGGCACCGGCTCGCGGTGCCACAGCGACGGGGCGCGCCGCACCTGGCCGGCCGCCTGCACGGTGGCGCGGCCGACGGACCGACCGGCCCGCCCGGCCCGATCGCCACCGGCCCGTCCGGCCCGAGCGAGGACGGCCACCACCCCGAGCAGCGCCGCTGCCACCGGTTCGAGCAGGGTCAGGTGGACGAGCGCCGCGGCGGCGACGACCCAGGCCACGAGGCCGGGCGCGCCCGCGACCGCGGTGGCGGCGAGGGCGCCGGCCACCGCGACGAGCACCGCGAAGGCGCGCGCCCAGGAGGAGCGCCAGAGCTCGGCCGGCGCCGACCTCGGGGCCGGTTGCGTCACGTGAGCGGGATCAGCTTCGGGGCATCTTCTTGACGAAGAGCCACGTGTCGCCCTTGATCCGCTGGTACTTCAGCATCACCTTGACCGCCTGGGCGCCACCCCAGTGGATGACGTCGAGGATCGGGCGGGGCAGCTTCTTGGTGAAGACGAACCGGCTGGAGATCTTCTGCATGGCCAGCAGCGAGATGCAGCGGGCAGCGATGTTCTCGGTCTGGTCGGCGTACTCGTCCTTCACCGTGTCCACGGTGAGGGCGATGCGCATCTCGTCGGTGTTGTTCCAGGCGTAGTGGCGGCGCGCCATCTCGATGCCGAACAGCTCGCCGTCGGCCCAGCCCCGGCCGTAGCCGCCGACGCGGATGCCGACCTCGGGGTACTCCCCGGGGATGTAGATGCCGAGGTGGGTGCGGACCAGCGCGCTGGTGGCGCCGACGTGGGCGTGGATGCGCGTCTCGGGCCGCAGGATCGACACGGTCACGCAGATCGCGTTGGGGATCTGGCGCACGACCGAGTCCAGGATCGGCAGGTCCTTGCAGCGCTCCCGGTGCTTGTACCCGAAGGCGTACAGCGTGTGGGCGATCCACCCCGGGTCGTTGTACTTGTAGGGCACGTTCTGCTCGGGCATCTTGTCCGAGTGGTCCCGGTAGAAGCTGAGGATCTCGTCTCGGATCGCCTCGTAGTTGTCCTGGAGCAGCTTGGTGCCGGGCATGTCGCTCACGTCGTAGAACGACGGGTACTTGCCCTCGTACAGCGGGAACCCGTGGAAGTACCAGATCTTCTCCGGCGTCGTCGGGACCTCGCTCTGCTTGAGGATCTCGGGGTGGTTCCGGGGTGCGACCACCGGCGGGCGGAGCGAAACGGACGGGCGGCTCATGGCCGCCGACCCTATCTCATGGGTCTGGCCGATCGTCCGGGAACGAGGGGTCGGAGACCGGCATCGGCCCAGGGTCCACCGGGCGATCGAGCAGGGTCACGCTGCTAGCGTCGGCGTCTCGTGAACGACCTCCCCGCCGCCATCGAGCTCGACCCGGCCGGGCGGTCCCAGGCAGGCATCGACCGCCTCCAGCCGCTGTTCGACCAGCACCGGTTCTCCCACGTCACCGGGTTCGGCCGGTACGTGCCCGACGTGACGGCGCGTGCCACGCGCCGGGCCTTCGACCTGGCCGCCGCCGACGACGGGTCCGCCGTCTTCGTGGCCGGTGACCCGGACCAGCCCGCGGCAGCCACGTTCGTCCGGCCCGCTCCCTGGGAGACCGGCCACCTCGGCGTCCGGGTCGGCAAGGTGGGCGACCTCGTGGCCGAGGGCGATCCCGCCACCCGCACGGCCGCCGCCGGCGCGCTGCTGGGCGCCGCCGGACGGCACTGGGCCGACACCGGAGGCGGGCTGCTCATCGCCCGCGTCGACATCGACGACACCGACGTCCTCGTCGCGGCGCAGCGCGCCGGGTTCGAGGTGCTCGAGACGAGCGCCACCTACCTCAACGACAACCACGCCGAGTTCCGCACCACCCACGAGGACAAGGGCTACGAGATCCGCCGCTACCTGCGGGGCGCCGGCGCCGACATCCCGGCCTCGTCGCTCGACCTCATCCAGCGGTGGGTCGACGACACCGACCGGACCGGGCACCTCTACCGCGACCGGCGCCTGGACCCCGAGCGCGTCGCCGCGCTCTACCTCGACTGGCTCGGCAACACCTTCTCGGGCGCCTACGGCGACGTCGTCTACACGGCGTGGCGGGACGACCAGGTGGTCGGGTTCGTGTCGTGGACCGAGGACGAGGCGATGGATGCCTTCGCCGGCACCAAGGTCCTGCGGGCCGGCATCGGCGCGGCGGTCTCGCCCGAGGGGCAGGGCGCCCTGGGCGACATCTACGCCGCCGTGTGCAGCGAGCAGCCCCTCGGGTCCCGGCTCGTCGAGCACACCACCCAGGCGGGCAACGAGGCCGTCCTCACCGTCTGGGCGCGGTACTCGACGCTGCGGCCGTCGTCGTGCCACTACGTCCTCCACGGGTGGTTCGGTGGCTGACCCCGACCTCCTGCCGCCCGACGTCGCGGTGGTGGTGCCCGTGTACGACAACGAGGACGCGCTCGACGAGCTCCACCGGCGGCTCACCGCGCCGCTCGAGGCGATGGGCCACCCGTACACCGTCACCTACGTCGACGATGCCGGCCGCGACGGCTCGTGGGCGTGGATCCAGGCCACCGCCGCCGCCGACCCGCACGTCCGCGGCCTGCGGCTGGCCCGCAACGTCGGCCAGACCCGCGCCATCTGCGTCGGGTTCGAGGAGGTCGCCGACGCCCGCGTCGTCGCCACCATCGACGCCGACCTGGACTTCGACCCGGCCGACCTCCCCCTGCTGGTGGAGCCGGTGCTCGCCGGCGCCGACCTCGCGGCGGGCGTCCGCGTCGAGCGCACCGACCGGTGGCTGGCGCGCCTCTGGCCCTCGGTGGCGTTCAACCTGGCCATGCGGGCGGGCACGGGCTACCGGCTGGGCGACGTGGGCTGCGGCTACTTCGCCATGAGCGGCGCGCTGACCCGGCAGATCCCTGGAGGCCAGCACCGCCGCCTCGCCATCCGGCCGCTCCTCGCCGAGCTCGCCGGGCCCACCGTCACCGTCCCCGTGCGCTATCGGAGCCGGCCCGGCGCCGGGCTCTCGTCGGCGCGGCGGCTCGACACCGCCCTCGAGGTCCTGGCGGTGCACCCCCGGCCCCGGCTGCTGGCCGGAGCGGCGGCGGCCCTGCTCGCGGCTGCGGGCGTGCGGCGGTGGCCGCCCCTGCTCGTGCCGGCAGCCGGCTTCGGTGCGCTCGCCTTCTCCCTGGCCCGCCGCCACCGCGCCATCCGCGCCGGCGCCCAGGGCCCGCTGGGCGACGTCGCCGAGCGCGTCGGCGGCTAGCCGGCCGCAGCCCAGGTCGGGCGGACCGGGGTGGTCAGATGGAGGCGATGCGGGACGCCGCGGGCGGGACCCGGTCAGCGCCGGCGGCCCACGCCACGAGCTGGTCGATGCCGGCCTCGAGCGGCGTGGTCGCCTGCCACCCGAACACCGCCCGCGCCACGGAGGCGTCGGGGATGCGGCGGGGGATCTCCGGGACCAGCCCGCCCCAGCGGTCGTCGTGGCTGCGGAAGGCGATCTCCACGCCGCCCGTGGCCGCCTGCACCAGCTCGGCGACCCGCAGGATGCTGGTCTCGACCTCGGACCCGAGGTGCACGATCGGCACGCTCCCGGGCGAGCGGACGACCCGCACCATGCCCTCGACCATGTCGTCGATGTAGGTGAAGCAGCGGGTCTGGGAGCCGTCGCCGTCGACGAGGATCGGGCCGCCGCCGAGGGCGGCCGCCACCATCGAGGCGAGCACGAAGCGGGGCTCCTGCCGGGGGCCGTACACGTTGAACGGGCGGATGATCGTGGCCGGGACCTTGCGGGTGCGGCTCCAGGCCAGCACCAGGTGCTCGGCCGTGGCCTTCGCCGTGCCGTAGCTCCAGCGGTCGGCGAGGGAGGACCCGAGCACCCGGTCCGAGTCCTCGGACCACGGGACCGCCGGGTTGGTGCCCAGCACCTCGCTGGTGGAGAGGTGCACCACGCTCGCGCCCTCGTCGGAGGCGGCGTCGAGGACGCGCATCGTGCCGTTGACGGCGACGTCGATGGCCGAGACCGGATCGGCGAGCAGCGCATCGACCCCGACCACCGAGGCGAGGTGGAGGATCGAGGACGTGCCCCGAGCCGCCCGGCGGACCGTGTCGGCGTCGCGCACGTCGCCGTCGATCCACTCCACGTCGGCGTCGGAGGTGGGCGGCCGGGGGTCGAGCACCCGGACCCGTGCGCCCTCGGCGACCAGGCGGTCGGCCAGGTGGCTGCCGATGAACCCGGAGCCGCCCGTCACCAACACATCACCGGTCATCGGGGTTCCCCAAGGCTCTTGGCCACCCCGTCGCGCCTCCGATGCGGGGAAACCGTGGACCCGATGAGGGTACTCGCTGGACCAGGCACGGGACCGATCGGAGACGTCGGCGCTCGGTGCGCCGCTCAGGCCGGCGTGTCGACGTAGAACTGGCTGGCCCACTTGCGGAACCGCAGGATCGGACCGTCGGTGTCGGCCAGGCACGGCTTCGCCAGGTACGCCTTGTGCTCCCAGATCTCCAGGTCGTCGACCGCGAGCCGGTGGATCTCGTCCATGAACGACTGCGCCATCTTCTGGGTCTTGGCGTCGTCGTCCTCGGCCCGGCGGCACACGAAGGTGAACCGGATCTCGGTGGACTCCGCGTCGATCGGGATGTTGCACCCGATGAGGCCGGTGTCGATCAGCCCGAGGAACCAGGTGACCGAGAAGCCCGGGCCGTGGGAGTCGGTGTCGATGCGGCCCTCGACCGGGCCCCACGGGGTGGGGAACGGCTGGCTCAGGCGCATGTAGCCGTGCGGGCCGTCCCAGTTGGTGTCGACGATCTTCGCCGGCGACATGACCTTGCCGTCGTTGCCGAGCTCGGCGCCGTACTCCACCAGGTGCTGCTGGATGTGGGCGACGTCGGCCGCCGTCTCGCCCAGCTCCTGCCAGAGGGCGTTGATCCGGGCGTGGTGGCGCCGGACCGGCGCCGACCACTCGCGCGCGCCGGAGAACTCCTCCAGCTCGGGGATCTCGTAGGACGGCGGAGCGTCCTCGGGGTGGTACCAGAACATGACGAGGCCGTTGCGCTCGATGGTCGGGTACGTGCGATCGCCTTCGAGGTCGCGGACCTCGAAGCCGTCACCGGTGCGCGCCACCACCAGATCCCGGCCCACGTTGTGGGTCGCGTACGAACCGGCCTCCGGAACGTCGTCGGGCCAGCAGATCTGGAACCAGCCGAACGGGATCGGGAACGGGTAACGGGACACGGCGGAGCACTCCCTCCAAGATGGTGCGCCGCCAACGCTACAGGTCGGCCGCAGCGCGGGCACCTCCCGGTCCGAAACCCGCTCGTGCTGGGCGGGCAACCCCGGGTCGGGCAGGATGAGGGCCCCATGACCTCTGGAGCCCCCGACGCCGCTGCGCCGACGCTGAGCTTCGTGATCCCGTTCTGGAACGAGGAGGCAGGAGCGGACCGCTGCCTCCGCGAGGTCCGCGAGGGCGCGGACCGGGCGCTGGCCTCGGGCCGCGTCGCCGGGGTGGAGATCGTGGCGGTCGACGACGGCTGCACCGACGAGACGCCGGCCATCCTCGCGGCCCACGCCGCCGCCGACGACCGGGTGCGGACGATCCGCCACCCCGTGAACCGGGGGTTGGGCGGGGCGCTGCGCACCGGCCTCGGCGCCGTGACCACCGACTGGGCCTTCTACACGGACGCCGACCTGCCGGTGGCGCCCGACGTGGCGTTCGAGGCGCTCGACCGCGCCCTCGAGACCGGCGCCGACCTCGTCTCGTGCCGCCGACGCGGCCGGCTCCACGACGGGGCCCGCCGCTCGGTGATCTCGGCCGGCTACAACGCAGCCGTCCGGCTGGTGGTCCGCCTCCCGCTCGCCGACGTCAACGCCCCGGCGAAGCTCTTCCGCCGGTCGATCATCGAACGCTCGCTCCCCGGGTCGACCAGCGCGTTCTGCGACGTGGAGATCCTCGCCCGGGCCATCGCGGGCGGCGCGGAGGTCGTGCAGCTCGACGCCGCGTCCCATCCCCGCCTGGCCGGCCGCTCGTCGCTGTCGTCTCCCCGGGCGATCCTCGCCACCTCGGTCGACCTGGTCCGGTACGGGCCCGGCCTCCGCGTGCGCCGCGGCCCCGCCGGGGATCAGCGGGCGGCGAGCTCCGCCGGCTCCGCGGGCTGAGGCCCCGGCGCACCCGAGCGCTGCGGCCCCGCCGAGCGGGCGGGTGCCTCGCGGTCCACGTCGGGGACGACGGGCGGGACGACCGCCGTCGAGCCGCCCGGACCCGCGTCGTGGCGGGCGAGCAGGCGCAGGTACCGGAGGTGGAGGACCGCCGCCGCGAGGACGACGATCCCCGACAGGCCGACGGCCCACACCTCGACGAGCCGGACCGGATGCGGGCGCCGGATCGCGAACCACAGCACGAACCAGAGCAGCAGGGCGTCGAACGAGATCAGGTGCGCCACGCCGGCACGGCGGTCCGGCGAGCCCGCCCACCCCGCCAGCTCGAGCACGAGCAGGACCACGCCCACGAGGCCGACCACGATCCCGAAGCCGATCAAGGTGAACGCGCCCTGCGTGTAGATGAACTGGTCCTTGGCCAGCACGGCGCCGAGGTCGAACCCGACGCTCGCGCCGAAGACCGCGATCGTGGCCGCGAGCACGCTCGGATGGAGCAGCCGCAGCCAACGGGTATCCTCCGTACTTCCCTCCCTCACCATCGGCGGATCCTACGCCAGCCGGGAGGCCGCATGCCGGGAGTCGAGGCGCAGGGGAGCAACGCATGACCGTGCTGGTGGTGGCCGCCCATCCCGACGACGAGGTGCTCGGCGCCGGCGCCACGATGGCGCGCTTCGCGAGCGAGGGCCGAGCGGTCCACTCGCTGATCCTGGGCGAAGGCGCCACGTCCCGCGCCGACCGCCAGGCCGACGGCGACCAGGCCGAGGTCGCGGCGCTGGCGGAGGCGAGCCGGGAGGCCGCCGCCCGCCTCGGCACCGCCCCGCCGGTGCACGCCGGGTTCCCCGACAACCGCTTCGACCACGTCGACCTGCTCGACATCGTGAAGGTCGTGGCCGAACAGGTGGCGCGCGTGCGCCCCACGCTCGTGCTCACCCACCACATCGGCGACCTCAACATCGACCACGAGCTCACGGCCCGGGCGGCGATCACCGCCACCCGGCCCGAGCCGGGCCAGAGCGTCCGGACGGTGCTCAGCTTCGAGGTGCCGTCGGCCACCGGCTGGAACTTCACCGCCGCCCGCCCGCCGTTCGCGGCCACGACGTTCTTCGACGTCACCGACACGCTCGCGGCCAAGCTCCACGCCCTGGAGGCCTACGCCGACGAGCTGCGGCCGTTCCCCCACGCCCGGTCCCTCGAGGCCATCTCGGCCGGCGCGGCGCGCTGGGGCTCGATGGTCGGCGTGGCGGCCGCCGAGCCGTTCGAGCTGGTGCGCACCGTCCGCTGACGCCCCTGTGACCAGGCCCCCTCCCCCGAGGTGGTGAGTGTCACACGAGCCGACCCGGTCGAGTGGCGTCCGTCTCCGCGAGGATGGGGAGCACGCCGAAGCTGGAGTGAGCGATGACCCTCGATGACCTGATCCTGATCTCCGTGGACGACCACGTGGTCGAGCCGCCGGAGATGTTCGAGGGCCGCCTGCCCGCCTCCCTGGCCGATCGGGCGCCGAAGCTCGTCACCAAGGACGACGGCTCGGACCAGTGGGTCTACGAGGGCAAGGACATCCCCAACGTGGGCCTGAACGCGGTGGCCGGCCGGCCCCCCGCCGAGTACGGCGTCGAGCCCACGAGCTTCGCCGAGATCCGCGAGGGCGCCTACCTCGTGGACCGCCGCATCGACGACATGAACGCCAACGGCGTGCTGGCCTCGATGAACTTCCCGTCGTTCCCGCAGTTCTGCGGCCAGATGTTCAACAACTCGGAGGACAAGGAGCTCGGCCTCGCCGTCCTCCAGGCGTACAACGACTGGCACATCGAGGACTGGGCCGGCGCCCACCCCGGCCGCTTCATCCCGATCGGGCTCATCCCGTACTGGGACCCGCAGCTCATGGCGGCCGAGGTCCGGCGCCTCGCCGAGCGGGGCTGCCACGCCATCACCTGGTCGGAGAACCCGGAGAAGCTGGGCGTCCCGAGCTTCCACAACCCGCACTGGGACCCGTTCTGGCAGGCGTGCGAGGAGACCGGCACCGCGGTGTGCATCCACATCGGCTCGTCGAGCCAGGTCGCGATCACCTCGATGGAGGCCCCGATCACGACGATGCTCAACCTGACGGCCGTGGGGATCTTCCAGACCGCCGCCGACCTCCTCTGGTCGCCGGTGCTCACCCGCTTCCCGAAGGTGCAGTTCGTCCTGTCCGAAGGCGGCACCGGCTGGGTGCCGTACTTCCTCGAGCGGGCCGACTACGTCTACCGCCACCACAAGGTCTGGACCGGCGTCGACTTCGGCGACCAGCTCCCGAGCGACGTCTTCCGCCAGCGCTTCGCCACCTGCTTCATCGACGACGACCACGGGCTGGCCAACCGCCACCAGGTCGGGCTGTCGGGCATGTGCTGGGAGGCGGACTACCCGCACTCGGACTCCACCTGGCCGACCTCACCCGAGCAGCTGTGGGCGTCGCTCGAGCGCAACCAGGTCCCCGAGGACGAGATCCGGGCCATCACCCACGAGAACGCCGCGCGCATCTTCTCGTTCGACCCGTTCGAGCACCGGCCGCGCGAGGCCTGCACGGTGGGCGCCCTGCGGGCCCTCGCCGCCGGGGCGGGGGTCGACACGTCGATCCAGCCCCGCTTCCAGCGCCACGAGCCGCCCACCGAGCCGCTGACGCTGCTCAGCATGCTCGACCGCGCCTCGCACCCGCTGCTCGACGAGCAGAAGGCCGCGATCGCCGCCGAGGGCTGACGCACACCGACCGAGCACGACGGCGCGGCCGCGATTGCGGATCCGTCCGACCACGAGGATTGACTGAGACGCGATGACCACCACCGCCCCCACCGACGCCACCCCGCTGACCGACCTCGACTTCGTCGACGCCGACGGCCACATCGTGGAGCCCCCGTTCGGGCTCCAGGACTACGCCCCCGCCGAGTTCCGCGACCGGGTGTACCACCTCGAGATCGACGACGACGGCGAGGAGTTCGTGGTCATCGGCGACGCCCGCATGGCCGCCAACGTGTTCACGCTCACGGCGGCCGGCGGGTTCTCCGAGGAGGAGAAGCTGGCGTCGCACAAGGGCGAGCTGAAGTTCTCGGAGATGACCGGCGGCTGCTGGAACGTCGGGCCGCGGCTCGCCGACATGGACCGGGACCGCATCTCGGAGTCGGTGCTGTACCCGACGCTGCTGCTGAGCTTCCAGAGCCAGCACCCGCTCGACCTCGTCATCGCCCAGTGCCAGGCCTACAACGACTGGCTCACCGACCACGTCGCCGAGAGCGGCGGACGCCTCCACGGCGTGGCCGTCCTCCCCCAGCGCGACCCCGAGGCCGCCGCCGCCGAGATCCGGCGGGTCGCCGGCCGTCCCGGCATCGTGGGCGTGCAGGTGCGGCCCAACCCGGTGATGGACTGGAAGCCGTTCAACGACCCGGTCTACGACCCGCTGTGGCGGGCCGCCTCCGAGGCCGGCCTCCCCGTGGGCTTCCACCCGCTCATGTCCGCCGACCTCCCCGGCGCGGTGCAGGGCCTCCGCCTCGGCAAGCTCGGCACCTCCGCCGTCCCGGTGCAGGACGAGGACGACATGGCGGTCGACAACATCTTCTTCACGCAGATGATCGGGAACCCGGTCGACATGATGAACACGCTCACCTTCCTGGTGGCCGGCGGCGTGCTCACCCGCTTCCCCGACCTCAAGGTGGCGTTCCTCGAGACCAACGGCGGCTGGATCGTGCCGTGGCTGGAGCGGATGGACCACACGGCCAAGGAGTTCCCGTGGGACGTGCCGTGGCTCAGGGAGGAGCCGTCGGCCATCTTCCGCCGGCAGTGCTGGATCAGCTTCGACGCCGACGAGTCGACCCTTGCGTTCACCGCGTCGTCGCCGCTCGTGGGCGCCGACCGGATCATCTGGGCCACCGACTACCCGCATCCCGATGCCAAGATCCCCGGGTGCACCGCCGAGCTGGTCGAAGCCCTGTCGCCGCTGCCGCTCGAGCAGCAACGGCTCATCGCGGGCGGCAACGCCCGGTCGCTGTACGGCATCTGACCCTCCCAGCGTGGCCGCGATGAGCCCTGCCGCGGACCTGGTCGTGCTGGTGCGCGGCCTGGCGCCGTCCGTGGAGGCCGACGACGTGGTCGAGCTGGTCACGTGGCTCCGCTCGGCGCGCCCCGACCTCGCGGTGCGCGTGGTGGCGACCGAGGGCGGGGCCCTCGCCCCCGAGGTCGCCGCGGTGGCCGAGCTGGCGCGCCTCGACGCCACGCCGGAGGCCCGCGCCGGCCGCCTCGCCCAGCGCTCGCACCTGGCCGTCCCCGCCCGGGCGGCGCGCAGCCGGGGCCTGCGGCGCCTGCTGGGCGCGGTGGCCGCGCCGGTGCTGGTCACCGGGTCGGCGGGGCGCTCCCTGAACTGGCTCGACCCGGCCGCCCGCCCCGTGGTGGGCCGGGCGGTCGGCACCGCGCGCGAGGCGCTCGACCCCGCCGACCGGGCGGGGCTCGACGATCGGGTCACCGCCTGGGCCGACGGCCCGGCCCTGCTCCGCCAGCCCGGCGGGGCCGCCGAGCGCGACGACGAGCCCGGCGTGCGGGCCCGCCAGCGGGAGGTCCTCGCCCGGGACCTCGGCGTGGCGGTCGAGGCCCCGCTGGTGGTCGTGGCCGGCGCCGAGGACGAGGCGCTGCCG
>Ga0247822_10002874_pt1 | contig 11124 bp, 12 predicted proteins | sample 13C_Cellulose_Da_FD_192423 | JGI IMG/M metagenome (GOLD analysis project Ga0247822, IMG submission 192423) | Soil microbial communities from agricultural site in Penn Yan, New York, United States - 13C_Cellulose_Day30 | ecosystem: Environmental > Terrestrial > Soil > Agricultural land | place... | reverse complement strand
CCTGCTTGCCGGCAGGAACAGCATGGCCGGGCAGTCGAAAAGATCAGACGCCACGCCGATTTTCCTTCCCCGAGCCGTTCCGGTTTTGCATCATGGCGCAATTCAGCGGGGAAATATCCATGACCACATTCCTGGCAGTGCTCGTCGTTTTGGCTCTGCTCATCGTCATGATGAGCGTCAAGATCGTCCACCAGGGCCATCGCTACACGATCGAGCGTTTCGGCAAGTTCGTCCGCGTCGCGGAGCCCGGGCTGAACCTCGTCACACCCTTCGTCTACCGAGTCGGTCGCAAGATCAACGTGATGGAACAAGTCGTCGATATTCCGGGGCAGGAAATCATCACCAAGGACAATGCCATGGTGGCGGTCGACGGGGTCGTCTTCTTCCAGGTGCTCGACGCCGCCAAAGCCGCTTACGAAGTGAGCGATCTCTATTCCGCGATCATGGCGCTTTCGACCACCAACCTGCGTACCGTCATGGGCTCGATGGACCTGGATGAGACATTGTCGAAGCGCGACGAGATCAACGCGCGGCTTCTCGCCGTCGTCGATCACGCGACCGAAGCATGGGGCGTGAAAATTACTCGAGTCGAGTTGAAGGACATTCGTCCGCCGCAGGATATTTCCAACGCCATGGCCCGGCAGATGAAGGCAGAGCGCGAGAAGCGGGCGGCTATCCTTGAGGCAGAGGGCCTGCGCCAGGCCGCGATCCTCGAGGCCGAGGGCGAAAAGCAGTCGAAGATCCTCGCCGCCGAAGGCATGAAGGAAGCTGCGTTTCGTGAGGCCGAGGCGCGAGAGCGCGCGGCGCAGGCCGAGGCCAATGCTACCAAATCGGTCAGCGACGCGATCGACAACGGCAGCACCCAGGCCATCAACTATTTCATCGCCCAGAAATATGTCGAGGCGCTTGGCAAGTTTGCGACTTCGCCGAACGCCAAGACCATTCTTTTCCCGGTCGAGGCCACCCAACTCATCGGCACATTGGGTGGCATCGGGGAACTTGCGCGAGATGTGCTCGGCAAAGACGCCAAGTCTTCGCCCGGGATCACGACCAACGTTCCGCAGACCAAGGACAAGAACTAGATGTTCGGCCTGAGCGATGGCTGGCTGTGGGCGATCGGCGGCCTGGTCCTGCTGATCGCCGAAGTCGTCGCGCCGGGCTTTTTCCTCGTCTTCCTCGGCGTTGCGGCCATCGCGACGGGCCTGTTCACCTTGCTATTCGACCTTGGACTTGCGCCTCAACTGGCCCTGTTCGTCATCTACACCGCACTCGCGGTGATGATCGGCAAACGCTGGTATGCAGAACCCGACACCTCCGACCAGGCGATATCACTCAACGATCCGGCTCGGCGGCTAGTCGGGCGGACCGCGACCGTCGTCGATCCGATCGACGAGCACGGCGGACGGGTGCGCCTTGGCGATAGCGAATGGACTGCTCGCGGCGGGCCTGCAGCCACCGGCGACCGGGTCGAAATCATTTCCGTCGAGGGCAATTGCCTGCGGGTCGGCGGCGCGCGGACGATTGCCGCGCCAGTGGGAGAAAGTGATGCGTAACTATAGCCGGCGGGAACTGCTCGCCGGAACCGGGGCCTTCGCCGGAGCAACCCTTCTTTCGGGCTGCACCTCGACGCTTACAGCTCCGACTCGCGCCCTCGCGCAACCCGGCGCCAAGGCCCTGCTTGATTCCATCGCCGAGAATTTGCTCTGGACCGATCCGGAGCAGGCGACCTCTCTGGGGATAGACAAGGGCAGCCGTGCCGCGCTTCGCACCTTCCTCAAGGACCGCTCCCAAGCCGGCCAGGACAGGATCGCTGCCATCCTTCGCGCCGATCTCGCCCGCACCGAAACGCTCGACACGAGTGCTCTCGACGATTCCACGCGGACGAGCATCGAAGTCGTCAAGTCGGCCTACCGCACTTCGCTCGAAGGCTTTGCCTTGCCCTATGGCGATGTTGCGGTCGGAAGTTGGAGAAACACGCCCTACGTCGTTATCCAGAACGTCGGCGCATATCTCGACACGCCACGCTTCCTCGACGCCGATCATCAGATCGCCAACGCCGCGGACGCCGAGGCCTATGTTGCCCGTCTCGACTCCATGACGGTCCAACTCGATGGCGAGCTGGCGCGAATCCACGATGCGCGCGGCAAGGGCCTGGTCCCGCCCGCCTTCCTGCTCGACAAAGCCATCACGCAGCTCAGCCAAAGCCTCGACAATGCGCGCAAGGGCGGCGGCCTCGTCGACAGCCTCGTCAATCGCACGCGCGACATTCCGGGCGATTGGGACACGCGTGCGCGCAGCATCGTTACTCAACGCATCGCCCCGGCCCTCTCCCGCCAGCTCGACGAGCTTAAGATCCAGCGCAGCAAGGCGACCATGGATCCTGGCATGTGGGCGCGGCCAGGCGGCGACGCATATTACGCCTGGGCGCTGAAAGCCTCGACCACGACGGCCATGAGCCCGGACGAAATCCACCGCATGGGCCGCCGAGAGCTGGCTGAGCTCCAGTCGCGGATGGACGTCATCCTGAAGCGCAACGGCTACTCCAGCGGCTCGGTCGGCCAGCGGATGGTCGCGCTGGCCAAAGACCCCAAGTACAAGTTCAAGGAGGGCGATCCCGGCCGCGCCGAGATCCTTGCCTACATCAGCGAATGGATTTCCAAGTTCCGCGGCTTCACCCCCCGCGGCTTCAACACGCTCGTCCGCGCCAACCTCGAAGTGAAACGTTTGCCGCCGGAGGAAGAGCCCGGCGCGCCCGGCGCTTATGGCGGCGCCGGCTCAATCGACGGGACGATTCCCGGAAAGTTCTGGATCAACCTGCACACGACGGACCTGCATCGCCGCTATGACTTGCCGAGCCTTGCCGCGCACGAGGCGATTCCCGGCCACGTCTGGCAGGGCGAATATGCCAACCAGCTACCCCTGATCCGCACCCTTTTGTCGTTCAACGCTTACTCCGAGGGGTGGGCGCTTTATGCCGAACAGTTGATGGACGAGCTCGGCGCTTACGACGATTTTGAAGTCGGCAAGCTGGGCTATCTCCAGTCGCTCGCATTCCGCGCCTGCCGGCTGGTGGTCGACACCGGTCTTCACGCCAAGCGCTGGTCGCGCCAGCAAGCCGTCCAATTCTTCGTCGACGAGATTGGATCCGGCGCCGAAGACGTGGCTCGCGAAGTCGACCGCTACTGTAGCTGGCCGGGCCAAGCCTGCGGCTACAAGGTCGGGCACAGCGAAATCCTTCGCCAGCGCGCCAAGGCGCAGTCCGCGCTCGATAGCCGCTTCGATCTCAAGGCGTTCAATGATGCGGTGGTAAAAGGCGGCAACGTCCCGATGGACGTGCTCGCCAGGAACGTCGCCGACTACGTGGCGAACGTTCGAACCTAGTCCTCGCCGAACTTGCCTTCGACCAGGGCGGAGAGCTTTTCGAGCGCAGCCTCGCAAGCCTCGCCGGAGCAGTGGATGGTGATCGTGTCGCCCATAGCCGCGCCAAGCATCATCAGTCCCATGATCGATGTGCCAGTCACGCGATTGCCGTCCTTCTCGACCTCGACCGAGGCAGGAAGCTCATGGACCATATTGACGAATTTCGCGCTGGCACGGGCATGAAGCCCGCGCCGGTTGCTGACGATTATGGTCCTTGAGCAGGCGCTCAAGCGGCCGCCTCGCCGAGGATTTCGGATGCAACCGAGATATATTTGCGCCCCGCTTCTCGCGCCGCGGCGACGGCGGCCCGGACGCCCATCACCTTGCGCGCGCCTTCCAGCCGGATCAGCATCGGCAGGTTCACGCCCGCGATCACCTCAATGTCGGTGCTTTTCATCAGGCTGATTGCGAGATTGGAGGGCGTGCCGCCGAACAGGTCGGTGAGAATGATGACCCCCTCGCCCTCGTTCACCTTGTCGATTGCTTCGGCGATGTCGCCGCGGCGCTTCTCCATGTCGTCATCGGCATCGATGCAGATGCCTTCGATCCCCTGTTGGGGACCGACAACATGCTCCAATGCGGTGATGAACTCGACCGCAAGGCGGCCGTGGGTCACCAATACCAATCCGATCATTCACTCACCCGAATTATCCCCCGCCGAATCCGGGCGGGTGTCCTCGACGCTGTCACTTGGCCTGGAGGAAAGGTCACGATGGCGGATATTCGCCGTTATTCCCGCCGCGTGCAACCGCTCCGCCATTTCGACCGCGGCAGCCACCGAACGGTGGCGCCCCCCAGTGCAGCCGAACCCTACTGTCAGGTAGGTTTTGCCAGCGGCCCAATAGCGGGGAATCAGCTCGGCGAGAAGCGCTTGTGTGGAATCCATCATTTGCGCCCATCCCGGGTCTTTCGCGCAATAGTCGCGGACGGCCTGATCGATGCCGGTCAACGGGCGAAGCTCGTCGACCCAATGCGGATTCTCAACGAAGCGCATGTCGAACACCAAGTCGGCGGTCCGCGAAATCCCGCGCGCGAACCCGAAAGATGCAATTGTGACGATCGGACGGTCGCGATCTTCGCCGTATCGGCGCCGAAGCTCTTCACGAAGTTCCGAGGGAGTCAGCTCCGTCGTGTCGAGCACCGAGTCCGCGGCCTGACGGAGCGCCGCCGTCATTCCACGCTCGCGGGCAATCCCGTCCTCTGCCGGCCGGTCGGGCGCAAGCGGATGGCGTCGCCGGGTTTCGTCGTAGCGGCGAATGAGCTCGGCGCCGGCGCAATCGAGATAGAGGATTTCCGGCCGGACGCCCTCGACCGAGCGAATGATGTCCGGCAGCTTTTCGGCATCGAATCCGCGGCTTCGGGCGTCCATCCCGACTGCGACCGGGACATTGTGCCCGGAATGGCGCTCCCCGTGAACGAAGTCCGCGAGCAGTGCGACCGGCAGGTTGTCGACGCAGTCCCAGCCCATATCCTCGAGCGCATCGAGCACGGTCGACTTGCCCGCCCCGGACATCCCCGTGACGAGAAGCAACCGCGGCAAGCCCTTGGAAGGATGAGATGCCATCAGCCGGGAACTCCGAAATGCTGGAGTGCGAGCGCGACTTTCGCGGTTGCCGAAGGGGTCATCGCGTCAATGCTGACAAGGGGGATTGATATGGAAAGGAACGTGCGCTCACGGCTCTCGTCCGGCATCCGGGCCATGTCGCTGGTCAGTTCGACCGCGAGCGCCAACGGCACATCGTCGACACAGGGCATTTCGACAATGCCCAGGCCGCGCACCTCCATCTTGCCTTTTATCGTCGACGGCGCCGATGCGATCAGCCGCTCGCCGTCGCGGCGGATGAGGGTCCGGTCGTCGCTGACGAGCGCAAATCCATGTTCGAGCAAGCGGAGCGCCAGGTCGGACTTACCCGACCCCGAGGGCCCCAGCAGCATCACTGCCCGGCCGTCCCTTGCGACCGTCGTGCCGTGAATGTTCTCCGAGGAAAGCCGCGCACTCATGACAAATCCGCCGCGGGAAGGACGATCGTGAAGCGCGCCCCGCTCGGCGCGTCGCTGCGGTCTTCCACGTCGATCGTCCCGTCATGCCCTTCGACGATTGCGCGGGCGATGGCGAGGCCGAGGCCGCTATGGCGTCCAAAATGCTCGGCGGCTGGACGAACCGAGTGAAAGCGGTTGAAGATCGCTTCCTTCAATTCATCGGGGACACCGGGTCCCTCGTCATCGACACGGATCAGAATGTCGTCGCCGACGTGGATCGCGGCGACTTCGACCAGCCCGCCCGGCGGGGAAAAGCTGATCGCATTATCGACGATATTGTCTATCGCCCGGGCAAGGCGTCCGGGTTCGCCCATAACGACCGCCGTCGCCTTTCGCGGCCGGGCGAAGGCTATACGCACGTTGCCGGTCTCGCGGCGTTGCTCCCATACGCCGACGAGTTGCTCGATGAGTTTGCCGAGGTCGACTTCCTCGAAGCTCGCGCGGGCCAGCTCGGCGTCCGTCCGCGCGGCCTCGCCGACGTCGCCGATCAACCGGTCCAGCCGGTTGACGTCCTGGCGGATGACATCGGTAAGCTGGCGCTTAAGCTCGGGATCCTCGACGCGTTCAAGGCTGTCGACCGCGCTCCTGAGTGAGGCAAGAGGATTCTTGAGCTCGTGGGTCACGTCAGCCGCGAACGCTTCGATATTGTCGATCCGCATCCTCAGAGACTGACTCATATCGCTGATCGCGCGGGCCAGCGTTCCGATCTCGTCGCGGCGCGAAGGCAATCGAGGCACGCGGACTTCGCGAGCACGGCCTAGCCGCACTCTATGGGCAGCCAGTGCGATCCGTCGAAGCGGCCGGACGATGGTCCGGGCCAAAAAAAGCGAAAGCAGGACCGATAAAAGAGTGGCGAGCGCAAGGGCGATCCCTAGCGCGCCGCGCTGGCTGCGCACGGTGCGGGTGAGATTGCGGTCGTTTTTGGTGACCAGCAGCCGCGAGCCGTCGGCAAGTAACGAGGTACTGACGAACACCGGCGTCAGGTCCGGCGCGTTGCGGATTGTAACGAGCGGTTTCGGGCCGGCGGCATTCAGGATTGGCCAAGCCTTGCCATTGTCCTCGGCTGGCTCGACGAAGTCGGGTGGAGTATCCGCGCCTACCAGGAAGTTGAATCCGCGGTCGAGCGCTCGGGCGACATCCTTGCGCCACTTCTCGGCGGCGGGGTCGCGAAGCCGGTAAGCCGGTTCGCCGATGTTGAAACTATCTGCCGTCTTTGCGCCGGTAGAAGCATAGAGTCGAAGCCGGGCGCCATTCGCGTCGCCAATCTCGCTTAGAAGCGCTTCGCGCTCACCCGGGGCTGTCCGATTGATCGCCTCGGCAGCGATCGCTGTCTCGCTCTCCAGACGGTGGATCCGCTCTTCGGTGATTCGGTTGCGATAGGAATCGAGATAGAGAATCGACAATGCGAAAATGACGAGCGTCAACACGTTCACCGCAAGAATGCGGTGCGTGAGCGTCCAGCGTCCCGACCAGGTCAGGGCGAGGTCGCCCTCGTCATTCCTCGCTGAATCGGTAACCGACGCCATAAAGGGTCTCGATCCCGTCGAAATTGTCGTCGACGGCACGGAACTTGCGGCGGATCCGCTTGATGTGACTGTCGATGGTGCGATCGTCGACATAGACGTCGTCCTGATAGGCGACGTCAAGAAGTTGATTGCGCGACTTCACGACGCCCGGCCGTTGCGCGAGCGCTTCGAGGATCAGGAACTCTGTCACCGTCAGGGTGACATCCATGCCGTCCCACAGGATCTTGTGACGCGCCGGATCCATCACCAGCCGTCCGCGCTCGAGTAGCTCTTCAGCCGCCCCATTGCTCTCCTGGGCGAGTTGCCCGCGCTCGAGGTCGCGACGACGAAGGATGGCACGGATCCGCGCCACCAGCAGCCGCTGAGAAAAGGGCTTGGCGATATAATCGTCGGCACCCATCGCCAGGCCCAAGGCCTCGTCGAGCTCGTCGTCCTTGGAGGTGAGGAATATGACCGGCGTAGCGCCGACCGTTCCGCCCATTTCGCGCACCCGGCGAAGCAACTCCATCCCGTCCATCTGCGGCATCTTGATATCGAACACGGCCAGATCGGGCGGATTTTCAGCGAATGCCTTCAGTGCGGTCGCGCCGTCCGAATAGACGCGCGTCACGAATCCTTCGGCTTGGAGCGCGATTGACACTGAGGTCAGGATGTTGCGGTCGTCGTCGACGAGCGCGATGGCGTGACTCATGCCCTACCCTTCACGAGCGAACCCGGGCGATACCGAGCCGCTGCGAGGGTGACAAGCGACGAGGCGTTTTGACCGAACTGGCAATCGTCGGTATAGCGGTTCCAAGGGAGTGGCGGCGGTCCGATGGGGCGCCGCCCTCATGCTATTTAACTGCCTGACGGCTATCAATTGGGGAGTCACGACGTGAGCGAGCGTATTCCTGCGCACAAGCTGGATGCACAGGGCATCGAAACTAGCGCCGAAGTCCACTGGAACCTGACCACCGCACCGTTGGTCGAGGACGCGGTGCGTCGGGGCGAGGGACAGCTGACCAAGGACGGCGCGCTGCTGGTCGACACAGGCAAGTTCACCGGGCGCAGCGTCAAGGACAAATTCGTCGTTCGCGACGCGACCACCGAAGAGACGATCAACTGGGGCGCGATCAACCAGCCCATGACGACCGAGCATTGGGCAACGCTCAAGGCCGACTTCCTCACCGCGCTCAAGTCGCAGGATGAACTGTATGTGGCCGACCTCTATGGGGGCAGCCAGCCCGAATATCGCGTGAATGTGCGGGTCATTACGCAGATGGCATGGCATAACCTGTTCGTGCGCACGCTGCTGGTTCGCCCGCAGGCCGACGAACTGTCGGGTTTCGTCCCCGAATATACGATCATCAACCTGCCGAGCTTCAAGGCCGATCCCGAGCGTCACGGCTGCCGTAGCGATACGGTGATCGCGGTGAACTTCACCGAGAAGATGATCCTGATCGGCAACACGGAATATTCGGGCGAAATGAAGAAGGGCGTGTTCGGCCTGCTGAACTTCCTGCTTCCGGCGCAGGGCGTGATGCCGATGCATTGCTCGGCCAACATCGGCGCGGACGGCAAGAGCGCAATCTTCTTCGGCCTCAGCGGCACCGGCAAAACGACGCTTTCGGCGGATGCCAGCCGCACGCTGATCGGCGACGATGAGCATGGCTGGTCCGACACGGCCGTCTTCAACTTCGAGGGCGGTTGCTACGCCAAGATGATCAACCTGTCGGCCGAGGGCGAGCCGGAGATCTACGCGACCACCAAGATGTTCGGTACGATCCTCGAAAATGTCGCGATGGACGCGAACACGCGTGAGCTCGACTTCACCGACGCGAGCAAGACCGAGAACACCCGCGGCGCCTATCCGATCGAGTTCATCCCGAACACTAGCAATGACAATCTCGGTCCGCCGCCGTCGACGATCATCTTTCTCACCGCGGATGCGTTCGGCGTCCTTCCGCCGATCTCGCGTCTCACCCCCGACCAGGCGATGTATCACTTCCTGTCGGGTTATACAGCGAAGGTCGCGGGCACTGAAATCGGCGTAACCGAACCACAGGCGACGTTCTCGACCTGTTTCGGCGCCGCCTTCATGCCGCGTCCGCCGAGCGTCTACGGAAACCTGCTCAAGAAGCGCATCGCCGACGGCGGGGCACAGTGCTGGTTGGTCAACACCGGCTGGACCGGCGGCAAGTATGGCGTCGGCAAGCGCATGCCGATCAAGGCGACCCGCGCGCTCTTGAACGCCGCGCTCGACGGCAGCCTCAACCAGGCGACGTTCCGCAAGGATCCGAACTTCGGTTTCGAGGTGCCGGTTGAGGTTCCCGGCGTCGACACCGCGATCCTCGATCCGCGATCGACGTGGGCGGACAAGGACGAGTATGACCGCACCGCGGCCAAGCTTGTCGACCTGTTCGTCGAGAATTTCGCCGAGTTCGCGCCGCACGTCGAGGAGGGGGTCAGGCAAGCCGGGCCGCAGCAAACGGCCACCGCCGCAGCCTGACCCGCCCGGTCATCAGGATCGGGCTCTTCGTTTGAAAGTCCGATCCAATGACCGAGTTTGCCGTACGCCATTTCGATAGTGACAAGGCCGTCGCCCGCGTGGGCGAGGGCCTCCTCGCGCGCTCCCTTCCCCGCCCCCAATGGACCCACGAGGCTCATCTGGCGGCGACGACGTACCTCCTTTTGAAGCACCCGGAGATGGATCTCGACGCCGAGTTGCCGGGCCTGATCCGCCGCTACAACGAGAGCGTAGGGGGCGTGAACGACGACAGCGAGGGCTATCACGACACGATCACCCGCGCCTATCTGCACGGCATCCGCCTGTTCCTGAGCGAAGCCGACACCGACGAGCCAATTCATGAAGTGGTCAACGAACTGCTTCACTCGCCGATGGGAAAGCGCGACTGGCCGCTGAGGTTCTGGTCGCGAGAGCGCCTGTTCAGCGTCGAGGCGCGCCGCGGATTCTTACCGCCCGACCTTGCGGCGATGCCGTGACAAATCCGTCGGTCGATGCGGCGCGTGCGTTCATCTAGTCGCCGCTTTCGATCGATCGCGCGCTGCCTATCATCGCCGAAACGAGTTGCGGAGGTTGTATGCGCGTTCCCGTTGCGTTGCTTGTGCTGTCATTGAGCGTCCCCACGACTGCACAGCGAGGAGGTCCCTCGCCCGCTGCCCTTACATCCGACATCAGTTCGCTCAGCGACGAATTTGACGACAAGTCGCTCGATTCCAAATGGGCGTGGTTCCACGAGCGCTATGGCTGGCCGGACAAACGCAAGGTCTTCAACGTCGGCGAAAGCAACGCCGGCGCCCTTCGCCTCGAGCCGTACCACGGCGCCTGGGTGCGTGATCTCAACGCCCCGTTCCTGTTCCAAAGCGTTCAGGGCGACTTCGACGTCCGCGCACGGTTGCGCGTTCATGGTTCAAGCGCGGCATCGCCCGGTGGTACCTGGTCGCTTGGAGGGCTGATGGCGCGAGTCCCCAACGGCCTCGATTCGAAGAGTTGGGAGCCGCGCCGAGAGAACTGGCACTTCGTCACTACCGGCGTGGGCCTCGCTCGCGGCAAGGCCGTCACCGAGACCAAGGGGACATACAACAGCTATTCCTCGCTGAAGCTTCGGCCGTTCCAGCCCGGTTGGGTCGAGCTTCGTCTGGTGCGCGTCGGCGTGACCCTGTTCGCGCTGGCCCGCTCGGAGGGTGATAAGGAATGGCAGCTTCGCGACCGCTTCTACCGGATGGAGTTCAACCCGAACATGCAGGTCGGGCTGATCGCCTACACCACCAGCGACGAAGTTCCGCCCGCTCGCGAGGATCCAGTCAAGGAGAACCGCGAGGTCATACGCGACGCCAAGGTCGACATGCAGATGGACGTCGATTGGATCCGCTTCTCGCGCCCGCAGCCGAAGATCGACGCTTTCTGGGAGGCTCAGGTCCAGGCCCATCCACTCGCCGATACCAGCCTCAGCGACGCCCAAATCCTGAAGGCGCTCGGGGCGTAAGGCTTGCGCATCCTCGCTCCGGCATCGCAAGGAGCGTCGATGCCACGCCAGGTCACCAGCTTCTCGAACGAGACGGTCAAGCGGATCCGCGCCCTTCGCGACAAGAAGGCGCGCAAAGCCCAAGGTCTATTCCTCGCCGAGGGGCTCAGGAT
>Ga0247822_10002871_pt1 | contig 11126 bp, 9 predicted proteins | sample 13C_Cellulose_Da_FD_192423 | JGI IMG/M metagenome (GOLD analysis project Ga0247822, IMG submission 192423) | Soil microbial communities from agricultural site in Penn Yan, New York, United States - 13C_Cellulose_Day30 | ecosystem: Environmental > Terrestrial > Soil > Agricultural land | place... | reverse complement strand
ATAATTTGATATGGCATTGCGCTTGCAATTACCCCTTTGTAAATAAATCGCGGGTGATGCCATGAACAATTTCTTCAAAACCAACGTAGAAGCGCTTCCCTCAGCCATGCTTAAACAGCGCGGTGATGCTAATGAGCGCGCAAAAAATATACGCGCAGGAAAAGTGTGGTTGGTTGGTGCAGGCCCAGGCGATGCAGATTTATTAACCGTAAAAGCATTGCGTGCAATCAATAGCGCCGACATTATTTTTTACGATTATCTGGTCAGTGCCGACATACGCGCACTCTTTCCTAAAAATGTTCCCGCTCATTATGTTGGCAAAGCAAAAAACCAACACAGCATCGCGCAGGATGATCTCAATCAATTATTGGTCAAGCAAGCGCAATCAGGTTTGACTGTGTGCCGCATTAAAGGTGGCGACCCATTTGTCTTTGGTCGCGGTGGCGAAGAATTATTGGAGTTGCGTTCCGCTGGTATTGAAGCAGAGGTGATTCCGGGAATTACCTCTGCCTCAGGTTGCAGTACTTATGCTGATATTCCACTGACTCATCGCGGATTGTCGCAAGGTTGTACGTTCGTTACCGGCCACGCCGAAAAAACTCTCGATGTGAATTGGAATGCGCTCGCGCAATTGAATCACACTCTGGTGTTTTACATGGGCCTGACGCGCGCCGATGAAATTGCTGCACAGTTATTGGCAGGTGGTTTGGCTGCTGATACACCGGTGGCGATTATCGAAAACGGCTGCCGTAAAGATCAGCGCAACATTATTTCAAGCTTGCAAGAATTTCCCGCTGCAGTTATTCGTGAGCAGGTGGAATCACCGGCGTTAATTATTGTGGGCGACGTGGTGCGTATGAAAGAAAAGCTGCAAATGCAGGTGCAGCTACATGTGGCAGAAGAAAAGTACATGTTGGCATAAGTGATTGTTGATTCACCAAGAATTAGTTAATACAAAAAATTTTACGACCGTGAGGCAGTTATGAAGAAGCGTATTGTTGTTGTCGGAAACGGCATGGTAGGGCACAAATTTATCGACAATCTGGTGAATCACGCTGATGCCGATCAATATCAGGTGGTCACTTTTTCGGAAGAGCCGCGCCTCGCGTATGACCGTGTGCAGCTGTCCAAATATTTTTCCGGCTCAACCGCCGAAGATCTTGCACTGACGTCGGCCGATTACTACAACGAAAAATCGGTTGAGTTTATTTTGAAAGATAAGGTTATCGATCTGGACTTTGATAACAAAGAAGTAATTACCGCTTCCGGTCGCCGCGAAGCTTACGATAAATTAATTCTTGCAACAGGTTCGTTTCCGTTCGTTCCTCCTATTCCCGGCAATAACGGCGAGCACTGTCTGGTGTATCGCACTATTGAAGATCTGGAAGCCATTACCCGCTCGGCGACCCAAAGCAAAATCGGTGTGGTTGTTGGTGGTGGGTTATTGGGATTGGAAGCAGCAGCTGCATTAAAAGCGGCCGGACTTGAAACCCATGTAGTTGAATTTGCGCCGCGTTTGATGGCAGTACAATTGGATGAAGGCGGCGGAAAATTATTGCGTCGCAAAATTGAAGATATAGGCGTTAAAGTTCATACGCAAAAAGCAACCAATGAAATTGTTGCGGGTACTGATGCGCGCTATCGCATGAATTTTGCTGATGGCAGCCATCTTGAAACCGATATGATTTTGTTCTCTGCCGGTATCCGCCCGCAAGATGAGCTCGCGCGCAAATGCGGTATTCAGTTAGGCGAACGCGGCGGTATTGTGGTTGATAATAACTGCCAAACCAGCATGAAAGATGTGTATGCAATTGGTGAGTGCGCACTGTGGAATAACCGTATTTACGGTTTGGTTGCGCCCGGTTATCAAATGGCAAAAGTGGCTTTGTCGCACATCACCGGTGGCAGCGATCAATTTATGGGTGCTGATATGAGCACCAAATTAAAACTGCTCGGTGTGGATGTGGCATCAATTGGCGATGCGCACGGAACAACTCCCGGTTCATTGAGTTACACCTACAGCAACGATGTAGATGAAGTTTACAAGCGCATGATTGTATCGGCCGACAATAAAAAATTGTTGGGCGCAGTGTTGGTGGGTGATGTTGAAGCCTATGGCACTTTGCAACAAATCTGCGTAAACGGAATGGATTTACCGGAAGATCCCAATTGCCTGATCCTGCCAAATGTTGATGGTGCAAGTGCTGCAATCGGCGTGGACGCGCTGCCAGAAACAGCGATGATTTGTTCGTGCTTTGACGTGAGTAAAGGTGCAATTTGCTGCTCAGTGCAAAACGGCGCGCGCACTATGGGCGACATCAAAGCGGTTACCAAAGCTTCAACCGGTTGTGGTGGCTGTACTGCGCTCACCAAACAAGTGATGGACTCAGAGTTGAAAAAACTCGGCGTGGAAGTGAGCAACCATATTTGCGAACACTTCCCGCACTCGCGTCAAGAATTGGCCGATATTATCCGCATCAAAAAAATCAAAACCTTTGATGACTTATTGGATAGCCATGGCAACGGCGGTTTGGGTTGCGAAATTTGTAAACCCGCTGTGGGTTCAATCCTCGCCGGTTTCTGGAATGAATTTGTGTTGGATAAAAAACATATTGGCCTGCAAGACACCAACGATATTTTCCTCGGCAATATGCAAAAAGATGGCACTTACTCGATAGTGCCGCGTGTTGCGGGCGGTGAAATTACGCCGGATAAATTAATCGTGCTTGGGCAAGTTGCAAAACAATACAACCTCTACACCAAAATTACTGGTGGGCAGCGGATCGATTTATTCGGCGCGCAGTTGCATCAATTGCCGGCGATCTGGAAAGTGTTGGTTGATGCTGGTTTTGAAACCGGTCACGCTTACGGTAAATCATTGCGTACGGTGAAATCCTGTGTCGGCAGTACCTGGTGTCGTTACGGCGTGCTGGATTCTGTCGGCATGGCGATTACCTTGGAGAATCGTTACAAAGGCGTGCGTGCACCACACAAAATTAAATTTGGTGTGTCTGGTTGTACGCGCGAATGCGCAGAGGCGCAATCAAAAGATTTTGGTGTAATCGCGACCGAAACCGGTTGGAGTTTATATGTGTGTGGCAACGGCGGTATGCGCCCGCGTCACGCTGATTTATTTGCTACCGGTTTGGATGATGTGACCTTAATTAAATATATCGACCGCGTAATGATGTTCTACATCCGCACCGGTGACCGTCTGCAGCGCACGTCAGTGTGGATGGAAAATATGGAAGGCGGTTTGGATTATCTGAAAAAAGTGGTGATCGACGATAAATTATCCATCTGCGCTGAATTGGAAGAGCAGATGGCGTACAACATCAGCCAGTACCAATGCGAATGGAAAACCACAGTTGAAAGCGATGAGTTGCAAAAACGCTTCAAGCATTTTATCAATACCACTGCAACCGATGACAACCTCGCCTACGTAGTTGAGCGCGAACAAATTCGTCCAGCAACAGCGCTAGAGCGTAGTAATAAAAGCATTCAGTTTGTTGAGTTGGTTGATTAATCCCTCCCGGCCTCCCTTTTCCAAAGGGAGGAGCTGGTTCCCCCTTTGAAAAAGGGGGTTAGGGGGATTGACATTTCTATCGTTAATTTTTTCAAATTTCTTTTTGATTAGGAATTTGGTCAAGAGCAATCAAGAATATTTTAGTGAGAAATATTATGAGCGAAAAACCCTGGATCAGTGTGTGCGAGATAGATGATTTACTGCCCGATACCGGTGTATGTGCATTGGTGAATAGCCAGCAAGTGGCGATCTTTCGCTCGCGTCGTTTAAACGAAATTTTTGCTGTATCTAATTACGATCCTATCGGCGAGGCCAATGTATTGTCGCGCGGCATTATTGGTTCGATAGGTGATGAGGTGGTGATTGCGTCGCCCCTGTACAAAGAGCACTACAATCTGCGCACGGGCGAGTGCCTGGAAAAACCGGAATATAACGTCGCTGTGTATCCGGTGCGTATTGATGATGGTTTGGTGCAAGTGCAAGCATGATTTATTTTCGACTGAAATCGGGCTTGCGGTTTTAGCTTTACTCCTTCTTCTTCGACTGCTTCATTAGTCGGTTTAATGGGCAACCCGATAGGTTGCCCTTTTTTTCGGCAGGTTTTCACACGAGTTTTTTGCGGCAGATTTAGCGGATTGCTTCGGTAGTCTGGCGTTTGTGGTGATACATTTTTTGGTCGGCAATTTTGGTCAGTTCAAGTAAATCAGCGCCATCTTGCGGATAAAATGCGGTGCCTATACTGCAGCCAATCTGGATTGGATATTCATCAATTAAAAATACTTCTGCGAGTGCATGCTGGATTTTTTCGCTCACAATTTTGGCGTGGTGGATATCGTCCATTTGATGCAAGAGAATCACAAATTCATCGCCGCCAATGCGCGCTACTGTGTCCGAGGTGCGCACGCAGGCGAGTAATCGCTGCGCAACTTGTTTTAATAATTCATCGCCCAGTGCATGGCCGTAACGGTCGTTGACCGGTTTGAATTTATCCAGATCAAGCAGCATGACGGCGAGCACCCGTTGGTGGCGTTTGCAATAACTTAATGCCTGCTGCAAGCGGTCGGCAAACAGGGCGCGGTTGGGTAATCCGGTAAGGCTATCGTGTTGCGCCATGTAACGAATTTTTTCTTCGTTTTTTTTGCGCTCGGTGACATCGCGGCTTACACCGACGATACCGATAAATTTTCCTTCCGCATCGTAAATGCCTGAGGTTCTGGTTTCAGCGCATACATTCGAACCGTCTTTGCGCAGGTGGTCGAGCTCGGCAACAAAATCGGGAAAGGGCTCATTGGCTTGCACGGCAGCGATTATCCGTCCAACCGCTTCTTGCACTTTCGTTACCGATTCCGGGGTGAAGGTTTCTTCAAGTGTTTGCTGCATGGCTTCGGCGGCAGAGTAGCCGCGCAGTTTTTCAACCGAGGGGCTGACGTACGTAAAGCGCCCGTCGAGGTTCATAACCCAGATAACATCCTGCGCGTTATCGGCCAATAACCTGTGGCGCTCTTCGCTCGCGCGCAGCGCTTCAAGGGACAGTTTGCGCTCGATGGCGATTTCCGCGAGGTAAGCTGACTCTTCAATCAAGCGTATGTCATCGGCCGTGGGTTCGGAAATTTGGCCTTGGTAAATCCCGAAGGTCCCCAGCACCTCACCGTGACGATTAACGATAGGTTCGGCCCAGCAAGAGGCGAGGCCGGCTTTGGCTGCCAACTCTTTTAGCCCTATCCAACTGGGGTCTTTTTGGATATCGCTGACGATAACCCTGCTACCACTGACGACGGCGGTTCCGCAGGAGCCGATAGCCTGATCTGCTGGCAAGCCATCGATTGCGTCTCTATATAGGGTTGGCAAGGTTGGGGCGGCGGCGACTTTGAGCAGGTTTGCGTCGCGGTCTACCAACGAAATGCAGCAAATCATTTCCGGCCGAATGTGTTCCACTCCGACAATTATTTCGAGCAGCACTTCTTCAAGCGGATCATCGGCCGCAATTTGTGCCAATACATGATTGTGGCCGCGCTGCCATACATCGGCACGGCGCATCAGGCGCACCATGTTGCGCAGCTTGAGGTTGACGCGATTGATATGCACGGCAGCGGCAATAACTACTACCACCCCGAATAGGGCGGCCAATACTATATATAGGCTGCTATTCACCCCAAACCCCTTGTTCGCAGCTTGACGTGTAACTTTTCGACACGGCGAAAGAGCGGTTTTTACAAAAACCGGTGGGGCGAGTGCCAAAAAAAGGCGTGGCGACACTGTTAATAACAATGTCCGTTACTGCTGCATCCCCTGATACATATTTACTAGCGGGATAGGTCGTCATTCGGCGATCTCCATGATCTTCTGGGCCCGGCGCCTCAGTTTTTATTGGCCGATCTGACCATGTTCTGAGTGTAGCCGGTGAATGCTGGGTGGAGCGGATAATTAAATACGAATTCTTACCGGTTTACAGATGCGTTATCTGCACATATTTGTACAAATACTTCTGCAAATAAGGTGCCGTTGTGGCGCCTTAGTACAGAAATACCATAGTAGGGAGGGGCTGGGGCGGTAGGAGGCTGATGTTGATAACTGCGTCACTTACGCCGGGCTAGTAAAGGCACCGGAGGAGCGCAAGCGGGCAATATCGCGCAGCGGCGATAACCCAAACAGGCGGTTGTACTCGCGGCTAAATTGCGACGGACTTTCATAGCCAACCCTGTGGCTCGCGGTCGCGGCGTCCAATTGCTCGGTGAATAACAGGCGTCGCGCTTCCTGCAGGCGCAGGTGTTTCTGGTATTGCAGCGGTGTCATATTGGTGATGGTTTTGAAGTGGGTATGCAGCGATGAACTGCTCATGCAGGCTTCCCGTGCGAGGTCTTCAATGCGCAAATTGCGGTGGTAATTGTGTTTGAGGATATTGATGACCCGGCTGATCTGCTGGGCATGGCTATCAGCCAGTGCGACTTGGGCGAGTATGTCTCCCTGCTCATCCTGCAGAAGGCGGTAGATAATTTCACGCAGCAATAGTGGGCTGAGCAGTGGGATATCGCCCGGTGTATCCAACAAGCGCAGCAGGCGCAAGGCGACATCCAGCAGCGGTGGTTTGGCTGCACTCACAAACAAACCGCGCTTGGGTGTGAGCTTGGTGGCGGGAAATCCCGGCGCGCCGGCTTTGTTGCCGGCCAGCAACAACTCCTGAATATCCTGCGGCGAAAAAATCAGGTTGAAGCAAAGGTAAGGTTTTTCGGGCGTTGCATCCATTACTTGCCCGATGACCGGAATATCCACCGCAGCCACCAAATAATGCGCCGGATTGTAGCGATAGATTTCTGTGCCCAACACCGCCTGTTTGTTGCCTTGTGCGATCAGGCAAAGCGATGGCTCGTAGACCGTGTGTGTGGCCGTGCTCGGCTGCGAGGCGCGGATAAGTCGCAAACCCTTGATCGGCGTTTCACTAAAGCCATCGGTTTTAGTGTGCTGCTCAATCCGCCAGGTTAATTCCTGCAGTTGCGCCGCCAGTGAATGCATGGGAAAAGGTTCAGTTGCCTGTGCATTTTCAATCTTAGCTGTGCTTTCAGTATTGATGGTCACGTGTTGCTCTCGCAGCTGTCGGTGGCAAAAAAAGCCGGTGATAAATCGATAGGTTGAGTTTACACAGCTGCTGCATCCCGCAATACCGCAGCGGTGCGTCTTTGGACTATCAGGCAATAACTGGCGAGAAACTGGCTATCGACCAAGTCAGCCGCGCTCCTATAGTGATTTCACGCCGGCGATAGTGTTCGGCATTCAAATCGCTACGAGGAATTTGTTATGTCATTGAATCAATCTGCAATTAACCAGAAGGTCGTCATCATTACCGGTGCAAGCAGCGGCATCGGCGAAACTGCGGCGCGCATTCTCGCCGCGCAGGGTGCAAAAGTGGTATTAGGTGCGCGTCGCACCGAGCGATTGGAAACACTGGCGGCGGACATTCGCGCCCAGGGCGGTGTAGTTGAGTATCGCGCGGTCGATGTACGCGAGCGGGAGCAAGTGCAAGCGCTGGTGGAATTTGCGCGCGAAAAATTTGGCCGTGTTGATGTGATTGTCAATAACGCGGGAGTGATGCCGTTATCGCCGCTCGCCGAGCTTAAAGTGGATGAATGGGAGCGCATGATTGATGTGAATATCAAAGGTGTGCTCTACGGAATTGCTGCCGGTCTACCGCTGATGAAGCAACAGGGCTTTGGCCATTTCGTGAATATTTCATCGATTGGCGGCCATGCGGTTTATCCCACGGCGGCAGTTTATTGCGCGACTAAGTATGCGGTGCGCGCTATTTCCGAAGGGTTGCGTCAGGAGCAATTGGATGGCGATATCCGCGTGACTATTATTTCTCCCGGCGTGGTGGAATCCGAATTGGCGAACTCGATTACCGATCCCGCCTCGCGCGCCGCGATGGACAGCTTTCGCCAGATCGCGCTCACACCTGATGCAATCGCCCGCGCTGTCTGCTACGCGATTGAGCAACCGGCCGATGTCGATGTCAGTGAAATTATTGTCCGCCCGACCAAAAGTCCCTACTGATAAGTCATCAGTTTTCAGTTACACATTGTGACAATTTTTTCCAAGGCTACTGACATAATCCGCCGGTGCTTGACCTTACCCTGCGGGAAGGTTTCACAATAAAGCCTGCTTTACCCCAAGCAGGCTGAAGTTAAAAAAATCCCCACAAGGGAAGGAGTTTATATGTGTACACATCGGAATAATGAGCGTTTGATAAAAGAGTTTTTGCGCGCGGCGCATATCACCCAAAATAAAGACCTGGGCCATTTTGTTGCGCCTGAGGTGAAGTGTTGGGGCTTTCCGGAATTTAATCCCGGCAACTGCGATGAATACCAAGGATTTTTCAATTACCTGGCCGACGTATTTGAATCGCAAGTTTTTACTATCCAGCAGTTGCTAGCGGCTAATTCGCAAGTGTTAGTGCGCTTTCGTATTCAGGGAAAACACCACGAAGAATTTATGGGCTTGCCGGCTTCTGGTGGTGAATTGGAATTTACCGCTACCGCTTTATTCCGTTTGGATGAAGGAAAAATCAGCGAAGTCTGGATGTACAACAAGCATATCGTGTTGCACACACCTAAAGGTTACAGCTACACCATTAGTGCAGCCTCCTCATCTATCAGTTGTAAAACTGTGCAGGCCATTGCCTGTTAAATTCTCCGCGCTATCCAATCACACTCGCAAAAGTACAAACTCATTTGCACTTTTACGAGTGAGTTTGCATTTCTCTTCTGCGTAATAACAAATTGCTAACCTGCCGTTAATCCTTCTGCTGCAAGGTTATCAATCGTAATTTGATTTCTTTCGTCTCGGCGGGAAAAACTGTAAAAAAATCCGATTATTTTTGCCGTGCTTGTCGTAGCAGCCCGCTTTTTCATCGGTTTGATCCTATTGTTAAACCGGCGGGCTGTGAACCGCATTCACATCTGTGCATCGATTAAGCGGGAAAATGCCTCCCGTCGATCCCTGATGCATAACAATAACGACCAATAATGCCGCATCCGTTTTTGACCTGAGGCGTGCGCGCCTGAAGCAGCTTCCTGTTCGATGCAAGTTGGGTATGAAGATGTTTCGCGGTTTTTGCAGTTCGCCAGGATGTTTATGGCGAGTGAGGGCGGATAATCGCCCGCGCAAAAATCATCACAACAATAACGATTAGCATGATGCACAAGCGGAAGTTTCACCTTATCTGGCGCGAGGGATTTTGCCTCGTCGAATAAGACCGAATAATTGGGCGCCTGTACGAAATGATTGCTAACAAGTAAGGATGCCAAGACCAATGTCTGCTCCGGTAAAAGCCCAGTGATTGGGCTTTTACCGATTGCTCTCTTCAATCACCCACTCAGCTTTCTCCCGCGGAGCTTTTGTTTTTCCTATCTACTATTCCTCCTGTATTTCCCCAGTTTTTATCTGCTGTAGCGGCTATCTGCCTGCCACAGGAGCATTTTGTTGGTTTTGTGGCCGAAACGACCGGCTGCACGCCAGCGCTGTCGGATTACAATCATCACTAAACGCCGGTCTTCCGTATAAGGAGCTATTGCCGCGCGGGCGCTTCTTGTAGAATTCACCGCTAGCGCCAGTGAGCGTCCAGCAGACTCATCATTTCCGAGACCCCATCCATGAAGAAATCCTTGGCCTTAATTGCACTCGCCACCCTGAGCATGAGTGCTTTCGCCGATATGTTCGCAGTGTTCCGTGAAGAGGATGGCAGTACCAAATGGCAATACGTCGCCAATACCAGTGCCAGCGTGTTGATCCTGACCTTATTAATTGTGCTGATTTTTTTGATCCGCGCCCACTTGCGCTCCATGCGCTCTAATCGTGCATTGACCGAAATAAAAGCCACCTTGGAAGATCGCGTTGCGCACCGTACCGCTGTATTGCAAGAGACTACCGGACAGTTGCAAGAGCGCGAGGCCTACATCGCCAGTATCGTCAACTCCATGCCGGTGATGCTGATCGGTTTGGACCAACAATTGAATATCACCCAGTGGAACCAAAAAGCGGAAGAGATTACTGGCCGCCCCTTTAAAGATGTTGTGGGTAAAAATTTGTGGGAAGCCTACGCGGCAATCACGCTAACGCAGGAGCAAGTGAAATCCGTTTTAGCCGAAGGCGAAACGCTCACCTTGAAACACGCCCAGCGCGGCCAATACAGTTTTGATATCACGCTCTATCCTCTCACCGCACACAAAGATACTGGTTTGGTGATTTTGATTTCCGATGTAACCAAACAAGTGAATGCGGAAAATAAATTGGCAGAGCGCGATAAGGTATCGGCGATGGGTGAATTGGCATCGGCCATGGCCTATGACATCAGCTTGCCAATGCAAACTATTTTGTCGCGTGTTACGCGTGCGCGTCATGAAATTGAAACCGCAGACGTTGAGTTGGGTGATGTCAAAAATTTCCTGCTACAAGAAGTAGAAACTGTGCGTCTTAGTGCCCATCAAGCAACGGCGATTGCACAAAATTTACTGGATCTCGCCAGCAGCCATCGCGACAGCAAACAACTCGCCGATGTGTCGCCGATTATGGATCGCAGTATTGCGCTCGCAACCGATTTGTTTACCGACGCTGATAGCCTCGCGTTTAAACATATTAATATCCGCCGCAATTACGCATCACCCTTGCCGCAAATTCCCTGCTTCCCCACTGAGCTTGAACAAGTATTTATTCGCTTGATGCGCAACTCGTTTTACGCGCTCAATTCCAAAACCTGGGACGACAACCACAAACCCTGGATCAATATTGAGATCGGTGAATTCTATGATTCACTCTGGATTAAAATCGAGCACAACGGCAAATGCTTAAGCGCGACAGAACAGTTGGATATTTTCCAACCCTTCTTCGCCATCACCAACCATGAATCCACTTGCCCGGTAGAACAGCGCTTGTCCTATTCCTACTTCATCATCACCGAACACCACCGCGGCCAAATGGCGGTCACCTCGGACGAACAACACGGCACTTGCTTTAATATCCAATTGGCGATGAGTTAATAACTCGCAACACTGATTGAAAAAAGCTGCTGACATCCTGTGTCAGCGGCTTTTTTTATAATGGCGTTTTACTA
>Ga0247822_10002870_pt1 | contig 11127 bp, 7 predicted proteins | sample 13C_Cellulose_Da_FD_192423 | JGI IMG/M metagenome (GOLD analysis project Ga0247822, IMG submission 192423) | Soil microbial communities from agricultural site in Penn Yan, New York, United States - 13C_Cellulose_Day30 | ecosystem: Environmental > Terrestrial > Soil > Agricultural land | place... | reverse complement strand
AGCCCGGGCAGCGTCGTCGCCAGCGTCAATCATCCGCTGAGCAAGGGCCGGATCGATCTGGCGAGCGGCGATCCCGCCGCCGCGCCGCTGATCTTCCCCAGGCTGCTCGACGCGCCCGAGGATATCGCAACGCTGCGGCGTGGCGTCGAATTGTGCGGCCGGATCGCCGAAGCGCCGGCGTTCCGCGACTATGTCGTGGAGCGGATCGGCTGGCCCGACCTGGATGCCGGGGAAGCGGAGGCCGAGCGCCAAATCCGCAGTCTCGCGGCGCCGATCTATCACCCCGTCGGTACCTGCCGGATGGGATCGGATGCCGCGTCGGTGGTCGATCCCGCGCTCAGGGTCCGCGGCGTCGCGGGACTGTTCGTCGCCGACGCCTCCATCATGCCCCGCCATATCAGCGGAAACACCCAGGCCGCCGCCATGATGATCGGCGACAAGGCCGCAGACCTGATCGGAACGCCTCTATGAATTCCCCGGCCCTCACCCTCCCCGCATGGGATTCCCCGTTGCCGGAGGCGCTGGACCATGGCTGGATTCACGGGGAATCCCGGAGCGCTGGAGGACCCTTGATCGCCAGCATCAATCCGGCGACCGGTGAAGCCTGGGGCAACTTCGACGAAAGCGGCGAACCCGCGGTGGACGCCGCCGTGGCAAGTGCGCGATCGGCGTTCGTCGGCGAGTGGAGCCGGATCGGCGGGGACGCGCGCGCCGCGCTGCTGTTGGCGTGGGCCGCACGGATCGCTGAAGCGGTGGAGCAGCTGGCCTGGCTGGAGACGCTCGAGGTCGGCCGCCCGATCGGCGACGCGCGGGCGCTGATCGCACAGGGACCGCTGCTGATCGGCTTTTACGCCAGCCTGATCTCCGCGCTCGAGGAAAGCGCCGATGGCGCAGTGCGGCGCGCGCGCGGCGTGGTCGGAGCGATCACGCCCTGGAATTTCCCTACCGCCAACGTGCTGATCCGAGCCGTGCCGATCCTCGCTGCGGGCAATACGCTGGTGCTCAAACCATCGGAGCTGTCGCCACGATCTGCGGTTCTGCTCGCGCAGCTGGCGAGCGAGGCAGGCCTGCCGCCCGGCGTGCTCAACATCGTGCCGGGCAGCGGACATGTCACAGGCGCCGCGCTCGCCGCGCATCCCGGCATCGACATGCTCGCCTTCACCGGCTCGACCCGGACCGGCCAGGCGATCATCCAGGCATCGGCATCGCGGTCGATCAAACCGCTGACGATGGAATGTGGTGGCAAGTCGCCGCAGCTGGTGCTGCCCGACATGATCGACCAGCCCGAGATATGGCCCGGAGTCTTCCATGCCGCCTTCTGGAACACCGGGCAATGGTGCTCCGCACGCACCCGGCTGCTGGTGCCGAAAGGTGGGCTGGAGGCCGTAGTCGAGGGCTTGCGGATGGCCGCGGCGGACTGGCCGATCGGCGACCCGCGCGATCCGGCGACGCGGCTCGGGCCACTCGCCAGCGGCAAGCAATATGAGACCGTGCAAGGCTATCGCGAGATCGCGCGGCAGACGGCCCGGGTCATGCCGCTGTCGGCCGTACCCGATGCCGACGGCTTCTATGCGGCCCCCGAACTGGCCCTCGGCGCGCCGCAGGATGGCGCGCTGGTTCAGCAGGAGATCTTCGGCCCGCTGCTCTCGGTGCAGGAATATGGCGATCTGGACGAGGCGGTCCGGCTGGCGGACGACAGCGCCTACGGCCTCGGCGCGACGATCTGGGGCGCGGACCGCGACGCCGCCGGGCGGATCGCCGCCAGCCTGTCCGTGGGATCGGTCGATGTGATCGTCGCGCCCGCGGCGCGACCCGGCCTGGCCCTCGGCACGCCGTTCGAACCGCGCAGGCAATCCGGCTTCGGGATCGAGGGCGGGCTTGCCGGCATCGCGGCCTTCACCACCCCACAGGCGATCAACCATGCAGGCTGAAGTACAGAAGGAATCGCGGACGACGCTCGCCGCGCTGATCGTCATCGGGACGGGCGCGATGACCAGCGCCACGCTGAGTCCGGTGATGCTCGGCCTGTTCATCGACGAGCTTCGCCTCACCGCTTCGCAGGCCAGCCTCGCGCTCGCCGCCGAGAATGGCGCCTATGCGCTCGGGCTCCTGCTCTTCTACCTCGTGCTGCACCGGGCGCGGCGGCCGATGCTCGCCGCAATCGGGCTCGCGGTCATGATCGCCACCAGTCTGCTGACCGCCAAGGCCGGCGGCTTCGTGCCGCTGTTGGCGATCCGTGGGGCGTTCGGCCTGGCGATGGGGTTCACCGCATCGACCGTATTCGCCGCCTATGCCGGCCGCGTCGATCCGCAACGCGTCTGGGCGATCGCGACCTTCGTCAACCTGACCTATGCCGCGCTGCTGCTGACCCTGTCGGGCTGGATCGCCCAGAATTTCGGCCTCACCGGCATCGTTGCCGTTCTGGCCGGGGTCGCGTTGATCGGCCTCGCCTGTACGCGGGCAATCCCGCCAGCGCCACCCGCGGCGCAGGCGCCACCCGCCGGCGCCGCAGCCGGCGGGTGGACGCTCAACCGCCCCGCCATCTGCGGCGCGCTGGCGCTGCTCTGCCTCTATGCCGGGCATACAACGCTCTGGTCGTTCCAGGAGCGGATGGGGCTGGCGGTGGGTCTCGACCGCAGCCAGGTGGGCGTGCTGCTCGGCGTCTCGGTACTGGGCGCGATCGCCGGTGCCATCTTGTCGATGACCGCCGGGCACCGCTTCGGCCAGCGTGGTCCCAACGCCCTCGCCTTTGCCGGTCTGGTCGCTTCGGCGCTGCTGCTCGCGATGCCGGTCATGGCAGCCTATGTCGCGGGCGCGGTGATCGTGAAGACCGCCTGGTTCTTCGGCCTGCCCTTCATCCTCGGCGCGCTCGCCCGGCTCGACCGCAGCGGCCGGTGGAGCAGCATGGGCGCCGCCCTGCTCGCCCTGGGTTCGGCGATCGGCCCGGCAATCGGTGCGACCCTGGCCAGCCATGGCGCACACATGATCGGCTTTCTGGCGGCAGGTTTGTACCTGCTGAGCTTCCTGTTCACCCTGCCCCTGTTCGCCGCCGACCAGCTCGCGCCGGACCGCTGATGTTCGCCGAAAGCTACGAGGGTGCCCGTGACGCCTTTCGCACGGCGATCGCGGCGCTGGGCGGCCGTCTCGAATCCGCACCCGTTCCGGGCAAGGGCGCACGGGGCGAACTGCTGACGATCGACTGGGCTGTGATCGGCCCCGCCGATGCGCCCAGCACCCTGCTCTCGATCTCCGGCGTTCACGGCGCCGAAGGCCATGCCGGATCGGCCGCACAGCGCGCCTTCGCCGCAGCGCTCGGCCCCGCCGCTCTGGGCGATGATCGCAACGTTGTGATGATCCATGCGCTGAATCCCTGGGGGCTTTCGCACGGCCATCGCGTCGACGCCGGCAATGTCGACCTCTCGCGCAATTTCGGCGATTTCGACGCCCCGCCACGGGCCAACCCCGACTATGCGCAGATCCATGATATGATCTGCCCCGATCGCTGGGACGACGGCCTGCTGGAGCGGGTCGCGGCGCGTTTCCAGTCGCTCACGCAGGAGTTGGGCGCAGCGCGCGCGCTGACCGCCTTTACAGGCGGCCAGCACAGCCATCCCGACGGCGTCGGCTTTGGCGGTGCCCGTCCATCGCCCTCGCGCCAAGTGTTCGAGCGCATCGTCGAGACCGAACTGTCCGCCTGCAGGCGCATGGCGTATCTCGAATGGCATACCGGCTTCGGCGACTATGGCCGGCCGCTCGTCGTCGCGCTCGATGCACCGGACAGCGCCGCGCGAGTCCGTGTGGCAAGCTGGTGGGCCGACCAGCAACTCCAGTCCGAGGACGAGGCCTTCGAATCCGGCGAAACCCCGGACTGGTCAGGGCTGCTACTGCCCGGCCTGCGCCGCATGGCACCGCATATCGACATCGCCGGAGCGCCGATCGAGATCGGCACGGTATCGAATCTCGAGGCGTTCGAGGCGGTGATGATCGACCGCTGGCTGCGTCTGGGCACCGGACCGCAGGATGACAGTCTGCGCACCCGGCTACAGGGAAAGCTGCGGGCGGCCTATGATCCCGCCGATCCGATATGGCGCGAACGCGTGGTCAAAACCGGCCGCTCCATGCACATCGCCGCGCTGGAGGGACTTCGGGCGTGGCAAACGGAAACGACTGGAACCTAGGACGGATTTCGAAGCGATCGGATATCGATGTGTCGCGCGACGGATACGGACCCGCACAAGCGCGTTCTGAAGCGCGCCATCGACCGTGCGCATAGAGGAGTGCAGATGTTTCGCAGCCCTGTTCCGGCCTTGGCCCTGTTGGGCACCGTCCTGCCAGCGCCTGCATCGGCGAACGCGTTTTACGACGCCGCGATCTGCAAGCCGCCCTATACGATGGAGTCCGCCACGGCGCTCTATGAGGCCGCGGAAAAGCGCGCCAAGCCCGATACGTCAATGCTGACCGCCTATGTCTATACGCTGTCAGAGGAGCTTGGTCGGGACGGGTTCAAGACGAGGCAAGTCGTCTTCGCCGGCACGGCGACCGGTGTCCTGATCGAAGGATTGCGCGCCGATGCGCTGGCCGAACAGTATCAGCTGACGAAGGAGCGCTCGACCGTGTTCGGCATGTCCAGCAAAGGCTATGCGCGAGCGCTGCCGCCGGAACAGCAGCCGCAATCCGACATGGGGACGGTCTCGATCATCGCGCGGGAAAGTCCATCGCTGCCGGGAAAGACGCTGCTCGCGTGCGAGTTCGTCTCGAAAGCCGATCAGGCGGCGCTCGACGCGTTCGCCAAGTAGCGCACCAGCACCATTCCCAACGATCGGGTCTTCCATGGTCATCCTGTCGTCGATCTCATATTTCCTGACCCACCACCCCTTCCTGTCCTGGCCCGTCATCATCGTGACCGGAACCGTGCTGGCGTTTCTGCTCGCGAAATGGACCGGGAGCGGCCGGTGGTACGCGTTGATCCTGATCTTCTTCATCTATGGCCAGATCAACATCTTCACCGCACATATCTTCAATGCACTGTTCCTCGAGGCGTTCGGGGTCGACGGGACGGCCGTCATCACTCAATCGGAGGAAACCAGTTCGACGCTGAACGACCAGAATGTCTGGGCCTATGACGCTGTGATGAGAACCGCGGACGGCGTGGACCTGGTGACGCAGTTCGACACCATGTCCGCCAGCATCTATCCGATCACCAATGCCATCCACATCCCGCCCAAGGGCGAGACGTTCGTGGTCAGATATATTCCCGGGTTCCCGCGCAACTTCGTCATCATGCGCGACCTCTCACCCTATGGCAGAAGATATCTGCTCAACGAGGATCGCAAACCCGTCGAGAAGGCGGCCGCGCAGTTCGCCGCAAGCCCGGGCAACAAGGCGTTCATCGCGGAATATCGGGAAGCGCTAACCACGTTCATCGCCAAACACGGCGATGACGCCGACCCCGCCCTGATCGAAAACTACAGGGCGCAGCTCGGCGCGCTGCCGCAAGCGGATTGAGGAACGCTCAAGCGCGCACTTCCCCGATATCCGTGACCAGACCTGCACGAAGCGCCTTCTTGTCGATCTTGCCGACGCTGGTCCGAGGCAGGCCATCAAGGACGAGCACCCGCTCGGGCACGGCGTAGCGGCTGAGATGCCCGGCATCGACATGGCACATCAGGCCTTGCCGCAGGAGTTCGGCATCCGGCACATGGCCGCCCGCCGCGACGACGAAGGCGACTGGCCGCTCGCCCCATTTGCCATCCGGCACCCCGATGACGGCTGCCTCCGCCACCGATGGCAGCGCGATCAGAAGCTCCTCGATGGCGATCGAAGAAACCCACTCCCCGCCGGTCTTGATCACGTCCTTGAGGCGATCGACGATACGGACGGCTCCGTCGCTATCGATGGCGGCGACATCGCCGGTATGCAGCCAACCTCCTGCCCATAGTTCGTCGGACGCGGCTTGGGCGCCATAGCCTTGGGTAAGCCAGGGCGCGCGAAGCAGCAGCTCGCCGCCGCGCTCCGCGTCCACCCGGGCATGAACCAGCGGGATAGGGAAGCCGGCACGGCAAAGCTCAGCCGTATCGCCACCGGGCGAACGCGCCAGCGCGACGACAGGACCGGTTTCCGACATGCCGAAGCCGGCGAGCGTCGACAGGCCAGCGCGGGCCGCCTCTTCCGCCAGCGGCTGCGGGAGCGCGGAACCGCCGATGATCAACGTCCACGGGCCCAGCGATTGCTCGCCGTCCCATGCGTCGAGCAGCATCCTCAGGATCGTCGGAACGCAATGCGAGAAGGTGACACCTTCGCGGTGCTTGAGCGCCAGCAGAAGCTGCGGATCATAGCGTCCGGGATAGACCTGCTTGAGCCCGAGCATTGTCGCGACCAGCGGCAAGCCCCAGGCATGGACATGGAACATCGGCGTCATCGGCATGTAGACGTCGCCGCGCCGAAGGCCCTGGCCAGCAGGCTGGTTCGCCAGCGTCGCCGACAGTGCCAGCGTGTGGAGGACCAGTTGCCGGTGGCTGAAGAAGACCTGCTTGGGATTGCCGGTGGTGCCGGTGGTATGGAAGGTGGTGGCGATCGCGTTCTCGTCGAAATCCTCGAACTGGAAGACAGGATCCGTCGCCGCGATCAGCGCCTCGTAGCTGTCCGCGGTCGCGCCCTCCTCCATCGGGATCGCACCGCGGATCATGGGCAGGTCCGGCCGGATCGCATCGATCAGCGGCGCGAAATCGCTATGGTGGAGGACGAACACGGCGCCGGATTCGCGCAGAGTGTATTCGATCTGCGCCGGTGAGAGCCGCACGTTCACGGTCTGCAACACCGCGCCCATCATCGGGATCGCGAAATAGCATTCGAGATAGCGGTGGCTGTCCCAGTCCATCACCGCGACGGTATCGCCCGCCTGCACGCCGCGTTCAGCTAGCAGCGCCGCCAGGCGAGTCACCCGGTCGAGCAGATCGTCATAGGTCAGGCGCCGCCGGCCGCTCACGATCTTCTCCGTCGTCTGCTGCGCCACATTGGCGAGCAGGTGGCGCAGCAGGAGCGGATAGGCGTAGGCGTCCTCCGCCGGGGTCGTCAGGATTCTGGGGGTGCTCACGGTATCTCCGGTGGTCATTCGATCAGTTGGACGGGGTGCGCCGCGGCGGGCGGCAGGCCCCGCGCTTGCTGGTGTCCGTTCCGGTCACCGGCTTCGCACCAAGGCTGGGATCACCGCCCTTGAGCGCCGCCATCGGAACCTTGTCTGCCTTGCGGATGATGTCGGCCAGCATGGCCGTCTGGCGCGCGGCAAGTCCGGCGTCGAGCTTGTCCATATGGCCGTTGCGGGCGATGCTCAGCAGATAGCTGGGACCGCCGATCAGGCCCATGTGCGGAACGCCGCTTTCGTGGAACACCACACCCGTCGTGACCCCGGGGCCAGGTTCGACTCCGTGCCGCAGCAGATCATGCTTCTTGATGCCCTCGATGACGATATCGGTCAGCGGCCCTGCCGAGGTCGGGCAGTTCATATACTCATTGTGTCCGGTGGGGCCGTACCCCTTGCCGGGGATGTCCAGCCACTCGCTCGATCCCAGATGCTCGATGGTGAACGCCGCTGCGGCGCGCTTCATGAGCTCGGGGTGGGCCAGCGCCCAGCCGGGCGCCTCGGGCATCTCACCCGTCATGTGGCCGGGCCAACCGGCGAAGACCAGGCTCCGGCGCAGCCGTTCGTCCTTGGGCAGGCTCGCGAAATGGCGGGCGAGGTGCAGCAGGGTGATGCAGCCATTCTCCTCGACGAAATTCTGGCCGTCGGTGTGCGTGTCGACGATCATCACCTCGTCGCTTTCGCCGGGCAGGATCGCGGTGAGTTGGGGCACGTCACCCGTCGTCCATTCGGCGTCGAGCGTGAGGTGGGCGGTCTTTCCCGCTTTCGCCGCCTCGCGCAGCGCCTCGCCCGCATCCTGACCGACGAAGAGCGCAGGGACCTTCGGCCTGTAGTGCGAGGCGTGGGGTGAATAGTTGCCCTCGATCATCGCCGAGGAGACGTCCATGATGATCGCGACGCCGGCGACGCCGCGTGCAGCCAGCTCGTCGAGCGGATAGGCCGTGGTCGTCCACAGCCGGTGATAGGGCGTGTCGAGGACGTCCGCCTTCGGTTCGTTGCCCAGATGGACGAAATGCGGATGGGTGAGCTTCCCCATCGTCATCCGCGGCAGTTGCCCGTCGAAAACGAGGATGCTGCCCTTCGGGAAGTCCGGGAGCGCTCCGGGACCGGTCGGCTGCAGCTTGCCACCATAGACGAGCGGCCCGGTGACGCCTTCCGGACCCGTGGGTGCCGAGCGGACGAAGAAGGTGACCTTGTCGATCGGCCGGCGCGTGCCGCCGTCCACAATCTCGAGCCCGACCCGTTTCGGATCCCACCGCCGGTAGCTGTACGATTCGCACGGACCGAGCGTCAGCCCGGCATCCTGGAACTGGTCCGCCATCCAGTCCACGAAGGCGAGGTGGTTGGCATTGCCGGGCAATCGCGGGCCGAAATCGACCATCTCCTGATAGTCCCGCCGGATCTGCGCGGCGGACGGCAGCGGCACCGGTGCCCGGTGGCGCTGGCCCGCAGCCAGCGCGCGGCCGGCCACGCTCGTGCTCGCGAGCGCGCAGGCTGCGGCGAGGAGCGCGGCGCGGCGGGAAATGAGCGAAGGATCATGCATGCCGGCTATCTCCTAGAATTTGAGGTTCACGCCTGCGGTGAACTGGCGACCGGTGACGTCGTAGAGCAACGGATTGGTGGGAATGAAGGTGAACAGCGTGCCGTTCGGCGCCAGCGGCGGATCCCGATCGAACAGGTTGTTGACGGTCAGGAAGAAGCGGTAGCCCTGCTTGAGTTCGACCGCTGCCGTCAGGTCGGTGTAGAAGACCGACTTGACGCGATTGTTCTCGATCGTCCTTGGTTCCACCCGCGTGACGTCATAGGTTCCCGCTCCGATGAACCGCTCCTGCACGAAGAGGGCAACCGGTCCGCTCTTCCAGTTCGCGCTGGCCGTCGCGCTCCAGCGCGGATTGGCGCTGAGGCCTACCTCTCCGGCCCGGTCGATCGACGGGCCGTTGCTGATGTCCTGCCGCTGCTTTTCGAGATAGCTCGCGATGAACCGCAGATCCGCGGATCCGCCAAGAACCTCTCCGCGCGGCCGGTAGCTGAGCTCAATGTCGAGGCCCGATGTCGCCAGCCGGTTGAGGTTGAGGGTCGGCGACTCGATCCGCGTGATCTGCCCCGCCGCGTTGCGGGTGATGTTCGCGCAAAGCGCGGTGGCACCTGCGAGGCACTGGTTCAGCGTCAATTGCGGCGTCAGCGACGAGATGATGCCGGCGATGTCGATCGAGTAATAGTCGACCGACAGGGTCAACCCCGGCGCGAAGGCGGGACTGAGGACGATGCCCGCGGTGTAGGTGTCGGCCTTTTCAGGCTGCAGCGACGGGTTTCCCCTGGCCGCCTGAACGATGGGAACGGTAACCCCGTTCTCGATCACCGATCCGGTGTTCTGGACGATCCCCGCGAACAACTCGGGCACGTTGGGCGCACGGATATCGCGTGAGGCGGTGCCGCGCAGGCGCACGCCCGCGACCGGCTCCCACACCGCGCCCGCCTTCCAGGTCGTGACGCCGCCGCTGGTGCTGTAGTCGGTGTACCGGATGGCACCGTTGATATCGAGCTTGTGCAGGAAAGGCAGGTCCCGGGCGAGCGGTACCGCAGCCTCCGCAAACACTTCCCACAGATGGTACTTGCCCGTCACCGGGAAGACGTTTGTGAGCAGCCAGCCGCCGGGCTGGTTCTGATACGCAGCAGGAAAGCCCCGGATGCCGGTGGCGTCGTTGATGCTCTGCGCGATATCGTCGGCGACCTGATCCAGCGCGACGCTGCGATACTGGCCGCCGGCCGCGATCGAGACCGGTCCCGCCCAGGTAGAAAAGGGCTGGGCCCGCAGCGACAGATCGCCGACGTCCTGCGTAAAGGTCGCCGTGTAGCTCGAGCTTCCCTCGACATAGGCGATCGCCGCCTGGGAAGGCGCACCGACCCCGAACAGGTTGATTGGAACACAGCCGGGATACAGACCCGGATTGGTGAGCGTAACCCGGCACACGATCTGGTTGGTGGACGGATCGCGCACCGCGTCCGCCGCGGCATAGAGTCGCTCGAGCGCGACATTGTTGTGCGTGCGGATGTTCGTGCGGTTCTTGCCGCGCTCGTAATAGCCCTCGATCTGCAGACCGTCCGCCCCGCTGAAGCGGAAGCCGGCAGTAAGGTCGAGCGTACGCGCCCGCGCGGTCGCGTTCGCCGGCTCGCCAAAGTCGAAATTGACCCGGCCCATCGCGAATGCGGCGGTGTTCGTATTGGTCAGAATCTGCTGAACCGCCGGGTTCAGGAAGGCGTTGCCGCTGAAGATCGTGAAGCCGTTGAAACCCGCGGGGTTGAACTGCTGCGCCTGATTATAGTGGTTGCGCGCGAGCGCCAGGCTACCCTGTGCATAGAGTGTGAGCGACGGTGTGACGTCGAACTCTGCGTGCCCGAAATAGCTGCGCGTGGTGACATCGGCGGACAGGTTGCTGAACACCTGCGCTCCGTCGCCGCCAACCTGGATCAGGCCGGACTGCGCCGACCCTCGCGAATAGGGTATCAGCGTTCCGCCAGGCGCGAATTGCTGGAAGGCCAGCGGACCGCTCATGATGAGTCCGCCCGGAGACGCCGTCGAGGACCTCAGATTGTCCCGGAAGATGAGCTGCCCCGGAACGGCCGGGTTGCTGAGGAACCCGGTGCCGCGCCGGCCCCAGTCACGATCGCCGACGCTCTGGATGCCGCCCATCTCGAAATAGGTGGCACTGGCCACCAGGCGCCCCCGCCCCTCGGCGAAGGAATGGCCGGCGGTGATGCTGGCCTTGTAAGTCGGGGCATCGCCCTTGTCGGAGATACCGGCCTGCGCGGTCGCCTTGATCCCGGTGAAGCGCGTATCGAGAACGAAGTTCACGACACCCGCCACCGCGTCGGATCCATAGGCCGCCGAAGCGCCGCCGGTCACGATATCGACGCGCTTCACCAGTTCCTGCGGGAACAGGTTGATGTCGGTCGATCCGTCGCGCGAGGACGGCGCCGCGCGGCGGCCG
>Ga0247822_10002869_pt1 | contig 11127 bp, 10 predicted proteins | sample 13C_Cellulose_Da_FD_192423 | JGI IMG/M metagenome (GOLD analysis project Ga0247822, IMG submission 192423) | Soil microbial communities from agricultural site in Penn Yan, New York, United States - 13C_Cellulose_Day30 | ecosystem: Environmental > Terrestrial > Soil > Agricultural land | place... | reverse complement strand
TATCTCTTGCTGATCCTGTCCAGCGTCAGCGCCGCAACCATGCCCGATCCTCCAACCGTCAGAAATGAATTCTAACGGTCAGAGACATGACATGGAAAGGGCATTTTACATTACGGAACGGTCATGATCGACGTAGCCGGCCTCAGGCTCTGGGCGCCGTGACTTTCACGTCGAAGCTTTGACCCACAACCTTGGCGGGGTTCACCTGTCCACCGTTGCGGCGCACCTCGAAATGCAGATGGGGGCCAGTGGAATAACCCGTCGACCCTACCAGACCGATCCGCTCGCCCGAGGCGACTTCCTGGCCTGAGTGCACGTCGATGCGGCTGAGATGGCCATAAACGCTGCTCATCCCGTTGGGATGCTTGACCTCGATGAAGTTGCCATAGCCCCCTGCCTGGAACCCGGCGCGGACCACCCTGCCTTCTGCGGTTGTGTAGACGCCGGTGCCCTTGGGCGCTGCGATATCGACGCCCTTGTGGGCTCGAGCCTTGGCCTCGATGGTCAGCTTGCGCAACCCAAAGGCGGAGTTGATGCGGTAACCCTTCACAGGCGCCTCGAACAGGACCTTGCGGGTGACCGGTCCGGCGGGCCTGGCCACGGCCTGAACCGGCGGGGCGGCGGGAGCGGACAGGTCCTCGACCTTGTGTGGCGCAGGACCGGCGGCGCCCAGGGGAGCGCCGGCCATGGCGAGAACGGCGGTGACGGCGACGACGCTGGTCTGACCAAAACGGATCGCAAGCGGCCTCACGGCCGGGGGAAGAAAACGCATACTGAAACTGCACTCCAGACGCTCAACTGCGAGCGGGAGGGCCGTCATGGTCACGCGAAACAGGCAGCGCAGGTGGCGAAAAAGCAGTCGCCGACGGCCGGGATTGGTCGCCTTCTGTCATGACACCGGGACACCAATGGGGCGCGCGCAGGGCGACAAGGCGTCGCACCGCGGGAACCCAGGCGCTCTGTCCCGAACGAAAGAGGCCGCGCGACCTGCGCCGCGCGGCCTCTCACCGTCCTTGTGAACGCCTTACAGCGGCAGGGTGAGTTGCACCCCGCCCATGTGGCTGTTCGCCTGATCGCCGAAGCGGCCCTTGTAGCCGACAGAGACCTTGAGGCGCTCCATGATCGTGCCCTCGATGCCCGCCGAGGCCAGGAACTGTCCGCCCCAGGGGCTATCGACGTCGCGCGCCAGGACCTTGGCCGGGTTGCCGGCGATGCCGGTGCGAACGGCGTCACTGTCGTCGCTGAGGCTGTCGCGATAGCCCCCCTCCGCGAAGAAGTGGAAGCGGTCGACGCCGCCTTCGACGCGCAGGGCGACCTCGGCGGTGGCGCCCTGAACCGAACGGTCCTGATAGGCGTACTGGGCCGCGACGCCCTGTTCAGTGAAGCCGTCCACGTCGCTATTGATCCAGGCCACGGCGGCGCGGGGCGACAGGGCAAGCCCCCCCATGTCAAACCACATCCCGCCCTGCAGACGTGCGCCGGTCGAGACCCCGCGGGTCGAGCCGGTGTGAACGATCGGAGCCAACGAGGTCAGGCGACTGACGTCGTTGAAGTCGTCCTGGGCCACGCCCGCCGCCGCGTTGACGAAGATGTCGCCCGAGCGCCAGCCGCCGTAGATATCCAGCCCGAAGGTATCGAGATCGAGGTTCAGCGCGCCCGCGTCCACGTCAGCGTTGCGATAGCTGCCGGCGAGGCCGAACCTCATCGTCTCGGTGCCCGACTCCAGCGCGATCCGCACACCGTAACCGTCCGATGTCGCCTCGCCGATGGCGCCGCGCGCGTCGGTCTTGGTCCGGTCCGCGAGGGCCGAAACCGAGATCGCGGTCCCCGCCGTCCAGGCGTCGCGACCCGACAGGCTGGCGGTCGAACCATCCAGCGCGTCCTCGCGATGACGCCAGGCCGTCTCGCCCAGCAACGCCGTCTGACTGCCCAGATCGCCGTAATAGAGATAGTCGTTGGCAAGGCGTGCGATCAGCCGGTGCCCCGCCGCCGTCGGGTGGACGCCGTCCCAGTAAAGATATGTGTCTGGCGCGGCGCAAACGGTCACGCCATTAAAGCAGGCGTCCTTGGCGTTGGTCAGACCGAAGCGCTCAGGGCTGCCCGACAAGGTATCGCTGACCTTGTAGAGGTCCATCAGGATGATGTTGCTGTTGGGCTGGTTGGCGGCCACGGTCATCAACCCGGCCTGAAGCGCGGTGTTGAACGTCGTACCGGCGTAGTCCGCCAGAGGCTTGGCCGGAAGTCCCGCTCCCTGATTGAACTGCGGCGTCGTTCCCAGTCGCGGCAGGTTGGTCACAAGAATGGTTCCCGCCCCCGCGGACGCCACGCTGTTGACGATGAAGTTGATGTCCGCCGCCGCGCCCTGGGCTACCGGGGCGATGGCGCCCTGCGGGTTGGCGGACGCACCTGCCGTCGGAATGGCCTGGAAGATATTGTTGGCGCCGCCGAGGATACTGACCAGATCGCCCGCGCCGAACGTGCCGCCAGCGCCCGTATAGGCCAGCAGTTGATTGCGCATGCCCGGCGGCGAAGCCGCGCTGTCAGTCCGTGCGCCGCCGAAAGCGAAGTTGATGCTGCCCGTCACCGGCGCGCCTGCGGCGTAGCGCCCGGCGTTGAAGCCCAGCAGTTCCGTAAACACCGGCCCGTTGGAGAACCGGCCTTGATAATAGGGCGGCGATGTCGGGGTCGCACCGCTCGTCACGGCGTAGAGGTTGCCGTTATCGGACAGGCTGTCACCAAATACGACGAGCCGATTGTAGTTCTGGGCGCCGGCGGCGCTGGCCGTCGAAACAGCCGCCAGAGTCAGAGCAGCCATAGCCGCTCCGCGAAGAAGACGTGACATCGGTGTTCCTCCCTCGACCGTCAGTGTGCGGTCGTTATTCGGGAGGATGCGCTGCTTTGCCGCCAACGCAAGATGCCGTTAGGGAAGCTGAACAGCGATCAGTGAAGCATACGGAAGCGCACTGTGCCCGGCAGGTCACGCAGGACCTTCAGCACCTCGGGATCATAGTCACGGTCCACGTCGGTGATGACATAGCCTGTGCGCTCGTCCGTCTTCAGATGCTGACCCAGAATGTTAAGGCCCGCCGCCGACAGGGCGCGGTTCAGCTCGGCCAGGACGCCCGGCTGGTTCCTGTGGATGTGCAGCAGGCGGTGGGCGCGCGACACCTCGGCCAGTTGCACGTTCGGCAGGTTGACGCAGAAGGTGGTGTCGCCCCGGTTCAGATAGCCCAGCAGGCGCTCGGCAGCGAACTCGGCGATGGCTTCCTGCGCCTCTTCAGTCGAGCCGCCGATGTGGGGCGACAGGATGACGTTCTTCAAGCCCTGCAGGGGGCTGGCGAAGGGGTCGGCGTTGGTGCGCGGCTCCTCGGGGAAGACGTCGACCGCCGCGCCGGCGATCCGGCCCGACTGCAACGCTTCTGCCAAGGCGTCGACGTCCACGACGTGACCACGCGACAGGTTCAGGAACAGGGCGCCCGGCTTCATCTTCGCGAGCTGGGCTGCGCCGATGATCAGGGTGTTGTCCTTGCGCCCGTCGACATGCAGGCTGACCACATCGGCCTCCGCCAGCAGGGCGTCCAGCGAGCGCATCCGCCGGGCGTTGCCGAGGGCCAGACGCTCCGACAGGTCGTGGAAGATGACCCGCATCCCCAGCCCCTCGGCCAGGACCGACAGCTGCGAACCGATGGCGCCGTAACCGACGATGCCCAGGGTCTTGCCGCGCAGCTCACGCGAACCGGTCGCCGACTTGTTCCACTGGCCCTGATGCATGGCCGCCGACTTGTCGGCCACGTCGCGCATCAGGACGATGGTCAGGCCGATGGCCAGTTCCACCACCGACCGGGTGTTGGAATAGGGGGCGTTGAACACGGCCACGCCATGCTCGGCGGCGGCCTCCAGATCGATCTGGTTGGTGCCGATGCAGAAGGCGGCGACGGCCAGCAAGCGATCGGCCTGTTCCAGCACCCGCTTGCTGACATTGGTCTTGGAGCGGATGCCGAGGACGTGCACGCCCTTGATCGCATCGATCAGGTCGTCCTCATCCAGCGCGCCCTTCATGGTCTCGACGGAATAGCCCGCCTCCTCCAGTCGCTCGACGGCGGCGGGGTGGATGTTCTCCAGCAGCAGCATCCTGATGCGGCTGCGCGGATAGGACCAGCGACCCGACACACCCTCGGCGAACAGGACCTCGTCCAGCGAGGCGGCGGTCGCGTCGGCCACCTCGATCACCTTGGGACGGCTGATGACTTCGGTGAAGGCGTAGAAGCGGTCGGCGGCGCCGGCCAGCTTGACCTCGGCATCGGTCCAGCCGTCGCCGACCATGATCACCGGTCCGCTCAGGTTCAGGGCCTTTATGACTTCCGGCTTGCCATTGTCGCGTGACAGGGGATTGGCGTCGTCCACGCCCGTCACCCGCCCCTCGGCGTCATAGATCAGGTCATTGGCCAGAACGTTGTCAGAGGCGATCCCCAGACGCGCGGCCAGTGGCGCGATGACCTCCCGGAAACCGCCTGACAGGATATAGACCCGCTCGGCATGACGTTCGAAGAAGTCGACGTTGCGGCGGACCGAGGCGCTCGCCTCGTCCAGAATGCGATCCGCCAGAGCTTCAACCTGCACACGGGTCAACGCCAGCAATTCCAGACGACGACGCAGGGCCGTGCCGAAGTCCACCTGTCCCGACATGGCCTGATCGGTCAGAGACGCGATCTCGGCCTTTTTCGCCGCCGCATCGGGGGCGTCGGACAGGGCGATGTCAGCGAGCGCCTCGAGCGTCTCGATGCGCACCAGGGTGGAGTCGAAGTCGAAGATGAAGACGGGCGAAGTCATGCCCCGCACCTAGCCCAGCTTCGCACTTGCAGCAATAAAAAGGGGGACAAAAGCCCCCCTTTCCGCACGAATTTTCCAACAGCCTCACAGTTTGCCGAAACCGCCCTTGCGTCGACTTTCCAGCGCGGCGGCCCCGATGGCGGCGGCGATGGTGGCCACGGCCAGAAGCGCGCCGCCTTCCCTGGCGTGATCGCGTGCGAAGTCGCCGGCGTCCTCGGCATAGCGACGCGCCTGTCTGGCGTAGCGCTTCATCGGCTTGCGGGCCTTCTTGCGCGAGCCCGCGAGCCAGTGCCCGGCCCGCGCCCTCGCATCATGACTGAAGCGCCCCGCCCGCTCGCCGGCATAGTCGCCCAGGTCGGCGGCGCGATGGCCAAGGTCTTCGGCGCCGTGACGGACGCCGCGCGCGATGTCGTCAAAGCGGTGGCGCAAGGCCTCGGCGTCGAACCAGCCGCGCGGATCAACCCGTTCCCGCAATCGCTCATAGCGGGTCGGGCCTGTCCGCTGGTTCAGCAGCAGGGCGGCGATTCCTGCACCTGCAAGGACGGCGACCACGCCCGCCGTGATGCCGGGGTGTTTGCGGACCTCGTCCACGGCGTTGAACTGTCGAACCATGGGCACTCAAACCTCTTGTTGTCGAAAACTGTCGTCAGGACAGGAGCGAACCGGGTCGAAAGAGGTTCCGCTGTAAACGGCCAAGCTGCAAGAGCAGCGCGCCTGTCCCGCCGCCCCTTACCAAGCGGGGATCGCCTCCCTATGTTGCGCCGCTTCCAGACAGTTTCGCCTATTCAGGATTTTTCGCCGTGACCGATCACGCGCCCGCCGCACAACCCATCGAGACCCCGACCGACAACCTCGCCGCCGCCTTCCAGATCGACGGCTGGCCCGTGCGCGGTCGCCTGGTGCGGCTGGGCGAGGTCGTCGACAAGATCCTGTCGGCCCATGACTATCCCGAGCCGGTCGCCGCCCTGCTGGGCGAGGCCTGCGTGCTGGCCGCCATCGTCGGCTCGGCTCTGAAATTCCAGGGCCGCCTGATCGTCCAGGCCCAGGGCGATGGTCCGGTTCGTTACGTCGTGGCCGACTACGACACGGCGGGAACGCTGCGCGGATTCTGCCGGTTTGACCCCGAAGAGGTCGCCAGAGCGTCCGAAGGTTTTGCGCGCCCCGGCGCCAAGACGCTGCTGGGCCAGGGCGTCTTCATCATGACCCTTGACCGGGGTGAGGACTTCGAGCGCACCCAGGGCATCACCCCCATCGAGGGCGAGAGCCTGTCCTTGTGCGCCGAGCACTATTTCGCCCAGTCGGAGCAGGTACCGACCAAGGTGCGCCTGGCCGTGGGTCAGGTTACAACCGAGGCCGGGACATCCTGGCGCGCGGGCGGAGCCATGATCCAGGTCATCGCCAGTGACGATGCGCGCGGATCGACCGAAGAAGTCTGGGAGCGCACGCGCGCCCTCTTCTTCACCCTGGGCGACGACGAATTGCTCGACCCCACCATCAGCGCCGAGACCCTGCTGTTCCGCCTCTTCCACGAGGACGGCGTGCGGTTGGAAGGCGCGCAGGCGCTGAGCGCCGCCTGCCGCTGCTCCAAGGAACGGATCGTCGCCGTGATGCAGTCCTTCCCTCCGGAAGACCGCGCCGAAATGATCGAGGATGACGGCAAGATTCGCGCCTCCTGCGAATACTGCTCAACCGTCTATGAGATCGACCCGAGCGAGATCGAACAGTCGGTCGCCTAGATCAGCATGAAGATCGCATTGCCGTAATTGTGCAGGAGGATCGGCAGCAGGACGCTGCCGGTCTTCTCGCGCAACCAGACCAGCAACAGGGCTGAAACGCCGGTCGTCGCCATCAGCAGCGGCTCGAAAGTGAAGCCGCCGTCCGCATAGCCGAGCGCATGGGTCAGGCCGAAAGCCAGGGACGACAGCACCGCGCCCCACCCCATCCAGGCGCCCAGAATGCGAACCGGCTTGCCGAAGGCCTCGTTCAGCATCAGCAGCAGCACACCGCGATAGAAGAGCTCTTCATCCAGTCCCGGCATGGTCAACTGGAAGGCGAGACTGTCGAGATCGAACCCCTGCCCCGGGAAGTAGAGAGCCAGCCCGAGGAACAGGGCGACCAGGAGACCTGACAGGACCAGGGCACCCGCCAGACCCCGCCTGTCCTGCTCCAACGTCAGGCCTGCCCGCTTCCAGCCTATGATCGGCAGACTGGCTACGGCCAGCGACAGCAGGACGGCCAGCACCTTGCCCTCCCAGTTCCAGGTCGATGACCCGAACGACAGGGGGATGGTGCCGTACCCGCGCGTAAGCGCCACGTCATAGACCGCCATCAGCAAGAGGGCGGCTGCCAGCCACCCCCACCGTACACGGCCCTTCATCAAACCGGCGAAGGCCAGCCCGCCGACAGCGACAGCGCCGACCCAGCCCAGCATGGCGATGATTGCGTCAGGCATAGCGTCCCCCTCGTGATCTCTGATCATGAGGCCGGGCGCCGCAGCCATGGATGAGGATGACCGAAATTTAACGCGCCGACCGCCGCCGACGCGCCCTGGTCTAGCTGTTCAGGTCGAGCGAATAACCGGCCGAGCGCACGGTTCGGATCGGATTGACCGTGCCCTCTACGTTCAGCGCCTTGCGCAGGCGCCCGACATGAACGTCCACGGTGCGCGCCTCGACATAGACGTCCGACCCCCAGACGGCGTCCAGCAACTGTTCGCGGCTGAAGACCCGCCCCGGATGCTTCATCAGGTGATCCAGCAGACGGAACTCGGTCGGCCCCAGGTGGACCTCCTTGCCGGCGCGACGGACGCGGTGAGCAACGCGGTCGATGACGATGTCGGCGTGATTGATCCGGTCGTCGGCCAGGCCCGGACGGATGCGGCGCAGGACTGCGCGGATACGCGCGGTCAGCTCGGTCATCGAGAAAGGTTTGGTCATGTAGTCGTCGGCGCCGGTGTCCAGGCCGCGCACGCGGTCAGTCTCCTCGCCACGCGCGGTCAGCATGATGATCGGCAGGTTGCGGGTCTCGGCCCGGCCGCGCAGACGGCGGCAGACCTCGATGCCCGACAGCTTCGGCAGCATCCAGTCAAGCAGCACCAGGTCCGGCAGGCGCTCGTCGACCTGCAACAGGCCCTCCTCCCCGTCTGCGGCTACGGTCACGTCATAGCCTTCCTTCTCCAGATTGTACTGGAGCAGGGTGGCCAGGGCGTCCTCGTCTTCCATCACCAGAATATAGGGTTGCACGTCAGGCTCTCCGGTCGGTCGAAGTCGTCAGCAGGAAGGGGAAGTCAGTCGTCCGTCAGGTCGGACGGTTGGGTCGAGATGTGCGGCGTGGGCGTCTGTTCCTCACCAGGACCGGGGACGGCCTTCGGCCGCTCGCCCAGCATTTCTTCGCCGGTGATCTCATAGTGGACGGTCTCGGCGATATTGGTCGCGTGGTCGCCGATCCGCTCGAGGTTCTTCGCCATGAACAGCAGATGGGTGCAGGCCGTGATCGTGCGCGGGTCGCCCATCATGTAGGTCAGCAGCTCGCGGAACAGGGCGTTGTAGTGCTCGTCCACCTCGTCGTCGGTGCTCCACACCGACAGGGCGCGCTCGATCTCGGAAGCCGTATAGGCGTCCAGCACGTCGCGCAGGCGGGTCGAGACCAGACGGCCCATCCGCTCGATCGAGCGGGTCAGGGGCTGCATCGGCTCACCCTCGGCCAGGATCAGCGCCCGCTTGGCGATGTTCTTGGCCAGATCGCCGGTTCGCTCCAGATCCGAGGCCAGCTTCATGGCTCCCAGGGTGCGGCGCAGGTCCGAGGCCACCGGCTGACGCAGGGCGATCAGGCGGATGGACTTCTTCTCGATATCACGATGCAGGGCGTCGAGGCGGTTGTCGCGCTCGACCACCGCCTTCGCCAGAGCCACGTCGCGCCGGGCGACGGATTCGATGGCGTCCGCCACCTGGGCCTCGGCCAGACCGCCCATGCGGACGACCTCGGCCGTCAGCTGGTTCAGTTCGTCGCCGTAAGCCTTGACCGTATGCTGGTTCATGCTCGCGCCCTTAGCCGAAGCGGCCGGTGATGTAGTCGAGCGTGCGACGCTCGCGCGGGTTGGTGAAGATCTCTTCGGTGTCGCCGGTCTCGACCAGCTTGCCCATGTGGAAGAAGGCCGTGCGCTGCGACACGCGGGCGGCCTGAGCCATGGAGTGGGTGACGATGACGATGCAGTAGCGCTCGCGCAGTTCGTCGATCAGCTCCTCGATCTTGGCCGTGGCGATCGGGTCCAGGGCCGAGCAGGGCTCGTCCATCAGGATGACTTCAGGTTCCACCGCGATGGCGCGGGCGATGACCAGACGCTGCTGCTGACCGCCCGACAGGCCCGTGCCCGGCGAGTGCAGGCGGTCGGCGACCTCGTCCCACAGACCGGCGCGCTTCAGCGCCTTCTGGACGATGTCGTCCAGTTCGCCCTTGGACGAGGCCAGGCCGTGAATCTTGGGGCCATAGGCGACGTTCTCATAGATCGTCTTGGGGAAGGGATTGGGCTTCTGGAAGACCATGCCGACCTGGGCGCGCAGCAGCACGGGGTCGATCTTGCGATCGTTGATGTCGCCGCCGTCCATCTCTATCTCGCCGGTGACGCGGCAGCCGGGGATGGTGTCGTTCATGCGGTTCATGGTCCGCAGGAAGGTCGACTTGCCGCAGCCCGACGGGCCGATCAGGGCCGTGACGGTCTTGTCCGGGATGTCCAGCGAGACGCCGAACAGGGCCTGCTTCTCGCCATAGAAGACGGAAACGTCGCGCGCGGCGATCTTGATAGGACCGAGCGGCGCGGCTGCATGAGCGCCCACGGCCGGGGCGGTCGACAGGGTCGCGGCTCCGGCGGAACCGCCGTCGGCCAGGCCCTCGGGGGCGCGGAAGATTTTGGACATCATAAGACTACCACCGGCGTTCGAAGCGCCGGCGCAGCAGGATCGCGGCGGCGTTCATGACGATCATGAAGGCGAGGAGCACGAGGATGGCGGCGGCGGTCCGCTCGTGGAACGCGCGCTCCGACGCGTTCTCCCAGATGTAGATCAGCGAAGGCAGGGCGCCGACGGGCTCGTCAATGGCGTGGGGTACGCCGGGAACGAAGCTGATCATGCCGATCAGCAGCAGGGGCGCCGTCTCACCCAGCGCATGAGCCATGGCGATGATCGAACCGGTCATGACGCCCGGCATGGCCAGGGGCAGGACATGGCCGAACACCGTCTGGGTGCGGCTGGCGCCCATGGCCAGGGCGGCTTCGCGGATCGACGGCGGCACCGCCTTCAGCGACGAGCGCGTGGCGATGATCACCGTCGGCAGAGCCATCAGGGCCAGGACCAGACCGCCGACCAGCGGGCTGGCGCGCGGCAGGTGCATGAAGTTGATGAAGAGGGCCAGACCCAGCAGGCCGAAAACGATCGACGGCACGGCCGCGAGGTTGTTGATGTTGACCTCGATGATCGCCGTGATGCGGTTGCGCGGCGAGTATTCTTCCAGCCATACAGCGGCGCAGACGCCGACCGGAATGGCGATCAAAGCGGTGACCAGCAGCATCAGGGCGGAACCGACCACCGCGCCCAGCAGGCCCGCCAGCTCCGGCTGGGTCGAGTCGCCCTTGGTGAACAGGGTCGTGTTGAAGTGGGCGCGCACCGCGCCCGACGCCTTCATCCGATCCAGCCAGGCCATCTGCTCGTTACTGACGCGGCGCTGATCCTCGGGCACGGCCCTGGAGATTTCGCCCTTCAGATAGAGGTCGGCGTTGTCGGACAGGGGCGCAGTCACCGGCACGGTCTGACCCAGCAGACCCGGCTGGCGCGCGATCATGCCGGCCGCCTGGAACTTCAGCTCCGAAGAGAACAGGGCCTTCATGGCCGCAGCCTTCGTGCCCTGGGCGTCGTCCTCAACACCCAGACGACGCAGTTGCTGCTCGGCGACGATCTGCTCGAAGTTGGCGCCCTGCGGATAGGAGCGGTCGATGCGCGACGCATCCATGTAGACCGGCAAGGTCACGCTGTGGCTGTAGAAGGCTGTGCGACCCTGCATGATGATGCTGCCCAGCAGGATCACCAGGAAGACCAGGGCGAAGCCGATGGCCGCCCGGCCATACCACTTGAAGCGGGTCTCGCGAGCATAGCGGCCGCGCAGGCGCGCTTGCAGGCGCCGGGTGCGCGGGCTGACAGCGCTCGGGTTCTGGGCGGCGTCAGTCATACTGTTCCCGATAGGCTTGCACGATGCGCATCGCGACGATGTTGAGCAGCAGGGTGACCACGAACAGGGTCAGGCCCAGAC
>Ga0247822_10002867_pt1 | contig 11129 bp, 14 predicted proteins | sample 13C_Cellulose_Da_FD_192423 | JGI IMG/M metagenome (GOLD analysis project Ga0247822, IMG submission 192423) | Soil microbial communities from agricultural site in Penn Yan, New York, United States - 13C_Cellulose_Day30 | ecosystem: Environmental > Terrestrial > Soil > Agricultural land | place... | reverse complement strand
GTACGTCCTCGAAGTGTTCCTCGACGGGTTCCAACCCGCCTGCGGTACTTCTCCGGGCGTGCGGCCAAGCCTTCTCGACGATCTGCGGTCCTCGCTCGCCATCGTCATGAATGATCCGGGCTAGGCTCCGAGCCCCTACACCTGCTCGACGGGAGCTGGCAAGAACCGGCGGTGCGTTGACACACTGCCCGAGGCTCGGTCACTGTCGGAGGATGGTTCGTCTTGGTTGTGTGATCAGCCTGACGTTGCTGGCGGCCGCCGCCGCCCCGGCGCTCGCCCAGGAGCCGTCGAACGAAGAGGCCGCCGAGGCCAAGTTCAAGGCCGGCAAGCAGGCCTACCGGCTCGGCGACTACGACGACGCGATCGCGCAGTGGAAAGAGGCGTACCGGCTCAAGGACAACCCGGCCTTCCTCTTCAACATCGCGCAGGCCTATCGCGAGAAGGGCGACCTGCCGAAGGCGGTCCTGTTCTTCGAGAACTACCTGAAGGAGTCGCCGACCGCGCCCAACCGCGCCGAGGTGCAGAAGCGCGTCGACGAGCTCAAGAAGCTGATCGAGGATCAGAAGGCGTCGGCGCAGCGCCCGCCGATGGGGCCGGTCGATCCGACGATGGACCCGACCGCGCCGGTCAGGCCGACCGGCCCGGCGTCGCCGACGACGGCCGAGCCGCAACCTGCCCCGGACCGCCCGCCGCCGTCGCTGCCGGTCGGGCCCGAGCCGGCGGCGCGCCCGGGACGCGGGATGCGCATCGCCGGCCTGGCCACCGGCGGCGCCGGCCTCGCGCTGATCGCCACCGGCGTCGTGTTCGGCCTGCAGGCCAGCTCGACCCAGGACGAGGTCGAGGACGCGGTCGCCAAGGGTGCGGTGTGGAGCCAGGAGCTCGACGACAAGGACGCCAGCGGGCGCCGGGCGGCGATGCTCAGCAACGTGACCTTCGGGATCGGCGCCGCCGCGGTGGTCGGCGGCGGCGTCCTCTATTTCCTGGGCCAGCGCGCCGGCCGCGCCGAGTCGTCGACCCAGGTCAGCCTGACGCCGACCGCGACCGGCTGGAACGTCGCCCTCGGCGGGAGGTTCTGATCGTGAAGACCGCGCTTCGTTTCGTGTTCGTCGCGGCGCTCCTCGCCGCCGCCGCCTGCAAGTACGACCCCGACTACGGCGACGGCACGCTGCAGTGCGAGCCGGGCGGTTTCTGCCCGGGCAACCTGATCTGCGACGTCGACAACGTGTGCCGGCGCTCGCCCCTCACCGTCGACGGCGGCGCCGACGACGCCAGCGCCGGCGACGGCGGCGGCGCCGACGCCGACATGACCGACGCGCCCGAGCAGGACGTGACCCCGCCCGACACGACCATCGTCAGCGCGCCGTCGGCGATCTCGGGGCCGTCGGTGACCTTCATCGTCGACTCGAGCGAGCCGAACAGCACGTTCCGCTGCGCGGTGGACAGCACGACCCTGCAGGACTGCTCGGCGACCCAGGTGTTCAACGGCCTGGCCGCCGGCTCGCACACCTTCCGCGCCGCCGCCCGCGACGCCGCCGGCAACGAGGACCCGACCCCGGCCGAGTACACCTGGATGGTCGATCCCACCGCGCTCGACACCACGATCACGATGGGCCCCGGCGCGACCTCGGGCCCCAACCCGCAGTTCCGCTTCACGTCGACCCGCGCCGGCACCTTCGAGTGCATGCTCGAGCCGATCGAGACCGCGTTCACGGCCTGCACCTCGCCCAAGGCCTACACCGGCCTGACCGAGCGCCCGCCGCCCGGCTACACGTTCAAGGTCCGCGCCCGCGATACCGCCGGCAACGTCGACGACACGCCGGCGCAGCAGACGTTCCTGGTCGACACCACCGGGCCGACCGTCAACATCACGGCGCCGGCCGCCAACTCGACGGTCGGCACCAGCGTGACGCTGACGTTCACCACCGAGACCGGCGCGACCACCACCTGCCAGCTCGACACGCAGGCGACGATCAACCCGTGCGCGTCGGGCCGGATGTTCACCGGCATGACCAGCGCGATGCCGCACACCCTGCGGGTCACCGCGACCGACGCGTTCGGCAACGCGACCACGCAGATGGTCAACTTCACCGTCGACGACACCGGCCCGGGCGTCACCATCTCGGGTAACCCGGCCAACGGCGCGACGGTGAACACGACCTCGGCGAGCCTGACCTTCACGCCGATCCCGTCGAACGAGCCGATGGTGACCTACGAGTGCAAGTTCAACACCGCCGCGACCTTCACGGCGTGCACGGGCTTCAACCAGTCGGGCTTCACCGAGGGCACCCAGACCCTGCAGGTCCGCGCCAGGGACCGGTTCGGCAACATCGGCGGCACCGTCACCCACTCGTGGACGATCAACGCGCTCAACACGACCATCTTCCAGATCCGCAGCACCGGCATCGCCGCCGGCACGCGGGTGCGGCTGATGGGCCCGCGGGTGACCGGCAAGACCTTCAACCGGTTCTGGATCCAGGAGGTCGACGGCACCAGCACCAACCCGCCACCCCAGCAGCGCGGCATCACCGTGATGCCGATCGGCTTCAACGCCGGTGATGTGATGGTCGCGCCGGGCCGCAGCATGACCGTGATCGGCACGGTGGCGGAGGTGAACGGCAACACCACCCTCATCAACGCGAGCTACTTCCCGGGCAGCCTGCTCGCGCCGTACAACTCCAAGTACGTCAACCGCGACAGCCTGCTGCTGCTGTCGGAGCTCAACGAGGGCATGTACGTGAACATGTCCGGCCGCGCCGAGTCGGCCTGCGCCGAGTACGACTTCTGCATCACGAGCTGCGAGCGGTCGACGCCGAAGATCGACTCGATCGACGGCGTGATCTCGGGCCAGCTCCTGATCGGCCGGGATCACACCTTCTCCGGCATCGTCGAGGGCGACAGCGCGTCGACGTACTCGTACTACGTGATCGAGGCCGACGAGAGCAGCGACTCCTGCCTGTGACCGCTCAGCCGTGGTAGACGCCCGAGGCGCGCGACCGCGCCGCGGGGTCATCGTGGCATCATCGCCGATCACCGGGGGCGGTCAGGCCGGCAGCTCGATCCAGAACGTCGTGCCGGCGTCGGCGGTGCTGGTGACGCCGACCGTCCCGCCGTGGCCGTGGGCGACCGCGCGCACGATGGCGAGGCCGAGGCCGCTGCCGCCGCGATCGCCGCGGGTGGTGAAGAAGCGATCCCACACCTTGGCCTGGACGGCGGGCGAGATCGCAGCGCCGTGGTTGTGGACCGCGATGCGGACCGCGCGCCGACCGGCCGGCGCCAGCGTCACCGTCACCGCGGTGCCCGGGCGCGCGTGGTCGCCGGCGTTGGTGAGCAGGTTGTCGAGCGCGGCGGCGAGCGCGCCGGGCCGGACCACGAGCGTGCCGGTGCGGGCGGCGGTGACGACCAGCCGGGCGGCGCCGCGGTAGCGGGCGGCGGCGGCGGCGAGCGCGGCGGCGGGATCGACCGGCTCGGGCGCGGACGGATCGGCCTCGAGGCGGGCCAGCTCGAGCAGGCGGGTGACCAGGCGGTCGAGGCGCGCGGCGTCGGCGAGGATGATGGTGAGGAAGCGGGCGCGGGCCGCCGGATCGTCGGCGGCGCCGTCGGCCAGCAGCTCGGCCGCACCGCGGATGCCGGTCAGCGGGGTCTTGAGCTCGTGGCTGATGTCGGCGGCCAGCTCGCGCTGCTCGCGGGCGCGGCGATCGAGCTCGGCGGCCATGCGATCGACGGCGCGGCTGAGCTGGCCGATCTCGTCGGCGCGATCGAGCGCCAGGCGGGCGCCGCGATCGCCGGCGGCGATGCGCGCGGCGGCGCGGGTGAGCCGGGCCAGCGGGCGCGCGATGGTCGCGGCCAGGAACAGCGACAGCACCGCGGTCGCAGCCAGCGCCACCGCCAGCACGCCGAACAGCCAGGTGCGCAGGTGGTAGAGCTGGCGCTTGACGCCCTGGGTCGAGCGGGTGACGTAGACGACGCCGGCGACGGCGCCGCCGTCGACGATCACCGGCAGCGCGACGAACAGGTAGACCCGCTCCTGGTTGCTCCACAGCCGGGTCGCCGCGCCGTAGCGGCCGGCCAGCGCGGCGCGGACCTCGCGGCGGCCGGCGACGTCGACCGGATCGGGGACCCGGGCGGCGTGGGTCGGCGCGGCGCCGTACAGGGTCGGCGCCGGCGGCTCGGCGCCCTCGGGCGGACCGCCGGCGTGCGAGTCGGCGACCACCGCGCCGTGCGCGTCGAGCAGGCGGATGCGGGTCCGGGTGGTTCGAGCGGCGCGGGCGAGCATCGGGCCGCGCGCGGCCAGGCGCGGGCCGTCGCCGTCGCCGGTGAGCATCGCGCGGACCAGCGCGGCCTGATCGATCATGTCGCGCTCGAGGGCGTTCAGCAGCTGGCGCTCGTGCAGGCGCGCGAACGCGATGCCTCCGAGCGGGACCGCGACGACGATCAGGTTGACCAGCAGCAGCCGGTAGCGGATGCGGGCGAGGTGGACCCGCGCGCGCCGCCACCGCGACGGCGGGCGGCTCGGCTCAACGGCCGCGGTAGCCGACGCCATGGACGGTCTCGACCGGATCGACGCCGTGGGCGGCCAGCTTGGCGCGCAGGTTGCGGACGTGGGTGTCGACGGTGCGGCCGGCGACGTGGTGCTCGCCCGGGTAGGCGCACGCGATGAGCTGGTCGCGCGACAGCGCCCGGCCGGGGTGGGCGAGCAGCGCGGTCAGCAGGCGCAGCTCGGTGACGGTCAGCGCGACCGGCGCGTCGTCGACCAGCACCTGATGGCGGGCGCGATCGATCGTCACCCGGCCGTGTCGGACCGGCGGCGGTGCCGGCCCGACCGGATCGAGCGCCTCGCCGCGCCCGCGGCGCAGCACCGCCCGCACCCGCGCGGCCAGCTCGCGCGGCGAGAACGGCTTGGTCAGGTAGTCGTCGCCGCCGAGGTCGAGGCCGAGCACGCGATCGGCCTCCTCGGTGCGCGACGACAGGAAGATGATCGGGACCCGGCCGCGCAGGCGGCGGCACACCGCCAGGCCGTCGAGCTCGGGCATGAGCACGTCGAGGACGACCAGATCGATGCCGCCGGCCTCGACCCGGCGCACCGCCTCGGCGCCGTCGCGCGCGGTCTCCACCGTGTGGCCGTCGCGGAGCAGCGCGTACTCGGCGACCTCGCTGACGTGGGCTTCATCGTCGACCACGAGGACCCGGGTCATCCTTCCCCAACATCGGATCCGGCCGGTTCATTCCCGGTCGAGGGTGTGACCGACTCGGTCACACCCTCCAATCGATCGATCGGTGTCGCCCGAAGCCGGGCTCCCCCGATCTCCTGTGAGCACTCGCCTCGCTCTGCTCGGCTCAGGCGGGCCAGCTCGGCCTGGGCCCGCTGCTGCGCCAGCGACTCGCGCAGCTCGTCGGCCTCGGCGACGGCGGCGGCGCGCAGGTCGCGGACCCGGTGGATGGTGTGGAGGCGGCGGGTCGCGGCGGCGATCGCGCCGGCGCCGGCGCCGCGCTGCTCGAGCGCGCGGATCCGGGCCCGCGCCGCCGGCTCGTCGAGATCGGGGCGGGCCAGCGCGCGATCGAGCTCGGCCAGGCGCGCCTCGGCGGCGGCCAGGCGATCGACGTGGGCGCGCAGGTGCGGCTCGGCGGCGCGACCACTGCCGGCGGCGGCCAGCACCGGCCCGAACACCGGCCACAGCCCGACCAGCAGGACCGCGTCGACCGCGGTGGTCCCGGCCCGGCGCGCCAGCGCGATCGCCGCGACGGTGACGCCGACGCCGGAGGTAGCCGGCGGCGAGCTCGACCACGGTCACGGCCGCGCTCCGGAGCCCGTGACGGACTCCGTCACGGGCTGGGTCGATCGATCGGCCTCGCCCGAAGCCGGGCTCGGCCGATCTCCTGTGAGCACTCGGCTCGCTGCGCTCGCCTCAGGGGGCAGCGGCGCCGACTCGCGCCGGTAGTCGCCGCGCGCCGACCGCACCGAGCCGGCGATCGCGTCGTACAGGCTGCCCTCGATCGCCCGCACGAACGGCACCTCGGGGGTGCGCGGCCGCACCAGGTACGGCCGCAGCGTCCACGCCACCTGGGCGCCGACCGCCGCGAACACGCACACGACCACGGCCACCGTCACGCCGGCGTCGCGCCGCTCGACCGCGCCCACGCCGGCGGCGAGCACGGCGACGCTGACCCCGCCGGCGACGGCGGCGGTGGCGACCGCGAGCAGGATCGAGCCGTGGTAGTCGACGTCGAGCGCGCGGGCGACCAGGACCACCGGGCCGAGCGCGACCAGGGTCAAGGCGCCGAGCGCCAGCGCCGTCATGATCAGCGCGACGTCGCGCGCCAGCGACGCCGGCCGGCCGAGGGCGCGACCGACCGCGGTCAGCACCGGCGCGCCCAGCGCCGCGGTCGCCAGCAGCACCAGCGGCAGCTTGACCGCGGCGTAGCCGATCTGGACGCCGCCGCGGAAGCTGCCGAGGGCGGCGCCGTAGATCGTCGCGCCGGCGACGATCACCAGCGCGGCGGTGCGGACCACCGCGGCCAGCCCGACGCCGGCGCGGATGCGGGCCAGCACGGCGGCGCGGTCGCGCAGCAGCTGATCGACCAGCGCGAAGCCGGCCGGGACGTCGGCCACCGCCGGCGGCGACGCCGCCACCGCCCGCGCCGGCAAGGCGTCGGCGATCACGGCGCCACCCCCGCCGTCGCGACCGGCGCGAGCTCGCCGTACAGGCGGGCGCCGATGATCATCGCCGCCGCCGCCCACACCAGGAACGTCGCGTCGCGGCCGAGGCCGCGCGCGCCGGGGCCCCACAGCTCGCGGTGGAGGACGCGCAGGCCGATCGCCAGCGCGGTCACCAGCGCGACCGAGGTCAGCGCGAACGCGGTGCTCGGCTCGGTGGTGGTCGTGGTCAGGAACAAGAGCGGGGCGGCCAGCCCGAGCGCGACCAGCCCGAGCGCGACCAGCGCGCGCCCGACCGCGCGGGCGACCCGGTCGAGCGGCGGCGCGGCGCCGGTCACCGCGGTCGCGATGTACAGCGCCGGCAAGGTGGCGGCGGCGACGCCGAGCACGACCGCCGGGATCGCCAGCGCCGGGGCGGCGTCGCCGACCCGCACGGCGGCGATGGCGCCGATCGCGGTCGGCCCGGCGGCGGCGATCGCCACCGCGATCGGCGAGGCGGGGGTCGGCATCGCCGGGGCGGCGAAGGACACGGACGGCTCGAGCAGGGGGGACATGGCGCTCCTTTCTGAGGTCATGACGAGCAGACACCATGGCGGTCGAGCCCCGGCGCACCCCCGGTCGAGCGGGCGCGCAGAAGTTGTGGAGGTTCGGTGCAGGCGGCACGTCGCATGCACCACCGCGCGCCATGCACATCGAGCGGTTGCTGCTCGCCACCGACTTCTCCGTCCAGGCCCGCAAGGCGCTCGGCTACGCCGCCGAGCTATCGGGCAGGCTCCGAGCTCCGCTGCTCGTGCTGTCGTGCTTCCAGCTGCCGGTGTACCCGCTGCCCGAGGGCATGATCTCGCCGAGCGGCGAGACCCTCGGCCACATGCTCGACCGCGTCACCGACGACCTCGCCGCCGAGGCCAAGATCGCCCGCGGCCTCGGCGCCTACGAGCTCTCGACCCTGGTCGTCGAGGGCATCCCCGCCGAGGAGATCGTCCGCGCCGCCCGCGAGAAGGACATCGACCTGATCGTCGTCGGCTCGCACGGTCGCCGGCCGCTGGCCCGCGCCATCCTCGGCTCGACCGCCGACAAGGTCATGCGCACCGCGCCCTGCCCGGTCATGGTCGTCGTCCACGGCGACTTTCCCGACGAGGACGGCAAGGAGGCCGGCTAACGAACCGGCTCGACCGGCTCGGGGGTCACGTCGCCGCCGAGGTCCTTGCCGAGGCCGCGCAGCCAGGCCTCCTGGGTCGCGGTCAGCGAGAACACGGTGCGCGACAGGAAGCGGAACACCGGGTTCTTCACCACGCCGTCCTCGGTGACGGTGACCCGGGTGCCGCCGTCGACCGCGGCGACCGTGATGATCCACCGCCCGCCGAACGGCAGCCGGTCGTCGCTGATGCGGGTGATCAGGCGACCGGCCGCGGTCGGGGTCGGCGCGACCTCCTCGTCGACGACGTAGGCGATCGTGCCCTGCTTGCCGTGCTCGCGGAACGCGCGCTTGCCGCCGGCGGCGGGCAGGACCTCGATCCGCGTCAGGTCGCGCCGCCAGCGCGGCTGGGCCTCGACGTCGAGCAGCCGGGCCCACACGTCGGCCGGCGTGCCCGGCACGGTCGCGGCGCGGGCGGCCAGGTGATCGGGGCGCAGGCACCAGCCGATCACCGCCATGACGGCGACCACGCCGATCAGCCCGCCGACGACGGCCACCGCCCAGATCACGACGCCCTCCGCTCGGTGCCGCCGGCGCGGGGACGCCCGGCCCGCCGGCGCGGCCGGGCCTCGCGGCGCATCAGCTCGCGCGCGGCCAGCGCGACCAGCTCGAGCCCGCGCACCGCCGCGGTGCGCTGCGCCGGCGACAGCCGCGCGAGCAGCGACGCCACCCGCGCCGAGTCGAGCACCGAGCTGTCCTGCATGCGGCGCGCGCCGTCGGCGGTGATGCGGATCTCGACCCGTCGCCGGTCACCGGCGGCGCGGCTACGGGTGGCCAGGCCGAGCGCCGCGAGCCGCTCGATCGCCTCGCTGACGGTCGGGGCGCCGACGCCGAGGTGGCGAGCCAGCTCGCCGGCGGTCACCGGCGACAGCTCGTCGAGGTGCGCGAGCACCGAGGCGTCGCGCGCCGACAGGCCGACCGCCGCGGTGGTGGTGTGGCGGACGTGGCAAGCCAGGTAGATCTGCGGATAGGCGCGCTGGATGCGGCGGACCATCCGATGGTCGGGAGCGAGCGACATGCGACGGTTCTAGAGAAACCGCGATGCTTCGTCAAAACGAACGATTCGCACGAGCGGCGAGGCCGGCGACACGTGCCATGGTGCCTTCATGTGGACGACGATCCTGGTCCCGCACGACTTCTCGGGCTGCGCCGATCGCGCCGCGGCGCTCGCTCACGACGTCGCCAAGGTCCACGGCGCGCGCGTGGTGCTGCTGCACGTGGTCCAGCTGCCCGTGCTGATGGCCGACTCCGAGGGGGTCGTGGGGCCGCCCGACACCGAGGTGCCGATGCCGGCGCGCGACTACGCGATGCTCGGCGCCCGCACCAAGCTGGCCGAGCTCGCCGATCGCCTCGGCCGTGACGGGGTGGCGGTGGACCTCCAGGTGGTCGAGGGCGACCCGACCCGCGAGATCGCCGCGTCCGTCGCCCGCGACCGCGCCGACCTGATCGTGATGGGCACCCATGGTCGGACCGGCCTCGCCCACGCCGCGCTGGGCAGCGTCGCCGAGACGGTGGTCCGGACCAGCGACGTCCCCGTGCTCACCGTCCGCGTCCCGGCCCACGGCTGAGCCCACGCCCCGCGACCGCCCGCGACACGTGCGCTCACCGCCCTCACCGAAGCGCCTCCATCCGGACCCACGTTGCGAGCAACGGTCAGTGTGGCACTCCGGACGACCCGACGAATGCTGGAGACACGATGCTCACCCCAGGGCAACCCGACCGCGAGCTGGACGAGATCGATCGCCTGCTGACCGAGCTGGCCGGCGCCCGCGCGGCGCTGCGCACCCAGCGCGCCCGCCTCGACGCCCTCCGCCGCACCGTCGGACCGATCCTGGCCGAGGCCGAGCAGCGCGGCGAGCTCGCGCTCGCGATCGCCGAGCTCGACGAGCTGGCCAGCGATCGCCGCGGCCAGGACGTGCTCGACGACCACCTGCGGCGGGCGGCGCGGTTGGCCCGGCGGCTGATGAGCGGGGTGAACGCCTGAGCGCCGGCGCGCGCGGCGTCAGCTGAACCGCGAGAAGTCGGGGGGACGGCGCGCCATCAGCGCCATCGCCGCCTCGGCGGCCTCGTCGGAGCGGAGGCGGTCGAGGAACGCGGCCTGCTCGGCGGCGAGGGCGTCGGCGATCGCCGCCTGGCCGGGCCGGCGCACCAGCGCGCGGGTCGCGCGGACCGCGCCGGGCGCGCGCCGGGCCAGCTCGGCGCAGGTCGCCTCGGCGCGGGCGACCGGATCGTCGGCGATGGCGGTGACCAGGCCGGCGTCGCGGGCGCGGACGGCGTCGACCTCGGCGCCGAGGAGCAGCATCTCGGCGGCGATCCGCGGCCCGACCGTCGCTGGCAGCAGCACCGACGACGCCGCCTCCGGGCACAGGCCGAGATCGACGAACGGGGTGCGGAACCGCGCGCTCGGCGCGGCGTAGACGAAGTCGCAGTGGAGCAGCATCGTCGTGCCGATGCCGACCGCCCAGCCGGCGACCGCGGCGACGATCGGCTTGGGGCAGGCGACCAGCGCGTGGAGGAAGTCCATGGCCGACAGCCCGCCGGCGCCGGCGCGCACCTTGGCGAAGTCAGCCAGGTCGTTGCCGGCGCAGAACACGTCGGGCGTGCCGGTCAGCAGGATCGCGCGCACCGCCGGATCGGCGGCGGCGGCGGTGAGGCCGTCGGCCAGCCCGCGGTACATCGCGCCGTCGAGGGCGTTCTTCTTGGCCGGGCGATCCATGACGATGCGGGCGATCCCGGCGGCGGTGGTGACGCGGACGTGCTCGGAGGGTGACGGCGTGGGGGACGAGGTCATGACGCGGCTCCTGGGTGAACGGCCGCGGGCGCGGCCAGGTCGAGCTCGCCGACGGCGGCGAGGAAACGGGCGACGACGGCCAGCTCGTCGGCGGTGAACAGCTCGGCGAGGCGGCGGTTGGCGGCCTGGACGATCGGGCGCGCGCCGGCGGCGGCGCGCTTGCCGGCCGAGGTCAGCCACAGCCGCTGGACCCGGGCGTCGTCGGGGCACGGCCGCCGGCGCACCAGCCCGGCCGCGACCATGCGATCGCACAGGCCGGTGACCGCGGCCGGCTGGACCCCGAGCGCCGCGGCCAGCTCGCTGGCGCGGGCGCCGTCGTGGCCGATCAGGTGCATCAGCGCACCGAGCTGGGCCGCGGTCACGCCCAGCCGCTCGCGGGCGACCAGCTCGAGCCGCTCGCGGACCCGGTGGGCGGCCCGCTCGAGCAGCAGGAACAGGCGGCGTTCGGGCGGCGGGGACGCCGGCGGCGACGACGACATGCTTCATATATG
>Ga0247822_10002863_pt1 | contig 11135 bp, 8 predicted proteins | sample 13C_Cellulose_Da_FD_192423 | JGI IMG/M metagenome (GOLD analysis project Ga0247822, IMG submission 192423) | Soil microbial communities from agricultural site in Penn Yan, New York, United States - 13C_Cellulose_Day30 | ecosystem: Environmental > Terrestrial > Soil > Agricultural land | place... | reverse complement strand
CTGCACGGCCAGCTGCCGGCGAGAGCCACTGGTGCTCGGCACCAGGATGTCGAAGGAGAGCCGCCGTTCGCCGCGGCGGCGCACCCCGTCCGTCCCAGCCCGCCATCCGGCGGCCTCCAGCGAAGCGCGGGCCTTCGCGGTGTCGAACGGCAGCGTTCGGATCTCGTCGCTCCAGATCCAGAGCAGCCGCGACATCGGTCCCGGTGGCGCCTTCGCGCCCTCCCCGAACACCGAGCGCGCCAGTACCGAGCGGTTCACGCCCTGCGCCAGCGCCCGCCGGGTCTCGCGATCGCCCAGCACGGGGTGCGGCCCCCGGCGCGCACGATCCTGAAGATTGAAGCCCAGGAAGCCGTACGCGGCGGAGGGATAGGAGATGAGCCGCACGGTGGAATCGGCGGCCGCACGACCGACCCGTTCGGGACCGATCGCGGCCTCCAGGAGATCGGCCTCGTGGCTCAGCACCAGGTTGAGCGCGGCGTCCGGATCACTGGTGAAGCGCCAGATCACCCGTCGAAGGCCGGGGGTCTCGCTCGCCGTGGTGTCCGCCGCCAGCACGAGGTATTGTCCCCGCTCCCATCGCTCCATCCGGAACGGGCCACTCCCGACCAGCCGCGTCGTGCTGGTGTCGGCGGCCCAGGAGGCCATCGGGATCGTCTCCCAGATGTGCTTCGGGATGACTCGGACATGGTAGGTCGCGTCGTAGAGCTGCTCCGGTGAGGGCTCGGTGAAGCGAATGATGAAGGTGGCGGAATCGGTCGGGACTACTGCGACTCTCCCTGCCAGGTAGGGTTGTGCGATCGAGCCCAGTGCGGAGTCGCTGAAGGCGGCGAACGAGAAGCGAACATCCTCCGAGGTGACCGGCCGGCCGTCGTGCCACCGCGCCCCCGGCCTGAGGTGGAAGCGCCAGGTCAGGGAGTCGACACGCTCCCACCGATCGGCCAGCCCAGGGCGGTAGGCCGAGGTATCGATCGGCGCGCCGCCCGGCCTCAACGCCGCCAGACGCTCGAACACCTGATCGCCGATGTCCCTGCCGACCGACTCGTCCACCAGCGGCGGGAGAATGGATCCCGGCTCGCTGACCGCCGCGATCACCGCGGTGTCGCAGGTCGGACAACTCGCTCGGTCGCGGCCGCACCCGGCCAGGAGCAGGATCAGCGTGAGGCAGACAAGCTTCACGGGGGCCTCGGGGTGGAGGTGAACGGCGGTGCGCGTACAGAATGTAGGGGCACGCCGCTGGAACGGCGCATTGCAGCTGCAATGAAACGATACGACAGGGGATCGGCTGCCTCCCATGCAGTGGCCGGAGGTGGTGGTCCCCCAACATCTTACCTTTGGATCCGGAGCGGCATGTGGGTTGCCTTTCCGGTGCTGCATCCCAGCAACCGCGATCCCGAGGAGGGGCGACGCTGATCTCCGGCGGAGGGCATGGCGCAATCTGAATGGAGGGTCGAGCTGGCCCTGTTCTCCGACAGCTTCCGGTCCACGGTGGCGGGTCTCGTGGAGGAGCTGGGCGGGACCGTGTCTGCTGCGAACCCGGGTGATGACCAGCGCGCGACCGGAGCGGACGTGGTTCTCCTCCTCGCCGGCGGGGCGGAGAGCGAGGCGCTCGATTTTCTCGCCGACTCCGGCAGCACCGGGGCACGGTACATGATCGGCGCAGCGGCCGACCATCGCATCGCGGCCGCGGCGCTCCAGAGCGGCGCCCGCGACTATTTCGCGCTGCCGGACGATCTCGATTTGCTGCGCCGCTGCCTGGAGCGACTGGCTCGCGAGGCGGCGGGCCGGATCGAGGCCGGGCGCTTCGCCGACGCGGAGCGCCGGGCGACCGGGTTCGAGGCCATCATCGGATCCAGTCCCGCACTGCGGCAGACGCTGGATCAAGCGGCGCGGGTCGCATCGCTTCGCGACCTCACGGTCCTGATCGGAGGCGAGACGGGCACCGGCAAGGAGCTGCTCGCCCGCGCGCTCCACTATGGGAGTCCCCGTGCCCGCGAGCCGTTCGTCGAGGTGAACTGTGCCGCCATCCCGGCCAACCTGCTCGAGAGCGAGCTGTTCGGGCACGAGCGTGGCGCCTTCACCGGCGCGGTGGCAGCCAAGCCGGGCCTCTTCGAGATCGCCCACGGGGGCACGCTCTTTCTCGACGAGATCGGAACCTTGCCGCTGGAGCTGCAGCCCAAGCTCCTGCGTGCCCTGGAGACGCGGAGCATCCGCCGCGTCGGTGGACAGCAGAGCCGGCAGATGGATATCCGAGTGGTCGCCGCGTCGCACGTGGACCTCGGGCAGGCCGTACACCAGGGCGAGTTCCGGGAGGACCTCTACTACCGGCTGAACGTCGTCACCCTGGTCCTCCCGCCGCTCCGGGAGCGCGAAGGCGACGTCGAACTGCTGGCCCGCGCCTTCGTGGAGCAGATCGCGACCTCCTACGGGCTGCCCGTCCCGGAGCTGAGCCAGGAGACCCGCACCGCGCTCCGGACGCATCGCTGGCCCGGCAACGTGCGGGAGCTGAGAAACGTGCTGGAGCGAGCGGTGGTTCTGTCACCGCCCGGCGTGCTGAAGCTGGGCCCGCTGGAGGAGGCGCGCGGACGGAGAGAGACCCAGTCGGGAGTCCTCCCGTTCCCCGCGCCGCTCGCGGAGGTGGTGCGCACCGCCGCCCAGGCGATGCTCGACCTCACCGGTGGCAACAAGAGCGAGGCCGCTCGACGGCTGGGAATCTCCCGGCCGAGGCTGCAGCGGCTGTTGGATGGAAACCTGGAGGAGTGAATAGATGTCGCTGCGCCGACTGATGGCCCTGCCCCTCGCCCTCGCCCTGGCGTGCTCCGACTCCGGCGGACCGGACGACGGAGGGGATGACACCGTCAAGCCACCTTCGGATCTCACCATTCTCCGCCTGGCCGAGGGGAGCCCGCCGCTCTTCAGCACTGAGGTGAGCTTCTATGCCGTCCGGGGCGAGAACCGCGAGGGCGAGATCAGCTTCGTGGACGACGAGCACCCCGGTGAGCCGGGCGAGAAGTACCTGGAGCTCCGGGTGGATGCGGAAGCGTTGTCGGCTCAGCCCGACGGCACGCCGATCGCGGACGGTGACTCGGTCCTCATCACGGTTCGCGTCGTGGACCCCGCCCGGCTGTTTTTCGAGTTCGAGCCGGCGGGCCTGACCTTCAACCCCTCGCGCCCGGCCGAGCTCAGGATCCACTACAACCACGCCGACGACGACCTGGACGAGGACGGCGACGTGGACGTGGACGATGAGACCCTGGAGCTCACCATCGGCATCTGGCGCCAGGAGAACGACGGGGACCCGTTCGAGCGGCTGGGCTCGCTGCTGGTCGACAACCTCGAAGAGGTCGAGGCCGAGCTGGGAGGCTTCAGCCGGTACGCCCTGGCCTACTGAGGAGCCCGACTCCCCTATGGTGTCCCTGCCCGGCGAGGACTCGACCGACCAGCTGCGCGAGCTGGTTCGGACCGGTCGCTTTCGCGAGGCGCTGGAGACGTTCCGCCGGGTGGCCGAGCGGACCACGGCGGATGCACGCCTGCTCGCGGCCACCGCGGCGACGCGCCTGGGTGAGCTCGACCTCGCCGAAACGCTCGCGGACGAGGCGGTGCGCCGCTTCGCCGAGCGGGGGGACTTCGACGGTCGCATGCGCGCCCTCAATCTCCTCGGCGTCATCGGATTCGAGCGGGGACAGCTGACGGCGGCGGAGCGTCGGCTCGCCGAGGCGCTGAGTATCGCCTACCGCCTCGACGACAGCTTGGCCGCGGCCCGCGCGTGCAACAACCTCGCCTCGGTCGCGCATCTCCACGGCCGGCCGGACGAAGCGGTCGGCCTCTACCGCGGGGCGCTGCTGGGCTATCAGCGCCTCGGGGACCGTCGAGGGACCGCTGAGACGTATCACAACCTGGGGCTCGTCTACCGGCAGCTGGCCGACTACGACGAGGCGGAGAAGGCGGTCACCCAGGCGGTGCGCCATGCGGAGTCGGTGGGCGAGCCCGGGCTGATGGCGCTGGCCTCGGGCGGCAGGGCCGAGCTGCGGATCGATCGGGGCGATGCCGAGCTGGCGCTCTCCGAGCTCGACCGCGCCGCCCGGCTGGCGGAGGTCGCCGGGGACGTGATTGGCCGGGCCGAGCTGAGCCGCATCCGGGCACTCGCCGCGCTGCGTCAGGGCCGCAATGACATCGCGCTGGAGCAGGCCGAGGCCGCGCGCCGGACGGCGGACGAGCACGGCATCGCGCTGCTCCGAGCCGAGTGTGCCGCACTCGCGGCGCTGGCGGGTCGGGCCCTGGGGCAGAAGGAGCTGGCGGACGAGCGGCGGACCGAAGCGGTCGAACTGTTCCGTACTCTCGGTGCAGCGACGCTGCTCCAGCGGTTCGAGGACGAGTGGTCGGAGTAGTAGGCCACAGATGACGCACCATTGCTTATTGATCCGACCTCATCTGCGGCGCCGGCGCGCCAGCAGGAGCCCGTACACTGCCAGGTTCACGATGATCACAGCGGCCCCCAGGGCCAGCTGCACGCCGCGGGTGAGCCCGGCCGGGTAGAGCACCGGCAGCAGATAGTGCTCGATGAATCCGCCTTGGTACCCCGCCTGTCCCGCGGCCGCGCGGAGCGACTTCTCGAGCGGCGTCAGCGGGCAGATCCACCCCTGAAACTCGATCAGCGCCCCCCAGATCGCCGCGGGCAAATGCAGGACCGCCACCCACGGCCATCGCAACGCCAGCAGCCCTCCGACCACCACGAAGGCCACGAACATGGCGTGCACGCCGACCACGAGGTCGGCCAGGATGCGATAGGCCATCGGGTGAATGGTAAGGGAGACGGGACGAGCGTCAGACGGGCTGCGGGTTGCTCCCGACGGACTGGAGGAACGCCGCGTACACATCAGGCCGCCACCAGTGGCGGGATGCTTCCATCTCGGCCAGCGCCTGCTCGTGGGACATCGCGCCCCGGTAGCTCCGGGTCGTGGTCAGCGCGTCGTACACGTCCACGATGCAGATGATCTGGGCTCCGAGCGGGATCTCGTCGCCCTTGAGACGGTCGGGATAGCCGGTGCCGTCGTAGCGCTCGTGATGGTAGCGGATGATCGGCTTGATGTCCCAGGGGAACTCGACCGCGGCGAGAAGCTCGACTCCCCAGACCGGGTGCCGCTTGATGACCGCGAACTCGTCGTCGGTGAGCCGCCCGGGCTTGTTGAGGATCTGGTGCGGCACCTTCACCTTGCCCACATCGTGGAGGTAGGCGCCCATCCGGATGGTGGTGAGCTGACCCTGGTCGGCGTCCAGCGCCGTTGCGACGGCGACCGCGTAGCTCGCCACCCGCTCGCAGTGCCCGAAGGTGTAGCTGTCCGCGGACTCGATGGACTGGCCCCAGTCTCGCACGACCGCGAAGTAGGTCTCCTCCAGTCGGTTGGTCTTGGAGGTGACATCCACCAGGTCCACCCGCGCATCGAGCCGCGAGAAGAGTCGGTGGGCGGCGTTGAGGAGCTGCAGGGCTTCCTGGTTCCGTCCCATGGCCTGGTAGAGTCGCGCCAGCTCACGGGAGGCCTCGGCCTCGCTGAGGACCGAGCTGGTCGCGACCGCCTGCTCGATAGCACCCTGCAGGCGCGACTCGGCCAGGGTGAAGCGGCCGGTCTCCCGATACACCACGCCTAGGACCTTGTAGGCATCCGCCTTGTCGAGGCGGGATCCCAATCGATCGAAGATCGTCAGCGCCTGCTCGGCGCTCGTCCTCGCCTCGTCGTACCGCTGTCTGGCAAGGTGGACTTCCGAGTGATTCAGGAGACAGAGTCCCTCCAGGTGCACCTCGCCTACCGCCCGGGTGATATCCAGGCTCCGCCGGAAGTGCCCGTCGGCCTCCTCCCACAGCTGCCGGTCGGCGCACACCATGCCCAGGTTGTTATGGGCGATGGCGCAGCCCTTCTGGTCTCCCGAAAGCTCGAAGCCTTCGAGTGATCGGCGGTAGTGCGCGAACGCCTCGCCGTGCTCGCCGCGCACGTTCGCCAGGATCCCGAGATTCTGCTCGATGCGGCCGCGGAGCCCCGGACTGGTTCCGCCCAGGGCCAGCGCCTCGCGGAAGCGGCCCCGGGCCTCGTCCATGTCACCCCGCTCGAACGCAAAGCCGGCGAGGACGTTGAGCGCCTCGCCGGCCAGGACACTGTCGCCGATCTCCAGCGCGATCGCGTGACTCCGGGTGGCGAGCCCGGTGGCGGTGTCACGCTCATTCCGCCGGTGGTGCAGCACGGCCAGGCGCCGCAGGACCTCCGACTCGATCGCGTGGTCGCCACTCGCGCCGGCGGCCTCCGCGGCGTCACGGTAGCAGGAGAACGCTTCGGCAATCGCACCCGACCGCTCGTGAGCACGCGCCTCCTCCAACGACGCCGCCGCGCCACGGTGCCCGGGGGACCATGGCGCAGCGGAGGGGAGTGCCGCTTCCGAGCTCAAGCCCTACCAGGCCACGGCGTACCGGGAGAAGTGCCGGATGTCGCCAGTGACGGTTCTGGTATTCAGGTTGTCGAGCGAGGGAATCAGCTCGAGGATACTGAGCAGCTCGTTCGTGTACACGACCCGCTTCAGCAACAGCAGCGGTGAGCAGTTCCCATAACTCAGGGTCAGCCTGGCCGGCTTCGCGAACTGGAGACCCTCGGGCGCGAGCCGCACCGAATTCACCGGGCCCGTGACCTGCTCCGCCCGGATGGTGTAGTTCCTGGCCAGCGCGCCCGCGGGGATGACCAGCTGGTGGGTGCCGACCACGATCGTGCCGCCGGCCGTGCCCACCACCTTCGTCACCACCACGTTCGGCTGCGCCGAGCAGGAGAGGAGTTGCAGGTTCTTTACGCCGTTTATGACCTCACTGAGGAGCAGCGACTGCTGATCGTCGGAGGTCATCTGGGCGGGCGCGGAAGGCTCCGACGGACCCAGCGCGTTGTCCGAGGTACAACTCACCCCAGCGGCGAGCACCACGGCCAGGACAAGGGCGGTCAGTTTGCGCGGCCATCCGGACATACGGTACTCCCCGTTGAGGTTGCTTGGCGTGCGTCGATACCGCGGCTCTCGGAGCCGCCGCCCCCCGCAGGCAGGCGGGGGTGGTACGCGGGACACTTCCGTCAGGGGTCCGGGGCAATCTCCATGCCCCCGGCGGGCGTCACTGTAGGGTTTTTATAGGTGCCAAGGATGGCTTCTGGAGTATCGCCCGTTGTCCTACATCGTTAGGCGACAACGCAGTCGATTGAGGGCGTCATGCTACTGAACACCGGTGCGACGCTCGGTGGGCCGAAAGCGTTGCGGCGGCTCGCAATGCGCAGCAGAGGCGCGGCACGTCGTTCGCGGCAGGGTGCAGAGATTGTCACCCTGAACGGAGTGAAGGGGGCCATATCGGGCATGGCCGCCTTCGCGCGCTCAGGGTGACAAGGTGAGGTGATGACTACGCGACCGCGTGCTCCTTCTGATTCTCCGCGGCCACCTTCGTCGCCACCTCGGGTGGCGCCTCGGCGTACCCGTGGAGCCGCTGCCGGTGAGTGCCCCGGCCATGGGTGATGGAGTGCAGCGTGGTGGAGTATTTGTAGAGCTCGGCTTCGGGCAGGACCGCGCGCACCTTGGTGAGCCGGCCGTCGGACTCCGTGCCGAGGATCTGGCCGCGGCGAGAGCTCAGATCACCCATCACGTCGCCCAGTGCGTCTTCCGGCGTCCAGACCTCGAGGTCCACCAGCGGCTCCAGCAGCACCGGTCGGCACTTCGACACGACGTTTCTGAAGGCCTGGATGCCGGCCATCTTGAATGACATCTCGTTGCTGTCGACGTCGTGGTAGGAGCCGTCGTAACACTCGGCCTGGAAGTCCACCATCGGGTAGCCGGCTACGAATCCACGCTCCGCCGCCTCCTGAATCCCCTTGTCCACCGCCGGGATGTATTTGTTGGGGATGACTCCGCCCACGATGCTGTCCACGAAGGCGTAACCGGCGCCCCTGGACCGAGGGGAGAGCCGGACCCAGCAGTCGCCGTACTGGCCCCTGCCGCCCGTCTGCTTCTTGTGCTTCCCCTGGCCCTCGCCCTTCCCCTTGAGCGTCTCGCGGTAGGCCACCTTCGGTCGGGTCAGCTCCGCGTGCACGCCGAACTTGCGCTCCAGCCGGTTCAGGATGGTGTCGAAGTGCCGCTCCCCCATCCCGTGGATGAGCGTCTGCCCCAGCTCCGAGCTGTACTCGAAGTGGAAGGTGGGATCTTCCTCGTGCAGCTTGTGCAGTCCCGCGGCCAGCTTGTCCTCCTCCCCGCGCTGCTTCACCAGCACGGCGGAGGTCGCCACCGCCTCGGGCAGTGGTAGCGGCGGGAGTCGCACCGGCTGATCGCGATGGCAGAAGGTGTCGCCGGTGTGCGTGTCGCGCAGCTTGGCCACCGACCCGATGTCACCCGCGCTGAGCCGCTCCACCTCGATCCGCTCCTTGCCCTGCTGAATGGACAGGTGGTTCAGCTTCTCCGCCACCTCGTGCTCCGCGTTCCACACCTCTTGGCCGTTCCTGAGCTCACCGGCATAAAGCCGGAACAGGGTGACGTCGCCCACGTGGGCTTCCGACAGAGTCTTGAACACCCGGCCGACCAGCGGCGCCTCGACCGGCGGCCGCACCTCCGCCGGCGAGGGCAACAGCTCCACCATCTTCTTGAGCAGCGTCCGCAGACCGTAGGTGAGGGTGGCGCTCCCACAGAAAAGGGGGACGATCTGCCCGGCCAGCATGGCGCGCTTCACCGCGCCGATGAATTGTTCCCGCGGAATCTCTTCGCCACCCAGGTATCGCTCGATCAGCTCGTCGTCGGTCGAGGCCACGGCCTCGGTGAGCTGCTCGCTGTAATCCTGGTAGCGGCGTTGGTATTCCTCGGGGATGGGAACCACGTCGTATTCGCTCTTGGCGGTTCCCTTCTTGTAGTTGTGGCAGTGTCCGGAGAAGAGATTGATGATCCCGTGGAAGGCCGGACCGTCGCCGATGGGGATCTCGACCGGCACCACCTTGGGGGTCAGGTGAGCCCGGATGTCCTGGTACACCCGCTCGAAGTCGGCGTGCTCCTTGTCCATCATGGACACGAAGAGCATGCGCGGCAGGTGCAGGTGGTCGCAGACCTCCCAGACCTTCTCGGTGCCCACCTCGACGCCGCCGGTGCCGCTCACCACCACCACGGCCGCGTCGGCCGCGTGGAGGCCGGTCACCACCTCGCCGAAGTAGTCGAGGTAACCCGGGGTATCGATGAGATTGATCTTGGTGTCGAGCCATTCGGCGAAGCCGACGGCCAGATTGATCGAGTGCTTGCGGTCGATCTCGTCGGGGGAGGAGTCGGTGAGAGTGGTGCCGTCCTTGATGTTGCCGTGCCGCCGGCTGGGTCCGGCCACCCAGGCGAGCGCGTCAACGAGCGATGTCTTGCCACTCGCGCCATGGCCGACGAACGCCACGTTCCGGATGGCGTTGGAGCCATAGACCTTCATGGTCTCCACCTCCTTGGAAAGGTTGAATTCCCAAGGTGGAGACTCTCCCGGCGCTTGTCAAACCGGCGGAAATTGCCGGTCAGTCGGCTCGGCGGGGGATCACGTAGAAGTTGGGGTCCACCGCGAAGTCCTCGGGATACCGGAGCGGCAGCACCGCCGTCTGCCAGGCTTCGGTCGGTGCAAGCCGGACCGTGCTGTCGGGCGAGACCTGCACCCGCACCGGCATCGCGAAGCCGGGAACGACGTCGGCCCAGTGGTACGAGAGCTTAGAGCCGTCCAGACGGTACTCGAACGCGGGGATCCGTGTCGTGGTGAGGTACTGGTCGAAGACCTTCTCGAGGGGCACACCGGCCTGGGCGGTGATGTACTCCCGCACCTGCCTGCCGGTCACGATCCGGTGGCGGAACTCGGCGTTGAGCCCGCGCAGGATCCGGGTCCACCGGGCATCGTCGTCGATGATGTGCCGAATCGTATGGAGCATGTTGCCGCCCTTGGGGTACATGTCCCCCGATCCGCGGGCGTTCAGCCCGTAGGTCCCGACGATGGGCCGGTCGTTCTGGATGAGGGCGCGGGTGCCGATGACGTACTCCGCCCCGGCGGCCGGCCCGAAGCGGCACTCGGTGTAGAGCGACTCGGAGTAGTTGGCGAAGGTCTCGTGCACCCACATATCCGCGATGTCGGCCGTCGTGATGTTGTTGCCGAACCACTCGTGGGCGGACTCGTGCACGATGATGAAGTCCCAGGTGAGTCCCCACCCGGTGCCCGAGAGATCCTTCCCCTTGTAGCCGTTGTGGTAGCCGTTGCCGTAGGCGACGGCGCTCTGGTGCTCCATCCCCAAGTGGGGGGCCTCGATGAGCTGATACCCGTCACGATACCACGGGTACGGCCCGAACCAATGCTCGAAGCAGCGGAGCATCGGCTGCACCTGGGTAAACTGGGCTCGCGCCCGCTCGAGGTTGGCGGCCAGCGGCCACAGGGTGAGTGTGAGCAGCCCGCCCTCCCCCATGAACGTCTGGTTCATCTGCGCGTACCGGCCCACGTAGGCGGACACGCCATAGTTGTTGATCGGCGCGGAGACGAACCACTCGTAGGTGGTGCCCTCCGGTCCCCGCTCGACGCTGCGAAGCCGCCCGTTGGCGAGGGCCTGGAGCGAGTCCGGCACGGTGAGCGCGACCCGCTGGCTGTCGGGCTCGTCCGCCTGGGTGTCCTTGTTCGGCCACCACACGCTGGCGCCGAGCTCCTGGCAGGCCACGCTGATCCAGGGCTCGCCGCCGGGCCCCCGTGCCCAGATCAATCCGCCGTCCCACGGCGGGTTCTCCGCGACCTTCGGCCGCCCGCTGTAGTACACGGTGACGGTGCCCGTCTCGCCGACGCGCTGCCGGCCGGCCGGGCGCACGAAGAAGGCGTTCCCCTCGCGCCGGAACTGGAGCCGGTGACCGGCCTGCATCACGCTGTCCACTCGCAGCGGCTCCTGCAGGTCGATCTGCATCTCGCGGGACTTGCCGGTGATCTTGTAGGTGATGGCGTTGCGGCCCCGGACCGTGCTGTCGGAGGGGTCGAGCCTGACGCGCAGGTCGTAGAAGGTAACGTCCCACCACGCCCGCTCCGGGGTAATGCTGCCGCGGAGCGTGTCGGCGCGGGTGAAGGTGCGGGTCTGGGTTTGGGCTTCGGCCGGGGGAAG
>Ga0247822_10002862_pt1 | contig 11136 bp, 5 predicted proteins | sample 13C_Cellulose_Da_FD_192423 | JGI IMG/M metagenome (GOLD analysis project Ga0247822, IMG submission 192423) | Soil microbial communities from agricultural site in Penn Yan, New York, United States - 13C_Cellulose_Day30 | ecosystem: Environmental > Terrestrial > Soil > Agricultural land | place... | reverse complement strand
TTGGCGAATACGGCACCCGTCATCGAGAAGTTTGGGGCGGATGCACTAGCCTCCCAGTTGTTTCCGTCGATTGACAAGGCGGCACCGTTGACGTTGATCGCGCGATAGAAATAGTTTTCGACTCTGGTAAAGTTAGCCGTATAGGTGGCATCGTCTGCAGGCGTAGTGATCTGCTGGGTTTGTGCGCCGCCGTGCGTCCATGATTCGAATTCAAACATTTCGCCGTTACGCGCCTGCGGTGAGACGACGCCTAAGGCGCGGATCACACCTTCAACACTCACGACGGATCCCGGTGTATTGGTTGGCTGGCCATCCACCGTGATCTGCAGTCCCTCTGGTACGGTGTTAAAGTTCAGGGTTGACTTCAGGGGGAATACATCGACGGAGTCCTTGCCTTTGAACCCATGAGAGTCCGTGACCGTGAGGATAAGTCTGTACCAGACGTTGTCTGACGTCTCACCTTCCTGTGGTATGGTGAAGGTGCCTTCAGCTATTCCACTTCGGGGAGGCTCGTCGTGATGGTGGGTGTTGTGATGAAAGTTTACCTGCCACGTCATGGATTGTGGAGGGAGGTCGCCGTCTTCAGGATCTGATCCGCGGCCCGAAAAACTGATGGTGGTGCCTGCGACGTATGTCCCACCCGTTGTGGGTGTGAGTATTTCCGCCACTGGCAACTCGTTCGTGATAACCGACAGGGTTGCCACATTGCTCGTTGCGTTTCCGGCCGCGTTCCTTACGATGACGCGGTAGTCGCCTGCATCATTTTCCGAAGTCTGCGAGATCCTGAACGTAGCGCTTGTTGCGCCCGGAATATCATTGCCGTCTTTCTGCCATTGATAGGTTAAGGGTGCAGTTCCTAAGGCGGTCACAGCAAACGCGGCAGGCTGGCCGGTAGCCACCGTTGCGTTCTGAGGGTGATTCGTTATTGTTGGCTGTAGTCCGCCGTTAAAGATGATCCTGTAAAGCGATTCTTCATGACGGGCGCAGAAATAAAGGATGCCATCCGGTCCCATTGTAAGTCCGAGGCTGTTCAGAATAACGGAAGTGGCGAATGAAGAACGCACCGGTGTCGGGCCGGAAAGGTCGAGTATGTTGATCCAGTTGTTGCAGTTGTCCTGGAATAGGTACTTGCCGCGGTATTCCGGCGGGTAGTTTGGATTGGATGGACTGATAAATGCGCCGCCGACGATGGCACATCCAACGCCGTCGCCACTGCCGTGGGCATATGCGTATACCGGGTTCGTTAGCAGGGGAAACGACGCCTGATTAAAAGTACCTTCCGTTGTGGGCCATCCGAAATTTTTTCCGGGCAGCGTGGCATCGTTGATCTCCTCCCACAGCGCCTGGCCCACGTCGTTGACAAAGATCTTTCCCGTTTCCTGGTCGATGGCAAAGGTGAACGGATTGCGCAGGCCAAATGCCCACACTCTTCGCCGCTGCTCACTGCCCTCGGGAAACGGATTGTCGTCAGGTGCTGACCCATCCTTATTAATTCTCAGCAGCTTGCCGTGATAGGTGTCCAGGTTCTGACTGTTGGATGTCACGGCATTTTCTCCTACGGCCACATACAGCTTTCCATCTTTACCAAAATGGAGGGCGCCACCGTTGTGAATTAATGCAGACCCAAGCGGGTCGAGGTTGAGGATCAGTGTTTCGCTTCCAGGTGTAGCCGTATCGTTGGTGGCAGTAAAACGAGTTATGCGGTTTCGTGCCGGCGTACCGGGCACGGTATGATATACATAGAGATACTTGTTCGTGAGGAAGTCGGGATCGACGGCGATACCCAGCAGGCCACGCTCTCCCCTGCTGTCGACAGCAAGTGTAACGAACGGTGTCGACAACACGGCGTTGTTCTTAATGACACGAACGTTGCCCGTTTGTTCAATGACGAACTTTCTTCCATCGGGAGCAAAAGCGGCCGCCACCGGTACACGCACCGGTCCGGCCACTCTCGACTGACTAAACCCTGCGGGGTAAGTCTGTGCATTGGACAAGTTTAGAAACATCACAGCACAGACCACTGCTACCAGGAATCCTCTACAAAGATTGCGCATGTCGAAATATGTTTAGGCGAGAAACTGAAATACCACAACTAATCTGACGCCTCTAAACACTCAGCACGATAATTACTATGACCTGGATACAAAAGAGCCTGGCGATGAATTCAAAAAGAATTCACTGCTGACAGATTGAGATATCCCGAATGAGATCTACGACGCGAGACCTTCCGTGTGAACGAAAGTCCACAAGAGGCGCTCGAGAGTTCGATGCCTAGCTTGCCCAGTCCTGTACTAACCCGATGAAGAGGTTACGAGGTGAATTTAATAAAGTTCGTTGAAGAAAAAAGAGAATTAGTAATGAGTAGTGAGTAATTAGTAATTAAGTGGCGGCTGTGCGCCGCGTCATGAGTGTTATCGGGAGGAGACAATGATCACTTACACCGATAGTTCTGTTAGCCGTAGCGTTAAATCGGGATGCCAACCGCACCAATACGGGCAATTATCCCAAAACTGGAAAAAGTAACCAGCGTGTCCCAAATATTAACGAAGTGCGCAAATGTTAACAAACAGACAGTAACAGACAGTATTGATGTGAGTAATGTGACCGGGTGTGTTGATCAGGAACAGTTCAATTGAAGCAAAAAATCGATTGAGGTCTTTTGGTACGGCAGTATGATGATTGTCATTAACGAGCGAGAGCGTTATCATCAATTTCAGAGATAAAAGTCGTCACAACGGTATGGCCAATGCTCGGGAGAAAAAAAGTTTAAGTATTGAGGCAGTTGACGTAAGTTTCTCTCCCATTTTCCCTCTGAAGTGGTTACCTTTTAGGCGTAAAACACTTTAATTACCGATTGTCTCGTGTAAGAATCGGTTCCATTATCATGTACCAAAGTTGGAACATGTTAATAATAGTTACGGAGCCGTTCTTTTACGGTTGGACTAATCGAGTTTAATAAAGGCTTTAGTGTATTTGATTAACACCCAGTCACTGCTTTAATCTTAATCGTCTAGTTGGCTTATGAAATCTATTCTACTCGTTGAGGACGACGAGCCATTTTGTGCGCTCGTCAAGAAAATCATTTCCCCTCACTTTCAGGTTCAGAGCCGTAATAACGGACTCGGAGCACTTGCGTATTTGCGCACAGGTCCTATTCCCGATGTCATTGTTACAGACATTAACATACCGGGATTAAGTGGACTGGAACTACTTCAATATGTAAAAAGGAGTGGTTTGCTCTGTGAAATTCCTGTTGTTATACTTTCCGGACGTACTGAGGGAGAAGTGGTTGATCGATGCATGATGTATGGTGCCGCGAAGTACATTTCAAAGCCCTTTGAGCCCAAGAAACTGGTCGCAGACCTTAAGGAGCTTGTGAGCGAAAAGAGTGAATTACTTCTGAACGCTTAGCATCCTCTCTATGCAACCTGTCACAGCAAGATTCACATCCGCCGATGTTGTCTCTAACCTGGTATTCTGGTACCGGGACCATGGCTATCATTTTGAAGCAGAGTACGAGACTCGAAATGCTGAAAAGTTCAGCGTGAAGTTTTTCAGGCCGGCGTCGAGTCAATATCTTTTCAATCACGCGCATCTTCCGGAAGTAGTTGTGATCGAACAGGACATCGAGCGCAAGCGTGCCATATCGCTTGTCATGAGTTTAGCAAGGACAGGTATCCCCGTGATTCTATACAGCGGAAAGTATTCGCGTGATGCCCGAACGAAAGCAATCTCCTGGGGTTTGGACGAGTATCTGTTTGGGTCCATTGGCCCCGACTTCTGGAATCAGGTTCGGATAATCAGAGCGCTCAAACAACATTCGTGGGAGCAAAAGAAACAACGAGGCAGCGGAGTTGAAAGCGTAGACATCGCGTTACCGGCCTTTAAAAATTATCGTGGAAAAAGAGCATTCGACATTATTGCATCATCACTACTCATCCTTGCCCTATCACCTTTTCTGTTGTTGATTGCGCTCCTGATAAAGCTGGAGTCACGCGGTCCTATTATTTATAAATCAAAGCGGGCCGGAACGGGCTATAAGATTTTCGACTTCTACAAGTTCCGTTCGATGCGGGTTGGGGCAGATAAAGAGCTTGCGGCTTTATCGACATCCAACAATCAGTATGCAAATGACTCGAAGGCCCAGGTATTTCATAAAATACAGAACGATCCGCGCGTGACCCGCTTCGGCAAGATTCTGCGAAAGACCAGTCTTGATGAATTACCTCAGCTCATTAATGTATTGATCGGCGATATGTCGCTTGTTGGAAACAGGCCATTACCACTGTACGAAGCAGAGATGCTTACAAAAGATGGAGCAGCATGGAGGTTTCTTGCACCTGCGGGAATTACTGGTTTGTGGCAAATCACAAAACGCGGAAAGAAAAAGATGTCGGTCGAAGAAAGAATTGAACTGGATGCAACATACGCCAGAAATTACTCCATATGGATTGACATAAAAATTCTGGCCGCGACATTCATGGCTATGATTCAGGAAGAAAAGGTTTAGATGCATCAATAGTTTTAAACATAGATATCTGCATTACCACACCATGGGCGTACTGAAGTCCTTACTGGAAATCACCATCACTGTGTACATCGGGTATGTATGCATCTACAACTTTGTATTGTCAATAGCAGGATTGTTCTATCGGCGGAAGACTTTATCGAAAGATGAGTTGAACACTCATTTCAAGCGAAGATTTGCTGTATTCATTCCCTCGTACAAGGAAGATGGCGTCATTGTCGATGTGGCCCGAAGTGCTTTATCACAGGACTATGAGGCGGACAACTACAAGGTTGTCGTCATAGCCGATTCGCTGAAGGCAGAAACGCTGAAAAGGTTGCGCGAGCTTCCCATAGAAGTAGTGGAAGTATCGTTCGAACAGAGTACAAAGGTAAAAGCGCTCAATATCGCCTTAGACAAGTTCAAGGGACTCTATGATGCTGCCGTGATCCTCGATGCTGACAACGTGATGGATCGCAGCTTCCTGCGGATCATGAATGAAGGACACAGTGCAGGGCACAAGGCATTGCAGGGTCGTCGTGCTTCAAAGAACGAATCAAATGATCTCGCCGTGCTGGATGGACTGAGCGAAGAGATTAACAATCATATCAACGGCAAAGGCAATACCGTTCTGCATCTTTCGGCAGCGCTAAAAGGTTCGGGTATGTCATTCGACTATGAGTTGCTAAGGCGTAACCTGGCCGCTATGCATTCGGTAGGAGGATTTGACCGGGAGCTCGAGTTACGTTTTCTGCAAGAGGGAACATCCGTTTATTATCTTCCCGACGCCGTCGTGTTTGATGAGAAGGTCGAAAAGAGCCAGGTGTTTCAGAATCAGCGCAAGCGCTGGATTGCCAGTCAATACCATTACCTGGCGAAGTATTTTGTTCCCGGTTTCGAGGCGCTGTTGTCGGGACGTTTTTCAATGTTCAATAGCGCCGTTCTGAGAAATATTCAACTACCACGTCTTATCAATCTCGGTTTAATCACGGTGATGGTGTTCCTTGCTTTGGTAACTCACGCTTCTGTCATGAAAACGTGGCTTCTGCTTTGGGGGCTTTTTGTTATTTCAACATTAATAGCGATTCCCAGATCCTATATTAACCGGCGTTTGTTCCGGGTAATACTTTCTACGCCCCGGTTGTTCCTGACCATGTTTCTGTTGCTCTTCAAATTAAAGGGCGCCAACAAGAAGTTCATACACACTCCGCATGGATCACAATAACAGATGGATCCTCTTGTTTCAATCATAGCTGTTAACTACAACACCACGGAGGATACGCTGGAATTTATTCGCTCGTGCGAGAAGCTTGCGTATCCGAATTTCGAAATCATTGTTGTTGATAATGCCTCGAGTCCTCCCCTTCCGGATGTGCAGGGAAAAAATCTGAAGATTATTCATTCACGAACGAACGCAGGATTCGCCGGCGGAAATAACATCGGTGTGGACGCGGCGAAAGGAAAATACATTTTCTTTCTTAACAGCGACACGCTGGTTCCGGAGACGTTGCTTCGCGATGTCGTTTCATTTCTCGAGGAGACACCTGATGCCGGAGCTGTGTCGCCGAAAATACTCTATGCTGATGGCAAGACCATTCAATTCGCGGGGTCTGGCAGCATCAGTACATACACGGGGCGCGGTAAAAGGATTGGCCGATACGAACCGGATGAAGGACAGCGTGATGATGTCCGGACGACACAACTTGTTCATGGGGCCGCGTTCATCGTTCCGAGAGCTGTTATCGATCGTGTCGGGAAGATGTCTGAAGATTTTTTTCTTTATTATGAAGAACACGACTGGGCGGAGCAGATCAAACGGGCTGGCTACACGCTGTACTATTTTGGCAAGTCGCACGTGCTTCATAAGGAATCAAGATCGGTAGGCAAACAGAGTCCGCTGAAGACTTACTACATGACCAGGAACCGGCTTCTGTTCCTTCGGCGCAATGCATCGGGTTTCGCCTTAGCATTGTCGATGGGATTTATCATTTTTGTAACGGTTCCGGTGAATGTTCTCCGGTATCTGATGAAGGGAAAATTTGCACTGCTGAGTGCGTATTGGAAAGGTTTCTTCTGGCATGTAAAAAATCCAAGCCTGGCGAGTGCCGCAGCTCATGAGCGCTATAAATAAGATACGATCCAGATTGTCGGGCAAGACTTCCGTTTCGGATATACTCTCTGGAGTATTCCGTCTTTTGCTCGCCAGACTCTATTTGCGAAAATGTACCAAAGTGGGAAAGCTGGTTTCAACGAATGGCAAACCGATGATCGTTAACCGCGGCACGATGATACTCGCGGATGAAGTACGGGTGTGGTCAAACATTGAACGCGCAAAACTATTCACGGGTCCACAGGGTAAGCTGATCATAGGGCGTAACACGCGTGTGAACGGCGCACACATCAGTGCCCACCTTGAAGTTAACATTGGTGAAAACGTTCGCATAGCGCCCTACACGCTGATTCTCGACAGTGACTTCCACGATGTGCGTGATCATTTTGCTGATGGTCCGACGGGCAAGGTTGTCATTGGTAATAACGTCTGGCTGGCCACCCGTTGTACCATTCTCAAAGGTGTTACAATAGGAGAAGGTGCTGTGGTTGCTGCTGGTGCAGTTGTTACGAAAAACGTTCCCGCGCATTCGATAGTTGCTGGCGTTCCGGCTAAAGTTATCAGAATGATCGACCAACCTCCTACGAGGGATGACCAGTCGTAATTGTAGAATTTTTCCCCGATCTACCAACGTCCCAAAAAAGGGGACGGAATGACATTGCCGATTCGACGAGATCGGTAACTTTGAAACTGGTCTAGTTGTTAGTTGGTCTTATTTCATTCAGCATGACAAAGTCATTGTTAGTTTGTTGTCTGCTGTTGGCTTTTAATCTTCCGTTTGAATCACTCGCGCAGTGCGGGTGTAATTTCACTATTGCTCCTGGTTCAGGTGCAATAACATTTGATGGCGCCGCCAATGGTGCGAAGCCAGGCGATGTTATTTGCTTGCAAGCGGGTCTGCGAGACAAGATCACGTTTGTGAATCTGCGAGGTTCTGCAGACAAGTATATCACGATAAAAAATTGTGGTGGCAAAGCAGAAGTGGGTGGGGCCGCGATAAATAATGCTATTGCATTCAGTGGTAGTCGTTACTTTCGATTGACGGGCACGGGTGTGTCTGGAATAAACTATGGCATCAAGGTCATTGAATCGAAGTCCGGATCACAAGGTGTCGTGTGCAGCGGTCTCAGCTCTGATTTCGAACTCGATCATCTTGAGATTCAGAAAGCAGGATTCGCAGGAATCATGGCGAAGACCGATCCGACGTGTGATGAAGCTTCTACACGTCCGAACTTCACGATGTACAATGTGCGGATCCATGATAACTATTTTCATGAGATCACTGGTGAAGGCATCTACCTCGGTAACAGTTTTTATTCCGGAACGTCTCAGTATTGCGGCTACATGCAATACAGTCATGAAGTGCGCGGTGTTCGCATCTATAATAATATAGTTGACGGATCCGGGTGGGAAGCCATACAGATCGGGGCAGCTGTATCCGATGTTGAAGTCTATAACAACCGCGTTTATAATTACGGTACTCAAAACCGGACTGCACAGAACGGAGGTATACAACTCGGTTCAGGTTCGACGGGGCGGGTCTACAACAACTTCATCAAGAATGGTACGGGTCCGGGCTTCTGGATCCAGGGCATTGGAAATCTTTACTTCTACAACAACATTGTCATCAATCCCGGCTACGAGGCATTCAATGTTAACGTGAGGCCTACACCACGCGCCAACGACATTGTGCCTAACGGTTTTCTCGGCGGAGTTTACATCCTGAACAACACCATTGTTTCGGCGTCGTATGCGGCCATTCGGGAAAACATAAATGATGCAAAGGGAAACGTTTTTGCAAACAACCTCATTGTTAACTCAGCCAGTAACTGGAATCAACTCAAGAGCTATACGGACTGGACACAAAATAATAACCTGGTGATTCAGAATCTTGCCGACGCAAAGTTTACGAATCCGAATGGAGATGATTACAGTCTTCAGCCTTCGTCGCCGGCAATCAATGCAGGTATTGACGTGAGGGGTTATGGTGTTACGATCGATCATAAATTCGCGACGCGACCTTCAGGGGGAAAGTATGATGCAGGTGCGTATGAGTATGTCGGTGGCGGACCGCAGTGTAATGCAGGCGGGGATAAGAATATCACGCTGCCTGTGAGTACCGTGGTTCTCAACGGTACCGGTAGCAGCACCAATGGTTCGATCACGTCGTGGTCATGGACAAAAAAAAGTGGTGGTGCGGCCAATCTGCAAAATGCAAACACTGCAAACCTCACGGTCACTGGCCTGGTACAAGGTGTATATGAATTTCAACTCGAAGTAACGGACAACGCGGGCGTGAAAGCCACTGCTGTCGCGAAGGTCACCGTAGTGGCAGCTGTGAATACAGCACCGACTGCAAACGCCGGATCAAACCGGACTATCTCACTGCCTACTAATTCCCTTGTTCTGACAGGATCCGGTTTTGATCCCGACGGAACGATTTCGAAATACGAGTGGATTAAGCTGAACGGCCCAAACGTAACGATGTCGGCATCGAATACCGCATCCCTTCAACTCACCAATCTCCTGGAGGGCGAATACAATTTTCAACTCACGGTAACTGATGATGACGGCGGTACCGGTACGGCGACAGTGAAGGTAACGGTCAATGCTGCTCCCGTGAATCAGGTTCCAACTGTGAACGCCGGTGCAGACGTAACGTTATATCTGCCTGTAAACTCTGTCAACATAACGGCGCAGGGCACAGACCGCGATGGGTCGATCAAATCTTACCTCTGGGAAAAACGATCAGGTGCGGCAGCGGACATCATCAATCCGACCAACGCGACAGTAACGTTGCAGAATCTGACTGCCGGCATCTATGTATTTCGTGTTACCGTAAGGGACAACGTTGACGCAAGTGCTTACGACGAAGTCCAGGTGAATGTTATCCAGGCGAATCAGCCGCCGACAGCAGTCGCAGGCAACAACATCACCATAACGCTGCCACAGACTTCAGTGACATTGAATGGTCAGGGAACGGACACTGACGGGACGATTACTACCTACGCATGGACGAAGGCAACTTCGCTGGCGGCAACCATTGTTTCTCCGGGCCAGGCCACGACTGTTATCAATCAATTGGTTCAGGGCGTTCACAAATTTGGACTGACGGTGACGGATGATGACGGAGCAACATCGTACGACGAAGTAACGGTGACTGTAAACGCGGCGCCGGCAAACGTTCGCCCCACGGTAAATGCAGGGAGCGACAGAAGCATTCAACTACCCGCTAACAGTATTTCGCTGACTGGTATGGCGACTGACAGCGATGGTTCTATCACGCGATTACAGTGGAGCAAATTGAGTGGCCCCGCGGCGAATCTTACCAACACGAATGCTCAAACGTTGCAGGTCACGGACATGACCGCCGGTACCTATGTATTTACGTTTGCTGCGACGGACAACTCTGGGGCTACTGTCCGGGATAACGTTGAGGTTGTGGTCTTTCCGGCTACTGTAAATCAGCCTCCCATTTCAAATGCCGGTGGAAACGTAGTGATCACTCTTCCTGACAATTCTATTACGCTTACCGGGGCCGGATCGGATCCCGACGGAGAAGTTGCATCGTTTGAGTGGTCGCAGGAGAATGGTCCCAGCGCCGCGATCAACGCCCTCGGAAATATTGTTAACATTTCGAATTTGGTTGAGGGCGTGTATACCTTCAAGTTAGTTGTCGTGGATAACGACGGTGCTACGAACTCCGATTTCGCGACCGTAAGTGTGAACGCGTCGAACCTCGCTCCCATCATCGAAGAGCCGGTCGACATGACCATAAAGCTTCCGACCACTACTGCGCAAGTCAAGACTGTTGCGCGCGATCCTGACGGGACGATCACCTCGTATGTATGGACACAAACTGAAGGAACGGCGGCGACGCTGAACAACGCAAATACATCCACCCTTTCGGTCTCGAACCTCCAGGTGGGCGATTACAAGTTCCACGTTTCTGTCACGGACAATGATGGCAGTGCGTCGATGGCCGATTACACTTTGAAAGTATTGCCTGCGGAGAATAACATGCCACCGCTTGCCATCGCAGGGAAAGACGTCAGCATATACCTTCCCACCAACAGTGTACGTTTGACTGGGACGGCAACAGATCAGGATGGCTCTATCGCTCAGTACAGGTGGACATTGGTGTCAGGCAGCTTTACGATTGCTACGCCGAATGCGGCAATTACACAAATTGAGAATCTTACTGTTGGCATTCACAAAGTAAGATTGACTGTTACCGACAATAGCGGAGATACGGACACTGACGATCTTGAGATCATTGTTAATCCGGTTCCTTCAAATCAGCCGCCTGTTGTATCGGCAGGTGGAAACAAAAACATACAGCTTCCGACGCGATCGGTGACGCTTTCGGGCAGGGCTACGGATCCCGATGGTACGATTTCCACTTATGCCTGGACCCAGATAACGGGACCCACTGCCACTATTCGCAACGCCAACCGTGCGGCTACCAACATCGACGGCCTGGCTGAGGGTAAATATGTATTCAGGCTCCGGGCGACGG
>Ga0247822_10002861_pt1 | contig 11138 bp, 9 predicted proteins | sample 13C_Cellulose_Da_FD_192423 | JGI IMG/M metagenome (GOLD analysis project Ga0247822, IMG submission 192423) | Soil microbial communities from agricultural site in Penn Yan, New York, United States - 13C_Cellulose_Day30 | ecosystem: Environmental > Terrestrial > Soil > Agricultural land | place... | reverse complement strand
CGACGTCACCCCGGCGGGCGGCCGGGTGACCGCCACCGTGGCCGTGGGCGACGAGCCGCGCGGCGTGGCGCTGGCGAAGGACGGGCGGACCGCCTACGTCGCGCTCGGCGGCGAGGACTCCGTCGCCGTGGTCAACCTGACAGCCCGGAAGGTGGCGAAGCGCTGGAAGGCGGGCCTGGAGCCGTGGCACGTCGCGCTGACCCCGGACGGCGCGCGCCTGGTCGTGGGCAACACGCGCGACCGCAACGTCGCGGTGCTGGAGACGGCGACCGGGGCGGAGGCGCACACGGTGCGCGCCCTGTGCCGGAACCTGCGCCAGATCGCCGTCTCTCCGGACGGTAAATGGGCGTATCTGCCCGGCATAACCGAGCGCGGAATGCCCGCCACGAAGGACAACATCGACCGGGGCTGGGTCGTCGGCAACCGCCTTCTGCGCGTCCCGCTGACCGAGGGCGGTCCCCGGGAGGCGATCACGCTCGACACGCAGGGCAACGCTGTGGGCGACGTCGAGGGAACTGCGCTGAGTCCCGACGGCGCGACGCTCGCGCTGGCGGCGGGCGGCACGCACGAACTGCTGCTGCTGCGCGGAGCCGGGAAGCTCCCGTTCGAATCCTACGGCGGGCCGGGCGACCACATCGCCCCGGAGCTTCTGCGCGACGCCCGCCGCTTCCAGAGGGTGCCGCTCGGCGGGCGGCCCGTCGGCGCGCGCTTCACCGCGGACGGCAGGAGCGTCGTCGTCGCGAACTACCTGGGCAACAGCGTCCAGGTCGTGGACGCGGCGACCGGGACCCTTTCCGCGACGATCCCGCTCGGCGGCCCGAAGCAGCCGTCGCTCGCCCGCCGCGGCGAGGCGATCTTCCACGACGCCGGGCGCTCGTTCAACCAGTGGTACTCCTGCGCTTCCTGCCACACCGAGGGACACACGAACGGCGGGAACTTCGACACGTTCAACGACGGGTCGTACGGCAAGCCGAAGAAGACGCTGAGCCTGCGCGGCGTCGCGAAGACCGGGCCGTACACCTGGCACGGCCGGCAGAAGGACCTGGGCCAATCGGTGCGTGAGTCCATGGTCAAATCCATGCAGGGACCCGCCGCCCCGAGTGACGAGGACGTCGCCGCGATCGTGGCGTACCTTGGCACGCTGGAGGTGCCGAAATCCCCCTTTCCCGTTACCGAGCAGACGCGGCGCGGCGAAAGGCTGTTTTCGGACCGCGGGTGCGCCGCCTGCCACGGCGGCCCGCAGTACGCCACCCCGATCGTCGCGCGTGTCGGGCTGGAATCCCCGACCGACGCCTACCCCGGCTTCAATCCCCCGTCCCTGCGCGGCGTCCGAACCCGCGCTCCGTACCTGCACGACGGCCGCGCCCGGACACTCGAAGAGGTACTGACGGAGCATCACACGCCGCAGCAGTTGGGTGGAAAGCCGAACCTGACGGCGCAGGAGCTTACGGACGTCGTCGCATTCCTTCGGACGCTCTGACGCGGGTGCGGGTAATTACGAGTCGGAAGCGGGTAAGCCGTACTTAGAGTCTTCTCAGCCGGGACGTTTACGGGAAGGGACGCCTGACTTGATCCGGTTTTACACGCCGTACGCCAATCTGACGACCTTCGAGGCTTGGGGCAACGTCACCCTTCACTTCTTCGTTCCCGGGCGGGCGGAGCCGGTCGCGCCGTACCCGGAGACGATTCTGGGTTACGAGCACCTGTCCGAGGCACAGAAGGCGGACGCCGAAGCCGCCATCGGCGAGTTGTTCACCGAGGAGGAGTTCCGCGCATTCCGCGACCTGATGCAGGGCACCTACGGGGAGGACATCCGGACCGGCATGCTCTTCTCCCCGGTCAACATCCTCAAGCCGGGCAACGAACTAGGTCTCGGTCTGACGCGGCCCTTCGCGCGGCGCGTCGAGGGCGAGGGCGGTGGCTTCTTCCGCCTTTCGGAAGCGGTCGACGACTGGCCCCTCCCCTTCAAGGTATGGGGCTACTACACTACGCCTGCGCGCTAAGGGAAGTCCGGGCAGGCGGGCTACCCCGCGGCCGATACCAGGGCTTCGAGCCGGTCCACGTACCCGGCCATGACGGCGAACGCCTTTTCCACCGGTTCCGGGGATGCGAGGTCGACGCCCGCGTCGCGCAGGGCATCCAGCGGGTACTTCGAGCCGCCCGCGCGCAGGAAGCCGAGGTAGTCTTCCACGGCATTTTCCTTACCCGACAGCACCCGCTCGGCCAGAGCGTGCGCGCCGCTGATGCCGGTGGCGTACTGGAAGACGTAGAAGTTCGCGTAGAGGTGGGTCGAGAACTGCATCCAGGTGGAGCCGACCCGGTCCCGGTCGATCTCCACGTCGGGGCCGAACCCCTCGGCGAAGAGGTCCGCCATGCGGTCCGTCAGCGTGGCGGCGGTCAGCGCCTCGCCGCGCCACACCCGCTCGTGCATCTCCTGCTCGAAGCGCGCGAGGGTCGGCATCACGAAGAAGTACCGGTGGAAGTTGCTCATCGCCTCCTCCAGCAGGGCGATCTCGAACGCCCGGTCCCCGCGGAACTTCTCCAGCAGGTGCGCGCGCACGACCGCCTGGTTGAAGTTCGAGGCTACCTCCGCGGCGAAGAGGCCGTAGCGGGCGTACACGAACGGCTGCGCCCGCCACGAAAGGTAGGAGTGCATCGAGTGGCCCAGCTCGTGCGCGAGCGTGGAGAGCGAGAGAAGGTCGTCGTTGTAGGACATCAGGATGAACGGGTTCGTGCCCGGCGTCCCCGACGAGAACGCGCCCATGCGCTTGCCGCGGTTCGGCGCGCGGTCCACCCAGCGGGCCTCCGACGCGCCGCGGCGCATCGCCTCGACGTACTCCGGCCCGAGGGGGGCCATGCCGTCGGCGATCCACGCAACCGCCTGTTCGTAGGGCACGGCGGCGGGCGCGTCGCCCCCGAGCGGCGCCTTGACGTCGTACGGGGCGATCCTCTCCAGACCGAGCGCGCGGCGGCGCAGCCCCCAATAGCGGTGCCACGTCGGAAGGTGACGCCGGAACGTTTCCAGCAGCGCGCGGAAGACCTCGACGGGGATGTGGTTCGGCGCGAGCGCGGCGTGGAGCGCCGACTCGTAACCGCGCGCCCGCGCCAAGAAGACGTTCTGCTTGACGCCCGCCGACAGGCAGGCGGCGAGCGTGTTCCGGTGCGCCAGGTGCGCGTCGGCGTAGCTCTCCCAGGCCGACCGGCGCACGGCCCGGTCAGGGTCGAACGTCAGTTTGTTGATGTTGCCCTGCTGGACGTCGTACTCCGCGCCGTCCGCGCCGACCGCCGGTGCGAACGTCAGGTCCGTGTTCGTCAGCGTGCCGTGTATCCCGGCGGCGGTGGCGAACGGGTCGGCGGCCTGCTTCAGGAGGGCCTCGACCTCGGCGGAGCGGACGTGCGGGGCGCGGCGCGCGAGCATGTCGAAGTAGTGCCGGTAGGTCGCGAGAGGCGGGTGCTCCGCGGCCCACTGCCCCAGGGTCTCCGGCCCGACGGCCAGGAGTTCCGGCTCGGCGAAGGCGAGCGCGGCCTGCACCCGCGCCGACAGGCCCCGCGCCCGGTCGGCCCGCGCCTGCGCCTCCATGTCCAGCGTGTCCACGGCGTAGTTCAGGTTGGCGTAGACGAAGACCTTGCCCAGAAGCGCGGAAAGCTCTTCGGCCGCGGCGAAGTAGCCGGCGAGCACGTCCGGCCCCTCGGCGAGCCGCCCGGCGTAGGCCGCGACCGCAGGCAGCCCCTCCTCGACGCGGGCAAACGCAGTCTCCCACGCTCCCGGCGACGCGAATATGCTGTCGGTGTCCCAGGTGGCTTCGCGGGGGACGTCGGCGCGGGCGGGGACGGCGGTGCGCAGGGCAGTCATCTTTCGGGTTACTCCTCGACGGTCAGGGTGAAACGGGCGACGGACAGGCCGCGATTCCGGTCCCAGAGGTACAGGGCCATCGGCGCTTTCGCGCCCGGTTTAGCCGCCTCCGGCGCGCGGAGCGTGAACCCCGCCTTCACCGGGACGTTGCGGTATTCGCTGGTGACGACGACGTCGGGCGACTCGCTCACCAGCACGGCGTAGGCGCACTCGCCCGCGATGCGCGGCGCGTAGGAGACCGTCGAACCCGGGCGGAGCTTCGCGCCGCCCTCCACTCTCCCCCCCAGCAGGGACGCCGTTCCCGGCCGGGCGGCGGGCATCTCGCCGCCGACCTCCAGGAAGTGCAGGAGCGGTTCGCGGACGTTTTTCGCGTACTCGGCTTCGATCTCCTTGACCGGCGGGTAGCGCGCGTCCAGGCCGACCTCGAAGTTCAGCGAGTACACGCCCCGGGTGTAGAACGCCCAGGTGTAGGTCAGGCCCGTGTTGCTGGTGCGCGTCCCCGGCCGCGGCTCGGAGTCGGGCTCGCTCTTCGTGATCCGGTAGGGCTTGTCCTTCTGGCGGTCGCGCATGCCGCCCGCGAGTCGGGAGAAGCGCGCGTGCTCCGGCCCGATCAGGTGCGCGGGAAAGAGGATGCAGCGCAGCGGGCTGTGGATGTCCAGGAACGCCCTCAGGTTCGGGCGACTTTCGATGAACTTCGCGAGGGCGGCCGTCTCCGGCTCCGAAAGCGGCGCCCTCCCCTCGTAGATGCTGCCGCTCGGGTTGACAGTGGTGGTACGCCAGAGCGGGTCCGGGTCCCGGAAGCCGCCCCACCGCACCGGGAAGTTACGGTTGAGGTCGACGCCGACCGCCTTTCCCGCGGGATGGGCGCGCCGATTCTTGCGCCAGTCCGCGCCTTTGTCCTTCCCGTTGCCGCGCTTCATGTCGTACACCTTGCCGTCCACGTTCAGCATCGGGATGACCCAGACCTGCCGCTCCCGCAGGATGCGCGTCAGGCGCTCGTCCTTGCCGTAACCGGCGAGCAGCTCGTCCACAAGGCGATAAAGGCAGACCTGCGGCTGCTGTTCCCGCGGGTGTATTCCCGCCATCAGCAGGACCTCGGGCTCGGCGGCATCGCTCTCCGGGTCGGCGTTGTCGCACAGGCGCAGGAGCGGGATGTCCCGCCCCTCCACCGTCTTGCCGAGGCTACCGACGTGAACGAGCGCGGGATACCGGGCGCGCCACCCCGCGATCTTTTCCATGACTTCGGGCCACGTGTAGTACCCGCCGTAGTCCCCGTTCGGGGCGTCCGCCGCCGCCGTCGGCGACTGGGCGGCGGGATTGGCGGGCGGCGCGACGGCCGTGAGCGAAAGCAGCGCGGCAGCCCCCGCGAGCGCGAGACGGACGCCCGCCCATGCCACTCCCTTACTGATTCGGACAGCCAAAGGTCGGCTCCAGACACGGGGACCAGTACTGCGAGTAACCCGCCGGGCGGTACGACTCCTCGGGCTGGCCGGGCAGCTTGTAGAAGCTCTCTACCTTTGCCGACTTGGCGTGACCGTCGGCCCAGAGGACGTTCACCCGCTGCTGATGGCGCGCGAGCGGCGAGCCGTAGTCCGCGAAGTTTATGACCGGGGCCGACCCGGCGTGTACCAGCAGGTAGGGCAGGCGGCGGTTCGTGTCCGGCATGCCCGCGACGGCGGAGGCGCTTATCTTCGCCTTCCAGTCGGACGGGTCGACGCCCTGAAGAGGCTGACTCGCGCCGTCCACGAGCATTACGGTGGAGGCTGCCTTGACGGTCTCAGGCAGCGTAGTGCCGGGAATGCCGGTGGGCGAAAAGTTGCCGCCGAGGAAGTAGTTGTAGGCGTAGGTCACCGGGAAGCGGGCCTCGGGAGTGTCGCCCGTGCCCGGCGTGTTTCCGACCTCGCCCGGATCGCTGCTCGGGCAGACGAAGAGCTGGACGTTGCGGACGTAGGGCTGCACGATGCGCGGCCACGAGGCGGGCGTCGAGCTTGCGGAGAAGGAGCCGGTGGCGGACTGATAGAAGCTGATGGGGTAGCTTTCGTCGAAATCCTGAACGTACTGGAGGACGGCCAGTCCGATCTGCTTCAAGTTGGACAGGCAGGCGGTCTGCCGCGCCTTCTCCCGTGCCTGGGCGAATACGGGGAAGAGGATGGCGGCCAGGATCGCGATAATCGCTATCACGACGAGAAGCTCGATTAGGGTGAAAGCCGGGTGCCGACCGGGCGTCTTCCCCCGGGTTAGGGCGGGGCGTTGCGCGCGGTCGAAGCCGAAGGGCATTGGCGGTGTGCTCCTGTTTTCGGAAAGCGGATAAGGCGTCCCGTAAGACGCCTTATTGTATCGTGCGGTCGGCGCTCAACGCGCGGGTTCAGTCGCGGTACAGCAGGAACGCCTCGCGCGCCTTCTGGAACGCCTTCAGGTCGGGGGTCCAGCGCTTCGAGATCGTGGCGTAGTCCTCGCCCGCCAGCAGACCGTCCATGGCGGCGCGGTTCGCGAGGAGCGTGAGATAGCGGCTGGCCTGCCACTCCTCGAGGTACAGCGCGCGCATGGCGAGCGCGATCTCGATGCCCGCCCGCACCGGCTGGAACTTCACGCGGTCGGTCACGACGATATTGATGCCCCCGCACGACTCGCCCGCGAACTTGCTGGCGGCAGGCGTGAAGCGTATCGGAATGAAGCGGACGCCGGGCATCTGTCGAGCATTCAGGTAGTAGGCCAGCGTGCGACCGTCGATGTAGGGCGCGCCGAGAACCTCGAAGGGCGTGTCGGTCCCGCGGCCGACGCTGACGTTGGTGAACTCGATCAGGCCGACCCCGGGGTAGTTCAAAGCCTGGGCGAGCGAGCGCATGTTCGGGGAGGGGTTCGTCCACTGGAGGCCGGTGGCGTCCCAGTAGTCGGAGCGCTTCCACCCCTCGCACTTGACGACGACCAGTTCGACGTCGAGCCCGCGCTCGGCCTTGTAGAGCTGGGCCATCTCGCCCATCGTCATCCCGTGCCGTACGGGCACGGGGTGGAACGCGGTGAACGACAGGCGCGTCTCGTCCGCCACAGGCCCCTCGACCGCTACCCCGCCGATGGGGTTGGGCCGGTCCAGCACGACGTAGCGGATCTTGTTGCGCGCGGCGGCCTGAAGGCAGTGGCCTAGGGTGGAGCTATAGGTGTAGAATCTACAACCGACGTCCTGGATGTCGTAGACGAGGGTGTCGACACCCTTGAGCTGCTCGTCGGTCGGCTCGGTCCGCTGGCCGTAGAGGGAGAAGACCGGTACGCCCGTGCGCTCGTCCACGCCGTCGGGGATCGACTCGTCGAGCATGCCGCGGATGCCGTGCTCGGGGCCGAAGAGAACCTTGAGGTCGAACCCGCCCGCCAGGTGCAGTGCGTCGATGGTCGTCACCTTGCCGTCCCGGAGCAGCCCGGTGTGGTTGGTGACCAGGCCCACCTTCGCTCCCTGGAGAAGGCTGAATCCGTCGCGGTTCAAAACGTCGATGCCCGTCCGGACCGACGGGAAGTCGTCAGATTCTGGTTCCACAAGGCTCATTAAACCACAGTGATGCCGTTACGAGGGGGGAAGCACCGCAAATCTTGACGCGGGTCTGTACGAATCGCGGAAACACTCCGATAACTGAAGACAGTAACCACCGATCGTTCGCTCGCCAGGTCACCGGAAGCCGCCATGATCTCCATACTACTCGCTGATGATCACCTCCTCGTCCGACAGGGTCTACGGGTCCTGCTCTCGACGCAGTCCGACTTCAAGATCGTGGACGAGGCGGCCGACGGCCGCGAGGCCCTCGAGAAGGCCGAGAGGCACCGGCCGAACGTGCTGGTGGTGGACCTCGCGATGCCCGGACTCGACGGCCTCGAGGTGACGCGCCTGGTCACCCAGCGGCAGCCGGACACCCGCGTCGTCGTTGTGTCGATGCACGCGAGCGAAGAGCACGTGCTGAAGGCGCTGCGCCACGGCGCCCAGGGCTACGTGCTGAAAGAGGCGAGCGCGGACGAGCTGACCCAGGCGATCCGCTCCGTCATGGAGGGACGGCGTTACCTCTGCTCGGCGATCTCCGAGCGCGCCATAGACGCCTACGTCAACCGCACCGACGTCCAGCCACTCGACATTTACGAGACGCTGACCACCCGCGAGCGCGAGGTGTTCCAGCTGGTCGCGGAGGGCTACACCAACGCGGAGGCTGCCGAGCGGCTCTTCATCAGCATACGGACCGTGGAGACTCACCGCGCTTCGGTAATGCGAAAGCTCAACCTGCGCTCGCAGGCGCACCTCGTCGCCTACGCCATGCGGCGTGGAATGGTGCCGGAGATGACCCATTAGAGACGAAAATGCAAACTACGTAGTGCTCCGGAGTGAACTACGTAGTTCTCCGACTCCGTCTCAGCTCGATTCCTGCCGTATTTCTAAACACGGAACGGAATATGCAGTGTCCCTCATAACGCCGTCCGGGAGCCCGAAATCATGACGCGAATACCCGCAGCCCGTAACCGTAGAAGACGGACAAGCGCAGGCGCCCTGCTACTGGACGTCATGCTGGCGATCTTCGTTTGCACGTCCGTCATCATCACGGCGGTCTCGCTGATCACGACAGCGGTTGCCGCGTCGGAAAGTTCCAAGCAGAACACCGTCGCCTACAACGCCGCCCGCCAGGCCATCGAGAACCTGCGGCAGTACAAGGACGCGAAGATCCAGGACGGCACCTACACGGACCTGTCCGTCTTCGGCGCGATACCCCAACTGACGGAGGACAACGTCCTCCGGAACCCGCAGGCCCGCATGACCGTCAGCACGTTCCGCAACCCGGTGAAGATGGTCACGGTGACCGTCACCTTTCAGGCCGGAAGTACGGGGCAGCGCACCGTCCGCCGCCGCGTGACCAGCATTGTCTCGCCCCGAGGAGTGGCCCCATGACACCTACCCGACGCGGGCGTTCGACGCGCTCCCGGAGGACTGCCTCCTCCCTGACCGAAGCACTGGTATTCGCCGCCGTGCTCGGCCTGCTGATGACCGGCGTCCTCGCCCTCGTCTCCTTCGCGGCCACCACGGGGACGAAGACGATGACGATGGACGATCTCGGCGACGACGCGCGCCTCGCGGTGGACGAAGTGGTGTACCAGGTGCGTTCGGGCGACCTCATACTCCCGAGCCGGACGCTGGGAACCCTCTCCTACCAGACGAACGGGTCGAGCATCGTCCTTCGCACGCCGGGCTACGATCCGGCCACGACCGCCGTCTTTACCGGAAACAGCGATTTCGTCGCGCTCCGATTCGATCAGAACACGAGGATGCTAACCCAGACGATCCAGAAGAGCACGGGCTCCGCCCGGCCCACGCGAACCGAGAAGGTCCTGGCCCGGAACGTGGCCTCGACCATCTTCACCTACCGGGTGCGCGACCAGTTCACGCCGACGGAGAGCGGACTGCACACGCTCACGCTCTCCCGGGTCCCACTCTCCGCGCCGAAGGTGTTCATCAACGGCGTGCCCGCGGCGAGCACCTTCAGCGGGATGGCCCAGTCCGTGACGGTCACCACACCGTATCGCGGGTCCGATGTCCAGGTGACGTACGCCGTCAGCCCGACCGCGAATTCGGGGGCCGCGCTCAACAGCGTGACGGAGGTCGATGTTACCATCCGGCTCACCGACCGTGACCAGCGCAACATCGAACGAGTACAGACGCTTCAAGGCGGGGCGCGCCTGCGCAACCGACGCCTCTAATAAGGACGACTCCAAACATGAGCAGCGCACTCCCCGAGTGGAAAGGTAACGGCGCAATGAGCGGCCCGAACCCAGTAGCGAGCATCTCCCCCGCGGCGCGGCGGCGCAAGCGCGCCGGGTTCGCCACCATGACGACGCTCTTCATGGTCGTCCTCGCGGTCGTCGCCGTGTTCGTCATCATCAGCTCCTCGCTGGCGCAGATCCAGCTCTCGAGGCGGGGCCAGAACCGCTCCACGGCGCTGGTGCTGGCGGAAGCGGGGGTTGACGACACGCTCGACCGGCTGAGGCTGAACCCAAAGTATGTGGGCGGCAGCGGCACGCTGTTCGAGGACCCGCCGACCAACACCGCAACCTTCGGCACCTACGCCACGACCGTCACGGAGCTCACGGAGGAGACCCGCAAGGTCCAGTCCGTGGGCACCAACCCGGACGGTTCGACCGGCGAGGTGGCGGCGATCGTGCGCATCGACATGCGCGCCCTCGGGAGCGCGGCGATCGCGTCGAACCATGCGGTCAACATCAACGGCACCGCGAACATCCTCACGACGCCCCTGGACGCCCACGTCGCCAACGTCCACAGCAACAACAACGTCGTCATGGGCAGCAACAGCATCGTGGACGGCTACCTGTCGGCCGTGGGTACGACTTCGGGGACCGCGTACTTCCCCTCGAAGCCGGGCTCGCCCGAGATGTACTTCCCGGACAGTGCGACCACGACGGATTGGCGGCAGAAGTGGGCTCTGCAGGCCATGGCGGGCGGCGTGATCAACAGCAATGTTAATAAGAGTGCGACCATTACCGGCCCGAAGTACATCAACGGCGACATTACGCTGAACAACTACGAGTCGGTGAAACTCACGGGCTCGGGCATCATCTACGTGAGGGGCAACGTGCGACTCACCGGCCAGGCCATACTGGAGAACGGCGTCACCCTCATCGTGGAAGGCACCTTCGAGCAGCAGGGCGGCACCGTGTACAAGGTCACAACGGGTATCACGCCGACCCCGACACTCGCCGTATACGGCTCGAACAAATCGGACACGGACGACGTCGTGTCCCTCGCCGGCGGCTCCCTCAACGTTCACCAGGGGATCGTTTACGCGGTAAAAGGCCGGATCAAGGTCGCGGGCGGTTCCACCTTCGTCGGGGCGCTGGTGGCGGGCGGCAAGGCGGGCGGCGTGGCGGCGACGGGTAACTACACCCACCTCTATCCGAAGGACATGGCGTCCATCATCAAGTTCCCCACGGACCCGCGCGTGGAGAGCATTATCGAATTCTGACGTAACAGGCCGCGCCCCGGAGGAGTCTCATCCCCGGGGCGCGGCTTTTCCGCGTTCCACGGACGTGCGAAGCGGAGAACAGCCGTGCTGCGTGACGATGCACCGTTAGCCCTCACACCCCCTCCGGGGAACCTTCTCTCGACGGCCCGCTTCCGCGTACTGGCCGTCTTCTTCTGTTTCTCGCTGCTCCTGCTCTCGGGGCTCTCCGTGTGGCAGACCATCGAGGCTTACCGCGCCAGCGCACTGGTGAAGCGGCTTTCGGAGGAGAGCGCGGAGACCGCCGC
>Ga0247822_10002859_pt1 | contig 11141 bp, 10 predicted proteins | sample 13C_Cellulose_Da_FD_192423 | JGI IMG/M metagenome (GOLD analysis project Ga0247822, IMG submission 192423) | Soil microbial communities from agricultural site in Penn Yan, New York, United States - 13C_Cellulose_Day30 | ecosystem: Environmental > Terrestrial > Soil > Agricultural land | place... | reverse complement strand
CGCTCAGCGCGCGGGCGTGCTCGGCGCGCTGCTCGGAGGGGAGTAGATCGAGGGCACGCTCGATCTCGCGCCCGAGGTGACGCGCGAGGAGGACATGGGCATCCGCATCGTCGACGGTCTCGAGCAAGCGCTCGAGGTGGGGCGCGGTACCCAGCGCGCGCTCGAGCTGCTCGGTGACGAGGTGCTCGTAGACCCCCTCGACAAGGAACTGTTCGACGGACTTCTTCGCGCTCATCGATTCGTACGTCTGCGCTCGCGCCACTATCTCAGGATGCGGTCGCCCGCGCGAGCTCGACGATCTCCATCTCGGGCAGCTGCTCCGTGCTCATCATCGCGCGGTCGCAGCGAACTTCTACCGCTTGGTTGCTACCGAGCACGAAGAACTGACCGGTCGGCTGCGAGGCGAGGCGAGAGGAGACGTTGGGATACGCGCCGAGCAGGTTTCGCATCTTCTCGATCGCGCGGTCCTGGGCGACCTTACCGACGAGCCACGTCCCGATGTTGTCGCGACCGCGATAGCCGAAGTCGCCGACCAGGCCATGGCGCTCGTCGATGCGATCCGCGGCGGCCGCGCACGCGAGCGCACGATGGGCGCATCGCTGCTCGAGGAGGTCATCGGTGCCAACCGCGAGTGATGTGTGGCTGGCGACGGTGGCCCGACGCCTCGGCGATCTCGCATCGCAGGTCGTGTTTGTCGGCGGCGCGACCATCGGGCTCTTGATCGATGACCCGGCGAGCATGCCCGTTCGTCCGACCGATGACCTCGACATGATCGTCGAGACCTCGTCGCGGCAACGCTACTACGAGCTCGAGGCGGAGCTTCGTTCGCGCGGGTTTCAGCCCGACAGCTCCGAGGGCGCTCCCATGTGCCGCTGGACCATCGACGGGATCAAGGTCGATGTCATGCCGACCTCGGCCGAGATCTTGGGCTTCGGAAAGATCTGGTACGCGGACGCGATCTCCCACGCGTCGGAGCACGAGATCGAGCCGGGCCTCACCATCCGGGTCGCGACGGCGACGTACTTCCTCGCGATGAAGCTGGAAGCGTTCGCGGGTCGCGGTAGCGGAGACTACATCGCGAGCCACGACCTCGAGGACGTCATTGCCCTGGTCGATGGACGTGACAGTCTCATCGTCGAATCCAAGCATCGGCCGAGAAGCTCCGCGAATACCTATCGCAGAAGATCGGCGAGCTCCTGGCGACCCAGGCGTTCGTCGATGCACTCCCCGGGCACCTTCCCGGTGACAGTGCCAGCCAGGCGCGGCTCCCTCTCGTGCTCGATCGGCTGAATCGTATCGCGGGCTCGCTGTAATCATCGGCCGCTACCGCTTCGCAGGCTGACGCAGTTCGTCGCGACCATGGGCGAAACCGGGTGGAGGTGTCATGCGAACGATCCTTCGAGTCGTGACGGTGGTGATGTCTGTGGTGGCGCTGGCGGCGAGCGCGACCGCGCCGAAGAAGCGCCATGTGGTGACGACGGCGAGCGTGCGGACGACCTACGCGCATGCGTGGGAGGCGGTGATCGATCTGTTCTCCGAGCGCAACTGGGCGATCTTGAACATGGAGCGCGACTCCGGGCTGATCACCACGGACTGGATGTCGCTCGGCAACGAAGCCGCGACCTACGCGGACTGCGGAAGCCCGGGGCTCGCGACCGTGCGCGAGACCACCGTGCGCTTCAACGTGCGCGTGAAGGAGATCGACGATGCGACCAGCGTCGCCGTGAACGCGTCGTTCCGGCAGCTGCGGACCTTCGATGGCAACTCGCTCACCATCGACTGTACGTCGAAGGGCACGGTCGAAGCGCTGATCCACGACGAGGTCGAGGATCGTTCCGCGCGTAGCAAGCCCAAGCGCGCGGAGACCAAGGCGGCCGAGCCTGCGCCGCCGCAGGCGCGCGGCTACTACTGCGCGAGCTCGGAGGCGACGCCGGCCGCCGGGATGTGTGCGCGCGACAAGTCGGACTGCACCCGCGCGAGGGATGCAGCGATCGCGGTCGTGGCCGACCTGGGGACGTGTACGCTGGTCGAGACTGCGCAGTGCTTCGATGCGGCACCGGGCGAGGAACGATGCGCGCCGACGGTCGAAGGCTGCGCAGCCCAGCGCGAACGCGCGGGCGCCGTGAACGAATGCAGGGAGGCGAAGTAGGTAGATGCGAGGAGGGATGCACGAGGCCTCGCGTGCGACACGCATTCGAGGACGATCGTCGGCTGTACCCGTTCTTCACCTTGGCATTGCGTCGAGCGGTTGCGCGAGCTCCACGTAGCGCGCGAGCGCGCTCGCGAGATGGAGGTGCGTCGGCGTGCTGCATGCAGGGCGCAGGAGGGCAGGGCTGCACACGAGGACCGCGGCGCAGCGCGCGCGCGAGGTCGCGACGTTGAGCCGGTGTCGGTCATAGAGGAAGCCGAGCCCACGCGGAGCATCCTCGGGCAGCGAGGTCGCCATCGTGTAGATCGCGATCGCGGCCTCCTGGCCCTGGAACTTGTCGACGGTCCCGACGCGCACGTCCGCGAGGCTGTGGGCCGCGAGGGCTTCGCGCACGGCCGCGACATGGGCGTTGTAGGGGGCGACGATCAGGACGTCGTCGGTGGTGAGGGGCAGGCGCGCGCCGCTCGCGGTGGTCCACGTCGCGCCCGGGGCGAGGCACGCCGCGACGAGCTCGGCGACGGCGGTCGCCTCTTCGCGACTCCGGTTCTGGTTGCCCGCATGCGCGATGGGACGCCAGTAGAGGCCCGCACGGGTCAGCGGCCCCGCGCTGAGAGCTTGCGTGGCGACGTCGGGGCCGGGCGAGAGCTGGCGCTCGTAGAACTGCTCGGACGTGAACGCGCAGATCGACGGATGGAGGCGGTGGGTCTGGTCGAGAAGCAGGCCGCGATCGGGCGCGATCGTCTGGGCATCGCCGAGCATGTGCTGCAGCACCGAGACGCCGACGCCGTCGGGGTGCGTGCCCTGGATCGGTTGCTCGAGCTGCTGCGGATCGCCGACCAGCACGAGGTTCCGGGTCGATCCGCAGACGGCGATGGCATCGGCGAGGCACATCTGCCCGGCCTCGTCGATGAACAGCACGTCGACGGTGTCGCGCATGGCCGAACGCGCCCACTGCCAGGCCGTCGCGCCGAGCAGCTGGAGCTGACTGACGAGCTCGTCGGCCTGCTTCGCCGCGGAGACGTAGCGGATGTTGGGATGCTGGGAGTCGTCATCCTCGTCGCACTTGAGCGCGGCGACCAGCGGCTGGCCGCGTTCGTTGCCGAGGTCGACGGCGCGCCGCACGAGGTTCTCGATCACGGCGTGCGAGGTCGCGGTCACGCCGACGCGTCGGCCCGCACGCACGAGCGCGAGGATCATCTCGGCGGCGGTGGACGTCTTGCCGGTGCCGGGCGGGCCCTGGATCGGCAACACCGTGCCGTTCAGCTCGAGGACCAAGCGGATCGCACACGGCACGATCGCTTCGCCGCCGCGACGCAGCGGCTGGCCGGGGGCAGCGATGGCACGAGGCGGATGACGGCGGAGCAGATCGCGCGCGAGGGAGGGCTGAGCGTCGGGAGGAAAGCCGTTCGCCACGACGGCCTGGCCGAGGGCGACGAGCGCCTCGTTCTTGGCGCCGGGCGGGATCAGCTTGTGGGCGAACACCGACGACGGATGGAGGTCGGCGCTGTCCAGCGTCTTCTTGATCGCGATCGTCCGCTGTCCCGGATCGATGGTGACCACCGTGCCGAGCCTGAGCTTGTCTCCCGCGATCAGTGACTCGCCTCCCGCGATGAAGACGTCTTGCGCGGGATAGCGATAGACATCGGTCGGGACCCGGCGCCCTTCGGTGCGCGACACGTGCTCGAGGCCGGCGATGGCGCGCAGATCATCGAGGCGCTCGTCGTCGCTCGCGTCGAGAAGACGGTAGTAGTCCCACCACGTCACCGATGCCTCGCGCCGGTACCACTCCATGAGGTGACCGAGCAGCCAGCGCGCCTGCTGTGGCTCGTCGCGCTCGTCGCGGTTGGGGCTCACACCCTCGAGCAGGCGTAGCGCGGTCTCGGCGGCCGCGGTGCGGACCTCGCTGACGGCTTCGGGCTCGCCGGTCGCGAGCTCGGGGCGGGTGGTGATGCCGGCGCTCGCACGCTGCGTCTCGAGCCAGTCGCGCAGGGCGAGCGTGCTCTCGCAGTCACCGCGGTTGTAGGCCTCGACGCTCGTGCGCCACGCGGGCTCGATCGCGTCGGTGAGTCCGCGTTGCAGGCACACCCGGAGCGCGCGCACGTCGGGACCGGTGACCGCGAGGGGGACCGGGCGCTGATAGCCGATCAGCGGCTCGAGGTGCTTGATGCTGTAGCTCTCGACGCCGATGCGCGCGGCCTGGCGCGTGATCGAATACAGGTCGACGAGGCGACGACCGCGCAGCAGGCGATCGAGCTCCTGCATGCGAAGGCCGTAGCGCCCGACGAGCCGCTTGAGCGCCGTCGGCTCGTAGGGGGCGTAGTGATACACGTGCATGCCCGGGTGCGCCTCCCAGCGCGCCATCACGAACGTGAAGAAGCGGTCGAGGGCGGCACGCTCGCTGTCGTCGTCGAGCGCCCACAGGGCCTCGTAGCCACGGTCGCGCGTGTAGAACCCGAACAGGTACTCGCGGCCGTGCTCGCCGATGAACGGGTCGCCTTCGAAGTCGAGGAAGACGTCACCGTCGTCGGGCGCGGGCAAGCGCCCGAGGCCGCGTTCGGTCTCCGTGGCCAGCAGCTCGAACGGAGGCACCGCACGGCCCTTCGCCGCCAGCTGCAGCCGCGCCTGCTGCGCGAGTCGCTGGTACGTCTCGAGCGAGCCCCGCTCCGGCCGATGCGGCCATGGCGACGGCGCCTGGGCGAGTGAGGTGAGGGTGCGGATCGCGTGGCGGTCCAGCTCGCGCCGATGAGTGCGTCCGAGGTCGGCGACGAGCGAGAGGTGATCGTCCGCGCGGCGCTGGCCGTCGCAGCGGTCACGCCAGTTGCAGGTGTCGCAATGTGCGGTCGGCTCTGGATACGTCTCGTGCTCGACGGTGATCCGCTGCTCGAGGTCGTGACGCAGCGCCCGGTAGATCGCGGCGTACTCGTCGAACCGGAACGAGTCCATCGGGAAGTCAGGGCCGGGCCTCACCACGTGCATGGCCTCCGGATCGATGCCCTGCAGCGTGGCGAGGAGATCGCTGTAGACACACAGCTGGAGCACGGCGCCCGCGCGCGTCTCCGAGGATAGCTTGGTGTCGATCACCTCGTACGACCACGCCCACTCCGCGGAAGGGCGCTCGACGCGGACGAGGAAGTCCGCGCGTCCGAACCACGGGCCGCGTTGCAGCGTCGCCTGCGTGATGACGTCCAGGCCGCGCGCCATCAGCGCGAGCGTCTGGTTCCCCCCGCTCTCGATGCGCTTGCCGGAGGCGCGCAGGTGCGCCGTATACGCATCCTCGTGCACGCGACCGCGCTCCTGCAGGATCTTCAGGAGCGGATCGAAGTTGGTGTAGCCCGTGATCTGCTTGCGGGCGTAGGCGAGCCCGAGCGTCGTCAGGTGGCCACACGCGATGTGGTTCGAGAGGTCCGTCGCAGAGAGCTGTAAGCGACCATTCCCTTCAACCTTCATAGCAACTACCTCCGATTGACATCCACGCTACGCATCTACCGACGCAGCGTGCGAAGCGCTTCATGACGCGGCGTACTTCGCCTGCATCGCGTCGAGGTTCGCGCGCAGCGCATCGCGCCACGTCGCGGGGGCGACGAGCTCGGCGAACGGGCCGAACGTCTGGACCCACGGGATGACCTCCCACTGGGCGCTGGTGCGGAGGCGATACACGAGCTTGCCGTCGGCGCGGCGCTCCTTGCGCTCGTCGGGGTGGAAGGTGCGCTCGTCGAGCTTCCAGGTGATCTCGGCGTCGAACACGATCTCGACGTCCTCCTCGCGATCGCTGACGAAGATGCCGAACGCCTTCGCGATGTGCCCGTCGACGTCGAGCCGCGGGGTGGTGAATTCGTCCTCGGACTTGTCGAGGTCGCGGATGCGCTGGACCGCGAGCGTCGTGATGCGCTGGTGCTCGCCGAGGCACGCGAGGAGGTAGAGGGTCGAGCGGTGCCAGACGAGGCGTAGCGGACGGGCGCGGTGCGTGCGCTCGGTCTCCTGTCCGGGCTTGCGGTAGGTGAGCTGGCAGATGCGGCGTCGCGCGATCGCATCGACGAGCTCGTCGATGGTCTCTTGCTGGGCGGCGTAGTCGACGGTGCCGCGCGGATGCGGCGAGAATACGCGCACGATGGCCTCGAGGCCGCCGTTGTGGCGCTTCGCGAGCAGGCCACGGATCTTGGTGACCACCTTGACCAGGTCGTCGTGGATCGGCGTGCCGCTGATGCCGACGAGCGCGGCGTTGGCGGCGTAGATCGCGAGCAGCTCGGTGACGCCGAACGTGAGCGACTCGAGCTCCTTCACCGTCTGGTCGAGGCGGTAGACCTTCTTCTGCTTGCCGACCTGCTCTTCGACGAGCGCGAAGTCGCGATCGAGCGTGGCCAGGTCGCGCTCGATGGTGGCCTTGCTGGTCTGCAGCTGTTCGGCGAGCTGCTTGACGCTGTACGGCTCGGTCGCGTGCGCGAGCAGGCGGAGGAGCGCCCACTGGCGGATGAGTTGTTGCGAGTCCGGGCGTCGTTCACCGAGCTTCGGAAGGGGACCGCTCACGATCGCAGTGTCGGACGTCGCTCTGACAACGGGCTCGACGCGGGCGCGGCTACGTAGATCGACGTATCTGCCGAGGCGCGGGCGCGGATGGTTAGCGGACGGTTCCGCTCGCACGACGACGAGCATCGCGGAGGAACGCGCGGATGCGTTGGCGCCGCTCGACGAGGAGGCGCCGGAACGCCACGGCGAGCGCATCGGTGGCCAGGTCCGCGTCGAGCCGCCGCCCCAGCTGAAAGGCTTGCATCACGTCGAGTTGGGCGAGGAGGGCGTAGAGCTCTCGCTCCTTGTTACCGCTGCCGGTGTGGTGCGACTCGTGCGGCGCGAGCGGACGCATCAGCGTCGCGACGAGCGCCGCTTCCATCGCCGGATCGAGCTGCTCCGGTGGTCTGGTGACGCTGCGAGCTCGATCCGTCGTCATCGGTTCGCCCGCGTGACGTTGCGGTTGGCTCCACATCGAGGAAGGCACTTCCTCTGGCGCACGCACGAGGTGGATGTGACGGCTCGGTCGGTCCTCTGGATGCGCGGCAACAGGAGCATGGGGGTTCCGTCTCGCTGCGTTCATGGACACGATGTCGACACCCGGCGCTTCGGGTTGCGGAGGACGCACCCTTCACGCTCGCTCCGACGATCTGCTCATCAAGGTCGGCTGACCCACCGTCGAGGCCGGGGCGTGCTACACGAGCGAGGCCGCATGCGTATGCTGCTTCGACGGCCCGGCTTCTGGATCCTGGTGACGGTGCTCCTCGCCACGGCCGGCGTGCTCGTGATGCGCGCGCGGGGGCCGGTCGTCCGCACGGTGCTCGCGGAGCGGCGCGACCTCGAGCAGCACATCGTCGCGAGCGGGCGCGTGCGGGTGCCGACGCGCGTGCAGGTCGCGGCGCAGCTGCCCGGCCTGGTGGTCGCGGTCGGCGCCGTCGAGGGGCAGCGGGTGCGCGCCGGCGATCTGCTGGTCCAGCTCGACGACACGGCGGAGCGCGCGTCGGTGGCGCAGGCGGAGGCGGCGGTCAAGCAGGCGCAGGCGCGGGTGGATCAGCTCCGTCGGGTCGGCGCGATCGTCGCGACCGAGTCGCTGCGCCAGACCGAGACGAACTTGGTGAAGGCGGAGCAGGAGCTCGAGCGCGCGTCGAGGCTCGTGCAGACCGGAGCGGTGCCGGCGATCGAGCTCGAGAACGCGCAGCGCGCCGTCGACCTCGCGCGGGCCCAGCGGACGGCGGCGCAGGCGCAGCAGGTGGCCGCGACGCCGGCGGGCGCGGACTCGCGGGTCGCGCTGACCGCGCTGCTCCAGGCGCAGGCGCAGCTCGCGGGCGCGAACGCGCGGCTCGCGCAGACGCGGATCGTCGCGCTCCAGGACGGCACCGTGCTCGCGCGCGAGCTCGAGCCGGGTGACGTGGTCCAGCCATCGAGGATGCTGCTCGAGCTCGCGGCCGATGGGGAGGTCGAGCTCGTGTTCGATCCCGACGAGCGCCACCTGGCGTGGATCCGGATCGGGCAGCTCGCGAAGGCCGCGGCGGACGCGTTCCCGCAGCAGGTGTTCGACGCCAAGGTGAGCTACATCGCGCCGGCGATCGATCCGCAGCGAGGGAGCGTCGAGATCCGCCTCGACGTCGCGCAGCCGCCCGCGTTCCTGCGGCCCGAGATGACGGTGTCGATCGATCTCACGATCGCGGCGAAGCCGCGGGCGCTGACCGTCCCGAGCGAGGTCGTGCGCGGCGCGGCGACCGCGACGCCGTGGGTGCAGGTCGTCGAGCAGGGCCGCGCCGTGCGCCGCGAGGTCAAGGTCGGGATCCGCGGCGACGGCGCGATCGAGATCGTCGAGGGCCTCGCCGAGGGCAGCGAGGTCGTCGTGCCCGGTGGACGACAGCTCGCGGACGGAGCGCGGGTGCGGACGGAGCGCGACTAGATGCCGTTCGAGTGGTTCGTCGCGCTGCGCTACATGCGCGATGCCCGCGGCCAGACGATCTTGATCCTGGCGGCGGTGTCGATCGGTGTCAGCGTCCTCGTGTTCCTGTCGGCGCTGATCGGCGGCCTCCAGACGTCGCTGATCGACAAGACGCTGGGCTCGCAGGCGCACGTCACGCTGCGGATGCCGCGCGAGGAGGCGCGCGCGCTCGTCGAGCCGACGGCGGCGCTGGCGATCGCGCGCCTGCGCGAGGAGCGGCCGCAGCGCCTGCGCTCGATCGATCAGTGGCCGATGGTGCTCGCCGAGCTCGAGGCGATGCCCGGCGTGATCGCGGTCTCGCCGTCGGTGACCGGTGCGGGGTTTGGCGTGCGCGCGGACGCCAAGAACGCGATCGTGGTCCGTGGCGTGGAGCCGGAGCGCTACCTGTCGATCATCGACGTGCGCGCGCGCCTGATCGCCGGCCGGTTCGAGATCGATGGTGACGACGTCGCGATCGGCTCGCGGCTCGCGGCCGAGCTCGGGCTCGCGGTCGGAGACAAGCTGCGCATCCGGTCGAGCGAGGGTGTCGAGCTCGTCGCCACGGTGCGCGGCATCTTCACGCTCGGCAACGAAGGCATCGACGCGACGTGGGTGCTGACCTCGTTGCGCCACGCGCAGACGCTGTACGGGCTACCCGCCGGGGTGACGACGATCGAGCTCAAGGTCGCCGACGTGTTCGCGGCCGAGCGCATCGCCACCGAGCTGCGGGGCCGCACCGGCCTGCGCGCCGACAGCTGGATGACGATCAACGCCGACCTGCTGTCGGGGCTCACCGCGCAGTCGAGCTCGAAGACGATGATCCAGTTCTTCGTGATCGTCGCCGTCGCGCTCGGCATCGCGAGCGTCTTGATCGTGTCGGTCGTGCAGAAGTCGCGCGAGATCGGGATCCTGCGCGCGGTCGGCACGCCGCCGCGCCGCATCCTGCTCGTGTTCTTGATCCAGGGCGGCGTGCTCGGCGCGGTCGGCGCGATCGTCGGCTCGGGGCTGGGGACGCTGTTCGCGAAGCTGTTCGAGTCCCTCGCGGTCGAGCCGAGCGGCAAGCCGCGGTTTCCGGTCCAGGTCGATCTCGAGCTGCTCGTCGGTGCGTCGGCGCTCGCGATCGGCATCGGCCTGCTCTCGGCGGTGATCCCGGCGCGGCGCGCGGCGCGCCTCGATCCCGCGACGGCGATCCGCAATGCCTGAGCCGGTGCTGCGGGTCGAGGGCGTCGTCAAGGAGTACGGCGACGCGATCAAGACCCGCGCGCTCGACGGCGTCGATCTGACGCTCGGCCCCGGCGAGCTGACCGCGCTGATCGGACCGTCGGGCTCCGGCAAGAGCACGCTGCTCAACATCGTCGGGCTGCTCGATCGGCCGACCGCGGGCCGCGTCATCATCGCCGGGCACGACACGGCGGGGCTCGACGAGGCCGCGCTCACCACGTTGCGCGCGCGGACGCTGGGGTTCGTGTTCCAGTTCCACCACCTGTTGCCCGCGTTCACCGCGCTCGAGAACGTCATGCTCCCGGCGTGGGGCGATCGCGGGATGCCCACGCACGAGATGCGCACCGACAGCGAGCGGCTGCTGCGCACCGTCGGGCTCGGCGATCGCCTGCACTATCGCGCGTCCAACCTGTCGGGCGGTCAGCAGCAGCGGGTCGCGATCGCGCGCGCGCTGGTCCGCCGGCCGCCGCTGGTGCTCGCCGACGAGCCGACGGGCAACCTCGACACGACCTCGTCGGACGAGGTGTTCGCGCTGATGCGGCGCTTCAACCGCGAGCTCGGCACGACGTTCCTCGTGGTCACGCACGATCCGCGGATCGCCGACAGCTGCGATCGCATCGTCGAGATGGTCGACGGCCGCATTCGCAGTGATCGTCCGCGGACCTCATCGCCTGCGTGAGTCGCGCACGCATACGCCGGGCGCGGATGGCACGTGGATCGCAACTCGGCGGTCATCATGGAGCCATCCAAGACCACAACAAATCCGATCCCCTCGCGCGAGCTGAGCCCGCGAGCCGAGAGTAGCTCGTCGGTAGAAGGTTCGACGCCGGACATCTCTCGCGACGCGAAGGAGCTCGCAACGGACGTCGTCGACCGGGCGAAGGATCTCGCAACCGAACAGGTCTCGCAGCAACGCGAGAAGTCCGCCGGCGAGATCGGTAAGCTCGCCAGGGCCCTCCACCACACCAGCGAAGAGCTGGGAGACACGATGGCCGCGCCGTATGTGGAGCGTGCCGCGGACATGCTCGATCGACTGTCGGGATCTGTTCGCGATGCGTCCCTGGGGAACGCAGTACGCGCGACCGAGCGGTTCGCCCGCCGCGAGCCGCTGCTGTTCCTCGGCGGAGCGTTCCTCCTCGGGGTGCTCGCGTCGAGATTCCTGAAGAGCTCGGAGCGCCGCGGATCCGGCCGGTCCGAGAGCTCGGAGCTCGAGGACCAGGACTTCACACGGATCAGGGGGATGTGATGGCGACGATCGAGGAGCCCATCGTACGCGAGCGCTCCGTCGGAGAGCTGTTCGGAGAGCTCGCGTACGATGGGCTCCTCGAT
>Ga0247822_10002858_pt1 | contig 11144 bp, 10 predicted proteins | sample 13C_Cellulose_Da_FD_192423 | JGI IMG/M metagenome (GOLD analysis project Ga0247822, IMG submission 192423) | Soil microbial communities from agricultural site in Penn Yan, New York, United States - 13C_Cellulose_Day30 | ecosystem: Environmental > Terrestrial > Soil > Agricultural land | place... | reverse complement strand
GTCAGTGGCAGCACGTCGAGCGCGGGCTCGAGCTGCGGGCAGTGATCGATGTCGAGCACGCGGTGCGTGCCTTCCTGGTAGAGCCCGACCTTGCCGCCGACGACGTGGAACCGCGCGCGGCGCCGCCAGTGGAGCGGCGGGGCCGGATCGGCGATCGGATGCAGCGTCACCGACAGCTTGCGCAGTGCCCCTGCCACGATCGCTTGCTTCGCGGCCAGCTGCTCGCCGCGCGCGACGTGCTGCCACTGACATCCTCCACAGCCGCGCAGGAAGTGCGGGCACGGGGGCGCGACGCGCGCGGGCGATGGCGCGACGACCTCCACGAGCTCCGCGCGCGCGAACGACGACGTCGCCTGCACGAGCCGCGCGCGCACGCGATCGCCGGGCGCGGTGCGCGGCACGAACGTCACCCGCCCCGCCTCGTCGCGCGCGACGCCGTCCCCGCCGGCCGCGAGCGCGGTCACCTCGAGCGCCTTGATCTGCAGGGGCGGCCTGGTCACGCGCGCTCTCGGCGCTCCGCGCTTCGCGCCGCTCATCGATCCCTCATCGATACGGCCCCGCGGCGGCCGGCATGATCAGCTCTCCACGCGCGACGCCGAGCCGCGTGTCGGCGCGCCCGTCGCGCACGGCGACCTCGATCGTCCGCGCCGACCCGACATACGCGAGCAGCTGCCCGGACGGCACTTCCTCGTAGGTGCCGACGAGGGGCAGCGTATGCCCCGCGATCGTGATCGCATGCTTGGCCTCGCGCATCGGCAGGTCGGAGATCAGATTTCCGAAATGATCGATGTGGACGATCCGCCACTCACCCCGCTGCCGCGGCCCCCACGGCAGCGTCCCCGCCAGCTTGACGGTCTCGCCAGCCTTGGTCACGTCGTCACCGCGCGCGAGCGCGGCCGCCGCGGTCGCGAACACGTCGCGGCCGTGAAACGTTCGGCTTACGGGCTTCGCGCGGAACCACACCGCATCGATCGACCGGGCCTCCGACCGCGCGTCCGCGACATGCGCGAACACGCCGTTGTCGGGGCCGACGAACCATTGCCCCGAGGCATGCACGATCACCTCGCGCCGTGAGCCGCCGACGCCCGGATCCACGACGACGACGTGGATCGAGCCGTGCGGAAACTCCACCGCCGAGGTCGCGATCACCCAGGCCGCGTACGCGATATCCCCGCGCGGAACGTCGTGCGCGATATCGAGGATCCGCGCCTCCGGGGCGATCCGGGCGATCGTGCCCTTCATCGCGCCGACGTAGCCGTCGCGCGTGCCGAAATCCGTCGTCAACGTGATGATCGGCATCGGTTCCGGGGGTAAGCATACAGCCGATGAACAAGGTCTACCCGGACGCGCAGGCCGCCCTGCACGATATCTCGGATGGCGCGACGCTCCTGGTCGGCGGGTTCGGCCTGTCGGGGAACCCGGAGAGCTGCATCACCGAGCTCGCGCGACGCAAGGTCACCGACCTGACCATCGTGTCGAACAACTGCGGCACCACCGACAAGGGCCTCGGCGTCCTGCTCGCGCAGGGCCAGGTCAAGAAGATGGTGTCGAGCTACGTCGGCGAGAACAAGATCTTCGAGCAGCAGTTCCTGTCGGGGAAGCTCGAGGTCGAGCTGTGCCCGCAAGGCACGCTCGCCGAGCGCCTGCGCGCCGGTGGTGCCGGCGTCGAGGCGTTCTACACGCCCACGGGCTTCGGCACCAAGGTCGCCGAGGGCAAGGAGACCCGCGAGATCAATGGCCGCCGCTGCGTGCTCGAGCACGCGATCCGCGGTGACTTCGCGCTGGTCAAGGCGTGGAAGGGCGACCGCTGGGGGAACCTCGTGTTCCGCAAGACGTCGCGCAACTTCAACCCGCTGTGCGCGCAGGCGGGCAAGGTCACGATCGTCGAGGTCGAGGAGCTCGTCGAGGTCGGCGAGATCGATCCCGATCAGGTCCACCTGCCGTCGATCTACGTGCAGCGGATCTTCAAGGGCACGCGCTACGAGAAGCCGATCGAGCAGCGCACCACGCGGAAGCGGAGCTAACCATGAAGCGTCTCGACCGTGAACAGATGGCCCGCCGTGTCGCCGCCGAGCTGCGCGACGGCTTCTACGTGAACCTCGGCATCGGCATGCCGACGCTGGTGGCGAACTTCATCCCGCCCGGCATCGACGTCGTGCTGCAGAGCGAGAACGGCATGCTCGGCATCGGCCCGTTCCCGTACGAAGGCGACGAGGATCCCGACCTCATCAACGCCGGCAAGCAGACGATCACCCAGATCGCCGGCTCGGCGTTCTTCGACAGCGCACAGTCGTTCGCGATGATCCGCGGCGGTCACGTCGACGTCAGCGTGCTCGGCGCGATGGAGGTCTCGCAGCGCGGCGACCTCGCGAACTGGATGATCCCCGGCAAGATGATCAAGGGCATGGGCGGCGCGATGGATCTCGTCGCCGGCAGCCGCCGCGTGATCGTGATGATGGAGCACACGACCAAGGACGGCAGCTCGAAGATCCTGCCGGACTGCACGCTGCCGCTGACCGGCGTCGCCTGCGTGAACACCATCGTCACCGACCTCGCGGTGATCGACGTCGAGGACGGCAAGCTGGTGCTGCGCGAGCGCGCACCGGGCGTCACCGCCGACGACATCGCCAAGGCGACCGCCGCGCCGCTGACGGTGCCGGCGAACGTCCCCGAGATGGCGCTCTAGATGCGTCGCCTCGCGGTGGTGCTCGCGCTCGCCGCGTGCGGCGGCTCCGACGACGCCCCGGGCCCGGACCCCGACGTGGCGGCGTGCACGCCGGCGATGCTGCCGGCGGGCGACATCGCCGCGCAGCTCGCCGCGATCCCATGCCTCACCGCGACCGAGCTCCCGGCGCCGGGCCTCGATATGCGCAGGTTCCAGCTGCGGATCACCCAGCCGGTCGACCACGACGATCCAGACGGGGCGACGTTCACGCAGGACGTCACCCTGCTCCACCGTGACGTCGCCGCACCGATGGTGATGGTCGAGTCGGGCTACACCAACGACTACGGCGATTGGGAGCTCGAGCCGACGTCGATCCTCGAAGGCAACCAGATCGTCGTCGAGCACCGGTTCTTCGACGACTCGCGGCCCGAGCCCGCCGACTGGTCGAAGCTGACGATCGCGCAGCAGGCCGCCGACGATCACCGCACCATCGTCGCGCTCTCGCAGATCTACACGGGCCCGTGGATCACGACCGGCATCTCCAAGGGCGGGATGACGACGACGTATCACCGCCGGTTCTATCCGGACGACGTCGACGGGACGCTGCCGTACGTCGCTCCGATCTCGTTCGCGATCCGCGATCCGCGCTATCTGCCCCACCTCGAGACCCTGGGCACGACGCAGTGTCGCGAGGCGATCCGCGCCGTGCAGCGCGAGCTGCTCGCCAACCGCCGCGCGATGCTGGTGACGCGCGCGCAGGCGGCCGCCGCCGAGCTCGGTTACCAGTTCACCCGGATCTCGCTCGAGGCCGCCGTCGAGGCGACGGTCGCGGGCGTGGACTGGTCGTTCTGGCAGTACGCCGGCATCGACTACTGCCCGGGGGTGCCGACGACCACGGCCAGCGACGATGTGATGTGGCAGTTCCTCCAGCAGCACTACTCTGTCGGTGCGTACGCGGACAGCGAGCTCGGGAAGTACGAGGCGTATTACTACCAGGCGGAGGCCGAGCTCGGCTATCCGGTCGAAGGCAACCCGAACCTCGAGGACCTCCTGCAGTTCGAACCGTCGGCGTATGACGGCCTGCTGCCGCCCGGCGTCCCTCGCCCCACGCTGCGCAGCGACGCGATGCGCGATGTCGCCGACTGGGTCGCCGCATCGGGCGAGCACTTCGCGTTCATTTATGGTGCGTGGGATCCGTGGACCGGCGGGATGTACGACCTCGGAGGCGCCACCGACTCGCTGCGCGTGATCGCGCCGATGGCGACGCACAGCGCGGCGATCTATCAGCTCACGACCGACGATCAGATCGACGTGCTGAGCAAGCTCGGCAGCTGGACCGGCACGCAGCCGCGCACGCGGCCGTGGACGCCGCGTGACGTTCGCCGCCCTGTCCCGCCCTCGCTGTTCATGCGCCGCTAACGCTCCGCTATCGCGCGGTCACTTGCAGATCGGACGAGGATCGAACTCGTTGTACTGACCAGCCGGCTGACAGTCGGTCTTCGGCTTCGGCCTGGGCTTCGTGGTGTGCGTCGCGGGGGGCTTCTTCGCAGCGCCTGGGCCGGGGTTCGCCGTCGAGTCGGGCGTGCCGGTCGGCTTGACGGTCGCAGTCGTCTCGGCGTTCGAGGTCGCGTTCGATGTCGCGGTCGCATCCTTCTGCGTGCTCGGGCTCGCAGTCGGCTCCGGCGTCGCGCTCGTGGTCAGCGCAGGATCCTTCGTCGGGCTCGGCGCCGGCTCGGGGCTCGGCGTCGGAGTCGGAGTCGACGGAGGCTGGGACGCGGGCGTCGGATCGGGGCTCACCGCGTTCGATGACGGCACCGGCGCAGCGGGCTCCGGGGCCGGGGCCGCGTTCTCGATCGGAGGCGCCGCATCGACCGGCTCGTCATCGCCGCCCAGGGTCACGGAGAGGAGGACGATGATGCCGACGATGGCCAGGCCCAGCCCGATGTACAAAGGACGCCGATTCGGCGCGAGGTCTGCGCCGGCCGCAGCCAGCGCCTCGGATGACGCGCGCGGGTACGCATCGCCGAGCGTCGCGCCGACGCCGCTCGCATAGCCGTGGCGCGTGCTCGGAATGGGCATCGCTCCGCTCGCGGATCCCGAGGCGGCCTGCGGGACCACCACGGCCGGCATCGAGCCCTGGGCGCCGTGCCCGGTGCCGAGGAGCGTCGGCAACGGGGCCGCGACGGCCGGAGCGAGCCCCGACGCGCGGCCCACGTCCGCCGCTGGCATCGATGCCGGCGCAGGTGTGTACGGGCTCGACATAGCGGGCACCGCGGCGTGCGGCGCCGAGCGCCTCGATGACGATGCCGGCGAACCGACCGGCGTCGTCGGCGAGACCCCCGGCAACGCACTCGGCCCCGGCGAGCGCGCCGGCGGTGAGGGCATGGCTCGCTTCGCGATCCGCAGCGCCAGGCCCGGGTCGTGATCGGTCGGCGCGTTCCAGCCGACCTCCCCGGGGCCGTCCTCGCTCTCTCCGGCGAGCGGGTCCTCGCCCATCAGCACCGTCTTCGCCGCGTCGGGATCGTCGATGTCATCTCCGTCGTCGACGGGGGGCGCGCTCGGGCGAGGGGCAGCGACCGCCGCGGCGCCGTGTCCGTGCGTGCTGGAGATCGTGTTCTCCTTCGGCGCGATCGTCGTGCTGGCGTGCGCGGCGGGCGTGAGCCACGGCTCGGGCGCATCGCCGAACATGTCGCGCATGAACCGCCCCAGCGACATCGTCGACAGCGACATGCGCGAGGACACCGCGAAGCTCTCGAGCGCTTCGAGCAGCGCGGCCGCGCTCTGGTAGCGGGTCGACGGATCGGTCGCGAGCGCCTTCATCACGATCGCCTCGAGCGCTTGCGGATAGCCCTGCACCACGCGCGTCGGGCGCACCACGTCGCCGGTGACGATGCGGTGCATCGTGTCGAAGTCGGACTCCGCGCGGAAGCAGCGATGCTGGGTCGAGACCTCGTAGAGGATGATACCGAGCGAGAACACGTCGCTGCGGCGATCGACGTCGCGCCCGCGGCACTGCTCGGGCGCCATGTACGCGAACTTGCCCTTGATGATGCCGGACTGCGTCTCCACCGAGCGCGCCGCCGCCTTCGCGATGCCGAAGTCGAGCAGCTTCACCGAACCGTCGTAGCCGATCATGATGTTCGACGGCGAGACATCGCGGTGCACGATGCCCAGCGGCGAGCCGTCGGGCGCGCGCCGTTCGTGCGCGTGGTTGAGTCCGGCCGCGGCACCGGCGACGACGGTGAGCGCGAGCTCGAGCGGCACGCGCGTGCCCTGGCTGCCCGCCTTCGCGAGGAGCGAGCGCAGGTCTTGCCCGTGCACGTACTCCATCGCGAGGTAGTGCACGCCGTTCTCCTCACCGACCTCGAACACCTGCCCGACGTTCTGGTGGTTGAGCGAGGCGGCGAGCCGCGCCTCGTCCAGGAACATCTGCACCGCGACCGCGTCGTTCGCGCGCTCCGGCGTGATGAGCTTGAGCACCACGTGGCGCTCGAACATGCCGATGCCCGTCGTGCGCGCGACGTAGATCCGCGCCATCCCGCCGGCGGCGAGTGGCATCACGATCTCGTACTTGCCGAGACGTGTGGGTAGCCCCCCTGCCGTGGCTACGACAGACACGAGGTCGATCGTTTCACCCGGGGGTAGGACTGTCAAGGAAAGTCGCGGAACCGTTCCGGTTACGGTTGGGCAGCGCTGGTCCCGGCGAGCGTCATGTGGGACACGCGGAACGTCGGGGCCGCGGTCGAGCTGCGGAGCTGGAGGTCGTCGGCCACGGCGTCGATCCGCTTGAGGATTTCGTCGAAGTTGGCCGCGATCGTCACTTCGCTGACCGGGAAGGTCAACGCGCCGTCCTCGATCCAGAACCCCTGGGCGCCCCGCGAGAAGTCGCCGGTCACCGGGTTGAACCCGAAGCCCATGAGTTGGGTCACGTAGAGCCCGCGCTTGGTGTCGCGCAGCAGTGCCTCGCGGGACATGCTGCCCGGCTGCATGATGAGGTTCGAGGTCGTGGGCCCCGGGTTGCCGCCGATGCCCCGCCCCGCCGAGCCGGTCGACTGCGCCCGGCCGAGCTTGCGCGCGCTGTAGACGTCGCACAGCACCGGTGCGAGCACGCCCTTGTCGATGACGAAGTTCTTGCGCGTCGGCAGACCATCGCCGTCGAACGGACGCGAGCCGGGCGCGCGCGGAATCAGTGGATCGTCGACGAGCGTGACGAGCGGCGACGCGACCACCTCGCCCTCCTTGCCGACGAGGTAGCTCGACTTGCGCCAGAACGATGATCCGTTCGCGACGCTGAACACCGTGCCGACGATCGCGCGCGCGACCTCGGGATCGAACACGATCGGGCACTCCTGGGTCGCGACCTTCTTCGAGCCGAGGGTCGCGAGCGTCCGGCGCGCCGCCTCTATCCCGATGGCCTCCGCGGCCTCGAGCTCGGCGAGAAAGCGCGACGCCGTCCACCAGTAGCCATTGCGCTTCTTCGGCGTCGACGGATCCGTGGTGTCGTCGCACAGCGGCTCGACGACGAGCGACGCATAGCTGCCGCGATAGCCGCCGACGAACCCGCCGCTCGTCGCGAACGCCGTCGCGCCGAGCACGCGCGACCACGTCGCACCTTCGGAGTTGGTCACGCGCTTGTCGTGCTTGCGCGCGGCGGCCTCGCCGGCGATCGCCTGCTTCAGCGCCCACGCGGCGTCGACCTCGGCGACCTTGGGGTCGTACAGATCGAGCTCGGGGATCGAGGTCGCGAGCAGCGACGGATCGGGCGGCAGCGCGAACTCGTCGGGCTCGGCGTGATCCGCGAGCGTGACGGTCTCCTTGCACAGCGCCTCGAGCGCCTCGCGGCGCAGGTCGCTCGTGTACGTGACGGCGCGCTTGCCGCCGCGCAGCACGCGCAACCCGAGGGCGCGACTGCCTGCCTCCTGCACGAGCTCGGGCTCGCCGAGGCGGACCTTCGCCGTCAGCTCGCTGCCATCGCGGACGAGCACCTCGGCATCGTCGGCGCCCGCCTTCTTCGCGAGCTCGACGGCCAGCTTCGCGACGTCGCACAGCTCCTTGATGGTCTCGTTGGTAACCTGGACGCCGCTCATGCCTGCGTACCTCCGACGGTGATCGATGCGATGCGAACAGTGGGCGTGCCGACATTCACCGGCACCGACTGGCCATCCTTGCCGCAGGTCCAGATGCCGTCCGAGAGCTCGAAGTCCGAGCCGAGCATGTCGACGCGACGGAGCACCTCGGGCCCGTTGCCGATCAGGTTCACGCCCTTGAGCGGCGCGGTGAGCTTGCCGTCCTCGATCAGATAGCTCTCCGTCAGCGAGAACAGGAAGTCGCCGTTGGAGATGTTCACCTGGCCGCCGCTGAACCGCTTGGCGTAGATGCCGCGCTTCACGCTCTTGATGATGTCCTCGGGGTTGTCCTTGCCGCCCATCAGCGACGTGTTGGTCATGCGCGGCAGCGGCATCGAGCGGAACGACTCGCGCCGCCCGTTGCCGGTGGGCTTGATGCCGAAGTGCTTCGCGCTCAGCCGATCGTGCATGTAGCCGACGAGCACGCCGTTCTCGATCAGCACGTTGCGCTGACCGGCGTAGCCTTCATCGTCGACGTTGACCGCGCCGCGCGAGCTTTCGATCGTCGCATCGTCGACCACGGTGCACAGCGGCGAGGCCACCGGCTTGCCGAGCTGGCCCGAGTAGTTCGACGTCTCCTTGCGGTTGAAGTCCGCCTCGAGCCCGTGCCCCACCGCCTCGTGCAGCAGGATCCCCGAGTCGCCGGGGGCGAGCACGACGGGCATCTCGCCCGCCGGCGCCTCGCGTGCGTCGAGCATCGCGATCGCCACGCGCGCCGCTTCACGCCCGTGCGCCGCCGCGTCGCGCTTCGCGTCGGCGAAGTAGTCGAGGCCGTACCGGCCGCCGCCACCACCCGAACCGCCCTGACGCTTCCCCGCCTGCTCCGCGACCGCGCTGACGCCGAACCGCATGAGCGGCTGGATGTCGGTCGCCATGCGTCCGTCCGACGTGAACAGCAGCACCTCGCGGATGCTCTCCGCGAACGACGCCTGGACCTTCACGATGCGCGGGTCGTACGCGCGCGCCGCCTTGTCCGCCGCGCGCAGCAGTGCGAGCTTGTCCTGCGCGGGCACCACCAGCGACGGCGTCGGCACCGCGTAGAAGCTCGGTGTCGGGACGCTCGCGAGCGCCGCGATCCCGACCGGCGCGTGGCCGCCGCCCGCCGCGATCTGCCCCGCGGTCCGCGCCGCGTGCGCCATCTTCTCCCACGCGAGATCCTCGCAGTAGGCGTAGCCCGTCGCGTCGCCCTTGGTGACCCGCACGCCGAGGCCGAGCGTGATGCCGCGTCCGAGCGTGCGGATCTGTTCCTCCTCGAGTGCGTAGTCCGCGGAGACGCGGAACTCGAAGTACAGATCCGCATAATCCCCGCCCGCCTCGAGCGCGATGCCGAGCAGCTTGTTCGCGATCGCGGCGTCGATCGCGCTCGCACCACCCGCCGCGAACGGCGCGCGCAGCGCCGGCGGGAGCGTCGTCGTGATGGTCATCGCGGCACCATAGCAGCGCCCCGCCCCACACGGCCCTGGCAGACCGGTCAGTTTCGTCGTGCTCGTTACTTCGACTCGCGGCCGCTGACCTTCGCCAGCGCGCCCTCGGCCGCCGCCGCAGCCGCGGCGATCTCGGCCTCGCTGCCGCCGAGCCACATGCGACCGAACGCGCCGAACGTGATCACTTCCATCAAGTGGATGTTCGCCGCCTTCTCCGCCTCGTTCGCGGCGAGCGCCGCATACGCGGCGGGATAGACCTCGAGGATGTACAGCGTCTGGCCACGCATGATCATGTCGCCGTGACGCATGCGGTTGATCAGCTGGCTCTGATGCCCGTCGAGCCCGGTGATGATCTGAGACGACACGATGCGCGGCTTGATCCGCTGCTCGCGCGTCACGCCCATGTTGCCCAGGATCGCGTCGACCGCGGCCTCGACCTGCCCCTTGTCGTTGTTATGAAGCTCGAGCATCCCGTACGCACGCTCGACGATCTGCATGCCCGGCCGGCACGTCGTGGCCTTCAGCGCCGCATCGGTCAGCTGATTGATCGCGATGCCGGGAGCGATCTCGATGAACAGGGCGGCCTCTTCCTCGAGCGGCATGAACCCCGAGCACACGGTCTGCAAGAACCCGGTGAGCTGCGGCTGCAGCGAATCGAGGACAGTGAGCGCACGGAGCTCCATCGCGCGCCACGCTACCACGGCGTATCCTCGTCATGTGAACGAGCGCAACCCGCAGGCGAAGGAGATGGCCGATGAGTCGATGGTCCGCAACCTGGCCAGCCAGGCCGACGCGATCTGGCCCCAGGAGCTGCCCCTCATGCGCCGCTACGCCCCGCGCGACGTGCTCGACCTGGGCTGCGGGACCGGCGAGATCACCGTGCGGATGGCCGAGCTGTTCCCGCGCGCGCGGGTCACCGGCGTCGATCTCGTCGAGGCTCACCTCGAACGAGGACGCACCAAGGCCGCAGGCATGAGCGACCGCGTGACGTTTCAGCAGGCGGACGCGTTCCAGCTGCCGTTCGCGTCCGCGTCGTTCGATCTCGTTGTCTGCCGCCACGTGTTGCAAGCCATCCCGTCGCCCGAGCGCGTGCTCGCCGAGATGGTCCGGGTCGCGCGCCCGGGCGCGATGCTGCACGTCCTCGCGGAGGACTACGACATGATCCACGCCGCCCCGACGCGGCGCGACGTCTCGGTGCTGTGGCACGGCGCACCTCGCGCGATGAATGCTGCGACCGGCACCGACCTGCACATCGGGCGCTCGATCTTCCATCACCTGCGCGCACTGCCGCTCACCGACATCGAGGTGCACTACGTGCACGTCGATACGCAGCGCGTGCCGCGAGAGACGTTCGCCCGGATCATCGAGGCGTGGCGCGATGGCTATTCCGAGATCACGTCGAAGCACCTGGGGATCCCGGAGCCCGAAGCACGCGACTACTTCGAGGCGATGATCGAGTGCATCCGCGATCCGAACGGCTTCGCGCTCTGGGTCGTGCCGATCTGGACCGCGCGCGTCACGTCGCCAGCGTGATGCGCGCGTCGATCTAACTAACTAGCGACGACCGCGAGGCTTCGCCGCGCCAACGCCGCGCTTCTGACCACCGCGGCTCGGCTTCGCGCCCCCGCCCTCACCACGCTTGCTGCCAGCGGTGCCGCGTTCACCGCGAGCACCGCGCGGCCCCTCGCCACGCCCCGGACGATCGCCGCCGAAGCCGCGACCGCGAGGACCTTCACCGCGCGCGCCGCCCGCGCCGCGCCCACGTGGGCGCTCGCTCTCACTGCCTCCACGCGGACCGCCGAAGCCGCGACCGCCACGGGGCCCGTCTCCACGCCCGCTGCGCGGACCTTCGCCGCGTCCCGGGCCGCCGAAGCCGCGACCGCCACGCTCTTCGCTAAGGCCGCGCCCACGTGGGCGCGGCCTTAGCGA